>Ga0136617_10000048_pt1 | contig 76135 bp, 69 predicted proteins | sample AntDrymUQ3222106_2_FD_129672 | JGI IMG/M metagenome (GOLD analysis project Ga0136617, IMG submission 129672) | Polar desert sand microbial communities from Dry Valleys, Antarctica - metaG UQ322 (21.06) | ecosystem: Environmental > Terrestrial > Soil > Desert | place: Antarctica: Dry Valley...
CAAACTGAAAACTTTCGGGATTTTGATTTCTTTACGCGAAATGGACGCAGTGCCGCCAATTTGATTTCGGCTCTCCAGGCCTATATCAAGGGAGGCAGCAGTACGGGAACGGTGCAGACTGACCGGCGGGCCCTCTCCTTCGCCTACTACAACCTGGGTTACGCCCTGGGTTACCTGGCGCTCATCTACGATTCAGCTGCCGTTCTCACTCCTGCAGTCGCCGCTGGCGAGGTACCTCCGCTATCCACTTCGACAGCGGTGATCACTGCCGCTCTTCAAATGCTGGATTCTGCGGAAAGCTACGGCAGCAACATCGCGACGATCCCGGGCGAGTGGGTATCCGGTCCGGCTATCGCCAGCGCACGGTGGCTGCAGATAATTCGTTCGCACCGCGCCAGATTCCGGGCCGGTATAGCGAGGACTCCGGCCCAGCGCGCAGCAGTTGACTGGAACGCGGTGATCGCGGACGCGACCGGCGGAATCACTACCGATTTCATCGTCACCTTCAATACCACTGCCGGATGGGCAGCCGGTTGGCGAGCGCAGTTTGCTGTAGAAGCCACGTGGGCTCAGATGACGCCGATGATCCTTGGAATGGGCGACACCACGCGGGCATACGATGCGTGGCTTGCGTTACCGCTCACATCGCGGACGCCTTTCCTGATGAGGACTCCCGATTTGCGCTTCCCATCGGGAGAAAGCCGTCCGGATCAGCAGGCATTGACAGGCGCGAGCCGCGCTGGTCCGCCCAGTGGCTGCGCCAGCGGTGTTGCGGCTTCCAGATGCGCGATACTGTACTTCCGAAACCGTCCTGCAGGTGAGGACAGCCCGGCAGAGCCCTGGGGCAACTGGTTCTACGACAATTGGCGCTTCTGGGATGTTCGCAACGCGACTGGCATAAGCCCCATTATCGAGATGGCAGTCGCTGAGAATGATATGCTTGCCGCCGAAGGCTATCTGCGCACCAGCAGAGTTTCGCAGGCAGCAACGCTCATAGACAAGTATCGTGTTAGGGCTGGTCTAGCGCCGGTCACGGGGATTACTAATCTGACGGATCCTGTTCCGGGTGGAAACGCATGCGTCCCCCGTGTTCCACAGCCGCCCTCGTATACAACGACCGCCTGCGGCAACATCTTCGAGGCGATGAAATGGGAGAAGAGGCTCGAGACGACCTTCACGGGCTATGGCCAGTGGTTCTTTGATGGCCGCGGCTACGGCGATCTGCCTCAGGGTACAGTGCTGGAGTGGCCGGTGCCGTGGCAGGAGCTTTCTGCTCGCGAGAACCTGACTTTCTACACCACCAGCAACTCCAGGGCAGTCAGGGGAACGTACGGTTTCTAACGGAGACGCCGGTGGAGAAGCGTAACCTGAGTGTGGAGCGCACCGAGACGGTGCGCTCCACGCCTGGGTTCAGGCCCGTACGCCTTCGGGGGTGGTTGCTTGTATTCCTGACCAGCGTGTCGCAGGGATGCTATGTATACCCCTCGGTAAGCACTGCCCCTGCACCGGGCCGACAGGTGCGATTCGACCTGAACGACCGGGGACGGTTGGGACTGGGTAGCTCAATCGGACCCGCGGCCGAAAGGATCGAGGGAATATTGCAGGCAGATCCTGATTCGGCTTATTCGGTGAAGGTTGTGTCGGTCGTGTATACCAACGGCCAGGCAAATCGCTGGAGTGGTGAGCCGCTAATGATATCAAAGAATTTTGTGAGGGATGTAAGACAGCGGGAATTGTCCCGCAGCCGTACCTATCTAACGGCAGCAACGGTGATCGGTGCAGCAGTGTTGTTCGTCGCGACGCGCGGGTTGCTTGGTTCGGGAACGCCCGAGACAGATCCGCCCAATCCACCTCCGGGTGGGAATGCCTTCAAGGGAGGAGCGTGTTGCTGACCGAATCGGGCTTCTTACTTCAACGTTATTCACGGGGTTGTGATATGCGTCTAACTCGTCTCGCTTTGCTTATCGCCGGGCTGTCAACTCTCAGCGCGTGCGGAAGTGATGACATTTCCAGTCCGAACTTGCCGCCCACGGCAAGCGTTCGCTTCATCAACGCTGTGACCGATACCGGCTCGGTCGATATCGCGATGATCGACCAGGTCGATCTGGCTCCCTATGCCAAGCCTCTGGCTTTTCGTGCCGGCACAGCCTATCAGCTTGCCGAAGCGAAAGCACGCCGGATTCGGGTTTTTCCCACGAGCCTCAACGCTGCGGTGACTTCGCAGATCATGCATGATACGACAATCACTTTCACTGCTGGGGAGAAAGTGACGCTCCTGCTCACGGGCAGTGCACGCGCACGCACTGTGCGATTCGTTGTTATTCCCGACAATCCCGAGGCGCCGCCCGCGGGCCAGATCAGCGCCAGGCTGGTGAACGCGTCTGGTGCACCTGTCAACGGCTATGTCGTAACGACGGTGGCCGATCCAATCACGGGAGCGCCCGCTTTCGGAAGCGTCGCGCCACTGACCGCGTCACCATACATCAACCGGCCCACGGGTGCCGCAGCGCTCCGCGCAACTGACGTCGGGTCGACGACGGCGACCGCTTCACTGGCTGGGCCCGCCGCTCCCGCTCCACTCCCGGGCGACGTGTTTCCAGCGGCCGGCGTCGGCAACGCCGGAACCAAATTCTCAGTGTACTTCTTTCCCCGGGGAGTAGCCGGCAGTCCCCAGAACGCCGTCACAGCGCCCTCTGTCGTCTGGTTTGTGGACCGCAACCCTTGTGACGTGGGAAGCACGTGCTGAAAACCTGATTCAGCGTTGCAGTCAAGATGAAAAATGCGTCGCCCTGGGTGACGCATTTTTTTGCCGGTGCATCACCTATGTTCAATCCTGAATGAAGAAACGAATTGCCGTCATTACCCTGATCGCATCTCTCATTTTTCTGGGAGTCACTCCGACCGGCTGTTATCTGAGCCGCGGCGCCTGGGAGGAAGGAAAGATCCTCGCCCGTCGTCGCCCGATCGCCGAGCTGGTGAAGGACCGCGGGCTCGACCCGATCGTTCGCAGGAAACTCCAACTCGTGCTCGAGGCGAGGCAATATGCGAAAGACACGATCCGGTTGAAGACCGCAGAGAGCTTCACCACTTTCTCGCAGCTGGAGCGCGATACGCTGGTGCTCGTGCTGTCGGCCGCGTACCGCGACAAGCTCGAGCCATACACGTGGTGGTTTCCCATTGTTGGCCGCGTGCCCTACAAAGGATACTTCGACTTCGGCGATGCCCGGAGCGCGGCGAAATCATTTCTCGACGACGGATTCGACGTTGCACTGAGACCCTCGGGCGCATTCAGCACGCTTGGCTTCTTCAACGATCCATTGCTCAGCACGACCCTGGCTCGCGATAGCCTGGAGCTCGTCAATACGGTGATTCACGAAGTCACGCACAACACTTTTTACGCGCCCGGACAGGCGATATTCAACGAGTCGTTCGCCAGCTTCGTCGGTGCTCGCGGGGCCGCGGCATTCTTTCGGTCGAAAGGCCAGCCCGAGGCCGCTGCGCGAGTCGATGCGCAATGGGCGGACGAGAAGCTGCTTGGTGATTTCTGGACAGCGCTCGCTGCTTCACTGGAGTCAGCCTATGCGCGGCATCCGGACAGTAAAGCCGCCCGCATTTCCGCGCGTGACACGGTGTACCTGAATGCGAGGCGCGCGCTGGTAAGTGACATCGGCCCGCGTCTCAAAACGATCAGCCCGTTCTATGTGCAGCGCGTGCCGCTCGACAACGCGTCGCTGCTCGCGCGCCGCGTGTACGCGAAGGACCTTAGCCTGTTCGATGCCGTTTACGAGAGTGAGAAAAGAGATCTGAAGCGAACCATCGGCCGCATTGTCGGAATCGCCAAGGCGAACAGCAAGGATCCATACGCCGCCCTCACCCGGTGGCTGGCCACGGCTCGGAAGTAGGCGGCCACGGCGGAATCGCTGTCCGCCAACGGCGCCTTTTGCGTGTTGCGCCATGAGTCAGGCGTAATGAGTAGCCCGTTGACCGGTGTGCGTTGCCCGTGTACCAGCAATGGGTGCGCTCAGAACGCGAAACGCGCGGCGCTCAACTATTGACGCACAGCGCCTTACGTCCAAACGCATTTACTGGAAACGAAGAGGACCGCAGTTCGAGAACGCAGGTACCCGAGGCGCAATTGACGGCGCCGCAGTGGGTCAGCTACTGAATCGTCCCCGCAGCAGTGCTCGCAGATCGACCAGCGGTCGCGCCGGCGTTGCTTCGACCGGCCGAGCCCCGTTGCCTGTCCCCACAGCCACTCGCTCCATTCTGTCACGCACACCGGGGTCGATGAAGCGCGACAGCTGGTCGATCGTATAGTCGGAACCGCGTCGTGTCGAGTAAGCGTTCAACGGATACGTGACGCTGAGATGATTCCTGGCTCGTGTCATTGCGACGTACATGAGGCGTCGCTCCTCGTCGATTTCCTCGTCGCTGTCGAGACAACGAGCCGACGGAAACCACCCATCCACCGCCCAGATGACGAACACCGCATCCCACTCCTTGCCCTTCGCGGAATGCGCGGTGCTGAGCACCAGGCAATCGTCGTCTTCGCGTGATGCGCCCGCGAGGTCCTGGCTGGCCTGCGGCGGTTCCAGCGCGAGGGCAGACAGAAAAGTTCCGCGGTCGGGATAACCAGCGGCGATGGTTTGAAGCTGATCGAGATCGGCGAGCCGAGGCTCCGCTTTGTCGTACTTCTCCCTGAGAAGATTGTCGTACATCCGCCGCACCCGGGCGATATCGGCTGACACTCTTGCCTGATCGATCGAAGGGGCATCGCGCAGCTCGTCGAGCAGGGAGACCAGCGCGAGATGTGCCGCGCGAGCTCGCGCAGGTGGCTGATATCTGCCGAACGCGCCTGATTCCCACGCGGCGCTCGCCATCGACTCGATCGCCGAGCGTGCCGTTGCGTCGCCGATTCCGGGGAGGAGGAGAAGTATTCTGAGCCAGCTCACTTCGTCCCTCGGGTTTTCGAGAATGCGAAGGAAAGCCAGCACATCCTTCACGTGCGCGGCCTCGAGGAACTTGAGACCACCCCATTTCTCGAATGGAATCTTGCGGTTGGTGAGCTCGATCTCGAGATCGGCAGACATGTAGCCTGCGCGAAAGAGTACTGACATCTCCCTGAGCGGAGTGCCCTCCTCGTGCAGCTCCAGGATGCGGTCGACGACGAATTGCGTCTGCTGCTGTTCATCCTGCGCCGCCACCAGCCACGGCGGCTCGCCCCCGGTGCGCTCCGTCCAGAGGTTCTTCGTGAACCTCTCCGTCGCTCGCGATATCATCGTGTTCGTGACCTCCAGAATCGGCGGAGTGGACCGGTAGTTCTGCTCGAGGGTCACGATCGTTGCACCGGCGAACTGCTTTGGAAAGCCGAGGATGTTGCGGAAGTTCGCGCCGCGGAACGAATAGATGCTTTGCGCATCGTCACCGACAACTGTGATGTTCGAATGCCGGCGGCACATTCCCCGGAGGATCCGCGCCTGAAGCACATTGGTGTCCTGATACTCATCCACCAGCAGGTGATCGTACAGACCCGCGACTCTCTCTCCAAGCTCCGGTGAAGCCTCGAGCATGAGGGCCCAGAACAGCAGCAGGTCGTCGTAGTCCACGAGATTGCGCTGCTGCTTCCGGTCGGTGTAATCCGCGAAGATCTTCCCGAAGTCCTCGATGTATTCCGTGAACTGGGCGTACTGATCGCGCAGGATATCGTCGACCGGGATGCCGGTGTTGATGTGGCGCGAATAGACGTATTGGAGAGTCTCCTTCTTCGGGAATCTCTTCGATCGCAATGCGTAGCCGAGCGCTGATCGGGAAAGCTGCATCAGGTCCGCCGAATCGCCCTGGTCCATGATGCTGAAATCCTTCGCGAGGCCGGCGGCGGGCCCGAACCGCCGCAGGAGGCGGTGGGCCGTGGCGTGAAATGTCCCGCCGTGGACTTTGCGACTCGTCGACCCCACCAGACGCTCGGCGCGGGATAGCATCTCCTGAGCGGCGCGCCGCGTGAAGGTGAGAAGCAGGATACGGTCGGGGCGGATTCCGCGCTCCAATAAATGGGCAACGCGATAGACGAGCGTTCGCGTCTTGCCGGTGCCCGCGCCGGCGATGATCAGCAGGGGACCGTCGCCGTGCTTCGCCGCCGCGGCCTGCTGTGGGTTGAGATCGGCGGAGAGATCACGACCTTCATTTCCGCCCACAACGGCTCGTGGTCGGGAGGGATAGACCCGGGGCGCTCCTGCTTCACTCATCGAAGACAATATATGCGCGCGCCCGAAAAAATGCCGAACCCCCAAAAAAAGATAAAACCGGGTAACCACAGATGGCACCGATGAACACTGATGGGCACAGATGGGAAAAACGGGGGGGAACTACTACTGAAAACGCCGTCTAGTGACAATGGGACAAATTCTGAAAAGGGTTCACGTCATTCCCCGCTTATCATCTGTGCACATCGGTGTTCATCGGTGCCATCTGTGGTTCAAAACTGGCGGCTGGCATATCGATCGGACTCAACCCGAATACTTCGGCGAAGGTGGCTTGCATAACATGGCCGACGGAACCCACGCTCAGACCCTCAGCCGCGACGCCCCCGCGGGTTCGAAGCTCTTTCTCGATCGACGTGATCTCCACTCCGTCGATTCCGCAGGGCACAATCAGGTCGAAGTAGGAAAGATCCGTCGTCACGTTGAGCGCGAACCCATGCCAGGTCACCCAGTCGCGAGCGTGAACTCCGATCGCCGCGATCTTGCGGCCGCCAGTCCAAACACCGGTGAAGCCCTCATTTCGCTCGGCATCGATGCCGAACGCGGCCAGCGTCCGGATGATCGCCTCTTCTACCTGTCTCAGAAACCAGTGGAGGTCCTGCCGGTGTCGCTTGAGGTCCATTATCGGATAGCCTACAAGCTGGCCAGGCCCGTGAAACGTGACGTCGCCGCCGCGTTCAACCTCGAACAGCCGCACACCTCTCTCGGCGAGCATTTCCTTGCTGGCCATCAGGTTCTGCTGTTTCGACCTGCGTCCCAGCGTGACGGCCGGAGGATGTTCGACGAGGAATAGCACGTCCTGTGGTATAACGCCGCTGATCCTGTCGCGTGCAGCCTTTCGCTGGAGCTCCAGCGCGGGCGCGTAATCCATCCGGCCGAGATCGACGACCCACAGGTCGCGTCGCTCCGCTGTGGTCACGACGGACAGCTCAGGCGTGAATCACCCTGCTCAGCGAATCGAGACACGCCTCGGCGACCGCTTCCGACAGCGTCGGATGTGCGTGTATCGCGAGGTCGATCTCCTCCACCGTGAACTCGTTCTCTCGCGCCACCGCGATCTCGTGCAGGAGCTCCGTCGCATGCGACCCGATGATATGCGCGCCGAGAATCTCACCGTATTTCGCATCACGGATAATCTTTACGAATCCTTCCGTTTCTCCCGAAGTCCGCGCGCGCCCGTTGGCCGAGAACGGAAACCTCCCGACTTTGTAGTCGAGCTTTTTGTCCTTGCACTGCTGCTCAGTGAGCCCGATGGACGCAACTTCCGGATGACAGTAGGTGGCGTTCGGAATGTTGCCGTAATTCACCGGATGGACGTGCTCGGTGCCCGCGAGGAACTCGGCAAGCACGACGCCTTCGCGTGAGCCCTTGTGCGCCAGCATCGGCGGGCCGGCGACATCACCGATGGCGTAGATCCCCTTCGCGGTGGTCTCCATTCTCTCATTGATCTTCACGAAGCCGCGGTCAGTGAGCTGCACGCCGGCTTCCTCGAGCCCGATATCTTCGACATTCGGTGCGCGGCCCGCTGCAACCAGCACCTGCTCGACCTCGAGAGTCCGCGATTTGCCACCGGCATCCAGCGACATGGACACCGAAGACTCACCCACCTTCACGTTGCCGATCTTTGCGCCGGCCACCACGTCGATCTTCCGCTTCTTGAAAGCCTTCGCCAGCTCGGCGGAGCACTCGGCGTCTTCCAGCGGGAGAATCGTCGCGGCGACGTCGATCAGCGTCACCTGTGTTCCGAACGCATTGAACACGTCGGCGAACTCGCATCCCACGGCTCCCGCGCCGACGATCGCCATCGTCTTCGGTGCTTTCTCGAGGACAAGCACTTCGTCTGACGAGAGAACGTTCTTCTTGTTGAGCTCGAGCCCCGCCTGCGGGAGACCCTTCACACGCGAGCCCGTTGAAATCACGACAGCTTTCTTCGCCTCGTGCTTGTCTTCCTTGCCTTCCGCTGTCGTGACTGTGACACCATTCTTTCCAGTCAGGCGCGCGGTGCCTTTGACATGGGTGATCTTGTGTTTCTTGAAGAGAAACTCGACGCCTTTCGAGTTCTGATTGCTCACCGCGCGGGACCGCTTCATTGCGACGCCGTAGTCGTATTTAGTCTCTCCCACGGTGATTCCGAACTCGGCCGCCTTGCGCACCTTATTGGCGAGCGACGCTGATTCGAGAAGCGCTTTCGCCGGAATGCAGCCCCATAGCACACAGGTGCCGCCGAGTGCCTCGCGCTCCACGACGGCGACCGACATCCCGAGCTGAGCGGCGCGGATCGCACCGACATAACCGGCGGGTCCGCCACCGATGAAGATCACGTCGAAAGATGCCATGTCGTTTTTTCCGGGGAGTTGTTAAAGCAGCAGCAGGAGCGGATTCTCGAAGTAGCGTCTGACGGTCTGGAGGAATTTCGCGCCGGTCGCCCCGTCGATTACGCGGTGGTCGCAGCTCATTGTGACGCGCATTCTCTCGCGCGCGACTATCTCGCCATCGATCACGACCGCTTTCTCTTCCACCGCGCCGACGGCGAGGATACCCGCTTCCGGCGGATTGATTATCGCGGTGAAATGCTCGATTCCAAACATGCCGAGGTTGGAGACCGAAAAGGTGGCGCCCGTGTACTGCTCCGGGGTCAACTTTCGCTGACGAGCCCGATCGGCCAGCTGCTTCGCTTCGCCGGAAATTTCGCCGAGTGATTTTCTGTCGGCATCGAAGATCACCGGCGTGATGAGCCCCTCCTCGACGGCCACGGCCATCGCTACATGCACACGATTGAAGTGCCGAACGCGGTCGCCCATCCAGTGCGCGTTGACCTCAGGATGTTCGAAGAGTGCACTGGCAACGGCTTTGATCACGATTTCATTGAAGCTGACTTTGTAATCATCGCCAAGTTCCTTGAGCTGCCCGCGGATCTCGGCGGCCCGGGTCGCGTCGAATTCCGCGGTGAGATAGAAAGTCGGCACCGGCCCGATCGATTCCACCAGCCGTCGCGCGATGGTCTTTCGGATCTGGGTTAGCGGCACGTCCTGGAAGTCACCTTCGTGTGAGATGATGCGCGGCGCCGCTGCTGCGGCGGGTTTTGCGGCATCAGCCGGCGCGGAGGCCGCGGTTTCCACGTCGCGCTTGATGATCCGGCCTCCCGGTCCCGATCCGCGCACTTGGGAGATGTCCACTCCGCGTTCCGATGCAAGCCTGCGCGCGAGAGGCGAGGAGCGCGGCCTCCCACCGTTGACAGCGTTCGCTGAGCCGGAAGGGGCGCGCGTGCCCGCTGCCGTCGGTCCGCTTCCTGGCTGGCCCGTGGATGCAGCGGTCGCCGCCTTCACGGTCGTGCGAGCTATCACCGGCGACGATTCACTGGCGCTGCCAGCCGACGACTTCTCCTGCGCCGGCGTGGATGCCTCTCCCTGCGATTGCTCCGCGTCGTCTGGAACTGCCGTTGCTCCCGCATCGCCGGTGGTCTTCGCAACGGCTTCGTTGGCGGCCGGCACTGCCGTATCACCGCTGGCCCCAGTCGAGGGCTTCGCATTTCCGGGGGCGGTCGCATTGGCCTGGGCCGTTGCGTCCACCGTGCTCTTCGCTCCCTCTTGTGTCTCTGCGGACTCTGCTCCCTCTGCGCCCTCTTTCCCCTTGGGCAGCAGGGCATCGATGTTTTCGTCTGCGCCTGCAATCACCGCCAGCAGCGTACCGACGGGTGAGGAATCACCCTCGTTTCCGATTCTCTTTCGTACTATCCCATCGCCACGGGCAACCAGCTCCATGATCGCCTTGTCTGTTTCAACTTCGGCAAGCACGTCTCCAGTTTTGACAGCATCGCCCTCGTTCTTCAGCCATTTGACAAGACGCCCTTCCTCCATCGTCGGCGATAGCGCTTCCATCACTACTTTGGTTGCCATTGGCTTCAGTCGAGGTACATGACTTTCTTCACCGCAGCGATCGCTTTGGCGGCATCGGGCTTCGCCGCCTTCTCCAGCACCTTCGAGTAAGGCATGGGCACGTCGGCTTGATGAACGCGAATTACGGGAGCGTCGAGGTCGTCGAAGCACTCACGCTGAATGAAGTCCACAACCTGCGCGCCAACCCCGCACATCTCCCAGCCTTCCTCAAGCACCACTGCGCGATTCGTTTTCTGAACGGAGACGCTGATCGCTTCGACGTCCATTGGCCTCACAGTGCGCAAGTCGACCACCTCGGCCGCAATCCCTTCCTTTAAGAGCGTCTCCGCCGTCTGCAGCGCCACGAGGACCATCTTTCCATGAGCGACGATGGTGCAATCGCCGCCTTCGCGCTTCACCTCGGCCTTTCCAATCGGAACCATGTGCTCGCCATCGGGCACTTCGCCCTTGGTGTTGTACAGCATCTCGCCTTCGAGAAACACTACCGGGTTGTCGTCCCTGATCGCGGATTTCAGCAATCCCTTCGCATCGGCCGGCGTTGCGGGAGTGCACACCTTGAGGCCCGGGATGTGCGCCAGCCAGCTCTCCCACGCCTGCGAATGCTGCGCAGAAAGCTGGAGCGCGGACCCGTTCGGGCCGCGGAAAACCATCGGCATGGGAAACTGGCCGCCGGACATGTACAGCATCTTCGCGGCGGCGTTGACCACCTGGTCGAGCGCCAGCAGCGCGAAGTTCCATGTCATGAATTCGATGATGGGACGGAGGCCCACCATCGCCGATCCCACTCCAATCCCGGCGAAGCCTAGCTCGGTGATCGGCGTATCGACGATGCGCATGGGGCCGAATTCATCGAGCAGGCCCTTCGACACTTTGTAAGCCCCGTTGTACTGGGCCACTTCTTCGCCCATCAGGAATACGCGCTCGTCACGTACAAGCTCTTCGCGCAGCGCCTGGGTCAGTGCGTCGCGGTAGGTGAGTACTCCCATCGTCAGCTCGTCGTTTCGGCCAGCACGTCGGACCTCAAATCGGTATCGACAGAGGGATCCGGACTTGCCTCGGCAAAGTCCCATGCATCCTGACAGATCGCTTTCTGCTCCTCGTCGAGTGCCGAAAACTCTCCATCGCTCAGCTGGTCGGCGGAGCGCATGAGATCGTGCAGCACTACAATCGGATCGCGTTTCATGTTTTCTTCGAGCTCCTCACGCGACCTGTAGGTTCCGCTCGCTGCGTCCGACATCGAATGGCCCATGAAGCGGTAGGTGCGCATCTCGAGCAGGGTGGGGCGCTGCTCTCTGCGTGCGAGGTCGACCGCCCGCCGAACGGAATCGCGCACCGCAAACACGTCCTGGGCATCCACCGATTCACCGCCCATCCGGTATCCGGCCGCCCTGACCGTGACATCCTCGTTTGCCGTTGCGCGCGAAATCTCAGTGCCCATTCCGTATCGGTTGTTCTCGATCACGAACACAACCGGGAGACTCCACAGCGAGGCCATGTTGAGTGCTTCGTGGAATGCACCGATGTTCACCGCAGCTTCTCCGAAAAAGCAGATGCAGACCTGATCTCCCTTTCGGTACTTGATTGCCCATGCCACCCCGGCCGCCAGCGGTATGTGGCCACCCACGATGCCGTGACCGCCGAGGAAGTTGAGGCTCTTGTCGAACAGGTGCATGGAGCCGCCCTTTCCGTGGGAGCAGCCATCGCGCTTGCCGAACAACTCCGCCATGACGACTCGCGGCGTCATCCCTCTCGCAATCGCCTGTCCGTGATCCCGATACGACGTCACGATGTAGTCGTCCGGCCGGAGCACGGACATCGTACCCGCGGAGATTGCTTCCTGTCCGATGTAGAGGTGACAAAATCCTCCGATCTTTCCCAGCGCGTACGCCTCGGCGCAGCGCTCCTCGAAGCGGCGCTGCAACAGCATCAAGCGAAGCAGCTCCTTGCGAAGGGCAGCGTCATCTACCGGCGGTGCCGATCCGTTGTCCTTTGCCACAGGCGATGACGCGGGACGCGCACGATCAGAAGAGGAAAGGGTATCCGTCATACGCCCGCCGCCTGAACCTGTTCCCACGCGTGGTAGCTCGAGCGCACGAGCGGCCCGGATTCCACGTGCCGAAATCCAAGGGACATGCCGACCTCGTACAGACTGCGAAACTCGCCCGGCGTGTAATACCGGTCGAGCGCGATGTGCTTCCCGGACGGACGCAAATACTGGCCGAGGGTGAGAATGTCGACGTCCACGGCGCGCAGGTCGCGCATTACCGCGACGACTTCCTCCATCGTCTCCCCCATCCCGAGGATGATTCCGCTTTTGGTTGGAATGTCCGGAGCGATTCGCTTCGCCAGGCGGAAGATCTCCAGCACTCGCGGATACCGGCCCCCCGGGCGGGCCTTCTTATAAAGCCGCGGCACTGTCTCCGTGTTGTGATTGTAGATCTCCGGCCGCGCCTCCAGCACCGTACGGACGCTTGCTTCGCTTCCCTGGAAATCGGGAACGAGAACCTCGACGGAGCAACCCGGGACACGAAAGTGAATCTGACGAATCGTCTCGGCGAAAATGTACGCGCCGAAGTCGGGCAGGTCGTCTCTGTCGACGGAGGTAATCACCGCGTGCTGAAGGCTCATCTGCGCGATCGCCTCCGCCACACGGTCCGGCTCGGAGATGTCGTATTTGGGAGGCCGGCCGTGAGCAACCGCGCAGTAGGCACAATTTCGAGTGCAGACGTCGCCGAGGATCATGAATGTGGCAGTGCCGTGCTCCCAGCACTCGCCGACATTGGGGCACCGCGCCTCTTCGCACACCGAATGGAGGTCGAGCTCTCGCATCAAGTGCTTGAGCCGCAAATAGTTGGGCCCACCGGGCGCCTTCACCTTGAGCCACGGCGGCTTGCGCTCCGGGAGCGGGTCCGCGCGGTGGCGGCCCATAATCTGGTATAGCGCTTCGCTCATGTGTCCCGGAGAATCTATCCTAAAAACGCGCGGGGCGAAATTGAGAAAGGTCATGAGAAACCGGCTCGCCGGCGACGATCGATGCCACCACCTCACCGGTGAGAGGGGCGAGCAGGATGCCGTTGCGCGAATGACCGCAGGCGTAGACGAGGCCGGGCTCATCAGGTTCACTGCCGAGCAGCGGAAGCATATCGGGGGTAACGGGTCTCAGGCCCGCCCACGCGCCCTTGAGTGATGACGCGGCAAGTCCCGGCGCGATTTCCTCTGCCGCGGATCTGACCTTCGCCAGCCCGTCTTCGGTTGTACCGGCATCGAACCCCGAATTTTCCATCGTACTGCCGGCGATTGTCACGCCCGATGACCGTGGAACGAGGTAGCCGCGCGGACCGTACACCACATGCCTCAATCCGATGGATTCAAATGACAGGAGCTGTCCTCGAGAGGGTGTCACGCTCGATAGCCGGGGAACACCTTCGATCTGGCTTCCCCATGCGCCGGGTGCGAGTACAAAGTTGTCGGTATTCACAAACTCTCCCGAGCGAAGCCGCGCTCGCCATCTACCATGATCGCGAGCTATGGCGACAACGCTTCCCTCAATCCTGTTGATGCGGCCGGTGCGCGGCAGAGCTTCAGAGAGCGCAGCGAGCAGAATCACGTTGTCGACTGACCCGTCGTCCGGGTTGAGCACCGCTCCGATGGCGTGGCCCAATGTCGGCTCCATGTGGGCAAGCTCCGCGCGGTCGATCCACTCACTTCCCGGCGCTGCGGCCCGTTTCAGGCCTTTTACTCCAGCTTCGGTGAGTGCTACCTGGAGAACGCCAAGGCGGTTGAGGGGCACGCGAATGCCGGATTCGTCGGCGAGGAGCTCGAGGTATTCGGGATAGTAGTCGCGCGCTGCGAGCGCGAAGTCGTGCGCGGCTCCCAAGGCGCGTTCCACCAGCGGCGCGAGCATACCTGCCGCCGCCGGAGAAGCCTCACCCTGGCGCGCTTCTCCGATGATCGACACTGTGAGGCCGCGCCGTGCCATGGCCGCAGCGGCGCAAAGACCCACAACGCCGGCGCCGATCACCACCGCATCGGGATTGCGGATGCTCATTGAAACCGCAACCTGAAGGCTCGCGTAAGGATGGCATCCACCGTAACGGAGAACGCTTCGATGCTCGGCACGATATTCATGACTGGTATACTGGTGATGCTTGGCCTTTTCGCGCTTGGCTTCGTCTTCAAGATCTTCGGCGGACTGATCGGGCTGACCTTCTGGCTGCTCGCATTCGCCGTCAAAGCGTTGATCATCGGCGCGATCGTGTACTTCGTCATCCGCGTTGTCAGCCCCGATACCGCGCGGCGTCTCCGCGAGCGATGGTCAGGGTCGGGAATCAACCACCCCTGACGGCGCGACCTGCCCGCCGAACCGGAGCGGTGATTCTAGGGATCTGACGAGGCGGGCGCGGGAGATTCCAGCCGGTTCACGATAGCCCAGGCAAGCAGCGGCACCATGATCTCATGGTGCCCTGTTATTTCATACCCCCGCCCGCCCGCGTTTGTCGGGCGTATCACCACGTTCATGCGGGGCCGGTAGTGGCGCTGCATGTCGAGGTCGCAGGTGGTGAAGTTCACCGGCTTCCTGCCGTTGAGGTTGCGCGCAATGGTCAGGGCTTTCAGGAACACTTCGGGCATTATCACCGCGCTTCCCAGATTGAGAGCAACGCCGCCATCGTGCAAGCCGGGCAAGGCTGCCGCAAGGCGGCGAAAATCGCGGTGACTCGTGTCGCCGATCGCAGCGCCGTCGGCCGCCGGATGCTGGTGAATGATTTCCGCACCGAGGGCGGCGTGAACGGTGCAGGGAATCGCCAGCCGTTGCGCGGCGAGTAACAGCGACATCTCCGGATGGGCCAGCTCCTCCGATTCCAGCCCGCGCGCCAGCGCCTCGCCCATCCCCCAGCCATTTCGCATGCCGGCAGCAAAAGCGCGGTTCATGCCGAGGCCGGTTTCCTCGGCCATTCCGAAGGTGCCATCCACCAGTCCGCGGGCGACGTCTTCCGACGTTGCTCCGAATCTGGCAATCTCATAATCGTGAATCGCTCCCGAGCCATTCATGGCGAGGTGCGTGATCACACCGCGGTTCATCAAATCGATCAGCAGCGTAGCGACGCCGGTTTTCACGATATGTCCGCCGAGCATGAAGATGACCGCGCGGCGCGCCCGGTGTGCGGCGGCGATGGCGTCGACGACAGCTCTGAAGTCCGCCGCGACAAGAACGTCGGGCAGAGCCCGAAGAAAGGCGGCGAACGATCGATCGGATCCCGGTGGAGCAGCGAACTCTTCAGCTCGCACCTTGTTCGGACGTCGCTCGATAGGAACGGTTTTGACGCGTGAGAGGTCAGCCTCGGGTATCGAGCGGAGCGTCTGACCGGCGGCAATAGAGGTATCGGGCGGAGAATGCTGCGCCTCCGCATCCGCTACTGAGTCGCTGTCCTTGGAGTCTTTGCTGGAGTGTACGATGTCAGAAAGAGATTGAGGGAGCCGAACGACAGTCTCGACCGTAACTGGAGTATCATGCGCGCGGGATCGTCCGAGAGCCAGACCTCGGCCTGACCCTTCTCGGCGAATATCCCGCGGCTCTTGATGATGGGCTGAATCACAATCGCGTTGAAAGTGCCGGCCGGAACGGTGACGCGCTCTCGCCTCAGGACCTTGATGCGGACAGGATTGCGATCCGGTCGAAAATAGCGGTTGAAGTCGTAAGTCTCCCCGGTGCGCAGCGGGATCGTTCGCACGAAGTAGAGGAATGACCCGTCGTCCAGAGGTTCGCGCACGCTTCGCTCCTCCTTTGCGTCGCGTTTACTTCGCTCGATGAACGAGCTTCGCTCAGGAAAGAACTCGAATTCCTGGTCAGTATCGCGCGAGCCCTCCTCGAGTCGCTTGATGAACCGCAGAGACGACATCGTGCGGGTATCGATCCAGCTTTCGAACCGGTCGTTCACTTTGTAGAAGAACGTGCCACCCTGAATTGCAAAGGACGTTTGCCACGTTTCCCGCCCGCGAACTGTCTCGATGCCGTGCACCTGCATCTGGCTGTTGCCGACTTTCAGATTGCCGAACCGAACATCGAACACCAGCCGCTCCCCTGTTCCGAATGGTACCGGTGCTCTAGCGGCCGACGCGGATGGCGCAACGGCGGCCTGATAGGGCCGCATTGTGGACGGTCGCGCGTTGGGAGTGTGGACGTTGAGTGCAAGTCCGATGGAGATCGCAAGGAGCCGGCTGATCATACTGCCGCGTCTTTTGCGCGCGGCGAAGCACTTGCGCGGTCGGAGAGTACGACAGCCGGAGCCACGATACGACGGCCGCGAGCTCCTTTCGCGAACTTGTAGATGGCCAACGCATCGGCGAACGGGCGGATGCGGCTATCGCGGGCGCGTACATCGTACCGTTGTGCCAGTGTCACTCGCTCAATTCGCCGTGCGAGGGGCATCGTCTGCATGAGAAGCTCTACGTTGGCCGCCCATCCGCTGGATTGTACGAGCGGTTTCTCACCCAGGGACTTGAGCATCTCCCGCAACAGCGAGATGCGAATCAGACGAAACGAGCTGTACGGGTCGTCGATTCCGCTGACAGGCATGAAGAACCGAAGCGCCCATGGTGCCAGCTGTCGCAGACGGCGTACTGCCTGCGGTCCGCTCGCTGGATCGCGTTCGGTCACCACGATGTCGGCGCCCCCCTCGAATCTCTTGATCAGCTCGGGCAGATCTTCGGGTTGATCGGTGAAGTCGCCCTGCATGACTATCATCGCGTCCCGGCGCGGATACTTCGTACGCCGCGCGACTTCGCGCGTCAGAACATCGAGGGCGTGTCCATAGCCCTGCTGCTTGTCGCCACGAATAACGGTGAGTGGGATAACCTCCGAATACGGAAGCAAGGTCTCGCCCGTTCCATCGGTGCTCCCGTCATCGTACACGACGATCTCATACTCGCGCGAGTATCCCTGGAACACTTTGCGAATGCGCCAGAGAAGTACGCCGATGGTCGTGCTCTCGTTGTAAGCCGGGATGCAGATGTAAAGCAAATTTCCTCAGACGTGATGACCGGTTCCCTTGCCGCAAGATAGGCTACCGGGACGCGGATTCTAACCTTCGAGTACAGTTTGATACACTGATTCGGTGCGCAGGGTCATCACGCCCGCCTCGAACTCGGTGGAGCGAAGCGCCGCAGCGGCGCCTAGCTCATGACGCAGAACGGCATCCTCGATGAGGCGCGTTGCCGCCTGGGCGAACGCGGTTGTGTTTGCCGGCGGCACGAGAAAACCGCTCACTCCGTCCTCGACAACTTCCGGCAGACCTCCGACAGCAAAGACGATCGGTGGAATGCCGAGTGACATCGCGTCGATCACCGACGTGCCCAGACCTTCCGCGCGGGACGGATGCCAGAGAACATCGAGTCCGGCCATTGCAGGCTCAACGTCCTCGATGAAACCAGCCGAGCGGATCTCGACACACCCATCGGGCGCTCTTTTCGTCAGGCCGCCGCCGATGAGAAGAATGCGCGCACGAGCGGCCGCCGCCGGGGACAAGCGTCCCGCGATCTCCACCAGCGAGTCGATGCCTTTCTCGGCTGTCATTGCGCCGACCACTCCACAAACCACACAGTCGGCGGGCCAGCCGAGCTCGGCGCGCCAGTCACGCGGAACGACCGGCTCGGTGCGCGCAGGGATGCCGGAATGCACGACGTCAATGCGCGAAGAAGGTATCCCGCCAGCGACCATCGCGTCCCGAACCGCGCGCGACACTGCGATGAAGCGCGTCACTCTCTCTCCGTACTTCACACGCACGGATTTCGGGGTAAAAGGCACCCGGCGCGTAACGACAAGTGGAGTCTGCCGCTGCCCGATGAGTGCCATCAGCGCGATGGCGTGCGCTCGCGCGTCATGAGCGTGGACGATATCGGTGCGCCAGGCGCGCATTCGTGCCCGGATGCGACGGGCGGCGGCCACGTCCCAGTCTCCGCGCATCCTGATCGCGGCCACTGCCAGCCCCGCAGCACGGGCACGGCGCACGAGTGGAGAATCCGGCGGGGCGATGAGAAGCGGCTCGTGGCCGTGACCCCGCAGTCCCTGGGCGAGAAGCAGTACCTGTCGCTGGCCTCCGCGCCAGCTCGCGCCCGAATCGAGGTGGAGGACGCGAAGCCGCTTCACTCCTCCGACAGTCTCGTGGCGAATGCGCGAAAAAGTCCGCGATCCCAGGGCTCGGGAGAGTCGTTCATCTCTTCCGGATGCCACTGCACCGCCATTACCCACCAGTCAGTCGAATCCGATTCGAGTCCCTCGATGATTCCGTCGGGCGCACGCGCGGTAACGCGAAGGCCCTTCGCCACGTCCATTGCGGACTGGTGATGCACCGAATTGACCGAGATACGCGTGGAGCCGATCGCCCTGGCGATCAGAGATCCCGGCACGATTTCAACTTCATGAATTCGAGTTGCGCGCTCGCTATCGGCGTTATGGCCGAGAGCGCCCGGAACCTGTGACGGGATATCCTGTATGAGACTGCCGCCCAGTGCGACATTCAAGAGCTGGGGACCGCGGCAGATTGCCAGGACGGGCTTGTGCAGGTCGCGTGCGGCTCGTACCAGCGCTATCTCGGTATCGTCTCTGGCGCGATTCGGCGCGCCCGCTTTCGCGTGTGGATCTTGTCCGTAAAGGGCAGGGTCGACATCTTCGCCGCCGGTGAGTACCAGGCCGTCGACGCGCGCCATGATGGCGTGCGCAGCTTTCGTCCCTGAAAGAGGTGGAACAACCAGTGGTACGAGCCCTGCACTCTCCAGAGCGACGATATACGTGCTGTTCAAGCGGACGCGATGAGCACCACCGAGCCTCGTATCGGCAGTCGAGCTTACCGCGACGGTCGGAGCGATCCTCAGCCGTTGCGACTGCTGTAGAACGTTGGAAACAGGGTCAGTGAGGGTGGATGACACGTTGAGGTCTCTGGGGTTCGGCTGTCTGATGATTCCCTTGGCGGCGATCGGTGTATCCGCCCTTCCGGCTCAAAGTCTGGAAGCGACACCTGTGCCCTGCAAGGGGGAGATAATCAGCAGGGTCGACGTGTCCTCTCGTCCGCCGTTCGAGATCCGCGGCTCAAAGATACAACAGCGGCTGGCGCGTTTTGTCACTGAGCTGCATGCAACGACGAGGCCCGCTGTGATCTCGCGCTTCCTGGTACTCAGCCCGGGAATGGCGTGCACCGAGCTCAGACGCGAGGAATCAGAGCGCGTCCTGCGCACTCAACCGTACCTCGCCCAGGCGACAGTTCGCGCGTTTCCGGATTCTGCCGGAGGCGTCTATCTGCTGGTTGAGACCGTCGACGAAACGTCTCTGCTCATCGGTGGCGGCGCATCCGGCAACACTCCCTTCGTGCGAGCGTTCCGACTCGGTGAAGCAAACCTCATGGGAGAGGCGATGTCGGTTGTAGGAAACTGGAGATACAGCGAGGATTTTCGCGACACGTATTCAGCGCGCATTGTTGACTACCAGTTCCTCGGCCGGCCGTATCAGCTGGCGATGGAAGGCGCGCGCAGAGAGCTGGGCGGAGACTGGGCGTTCGAGCTTAGTCACCCGTTTCTCTCTGAGCTTCAGCGCTATTCATGGCGAGCCAACGCCGGTTCGGGCGACGCATACCTGTACTTTCGCCGGCCTGATGCAACTCGGGTAGCTGTGCGGCTGAAGAGATCGTATTCAGACGCCGGCGGCGTTGTCCGCATTGGGCGACCGGGACGACTGGCGCTGGTCGGAGCATCGATGTCGTATGAGCGGGAGCTGCCGCAGCCGTTCCCGACGATGGTGGGTTTCGGCAACACCGAGCTGGATACGAGTGGTGTTCTTATCGGACGTTACAAACGGCTCGGTACGACAAGGGTGAACGCGCTCGCTGGTCTGCGGGACGTGAGCTACTTGCGGGTGAAAGGATTCGAGGCGCTTGATGGCCTCCAGGATGTGCGCAAGGGCTTCGAGCTGGCGACACTGTTCGGCCGCGGCGTGGACGCCATCGGTCAGAGAGAGCACGACCTTTTCGTCTCCGCAAATCTCTATACGGGAGTGGGATCAGCGGCGTCGTTCACCGGGCTCGAAATTCTCGCTGAAGGCCGTCGCGATGGTGACAACAACAGGTGGGATGGTATGCTGGCCAGTGGGCGGCTCGCAACCTACGTCAAGCTGGCTCCCCGTCACACATTCGTCTCGAGCTTCGAGTTCAGCGGCGGATGGCGGCAACGCATTCCGTTTCAGCTGAGCCTGGCCGACCGTGACGGCGGGCCGCGCGGTTATGCCGATTCCTGGAGTGCCGGGGGACAACGGCTCGTTGGGCGTATCGAGGACAGAATCGTAATCGGAGGAGTCAAACAGTTTGCGACGATTGGATTAGCGCCGTTCATCGATGCCGGAAAACTGTGGGCTGGCGACGCGCCTTTCGGCGTCGACAGCAAAATCAACGCATCGGTGGGTCTGGGGATTCTTGGGGCCCTCCCGCCGGGGTCGCAGAAATTGTGGAGAATCGATCTCTCCGTGCCGCTCAACCGCTCAGCCGGAGCGAAGTGGGGCGTGCGTGTGTCGAGCCGCAACTTCACGCGGATGTTCTGGAAAGAGCCCGGCGACGTTCAGAGAAACCGCGAGCGGTCGGTGCCGACCAGCGTGTTCAACTGGCCGTAAGGGCGAGAACAACATTCGACACAGAGACCACAGAGACCACAGAGACCACCGAGCACAGCCGAAAACGAAACATTGAAATGGCAGGGAAACAGGCAAATTAGGAAATGACAAAGGGCCGTAGCGGATTCGCTGCAGGCCCGTTTATGTCTTTCCCTGATTTCGTTTTGTCCTTGTTTGTTTCTGTGGTCTCTGTGGTCTCTGTGTCGAAGCTGTTCCGTTGTTCCGCGGGATTCCCAGTAACGCTAGTGAGATCCCGCCGGGGCGTCCTTCATCATCTTGCGAATCGGAACGATCAGCAGCGCGCAGACCGCGGCAGCGACCATCAGCGAAATCGTCGTCGTCGTGAACAACTGCGGCATCTGATCGAGCTTTTCCGGATCGACATGCCCGCCCACGCGTCCGCCAATCAGGTTGCCCAGCGCTGACGCAAGAAACCAGATCCCCATCATCTGACTCACGAATCGCCGCGGGGCCAGCTTGGTCATCGACGACAATCCAACGGGACTGAGGCAGAGCTCGCCGATAGACTGGAAGAAATAGCTTCCCACGAGCCACCACGGCGAAACGAGCGTCTGCCCGCCAGATGCCACTACGGCGTTCGCTGCGAAAATCATTATCACGAAGCCGAGGCCCGCCAGGAACAATCCGAGAGCGAACTTCGCGGGACTGGAGAGATCTCCGCCCCGCTTCGCCAGCCCGACCCACAACGCGGCAAACATCGGAGCGAAGATGATGATCATCAGCGGATTCACGGACTGGAACCAGGTCGCGGGAATCTGGAAGCTTCCGACGGTGCGATCCGTAAAATCGCGCGCAAACAGATTCAACGACGTCGGCGCCTGTTCGAACGCCGACCAGAAGATCGCCGCGAAAGTGAACAGAACGACGATCACCGCCACACGTTTCCTTTCATCTCCGTTCAGCTTCCCGAGCAGGAAGATGTAGGCGAAGAATCCCGCTGCCATCGCGACCATTAGGTAAGTCATGTACTTCGCGATTCCGGCGGCGTTCAGCGAGATCGTGCCGCTTGCGGCAAGAACGAACAGAACCGCGACGAGTCCGAGGATGATACCGACGACCAGTTTTACAGTGCGCTCCTGCCGCGCCTGCACCGCGGGGTCTGGATGCCGCGTTGGTGCCAGACCAATTGGTCCGAGTGTCTTCTTCGCACGGAGACCGTAAACGGTGAGCCCCAGCAACATCGCGACACCGGCGGCGCCCATGCCGACGTGCCAGTCCACCTGCTCGCCGAGATAACCGGTGACCATCTGTCCGATCAGCGAGCCGAGATTGATGCCCATGTAGAAGATCGAAAACCCTGCGTCACGCCGGGCGCCACCTTCCGGATACAGATCGCCCACGATCGCCGAAATGTTGGGCTTGAGCAGTCCCGTGCCGAGCACGATGAGGATGAGCCCGAGGAAGAACGGCACCTTGCCGGATTCCACACCGGCCAGGCCTGAGAGCCCGATCGAGATATGCCCTGCGGAGATGAGTGCGGCGCCGATGAAGATTGCACGTCGCAGTCCGAGCAGCCGGTCGGCTACCCATCCTCCGGGCAGGGACATGAGGTAGACGAACGCCGCGTAGATACCGACGATGGCGGACGCCTGTGTACGGTCGAATCCGTAGCCGCCGTTCATGATCGTCGCCGACATGAACAGCACGAGCAGCGGTCGCAGGCCGTAGTAAGAGAACCGCTCCCACATCTCCGTGAAGAACAGGGTGGCCAGACCGCGCGGGTGTCCGAAGAAGCCGCGGTTTCCCGTCCACTCCTCCAGGCCCGACGGCGCAGCGTCTGTTGCTACGCTCGCGGCCTGCTGCTGTTCGAACACGCTCTTGTCAGGGCTCATGTTTGCACGGTTGGCGTGACAGTGGGTGTTGATCTCGTCAGTCGTTCGACGACGGGAAGATACCGATCAGGTGGGTTTACCCCACCCGCTTTCTGCTGCTCGTCCCACGATATCGTGGTTGGGGGCTGCTTGATACACGCGGCATAGTGGCCGGGTGCCTTTTCCTCGAGTGGCGGATTGATTGTCGAACACGCCTTGTCCTTCGCCGGGTGGTGACAACGCGGATGGAAAACACAACCTGGTGGTGGCGCCGCTGGCGAGGGAACGTCTCCCTCGAGAATGATTCTTTTTTTTGCGAGAGTCGGATCAGCCACTGGCACAGCCGACAGAAGCGCCTGCGTGTACGGCATGATGGGCTCGCGGTACAGGTCCGCCGCCGTGGCGAGCTCGACGATCTTGCCGAGGTACATCACCGCAACCCTGTCCGACATGTGCCTGACGACCGACAGGTCGTGAGCGATGAACAGATACGTCAGACCCCGGTCTCGCTGAAGATCGCGCAGAAGATTTATCACCTGTGCCTGCACCGACACGTCGAGCGCCGACACCGGTTCGTCGCAGACAATGAAGCGCGGCTCCACCGCCAGCGCCCTGGCGATTCCGATCCGCTGCCTTTGCCCGCCGGAGAATTCGTGCGGGTATCGCGTGGCGTACTCCGCGCGAAGTCCAACTTCATCCAGCAGCTGACGCACGCGGGTGTCAGCCGCCTCACCTTCCGCGAGGCGGTGAATCCTGATTCCTTCGCGGATGGCAGCGCCGACTGTCATCCGCGGATTGAGCGATGAAACGGGGTCTTGGAAAATGATCTGCATCTGACGGCGGATGGCCCGCATCTCCGACGCGCCCATCGCCAGTACATCCCGTCCGTCAAACCGTACCTCACCCGAAGTTGGCTCGATCAACCGCAGGATGGCGCGACCGGTAGTTGTCTTTCCGCAGCCCGATTCGCCAACGAGACTGAGCGTTTCTCCGGGCGCGATGTCGAACGACACTTCATGCACCGCGCGTACCTCACCCACTTTCCGGCTGAATATTCCGCGCGTTATCGGAAACGTTTTTCTGAGGTTCTTGACGGAGAGAAGTGGCTGCGCCCCGTCCAGGCCCGCCGTTGCGCCGTTCCTCGCGACAGGTGCGTCGCCTGCTGCTCGCTCGTTCACGCTGTTGCTCCCGCCTGCTCCACCAGCGGCAAATGAGGATGTGCTCGACGCTCCGGCTCTTCGGCGAGGTGGCATCTCGATACGTGTCCTTCCGCGATGCGGTACAGCGGGGGATGCTCGCGCTCACACCGATCCCACGAGAAAGGGCAGCGATCACGAAACCGACAACCGGACGGCCACGCGGTTGGAGGCGGGACAGTTCCCGGGATCACATTCAGGCGATCCCTCGACGTCGTGATCTGCGGCATCGCGTTCATCAATCCTTCGGTGTACGGATGATGTGCGTCGGCGAACAGTAGCGTCACTTCCGCCTGTTCGACCACCTCGCCGCCGTACATCACGACAACTCTCGACGCTGTCTCGGCGACAACGCCAAGGTCGTGCGTGATCATCAGTATGGAAGTACCGAGACGCCGTTGAAGGTCCGACAGAAGCTCGAGTATCTGCGCCTGGATCGTGACATCGAGGGCAGTGGTGGGCTCATCCGCGATGATCAGGGCCGGGTTCATCATCAGCGCCATGGCGATCAGCACGCGCTGCCGCATTCCTCCCGAAAGCTGGTGGGGATACTGCCGCGCGCGCTCCTCGGGCGAAGGGATGCCGGTGAGTGTCAGCATCTCCACCGCGCGGTTCCACGCGTCCTTGCGCGAGCCGTTGCCGTGCACTCTCGCCACCTCCGCAACCTGATCCCCGACGGTGAACACGGGATTGAGCGCGGACATCGGCTCCTGAAAGATCATCGCGATGCGATTGCCGCGAATGTGCCGCATGTCACGATCGTCGAGCGTGACCAGGTCCTTTCCCTCGAACATTATCCGGCTTCCGGCTTCGATTCGGCCGGGCGGCTGGATAAGGCGGAGGATGGAAAGCGCGGTGACGGATTTTCCGCACCCCGATTCTCCGACAATTCCAAGAGTCTCACCGGCGGCGATAGTGAACGACACGCCGTCGACCGACCGCGCTACCGCAGAAGCGGTGTGAAACCAGGTGCTCAGATTTTCTACTGAAAGGAGCGCGTCGCTCATTCAATCCCGGTCTGCCCGGGTCGAAGCGCTCGCAACAGCGCATCTCCCAGGACGTTGAACGCCATCACCGTGCAAACAATTGCGATTCCAGGGAACACCGAAACCCACCACTGAGCCGCGATCTCGGCCGACCCGTCCTGGATCATGTTTCCCCAGCTCGGGGCCGGCGGTCTGACTCCGATGCCCAGATAGGACAGACCCGCTTCCAGCACTATCACGTGTCCGATGCCAAGTGTGGCCGCAACCACGACCGGCGTGATCACATTCGGCAGGATGTGACGTATCAATATTCGGCCGTCCGTCGCGCCAAGCGCGCGCGCGGATGCGACAAAATCGCGTGTCTTCAACGCAAGAACCTGACCCCTCACGAGGCGCGCCAAGCCGTACCATCCCGTCGCACCGAGTATCAACACGAACCCGGCAGTCGGTATTTCACGCCAAGCAGCAAAGATCGCAATGAGCAGGAGCAGCCTGGGAATGGAGAGCAGCGCCTCAAGTATGCGTTGCAGGAGTGCGCCGCCGAAGCCTGTGGCATAGCCGGCCGCAGCACCGTAGGCGGTCCCGAGGGTGACGCTCAGGAGCGTCGCGACGACAGCGACGGCGAGCGAAACTCTTCCGCCGTATATGACTCTACTAAGCACGTCTCTGCTGTATCCATCGGTGCCGAAAGGATGAGCCCATGAGGGCGCCTGGTTTTGCAGGGCGATGATGTCCGGCTGCACCGCGGGATCGTACGGCGCAATCAGCGGTGCCAGTGCGCAGACCGCTGCGATCACAAAGAGCAGGGCGAGCGGCCCCGCGGCGCCTCTAAGCGAAGGAATCCAGCGCGACCCGCCGGAGTCGGTATTCCCGGACGGGAGCGAGACGTCAGCGTTCATCGCGCAGGCGCGGGTCGATCCGCTGGTGCAGCAGGTCAGTCGCCAGCCCGCCAATGACGACAAAGGTGCTTCCCAGGAGAACGGCCGCCGTGACCAGTGGATAATCGCGCGCGTCGATCGCGTTGACGATCATCAATCCCATTCCCGGCCACGAGAAAACTTTCTCCACGAACACGGCGCCGGTCAGCAGTGCGGGAAATGCCAGTCCGAACAAGGCGATTACCGGCAGGAGTGCGTTGCGCAATGTGTGTTTTCTGAGAACCGTGCGCTCGGGCACCCCCTTTGATCGGGCTGTCATTACATACCCGGATGGAAGCGTGTCCAGCAGCGCCGCTCGCTGGTGCCGCGCAATTAGAGGGAAGTATAGCAGCGTCAGCGTGAGCGCCGGCAGCATCGCGTGTTTCACGCGGTCGGCAATACGCCCAGCGGGGTCAAGCATGTCGTGAATCACAGGATCCACTGAGCCGCCGATCGGAAAAGCGGGAATCCAGTGTGCCAACGACGGAATCCAGTATGTGAACGCCGTCAGCACCAGCAGCGCCAGCCAGAAATCCGGCACGGAGAACAACAACATGGAGATACCGCCCAGCAGATGATCGCCGCGACGGCCTCGCCTTTTCACTTGAGCGAGCGCGACACCGATGCCCAGCGCGAAGCTTGCCACCAGGGCGATGGACATCAGCAACAGTGTGTTCGGAAGCGCATCGGCAAGCGCGGCCCTTACCGGCCGCTGCAGCGAGAACGAAAATCCGAGGTCACCGCGTGCCACGCTTCCCAAGTATCTGACGTACTGCTCCGCCACCGGCTTGTCGAGGCCGTAGGATTTCCGCCACTCGGCCCTGACCGATTCGCTGATATTGGGGTCCGCCATCGAGGCGGCAAACGGATCGCCGGGCGCAAGGCGGATGAGGACGAAGACAATCGTTGCGGACAAGGCGACAACGAGCGCGCCCTGCGCGAGTCTTCGGGCGAGGAAGGCCGCCACTCGTCAGCGCGAGGGTGCGGCCCGGTCGCGCGGCAGGCGAGCGGCGGCGGGAATGCTCCACTCATCCACGTGCGCCCACCATGCATCGGGGCGGAGCCGGCGCGAATCGATTCGCCGGTGCACCGCCATCACTCTCTGCGGCTCCGCCATCCATATCGCTGGGGCGTCGTCGATGATGATCGTGTATGCTTTCGTAAAATGGTCGCGGCGAGAGCCAGATGTCGTCGCCGCCAGCGCGCTGTCCACATGCGCGTCGACGGTCGTGTTCCGATACGATCCGTAGTTGCTTCCCCCCGCGCTGCGGCTACCTGCCGAGCCCCAGGTCTGTCTGATGCCACCCGGACTCGCTTCGACATGCCAGCTGCCGAACACGGCGTCGAAATCGCGTCTGGTTTCCCGATCTACGAAGGCGGCGTAGGCGAGCTGCTCGATATTCACCGTCGCTCCCACCTGCTTGAGCTGGTCCTGAACAAGCACCGCCATGCTCATTCGCGCTTTGCTCGAGCTGGGAACGAGGAGAGTGAAACGAAGCGGGCGGCCGTTTCGCTCGCGAACGCCGTCGCCATCGACATCCGTCCATCCGATCGAATCGAGAAGGCGCTTCGCTTCACCGGGCGAGTGTGGCAGCTGGCGAAGTGTTGTGTCCGTCGTGGGATAGGCGCGGACGGTAGGTCCAAGCGCGACTGCCGCCAGCGTGTCGTACACGTTCTGCACGGTTCGCTTTCTATCCACAGCCATCGACAACGCACGCCGAAGCGATCGGTCTCCGAACAATGGATGAGAAGTCGCCGCTCTCCGACGGTCACGAAGATTGAACTGAATGAAGTTGTAATCCAGGCCCGGCGACGTTGTCATGCGCAGCTCCGGACGCGCGGCGAGCTGCGCGGCATTCACCACTGGCACCTGCTCCAGCATGTCCGCCTCGCCGCCAACAAGCCGCGTGAGCGCGGTGTTGAAATCGGGGGCAATGGAAAAAATCACACGATCGAGGCCCGGCCGCCCGCGGTAGTTGGACGTATCCGCGGCCAGCTCCAGTGCAGATCCGCTGCGCCATCGAACGAAACGGAAGCGCCCGGAACCAATGGGAGCCCTTGCAATTGCCGCTGTTCGCAGTGCGGTGCCTGCGATTCCCCGCATGGCGTGCTCCGGCAGGATCGACATTGAGTTCACAGCGTCGAAAAACTGAAGTGGAGATCGTGCTCCGAACCAGAACACAGCCGTCACGCTATCGCGAACAGTCACTGAGTCTATGCTTGCGAGGACAGCCGCGAAGGGCGAGCCGTTGCGCGGATCAGTGTACGCTCGATGCGTGAAGCGCACATCCGTCGCGCGTACGGGCACTCCATCGTGCCACCTCGCGGAGGGGTCGAGCATGAAAGTGATGGACAGTGAGTCAGCGCTCCATTGCCACTGCTTTGCGAGGCGCGGCTCGAATCCACCGTCGCCGACGGTGCTCAGTGAATCGCCGATCTCCGCCAATCGGTCGTAGACCAGATCGTTGACGATCTTGCCGGTGACGGTCGTTGTAAGGGGAGGGAGGAGGAGGTCGGGGTCTCCTCCCACGGACACGACGAGAGTTCCCCCGTGCTCGGCCGCCGCTGCGTCCCGCGCGCCGGAATCGCCGGCCGAGCAGGCGTTCAGCGAAGCGAGGAACGCGGCGATCACCGTTGCCACAGCGCGAGCAGTCATCGGCGCCACGTCCATCTATCATCCTCGAAATGAGAGATCAGCCCCAGAGTAGCGTCGCGAATCTCGGACTCCCTTAGACTCGATGCCCTGATATCCTCGCATTGTTGAACCGCGCCGAACAACGCACTGCCTACTTCCGCGACCGACGGGTCGCGTCCCAGGGCCAATCGAAGCGTCGCCGCGGCGGAAAGCTGTTGGGGCAGCGCTGCCGTCGCATTACCGTTGGCGCCAGACGTCGAATCTGTCGTGTCGCTGCCCGTCAGATCCTGAATCAAATGCTGATCGTCATCGATCAGTATCGATCCATGTTGAAGCAAAGCGCCATTCTCGCGCCATTGCGCGCTTCCCACGAGCTTCCTCCCATTCCAAATCAACTCGCCCCGCGCGGGCTCGGTGAAGCACGGCTGGTGATCCGGCGCGGCGGCTTTCGCTTTCGGAGCGGCCTCCTCGACGTCGACGCCCAGTGACCGAAGGGCACTTTGCAGAATTCCGTTGATTCTGCCGAACCACGCACTGAGCCCCGCGCCTGGTTCGACCGGAGCCGTCACGCTATAGGTGACTTCGTGGTTGTGGAGAAGCGCGCGACCGCCCGTTGGACGCCTGACGAAGTCGATGCCCATCGCGCGCGCGCAAGACCTGTCGTATCTGCCGCGAGCCGTCTGGTTTCTGCCGAGCGAGAGAGTCGGGCGTGCCCACTCGTAAACGGAGAAGACGGCTTCACCAGTGACGCGCGCCCGCTCCATCAAAGCGATGTCGCGCGCCATGTTTTCCGCTCCCGAGTGAGCGGGCACGAGCAGCAGACGCCATGCAGGATAAGTGTGCTCATTCATGATGCGATGTTAAATTGACAACACTATGGCGACGACAATCAAGCAGTCGGACAACGCGCTCGCTCCGGCCGGTTCATTCGTGCCCCGTCATGTTGGACCGACCGCCGCGGATATCGATACGATGGTGGCGACACTCGGCTTCTCCTCTCTTGACGATCTGATCGACGCCACGGTGCCAGAAAAGATCCGCAACCGGCGTGGGTTGGCCCTGCCTCCAGGCAAATCAGAGCAGGAGGTGCTCGCGGAATTCCGGGCACTTGCCGCCCGCAACCAGGTGTTCCGGTCATTCATCGGCATGGGCTACTCGGATTGCGTGACCCCTCCGGTAGTTCAGCGCAATGTGCTCGAAAATCCTGCATGGTACACGGCGTACACGCCGTATCAGGCGGAGATTGCGCAGGGACGCCTGGAGGCGTTACTCAACTTCCAGACGATGGTCGTGGACCTGACTTCTCTGGAGATTGCGAACGCCTCGTTGCTCGACGAGGCAACGGCAGCCGCCGAAGCGATGACGATGAGCTACGGACTGAGGGGCAAGCCGGGCAAGGAAGTGTTCTTCGTGTCGCAGGATTGTCATCCGCAGACGATTGACGTCGTGCGCACTCGGGCGGCCGTGCGGGGGATCGCGATCAGAGTCGGCGATTGTCGACCAGAGGAAATCGGCGATGATGTTTTCGGCGTGCTCCTTCAGTATCCGACCACGGATGGAGCGGTGCTCGACTACCGCCAGCTCTGCGAGGCGGCGCACGAGGCTCATGCGCTGGTGACTGTGGCCGCCGATCTTCTTGCGCTGACCCTGGTGACCCCGCCGGGCGAATGGGGGGCCGATATTGCGGTGGGCAATACGCAGCGGTTTGGCGTGCCGATGGGATATGGCGGCCCGCACGCGGCCTACTTCGCCACCAGGGAAGAGTTCAAGCGTCAGATCCCCGGCCGCATCATTGGCGTTTCCAGAGATGCCGACGGCAGGGCGGCCCTCAGGATGGCGCTTCAGACTCGCGAGCAGCACATCAGGCGCGAGAAGGCGACAAGCAACGTCTGCACGGCTCAGGTGCTCCTCGCGGTGGTCGCCAGCATGTACGCGGTTTACCACGGGGCCGAGGGGTTGCGTGCAATCGCCGGCCGCGTGCACCAGTTCGCTACCGTGCTGGGTGAGGGCCTGCGCCGGCTCGGCTTCGGTATCGCGCACGACGATTTTTTCGACACGGTACGCGTGGAGCTCGGCCCTGCCAGCCGTGAGACGATTCTCGCCGCCGCGCGCGAGCGCCGGATCAATCTTCGCCCGATCGGAGACACCGACGTGTGTATCGCGCTCGACGAAACGGTGACCGAGGATGACCTGACGAAGCTGTTTGCGGTCTTCGGCAGCGACGAGGTGATGACTCCCGAGCTGATCGCGGCTGGAGCCGATGCCCGATACGACGAGCGATTCAAGCGCACGTCTCCCTATCTCGAGCATGCGGTATTCAATACGCACCGCACCGAAACGGACATGCTCCGGTATATCCATAAGCTTGAGACGCGGGACCTGTCGCTCGTGCACTCCATGATCCCGCTCGGATCGTGCACCATGAAGTTGAACGCGACCGCCGAGATGATGCCGATTACCTGGCCGGGTTTCGCGAAGATTCATCCTTTCGCGCCGATCGACCAGACCCAGGGATATCAGCAGCTGTTCCGGGACCTGGAGTGCGCGCTGGCGGAGATCACCGGTTTTGCCGGGGTCTCGCTCCAGCCAAATGCGGGGTCGCAGGGTGAATACGCCGGTCTGCTGGCCATACACGCGTACCACGCTTCGCGCGGAGATACCCACCGCGACGTATGTCTCACCCCGCAGTCTGCGCACGGTACCAATCCGGCGAGCGCGGTAATGGCCGGCATGAAAGTCGTGATCGTCAGGACGGATGCAAGCGGAAACATCGACATTGCCGATCTTCGATCCAAGGCGGAAGCGCACGCGGCCGATCTCGCCGCGCTGATGGTGACCTATCCGTCCACGCACGGAGTGTTCGAAGAGGGGATCGTGGAAATCTGCAGGGTGGTGCACGAGTTCGGCGGCCAGGTCTACATGGACGGGGCCAACATGAACGCGATGGTGGGCCTTTGCCGCCCCGCCGACATCGGTGCCGATGTGTGTCATCTGAACCTGCACAAGACGTTTTGCATTCCGCACGGCGGCGGCGGCCCGGGCATGGGGCCGATCGGGGTGGCGTCTCACCTCGTTCCGTTCCTGCCGGGACACTCGGTCGTCTCGCAGCCAGGGCGTACCGCCGTCGGAGCGGTGTCAGCGGCACCGTGGGGCAGCTCCAGCATTCTTCCGATCTCGGAAGCCTACATTCGCCTGATGGGCGGCAATGGTCTGACGCAGGCGACGAAGGTCGCCATTCTCAACGCGAACTACATCGCGCGTCGGCTCGAACCCCACTTTCCGGTTCTTTATAAGGGAGCTCATGGAACTGTAGCGCACGAGTGCATCGTCGATACGCGGGTTGTGAGAGCTGCCAGCGGGGTTGAGGTGGAGGATATCGCCAAGAGGCTGATGGACTATGGATTCCACGCGCCCACCGTGTCCTTCCCCGTCGCCGGAACCTTGATGATCGAGCCGACCGAAAGTGAGTCTCTGCCGGAGCTCGACCGCTTCTGCGATGCGATGATCTCGATCAGGGAGGAGATTCGGGAGATCGAGAGCGGGGATGCCGACAAGCGCGACAATGTTCTCAAGAATGCCCCGCACACTCTCGGGCGCGTGACTGCCACCGAATGGAAGTATCCCTACACCCGGGAGCGTGCGGCATTTCCCGCCGCCTGGTCGCGTGAGTCAAAGTTCTGGCCGGCGGTGGCGAGGGTTGAAAGCGCCTATGGGGACCGCAATCTCATCTGCTCCTGTCCGCCCACCGACGCGTATGTGGATTCACCGATGTCGGGCGTTTCCGGAAACGGCTGATTCCCTGATGGCCGGGGGTGAACGCCCCATTTGATCGCTGGCAAGTGGCACCGGTCCGCACTAATTTTTCGCGTCCGGCATGCGGGCCAACCGCTTGCGATCTCGCCACAATGCTGCTCACGGAGCCGGTATGAACAAGGCGGAAATGCTGGAGGCACTGCAACGACAGACAAAGCTGCGGCCGACGTACGTCAAGCGTGTGGTTGACGCGATCTTCGATCCCCAGAACGGCGTCATCGCGCGGCAGGTCAAGCGTGGCGGGAAGGTCACCATCGCCGGATTCGGCACGTTCGATCGTCGCTCGCACAAGGCGCGAGAGGTCAACAGCGTCTTTACCGGGCGAACGGTAAAGGTGAAAGCCCGCAAGATCCCCGGTTTCAGGGCTGGTGTGAGCTTCAAGGAAGCGCTTCGATAAAACAAAGGGGCGACGCGCTTGCGCCGCCCTATCGGCCCACACGCAATGCAGGCCCTCTACCCGACGTGTTTTCCATACGCGGCGGCATCCATCAGCGCGCCCGTCGCTCCCGCGTCATCGACGCGAATGCGGATCATCCACCCGGCGCCGTAGGGATCGCTGTTGACCAGAGCCGGCTCCTGATCGAGGCGCTCATTGATCTCCGTCACCTCTCCCGCCAGCGGAGAGAACAGCTCCGAAACCGCCTTGACTGCTTCGATAGTGCCGAACACGTCGTGCTTTGCCAGCTTGGCGCCGACTGTCGGCAGCTCGATGTAGACGACGTCACCGAGCTCTCCCTGGGCGTAGTCCGTCACCCCGACTTCCACCGTTCCGTCGCCCTTGTCGCGGACGTACTCATGTTCCTCGGTGTATTTCAGGTCGTCGGGAATGTTTGCCACTGATCACCTCATGAAGTAATTGACGCGCCCGAGAGAAGGCGCGTGGGCGGACGCCGGAGCGAGTCAGCGAGTTTGCGCTGTATGCAGCGAGTAGTCGTCGTCTCCGACGAGATCTTCCCACAGCCGGTCCACTTCGTTCGCCAGCTCCTCGAGGGTCCCCGAATTCTCTATGACATAGTCCGCGCGCGCGCGCTTGAGGTCGGCGGGCATCTGCGAGGCGATCATGTTCATCGCTTCCGTCTCTTCGAGCCCGCGGTCGCGTGTGATGCGTTCGAGCCGTAGCGCGCGCGGCGCGTCCACCAGCACGATCGAATCGAACTCGTTTGCAAGATGCCTTTCGAACAGGAGCGGAATCACGCACACTACCAACTGGTCGCCGCGCGCCCGCGCCGCCTCGACTTCCACGTCACGGAGTCTGAGTACCTCAGGATGTACAATGTCGTTGAGGGCGTCGAGCTCCGACTGATCCTTGAAAACTATATTCCTGAGCGATGCGCGGTCGAGGCTGCCATCGGCTCCGACAACCTGAGCGCCCCACCTTTGCTCGATTGCCTCGAGGGCCGGGCTTCCGGGCCTCACAGCTTCGCGCGAGAGCGCGTCCGCATCTACTATCGTCGCGCCACGCTCGGCAAGCATATCGGCTACGGCTGTCTTGCCACTGGCGATGTTTCCTGTGAGGGCGATAACTCGCATTGTCATTGGGTTGTAATCATATCAAGGTTGGGGATGCTGCGCATCGCACACAAGGATTATGCCGCTTGAGTTGTCTGATGTTTACGGAACGCGCTGCGGAATTAGGCCGCGGCCCGCTGTCGGCCAGCTTCAGTCCGATCAACGCCACGATCAGCAGCGCCATGAAGAATATTCTCAACGCCGTACGCGGCTCGTCAAAAAGCACGATGCCAAGAGTCACCGACCGACAGCGCCGATGCCAACCCAGATGGCGTAGGCTGTTCCTATCATTGGCTTGCCGCGCCGAAGAGGCTCTGCTGCTGCGAATTGCCCTTTGCCGGACACTCGAAGCACATCCTGCATCTTGCTTCGTAAGACTCGGTCCCGCCGACCATGATTGTCGGAGAGTCGTATGGCGCGGGGCGCCCGCCGATGAGCCGCTGGTTGCGGCTCGCAGCGCCTCCGCAGAGCACACAGATCGCGTGCAGCTTGTCCACCACTTCCGCGATTGCCATGAGCTGCGGCATCGACCCGAATGGCTCGCCGCGGAAATCCGTATCCGTTCCGGCGATGATCACGCGGCGCCCGCGTGACGCCAGCGACGTGACGAGCGGGAGGATCGCCCCGTCGAGAAACTGTGCTTCGTCGATGGCTACGACCTGCGCCATCGGATCTATCTGCTGCGCGATCTGGGTCGCTGAATCCGCCGGGACTGCCTCGACGGTTCTCCCGTCGTGGCTCGAAACACTGTAGATGCCGGCGTACCTCGCGTCGAGGTGTGACTTGAAGACCTGCACTCGTTTGCGCGCGATGATTGCGCGGCGCAGGCGCCGGATCAGCTCCTCACTTTTCCCGCTGAACATCACGCCGGCAATCACTTCGACCCAGCCGCCGGTTTGGTGGAACGACTGCGTCACGGCCTGTCGCGTCGGGGCGGTCGGGAGAAGCCTTCGCGCGGCGGGCGTCCACGGTCATCGCGCGGTCCCCGTCCGCCCGCGTCGCGCGGCCTGGCGCTGTTGTCACGCGGGGGTCTGCCCCGGTCGTCGCGCTGCGGCCTGCCGCCGTCGTCCCGCTGAGGCCGTGCGCTGCCGCCCCGGTAGCTCCCTGTAGGGCGCGGTGGTCGCGCATCGCGGCCCTTCGCCCCGCCGGACCCTCGATCGTCACGCCCAGGCCCGCGAAATCCTGACGACTTTCCCCGCGCCCCATCTGAAGCCGGTGCTCCGCGTTCCGGTGACACCGACGGCGTTCGCCTGCCCGGCTCGGCCGCTGCTTTCGCGATCTCAGAGGCGACGCGCTGCGCTCGCTCCCGCTCCAGCAGGCGGAGCGCTGCCGCGGCGATCTCTATTCCGTCATGCCTTTCCAGGAGCGGTTCCAGCGCCAGTACCTCCCGGGGCGGCACTCCCGCCTCCAGCACCTTTGCCAGCTCTTTTCGGAGCGCCATCTCGCGGTCACGGGCAGTGTTTCCAGGGCCACGCAAAGTGAACGGCGTGACCTCGCCGCCTGCCATCCGCCGGAGGGCAGGAAGCTCGCGGCCCTCGACCAGTGCCACCATCACCACCGGCGTCGATCTGGCAGCCGCTGTCAGTATCTCCCGCGTTTCCGGAACATCGTAGAAGATCACTGCATGGGTTCCTGGAGCGGTTTCGCCCTGCGTCAGCTGTACCGTCGGCGGGCTCCCCGAATAGCCCAGCAGACGGAGCGTTCGGGAAAGCTCGGCCTCCGACTCGGGCGTCCGCACGACGATGGCCGCGGAGGGGGGATCGAGGTCGTCGAGGAGTCGTCGCAGCGAGGCCATTCGGGAGGTCGGCGAGACCGTCACATACTGCAATGCGATCGGTGTCGCGTCCGCCGGCGATTCATCCTCGACCTCCCGCCGGGCGCGACGCAGATAGCGCTCGGCGAATGCGTTCACCCGCCCTTCCGAACGGCTTGTGACGACGACCCGCGCCGCCTCTCTGGGCAGCTCCGCCATGATGGACTCGAGTGCCGCAACGTCGCCCTCTGGTCCGTTTAGAATCTCGTCGGCCCAGGCGAGCACTACTGTCCGGATCTCATCCAGCTTGAGATGACTCCCGCGCACCAGCTCATGAATATCTGTCGGCGCTCCGGCGATTGCCGACAACGGTCTTCCTGCCATCAGGCGCGACGCCCTCCGTGCGCTCGTGACAGGGAAAAGCTCGATACCTGCGGGCCCGGTGATTCGAAGGACGGTTTCGGCGAGCGCCATGGCGCTTTCGGGGTCCGAGGTTATCACGAGCACCTGCGTGGCGCCGACGGCAGGGTCTGTGCGCTCGAGCGGGCCCGTCAGAAAACGGGGCACCGACGCCATGGACCGGGGAAGGGTGTGCACGACGTTCTGGCTACGGCCCGAGCCGCGCTCTTCTTTCTCATCCGTTTCCACCGGCGTGGCTCCCGTATGCCGCATGGCGCAGTCTGCATCGCGCCGATACTGTTATACTCCAAATGTCGCGGGCGGAACGACCGCCGCGTGGAAGTATAGCATCTTCGGTGAGGCATCGCCCACGGCGTATCCGCACAGCCGACACTCACGGTCCCTCGAATGATCACTGCCATCGTTTTGATCAAAGCCGACCCGAAATCCATCCCGCAAGTCGCTACTCGTCTTGCGGGAATCGACGGAGTGTCGCAGGTGTATTCAGTGTCGGGAGAATGGGATCTGGTAGCGATCGTCGAAGTGACCGACTATGAAGCTGTCGCGAAAGTGGTGACCGAGGACATCTCGGGGGTCGCGGGACTTCGCAGCACTCAGACTCTCACAGCCTTTCGCGCGTATTCGAAGAAGGATCTGGAGCAGGCGTGGGACATCGGGCTGGAGTGACCGCCCTCGATTCTACTTTCAGTGAAGTCGAAGGGTGGCCAGGCTCTCCGCAGGCGGCGCGCCGCTTTCTGCTTGCGCGTGTTGCGCGTTGCGAGCCGGTCGATTCGTTCGCTGTAGACGGAGAAAGATACGGGCGCAGCGACGAGCCACCTACACTCGTTGAGCCCTCCATCATCGACGGAACGCGATTTCGGGCAATACGTGTTGGCGATCCCGCCACGCTGCGCGGGGTGAGCGGATTCTGCGCCTTTCTCGACGGAACACAGGACATCAGCGTCGTCAGTCAGGCTCACGGCATTCCGATCGTGTGGGCAACCGCCTCCGCTGCGATTCGCGTGCGCATCAACAGGCGGCTGGTGGCCTGGCAGAAACGTTCGCCACTGGTGAGCCGGCGCTACTACCTGCCGTTTCGCTATGTCGACGGGCTTCAGCCGGACTTCGCGCGCGACTCCCGCCTCGTGGATACCGGAGGGCCCGATGCCGACGGCAACATCCCCTCGCGGCATCCCGCCGCACTCATGGAGGCAGCGGTTCAGCGGGTGCGCGACGAACGCGAGCGGCTCGAGCGCGCGCTGGCCGAAGAGTGGTGCGATAGCGAGGACGCCGCGATCTACATCGACGGGAGCATCACCAGCAGTCGATTGACCGCGGCGTCATCGATGGCGGCAGGAGTGATCAAAACTCATCGCCGGCTGTACGCGGAGGGTGACGCTTTCCGCGTGCTGGTGGGTCTTTCCGCCGGAGAGCGATCTTCCGTGTTCCGCGTCGATCCGCGAGGGAGCGCGCGATCGAGCGTTGCCAGCTGGTATCTGAGAGTGCGAGACGCCGCGCGACGTGATGCCTTGTTCGGTCTCGTAAGGGTAGAGGTATCCGAAGCAAGTGCGAGTCCGGATCGCGTCGACGAGATCTCACGGTGGATCATTGCCGAAGGGACACCGCTGTCGCTTCCGGATGGGCGCTGGGACAAGATGGCGTACGGCATACGGGACACCGAAGAGTTTCTGCGGGCTATCTCATGACGAGTCCGCTCGGGCGTGTCGTCGCCACCGAACGGAAGCCCAACACTCCTCACGAGTTTCATTTCTGGACGGCCCTCGATTCTCCGGTGGGCATCGGCACTATCGTGAGAGTGGAAGGGGCAAACCCCGTCGCGGGAGTGATCCCTCGTGTCTACGGCGTCGTCGTCGAAGGTTTCAGCTACACTGACCTCCAGTCGCCGATGCATGACGTTCTGGGCCATGACGGATCGCCAGCGACCGCCGGATTTTCCGTCACCGAGCGCGCGGAAATCCGTCTCTATTCTGCGGCCGTACTTCGACAGATTCCAGAAGAGCCGCTGCAGCCCGTGCCGATGGGAGAGGTGTTCCTGGCGGAGGAGGAAGACGTTGCTCTCGCTCTGAGGATGGATGGATATCTCCGCGAGGGAGCGCGCACCGGCATCCCGATCGGTGTTTATCGCGCGGGCGCCACCGACTCGGTCATCTATCTCGACGCTGATTTTCTCCTCGGACCTGAAGCCGCCCATCTCAACATCGCCGGAATGTCAGGGCTGGCGACAAAGACAAGCGCCGTCGAGTGGCTCCTCGCATCGGTGTTCGCGCATTTTCCGGAAAGCAAAGGCTCGATCGCTGCGGTCTGCTTCAATGTGAAGGGCCCCGACCTCTGCTATCTCGACCAGCCGGGAAACGTCGACGACCGTGATCGCGCGCTGTACGAGAAGATGGGGGTCGAACCGGCGCCGTTCCCCAATGTCCGCTACTTCGCCCCCTACACGGCGAAAGGGTACGCGCTGAACACACTGCGCTCCAACGAAGCGCTGTTGCACAACGTCACCCCTCTTACCTGGGGATTGCGCGAGGTCCTGCAGTTCGCCGAGGTGCTGCTGAACAGGGATGACATCGACGCGAAGGCAGACGCGCTGATCGACTTCATCACGGAGCGCGTCGTTGGGAGGAAGTTCGATTCGGATCCGCATCTGTCGCGCGAGCATACGGTCCAGTCATTTGCCGACCTCGAGGACTGGTTTCGCGATCTGCTGCGCGGTCTCGAGAGAGCGAACGCCGATTCATGGCGAACGCATCACATCGCCACGATCAGGAAAGTGCGCAACCGGCTGTCGAACATCTCGACGCGCTGCGCCGGCCTGGTCACCGATTCCGGTGAGGTGAGCGACCTTCCGTTCGGGAGCTTCGAGGACCGTGCGGTGTACGTAGTGGACGTTGCGACTCTCGAAGAAGACGCTCAGGATCTGATCTTCGCCCGTGTGGTGTCGAAGCTTCGGGAGCACCTGGAGAGGCGCGACCTCGGCGTTGACCACCTGATCGTTTTCGTCGACGAGCTCAACAAGTATGCCCCCGGTGACGGGCACGACACCTACGTTCGCAAGATGCTGCTCGACATCGCCGAGCGTGGGCGGTATCTCGGGCTGGTTTTGTTCAGCGCTCAGCAGTTTCGCTCGCAGGTGCACCGCAGAGTCGTGGGTAACTCCGGCACTTCGCTGTTTGGAAGGATGGACGCTGACGAGCTGGCGACGCCGGGCTACTCGATGTTGAGCCTGGCCACACGCACGCGGCTGGCCACGCTCGAGAAGGGACAGTTGATGGTACGTCATCCGCATTTCACGCAGCCGATCTTTGTTCGATTCCCCCGCCCCGCGGTAATGCAGGGGCGCGAAGGCGTGGAGCGATTTCCTCACGCCGCGGACGTTACCCTCGAGAACGCGCTCTACCGCTCGCTGCGGACGCTCGATCCTTCGATCTCGCTTGGCTGGGCAAAGGACATGGTGGCGCTGTACGATGAGCCCGAGATCCTTCGCGCTCGCACGGCGGTGATGAAAGCAAAGCCGGCGAATGTGAAGCTGTACTTTGAATCGCAGTTCAGAAAGGTCATTCCCTCTCCGGCAGCAGTCGGGACAGGGGCAACACGCTCTGAGCATCCCGCGGTAAAGTCGCTGCCGATTGGCGATCCCTACGATGTATAGGACGATTGGAGTATGGCTTGCGCTGGCGATCGTATTCGTGCCGCAGGCAGCGAGAGCCCAGTCGGTTCTGTTGCAGATCAGGCCGCGTGTTGGGGACACGCTCGGCGTGCGTCTCTACCAGCAGGTCGAGATGACGGGAACACCGACAGGGTGCGCGACGTTGGATTCGGCATCGCCGCGCACCACTGCCCCTGCCGCCCGCCAGCGCGCCTGCACGGAGGGGATTCGGCAGATGACGACGCGCATGGAAGTGTTCAGCCGCGCAATCGTCAGGGCTACCACACCCGAAGGAACGCTGGTCGTGGCTGTCACGGATTCCATTCGCACAGCGACTGGTGCACCGGGGAGAACGCCCGACCCCGCGCGCATTTCTTCTTCCAATGAGTCGGTCCAGCTTCGCATTTCGACCGACGGTAGCGCGGAAGTGATCGACGCCGCCGCGAGCTCCGAGCTCCGCACGGTTTTCGGCCAGATGCCTGCCACGCTATCGCGACAAAGAGTGTCCGTTCGCGAGCGATGGGAGCGGCAAATGCGCATCCCTCTGCCGGGCGAGCCGCGCGCGAATGGCCTGGTCAGGACGACATTCCAGCTCGATTCACTCGGAAGGTCGGGCGATGTGGCCTACATCTCGATGCGGGGCACTCTGTCGCACGATCCGATGGACGGTCGCGACTCCGAGCAGTCCGGCCTGCTGGTCGGGACGATGCAGCTCGACCGCAAGCTCGCGTGGATCACCGACATGCGGGTGACGATCACGAACGAGTCCACGGTTCGTCGCGCCGGCGGTGAGCCGATGCATGTCCGCACAAAGGTGACGCAGCTGCTCAAGGCGGGAGTTGCCAGATGAAGCTGGTTCATATCGCCGACATGCACCTCGGCTTCAGGCAGTACCAGCGGCAAACAGCGTCGGGCATCAATCAGCGTGAGGCCGACGTTGCGGCGTCCTTTCGGAGGGCGATCGACCGCATCATCGAGTTGAAACCGGACGTAGTGCTGATCGCAGGCGATGTCTTCCACGCAGTGCGCCCCACGAATCCGGCGATTCTTCACGCTTACAGTCACCTGTCGCGACTGGTGCAGATGCTGCCCGACGCCAGCGTTGTGATTGTCTCGGGCAATCACGATACACCGCGCACAGCTGAGACTGGCTGCCTGCTCAGGCTCTTCGCCACGCTTGGAATTCATGTCGTGGACGGAGACCCACGGCGCATTCCGCTTCGTGACGGTGAGCTGTCGGTGCTGGCGGTTCCCTTCAGTATGGGACCGCGACCGGCGTTCAACCCAGATCCCTCCGCGCGGTACAACGTCCTGCTTCTGCACGACGAGGTGGAAGGCGTGATCAATCGCTTCGGCTCGGTCCCGCCCCCTGGTGTCGGTGACCTCTCGCTGAAGGAGCTCAAGCCGGACAACTGGGACTATGTGGCGCTGGGTCACTACCACGTTTACCGCAAGGTCGCGCCCAACGCGTACTATTCCGGCTCTCTCGACTATGCGACCACCAACATCTGGGGAGAGGTGGAAGACGAAGCCAGACTCGGCGTGGAGCACAAGGGGTTCATCGAACAAAATCTCGCCACGGGCGCACACAAGTTTCACAGAGTGGATTTCGAGCGCAAGGTGATTGATCTCCCGTTAATCGAAGGCCGGCAGATGACGGCAGCCCAGCTGAGCGAAGCGATCTGCGCCGCGGTCGACGGATGTCCCGGGGGAATCGACGATCAGATCGTGCGGCTGGTGGTGAACGATGTGCCGCGGCACATGCTGAGAGAGCTGGACCACCGCAGCATTCGCGAATTTAAAAAGCGCGCGCTGCACTTTCTACTCGACGCGCGCCGTCCCAAACCCACGCGAATGCAAGCTGCGTCAGGAGCGCCCGGGCGTCGCGCTTCGTTGACTGACACGGTTCGTGCGATGCTCGAATCGCGTGAGGTAACGGCAGGCATCGAGCGGTCTTCCCTCGTCGACCTCGGCCTTCACTACCTCGCTGAAGCAGACCGCATGGCGCCCGCCATGAGCGGAGATCTGGCGTGAAGCTGCAGGCACTACGCCTTTCGAACTTCCGGCAGCACGTTGCCACCGACATCACGTTCGCTACGGGAATTACCGGGATCATCGGCCCCAACGGCGCGGGCAAGACGACCATCCTCGAAGCAATCGCCTTCGCATTGTATGCATGGGGTCGCTCGACGCGTGAGCTGATGCTGTCGCAGGCCGCCTCGGCGCGACAGATCATGCGCGTCGAGCTGGAATTCGAGCTTGGCAGACACCGCTATCGCGTGCTCCGAACGCGCACTGCGGCGGAGCTATATCTCGACGACGAGCCGTCGCCGATCGCCAACACTCCGTCGGGAGTAAGCGAGCGACTTCAAAGGTTGCTCGGCATGTCGAGAGACGAGTTCTTCCGTACCTACTTCACGGGACAGAAGGAGCTCGCGCTGATGGCCACGATGGGCGCATCCGAGCGGGCTCGATTCCTGTCCAAGGTGCTGGGCTACGAGAAGCTGCGCGTGGCGCAGGATATGATCGGCGATCGGCGCCGCACTCTCTCCGCGGAAATCACCGGCCTGCGCACGGGAATGCCTGATCCCGACGGCGTGGAGCGCGCCGCGGCGGAGGCCGGGACTAGAGTCGAGAAAGCGATCTCGCTAGGGCAGAGCGCGGGACATCGGCATAGTCTGGCTCAAGCGGCCCTGAAGATGATCACGCCACGCTGGGAGCTGGCGCAACAGAATCGCGACAAGGCCCAGTCGATTCTCGCTGACATCGGCGCCAACGAACGAGAGGAATCTTCGCTTCGCCGTAACCTCGACCGCGTCGCCGCTGAGCTCGCTGCCGTCGCTGAATCCCGCGCGGAGATAGCGAGGCTTCAGCGCACGCTCGAGCCTCTCGGCGAGCTTCGTGACGAACTCGCGATTCTCGACGAGATGTACCGGGAGGAAGGTCGGCGAAAAACCTTGCTCGAGTCGGAGACCGCCCTTCGGGAGGAAGTCGACAGAATGCGCGCGCGGCATACGGTGATCGAACGTGCGCCGGCGCATGAGGAAGAAGTCACCATCGAGCTGGAGAAAAAACGCTCCGAGCTCGAGGATGCGCAGGGAGAGCTCGAGGCCCGGCGCACGGAATGGGTGCGTGACCGGCAGGATGCCGACACGAAACTTCACGATCTGAGGCGCCAATACCTGGAAGTCCAGGAACAGAGAGAGCGCGTGATAAGCCTTGGCGCCGATGGAGCGTGCCCAACATGCAGCCGCGAGCTAGGAGACCATCTTCACACCGTCGTCGAGCACCTCACCGAGACGAGTGAGACGCTGCGCGTTGACGGAGCGTACTACCGTAACCGGTACGAACAGCTGTCGGAAATGCCGGCGAACGTGCGCGCGCTGGACGAACGGCGGCGAGCATTGACCGGCGAAACAGCGGCACTCGAACGCAAGCTGGCGCGGGTTCAGCTCGCGGTGCAGGAGCTTGGCGGCCTGGTTCGAGACATGTCCACCAAGGAGCGGCGGCTGGAGCAGATGAGACGCGACATCAGCGTCATTGCACGCGGATTCGACGCCACGAGATTCGACTTCGTCAAATCGGAGATTGCGCGACTCGCGCCGCTCGACTCACGCGCCTCGAGGCTCGGTGCACTGATCGATCGCGAGCCGCAGCTTCTCACCGAACAGGCCGAATACACCAACGCCGTATCGGCAATCGAATCGCTCCTTGGGACACTGCGCGTTCGCCATCGGCAGATGTCGTTCGCTGCTGCAGACTACGACCGCCTGAAGGCCGATTACGAACGAGGCTCCGCGGAAGCGCGCACCGCCGAGCTCGACCTTCATACCGCCACCAACAACATCGCGAGTGCGCGCGAGGCTCTCGGCAGCGCGCTCGCGGCGAGCGAGGAATCGCGCATCATCCAGGCGACTGTCACTGAGCGGGAGAGGGAACGCCGGCTGCATGAAGAGCTGGATCGCGCGTTCAACGAGCTGAGGGCGCAGCTGAATGCGGAGCTGAGGCCCGAGCTGTCCGATCTTGCTACTACTTTTCTTCGTCATCTGATGGACTCGCGCACAGCGGAGCTAGAGCTGGATGAGAAATACAACATCACCGTCCTCGACGATGGTGTCGGCAAGCCGGTCCTCTCCGGCGGAGAAGAGGACCTGGCCAACCTAGTGCTTCGCCTGGCGGTTTCTCAGATGATCGCCGAGCGGTCTGGCCAGGCTTTCTCGCTGCTGGTTCTCGATGAAGTGTTCGGCTCGCTCGATGAAACCAAGCGCTTCAACGTCATCGAGCTGCTTAGAGCCCTGGGCGATCGTTTCGAGCAGGTGATCCTGATCACTCACGTGGAAGCTGTGCGGGATGGCCTCGATCAGGTGATCTCCGTGAGGTTTGACCCGGCGACGGGCGCGTCGATCGTCGACCAGACCGGTGGCGGAGGCACGGCCACCAGCGGCCAGCACGAAGATCAGGAAATGCTGGAGCCGGCTGGAGCTGCCTGATGGCTGTTGCGCGAACGTGGAGGCAGGCTCGCACTCCGACCGGACCGCACGTCATTCGCGAAGGCGACATCGCTGTTCTCAACGCGGTCTTCAGCGACGCCTTCACCGACCGCTACCGTCGCGATGGAATGGCCGGCGTCCGCGTACCTCACCTGAATCCGGCGGTGTGGAGGTTCGCGATCTCCGACGCGGGCCCGGGCGCCATGCTCTGGCGCGACGAGCGCGGCAACGTGGTGGCCTTCAACGTGGCGCATCAATCGGGAATCGAAGCGTGGATGGGCCCGCTCGCGGTGCATCCCGATCATCAGGGTCGCGGAATCGGCAAGGCCGTAGTAACGGCGGGACTGGATCTGCTCAAAGCAAACGGTGCAAAGGTGATCGGGCTCGAGACAATGCCGCGGACGATGGACAACATCGGGTTCTATTCGTCGCTCGGATTGCTTCCCGGACATCTGACGCTCACTGTTACCATCGACGGTGCCTCCTCGCACCCGGGAGATGGCACTCTCCGCTCGGTGCGGCTGGGAAGCCTGACACCAGACGAGATCGACAACGCCGTTGCGGAATGCGCCCAGCTCACGAACGAGATCCTGAAGGGCTATGACTTCTCGCGCGAGGTTCGACTCACCGAAGAGCTCGCGCTGGGCGACACGTTAATGTTGAGAAAGTCCGACACCCTCGTCGGTTTCGCGCTGTGTCATTCAGTGCCTCTGGTAGACGGGCGCGTTCGGGAAGAGCTACGTGTGTTGAAGCTCGTCGCCCGCGACAAGGAAACATTCGACCTTCTGGTGACACTGCTCGCGGACCACGCGCGCCGCAGTGGAACGCGCCGGGTGGCAATCCGCGTTCAGGGACACTTCTCCACCGTATATCGGCAGCTGATGCTTCGAGGCGCGCGGGTACGGTGGTCAGATCTGCGGATGACGCTGGATGGCTACCCGGAGCTACGCCCAGAGCGGGGCGTTGTGCTATCGAACTGGGAAATCTGACGACCCTGCCAATGCCGTCGCGGGCATCTACTTGAAGAGCGACTTCAACGCAGACCCCGCAGTGATGTTGCGCAGATAGAGCAGCTCCTCGGGCGCGAATGGAGTCGGGGAAATTCCGAGCGCCGGCAGGTCATTGCGCGCGATGACGTTGTCGATCTCGAGCAGCTCGAGCAGGCCCGTGGTTACAGGCGGATTGGGAAGCAGTTTCTGCGCAGCCGCTATCAGTGGCCGTATCGCCGCGACCGGAGTGCTGACGAGCTTACGGGAGGTTCCCATCGCGATGAGAATTCGCTCCGTCATCTGACGCAGATCGAGTGGGATGGGACCGCCAAGTGAAAAGCTCGCTCGAACTGCTGACCGCTCGCCGAGGCTCTTTACGACCGCACTCGCGACGTCGGCGACAGCGACCGGCTGGAACCTTGCTTTCCCGCCGCCCGGAAGGGGAAAAATCACCGGCGACAATCTGATCATTCTCGCGAGCACGTTCACGAACTCGTCGTCCGGGCCGAAGATCACTGACGGGCGATGCACCGTCCAGCCTGTCCCGGTCGAGGTGACCATGTCTTCAGCGACGCCCTTGCTGCGCAGGAAGGAATATCGCGATTTCGAATCAGCACCGTTTTGCGACATATACACGAAGCGGTCCACCCCCGTCGCCGCAGCTGCGTCGAGCAGTATGCGCGTCGCTCCGGCGTTCACTTCCTCGTAGGTCTGTCCAGGCCGCTCGATCGCGATCGCTGCCAGATGGATGAGCGCACCGGCGCCAGTGAGTGCCGCCCGCATCGAATCCGCATTTCGGATGTCGGTGACTCTGATCTCCACAGGCAGTTGACCGAATCGCGCCAGCGCTTTGGGGGCGTCGCGTACAACCGCACGCACCTTCCATCCATCGCGAACGAGCCGGCGACACACCTCGGTTCCGACCATACCGGCAGCGCCCGTAACGACTACGGGTTTTGTCTGATCGACCGCCAGTCGTTGCGGCTGTTCCTCCACATCAGTGTCGATGCCGGGACTTGCCTGGAGTGACGCAGCGAAACCCTCGTCGGCATTCGTCACCGATCGGGTGGTGCTAGGGCCTTGGGGTCGAGCGGGAGCCCACTACGCTGATGCGCCATATGAGCACAAAGAAACCGACCGTGAGCAGCAGGTGTACGTATCCGGGAGCTTCGGTGGCGAAAGTCACGACGGCCCACACCACCAGCATGAACACCGCGGCAATGATGCCGATATCCATTTTCAATTTCGTTGACGGTTAGTTTGCGCTCCCGTAAATTATAGTCGTTGCGAAGGTGGTGGGTTACACTTTCGAGGAACGGAGAGCTCACTTTTTGAGCCGATAAGTCCTCCGGGTGGGTCCGATAAATTCTGCTGACGTCATGCCCCAGTGCGGGGAAGGCGGGAGGCAGGGGTGAGGGCCTCAAAAATTCGACAGGGCTTCAAAAACCCTCTTCGTTCCTGTTCTATCAAGCTCCGCCGTCGCCGTAGCGTGCCGGCGGGGTTTTTTTATCAGCTCTTTCCGCGCACATCCCATGGCTCGCGTCACCGTCACCCGGCGTCTTCGATTCAACGCAGCGCACCGCGTCTTCAATCCCTCACTTTCCGACACCGAGAATGAGGCCACCTTCGGGAAGTGCAACAACCCGAACTGGCACGGGCACAACTATACGCTCGACGTGTCGGTCGAAGGGCCCATCGAGGAGCGAACCGGTTACGTCGTTGACCTGGGCAAGTTGAAGGCGCTGGTCGAGCGGGAGGTCGTCGACGTCGTGGATCATCGCAATTTCAACATCGACGTGCCATTCATGCGCGGGGTGATCCCCACCGCCGAGAATATCGTCGTCTCGTTCTGGAAGATTCTCGAGCCTGCGGTGGCACCGGGGCGCCTCAAGCGGCTCGTTCTCTGGGAAACGGAAAACAACTATGTCGAGTATAGCGGAGACTGACGAGATGCAGGAGCTCGTGCGCCGTCAGCTCGAGCTCATCGGAGAGGACGCCGGCAGGGAAGGCCTGCTCAAGACTCCCGCCCGTGTCGCTGCTTCGCTCAAGTGGCTGACGCGAGGCTACGAACGTAACGCGCGCCAGGTGATCGGCGACGCACTGTTCGAGGAATGCCACGCGAACATGATAATGGTGCGCGACATCGAGCTCTATTCGATGTGCGAGCACCACCTGCTGCCGTTCTATGGAAAGGCGCACGTGGCATACATCCCCAAGGGACGCATCGTCGGGCTCTCCAAACTCCCGCGCGTCGTGGATGTATTCGCTCAGCGTCTGCAGGTGCAGGAGCGGCTGACGGAGCAGATAGCAGAGGCATTGACGGACGTGCTTGATCCCCATGGAGTCGGCGTGGTGATCGAGGCGTACCACCTCTGCATGATGATGCGCGGCGTTCAGAAACAGAACTCCAAGACAATAACGTCAGCGTTGCGCGGAGTGTTTCGTGATGATCCGAAGACCCGAGACGAGTTTCTCCGCCTGGCACACAACGGAGGGTAGTTGGAGTCACTGTCGCCTCATTCCCGCACCGCGCTCGTCACCGGTGCGTCGAGGGGAATTGGAGCGGCGATCGCCCGTGCCCTCGCGGCAGACGGAACGCGGGTGGCGCTGCTCGCGAGAAGCGCCGCCGCTCTCGAGGCTCTCGCCGCGGACATCGGCGGCGGAGCGGTGGCGATCGAGTGCGACCTCTCGGACAATGCTGCTGTCGCAGCCGCAGTGGAGGCGACGAGAGCAGCCTTCGGCGATGCACCCGACATACTCGTCAACAACGCGGGCGCGTTCCGCCTGTCGACACTCGATTCCATGCCGGTCGAATCGTTCCGCGAGGCAATTACAACGAATCTCATGGCTCCGTTTACTCTTATCCGAGCATTTGTTGGTGACATGCGCGCTCGACGAAGTGGACACGTCGTGACAATAGGATCGATCGCGGATCGCTTTGCGTTCCCGGAGAATGGCGCCTACGCGGCGAGCAAGTTCGGAGTGCGCGGGTTGCACGAAGTCCTGCTCACCGAGCTGCGCGGAAGTGGCGTCCGCGCGAGCCTCATCTCGCCGTCGGCGGTCGATACGGATCTATGGGAGCCCATAGATACGGAGGGAGCCGACACTCCCTTTCCGGCCCGCGCTTCCATGCTGTCGGCGGTGGCGGTCGCGGAGGCGGTGATGTTCGCGGTCACGCGGTCGCAGGGCGTGAACGTCGATGAGCTTCGTATGTCGAGCGGCTGAGCAGCCCGGGCCGTTGTGTACATCGAGTTCATCGATCTGCTGCGGTGCCCGCGCCCCCACGAAGACAGCTGGCTCGTCGCCTCATTCGATACAATGCACGGCCGCTTTGTCGTACGCGGATCCCTTGGCTGCCCCGTCTGCAGCAGCCGCTATGCGATCATCGATGGGGTCGCGATGTTGAGTGACAATGATCCACCAACCGGCCAGGCGCCCCGCGTGGACGCAGCTCGCGGCTACGACGCGGAGGAGGCAGCGCGAGCCGCGGCAATGCTGTCCCTTACCCAACCTGGAGCGCTGGTCGTGCTGAGCGGGGACAGCTGCCGGCTGGCGAGCGCCCTCAGCGAGCTCGCAGGAGCCCGCGTCCTCGCGCTCAATCCGGCTGTCGCGATTGACGAAACTGAGGGCGTCGCGGTGTTGCGCTGCGACGGTGTGATTCCAATCGCTCCGCGCGCCGCCGATGGGTTGATGCTGGGAAACTCGAACCTCGACGTTTTATCCGGCGCGTCTGGAGTACTGAGGACGGGCGGGAGACTCGTTCTGCCGGCGGGGACGCCGCTTGCTCCCGGATTTCAACTGCTCGCTAACGATGACCGGTATGTCGTCAGCGAGCGAATCGCGGACCTCGTCAGTCTCTCGAGGCAGTAAGTCCGGGTTCCGCGTAAAGCTCGTCGATTATCGTCTTGTAGTTACGGTCGACGACCTTCCGCTTCACCTTCTGCGTCGGTGTCAGCTCACCTCTCTCCAGCGTGAAATCGTGCTCGATGAGAGCCACCTTCTTCGGAGTTTCGAAGTGTGCGAGGCCCACGAGCTGACCGTTCACCTCTTCTTCCATCTTCGACGTGATCGCAGGCATGCGCAGAAGCTGAGCGCGATCGGTCCAGATGATGTTGCGCTTCTTCGCCCATCCTTCCAGCTGCTCGAAGTTCGGGACCACGAGAATCGAAGGGAACTTTCTCTTGTCACCGATCATCACGGCCTGACTCACGTACTTGTTCGTCTTCACGAGATTCTCGATGGGCTGCGGAGCTATGTTCTTGCCGCCGGCGGTGACGATGATGTCTTTCTTCCGATCGGTAATCGCGAGGAAATCATCGCGTAGCTCCCCGATGTCGCCGGTGTGGAACCAGCCGTCGGCATCGATCGCTTCAGCGGTGGCGACAGCGTTGTTATAGTAACCCTTCATCACATGTGGGCCGCGGGTGAGGATCTCCCCGTCGGCGGCGATGGTGACCTCCACACCTTCGATCGGCTTGCCAACCGTGCCGATGCAGAAGTTCTTCGGCGTGTTCACCGCTATCACCGGCGACGTTTCGGTGAGGCCGTATCCTTCCAGAATGGTGAGGCCCGCAGCGTAAAAGAACTTGTTGATCTCGGGCGCTAGCGGGGCGCCACCCGACACGAAGTACCGGAGTCGTCCACCGGTGCGTTCCTTCAGCTTCGAGAACACCAGCTTCTGCGCGAGGCCGTATTGCCTCGTCAGCAGCGCGCCCGGCGTTCCCCCCGATAGACGGATGTCTGCGTACCGGTCGGCAACACCTCGCGCCCAGAAAAAGATCTTCCGCTTTAGAAAACCGCCGGCCAGCGCATTCTGCAGAACCCGGGCGTACATCTTCTCGTACAGGCGGGGCACGGAGAACACGAGGGTCGGCTGCACCTCCTGCATGTTCACCGGAACCGTGTCGACGCTTTCCGCGTAGCAGATCGAGGTACCGGTGGCAAAAAACAGATAGTCACCCATTCGCTCGAAAATGTGCGACAACGGCAGAAAGCTGAGCGCCACGTCGCGATCAGCGAACGGAATCTTGTTTCGGCTGGATGCAACGTTGGAGTGGATGTTGTCGTGAGTCAGCATCACCCCCTTCGGAGCGCCCGTCGTCCCCGACGTGTAGATCAGCGTCGCGAGATCATCCGGTCTGACGGCGTCGGCGACCACCTTGTAGCGCGCAATGCTCTCCGACGTTTCGGCCGAGACACCGCGCGCCTCGAGCTGCACGAGGGTCATGTCGGCGAGATCACCAATGTCGTCGAAGCTGACCACCGATCGAAGCGATGGTACGCTCGCGCGAATGTCCGCGACCTTTCTACCCTGTTCGGCTGTCGACACGAAAATGGCGACGGTCCCGGCGTCGTTCAGGATATAGGCGATCTGATCTGCCGGCAGCGTTGGATAGATCGGCACGTCGGTGAGCCCGCTCGTCAGGCACGCGTAGTCGGCGATTGCCCATTCCGGGCGGTTCTCCGAGAGTATTGCAACCCGGTCGCCGGGAACCGCGCCGATGTCTCCAAGGCCCAGCGCGATGCTTCTCACGCGCTCGGCAATCTCCCGGTGCGAGACCGGGCGGTACTTTCCGCCCGCCTTGAACTGGAGCGCATCGGGACGGTCGAAGCGCGCAACTGCATCGAAAAATAGCCTGTTCAGCGTCCCGGGAGCCGGGCGCTGCCCGCCGCTTGCGATCACATTGGTCTCGTTGAGTGCGTTTGTCATGGAGCTCTCGGCCTCAGCTTCAATACCAGTCGCACCGGGCTGCCGCGCAACTGCGCTCCACGGTATTTGACGGTTGCGGCGACGACGACCGAATCGGCCAGCGACGTGAGTCGCGCCGCGTTGAGTCTGACCTTTCTGCCCGCGATGCCCGACGCGTCACTTGTGTCCACCAGCGAGGCGCGGCCGGCGTCGTTGACGAGCTTCACCAGCGACGTATCCGTGGTGCTCGTAACTGCGAAGCTGACGACGTATGACTTTACCGCGCTGTCGCCGGTGAAGGCATGCAGAACTTTCACCGACAACACCGGCGAAACGTTGGCCGATGTATCGGTGAGCGAGTAGAGGAGACTGTCGCGCACATTCTGTCCAGCCACTGTGTCAGGACGCAGCGTGACGTCGAGAGAGATTGCCGCTTCGAGGCCGGCTATTCGTGCAAAGATTCTGGCGGGGGTGGATCGCAGGCTGTCCCCGACGACGATGCCGGTAATGCTGTCCACCGTGATTCCGCGGTCGCGGGTGCTGAAGCGCACCGGTGCGCCCGCGATTACATCGCCCTGGAAGTTGAAAGCGGTCGCAGCCAGCGGCCGCACGATGCCGGTGGAATCCCGCAATGTGTCGCCGAGCACGACTGAGGGAGAGGGAAGAGTGTCCACGCCGATCGAGAGCACCACCCCGGCGTCGGTGGGAATGTCCGTGCATGCCAGGATCACCGCTACAACGGCTGCACCCACGCCCGCAACAGCTGCGCCGCGGTTCATTCCGTCAACGACGCGCAGGGGTGGCGCGGGTTGCTGGTCGACAGCGTCGCGGATTCAATCACAGGAACCGTCCGCTGAGCTGAGTCGCCAGATTGATGTATGCCTGTGATGCAGAATCCGCCGGATCGTGAAGCACGACCGGCTGTCCGGCAGCGAATGCGCCGGACGTGGCCGTCGTTCGCGGTATGACGATGTCGAAGACGATATTCGCGGGCAGGTGGCGCCGGACGTAGTCCACCACCCGCTTGCTGACCGGATTGTTTGCTTCGAACATCGTCATCAGAATTCCATCCAGTACGAGCTCCTTGTTGGTTTCCACGACGTCCCTGATTCCGCGCAGCATTTGCGGCGTCGTCTGCAGCGCGAGCGGCTCGCACTGTAGCGGGATGATCGCGTGCTGGCTCGCCTCCAGCACACGCCGGGTAATCGGACCCATGCCGGGAGGCGAGTCCACCACGACAACGTGACAGCGCGCGCGCGCAATCGCCAGCACCTCCGGCAGCAGATCCGTCTCGGCGATGAGCTGCTGGTACGTCGCGTGGTCCGCTTCGTCAGTCACCGATCCGGCAAGGATCACCCGCAACCACGGCAGCGCGGTGGGGAGAATGACATCATGCAGCGGCTTCTGGCCGTTGAGGTAGTCCGCGAAGCCGATGTGCTCGTGGTCCCGCCGCAGACCGACGCCGTAGCGAACCGAACCCTGCGGGTCTACGTCAACAATAAGTGTCTTGAGGCCGCGCCGCGCAAACGCGGCTGCAAGGTTGACCGCCGTCGTCGTCTTGCCCACTCCACCTTTCTGGCTGACGATGGCGAGAACATCCCCCATCTAGTCGGAGACCTCCGGATATTCTCCGGTTTCCAGCTGATCCCCCGTCGGCACGTCGGTGGTTCTGATGCGGTCCAGCGTCTCCTTCGCATGCTTGATCCACCTGTCCGCTTCAGCGCTCGGTGCGGGAGGATCCATCAGAAATGATTCCAGATGGAATGCCGCGTCGCTCGTCTCGCCTCGCCGCAACAGAAGGAAGGCGAGTCCGTAATGCGCTCCGGAGAGTTTCGGCTGTATCTCGAGCGCCCTGCGGTAACAGCGGATTGCTTCGGTCAGCCGCCCGGTGCGCGAAAACGCAATCGCCATGTTCTGTAGAACACGATGATTGGTGGGCTCGTCGCGCAGTGCAAGTTGGTAGGAGGTGAGCGCGGCCTCGTAATCCCCCTGCCGCTCGAGTGCGAGGCCCTCGCTGAGGTAGTCGAGGCGCTTCTGCTCGCTCTTCGATTTCCCGCCGCTGAAGCGACTCCAGAAAGACATCGCATCGAATCTACCGTCGCCCGCTCTGCAGAGCTAGGTTCCGAAGTACATGTCGCCGCGCAAGCAAAGTGTCGATCCAGCAGAGGGTGTGCTGCACGTCGAGTGGCCATTGTTCGGCGAGCTCTCCCGCGCGCTCGCGTTGAAAGTGTCGAGAGAGTACGATCCCGATCTCGTCGTCGGCATTGCAACCGCGGGAGTCATTCCAGGTGCGGTCGTGGCAGCGATGCTCGGCCGCGAATTTCATTCAATCGTCGTCAGCCGGAAATTCCGCGCGGAGCAGGTTCGCGACACGCCGGCCGTGTTCGGCGCCGCTCCGCACGAAGTGCGCGGTATGCGCGTGCTGATCGTCGATGAGACATGCGACTCGGGAGACACCATGCGCCTCGCGGTCGGGTCGATTATCAACGCGGGAGCAAGGGAAGTGAAGACGGCGGTTGGGTTCCGCACTGGCACATACCAGCCCGACTTCCACGCGCTGGCTACGGCGAGCACAATCGTTCTGCCCTGGGACCGCGAGCTGATCGTCGAGGGCGAGCTGACCCGCAATCCCGCGTACGCCGACGCCATCGACTCTCGCTGACCGCCGCGGACAGTCAGCGGCCAGCGGATCCACTTTTCCCAGGACTGCAACAGCATGTCAGCTGTTGGCTGCCCTGTCCCTCATCGATTCCCACTTGTAATTGATGAGCTCCGCGTTGCCGAGGAGAAATCGACAGCGCTCACTTCCACTGCCCGCGCACTCCGCTTCGAGGACGGACACCGGGTAAGCCGCTATCCTGCCGAAGAACGCGGCCAGCATTCCCGTGGTTATGTGACAGCCGGGAACCTCGCCCGCGGGTCCGTCCGCACTCTCCCAGCAGTTGACGACATCGAGCATTGCCGTGCCGTCGGAGTCATCCGACGAGAATGTCACTTCTCCCCACCCGGCGTCGCGAAAAAAGTGTGACGCTCTCTCGCCGAAGTCGGAGAGAGACAGATCTCCGGGGTCTGCTGTCGCGAGTTCGGACGATTCACTGGAAGACGACTCCTCGAGCCAGTGCTCGAACGCCACGTGCACTGCGGCGCCGCCCGCGTACCCGGCCTCCCGGAGTGTCTGAACGGCCTCACCTCCATCACTGCAAGCCATCACGGAAACCTGAAGCTTGCGTAGCGTCGGCAGAGCGACGCCGATCAACCGCGCTCCTGCGGCTTCCGTCACGGCCATTTCAACATCGGTCTCATTCCGCCTCCGAAGGAAAACTGCCGATTCTCTGAAGAAGGCCAGCCTCGTCGATGATCTCTACGCCGGCCGACTTCGCCTTTTCCAGCTTGCTACCCGCGTCTTCTCCGGCCACCAGAAAGGTCGTCGATTTCGACACCGAGCTGGTCACGCGTCCACCAGCTTGTTCCACAAGCTCGGTCGCTCTCGTCCGCGTAAGAGTGGGAAGTGTACCGGTGATGACGACCGTCTTGCCGGCGAGGGCACCGCCGGCGGCCACCTGTCGCGGCTCGCCGAGATTTACTCCTGCAGCGCGAAGCTTTTCCGTCAGCTCTCGGGCCGTGGCATTCGAAAAATAGGATACCACGCCCTCCGCGATGACGCGTCCCATTCCTCGCACGTTCATGATGTCATCCACCGACGCTGCCGCCAGAGCATCAAGGTTGCCGAAGTGACGCGCCAGCAGTTGCGCCGCCGTCGATCCGACGTGCCTTATGCCGAGTGCGCTCAGCAGGCGGGACAACGGCTGTGATTTCGATGCATCGATGGCGGCGACAAGAGCGCTCGCTCCTTTCTCTGCATATCCCTCGAGCTCCAGCAGTTGTCGCTTTTCCAGCGTGTACAAATCCGCCGCATCGTGGATCAGCCAAGCGTCTATCAGCTGAGAGATCCTGGAGTAGGACAGGCCTCGGATATCCATCGCTCCGCGCGATGCGAAGTGCACCAGTCCTTCCAGTTGTCTTCCCGGACAGGCGACATTCGGGCAGTAGATCGCCACTTCGTCGTCGTCTCGTTCCACCGCACTGCCGCAGGAAGGGCACTGGCGCGGCATCTGCCACGGCTCGCCGCGCGGCTCGCTCTTTTCGGGAACCGAAGCGATGATCTGAGGAATCACTTCGCCTGCCCGCTTCACCTGGACGACGTCGCCAACACGAAGGTCCTTCGTTCTCACGAGATCTTCGTTGTGAAGCGTAGCCAGCTTGACGACTACGCCTCCAATCTCCACCGGCTGAAGCACCGCGTACGGGTTGAGCGCTCCTGTCCTGCCGACATTCACGCGAATGTCGATGAGCCGCGTCTCGGCGATGTCCGGAGCGAACTTCCGCGCAATCGCCCATCGCGGCTCTCTCCCGCCCACCACTCCGAGCTCGTCCTGAAGAGAAAGGTCATCGACTTTAACGACCCCGCCGTCGATCAGAAAGTTCAGCTCACCACGGATCGTGTGCTCGATCCGGTGCGCCCAGTCGAATACTTCCTCGAGCCGCTCGCAATGGGCGCGATGAGGTGCGACGGGAACGCCCCAGCTGACCAGCCGCTCCAGCAATTCCCACTGTGTTTTGAAGGGCAGCAATGCGGGGTTGGCCGCCGCGGCTGAGTACCCGAAGAATCTGAGAGGGCGATTGGCAGTGACGGCAGGATCGAGCTGACGAAGACTGCCGGCCGCCGCGTTGCGCGGGTTCGCGAAGACTGGCTCTCCTGCCTGGACGCGCGCCTCATTCATCTTCTCGAACCGGTCGAACGGCAGGTATACCTCTCCGCGAATCTCGATGCGACTTTGCGGTGCGTCACCGAGCAATCGCAGCGGGACGTCCCTGAGCGTGCGGAGATTTTCCGTGACGATCTCTCCGATACTGCCATTGCCACGAGTGGCTCCGGTGACGAACAGCCCGTCTTCATATGTCAGACTGACCGCGGTGCCGTCGATCTTGAGCTCGACCGTATATCCGGAGGTGGCGATGTCGTCGCCCGCAGCGCGCAAGAGACGGTCTTCCCATGCCCGCAGCTCGTCGTCGTCGAAGGCGTTCGCCAGTGACAGCATTGGAGCGATGTGAGCGTGCTTCTCGAGCTGGCTCTGTGGTGCAGCGCCTACTCTCACCGTCGGCGAGTCGGCGGTCCTCAGCGACGGATCCGCCTCCTCGAGTGCCTGGAGCTCGCGAAACAGCAGGTCGTACTCGCGATCCGAAAGCACCGGATGGTCGAGCACGTAGTATTCATGTGAGGCGCGGTTGAGTTGCTGCCGGAGCTCGGCTGCCCGGCTGGCGGTGTCTGTCGAGACCGGCCTATCCGCCCTGCTTGCCGCTTCCTTTTTGTCCGCCGCCGGGTTGGCTGCCATCGTGCCCGCTCTTGTCGGTCTTCCCGCCATTCGCCTCGATGCCAGCGGTTTGCGCGTTGAATTCGTCGCTGTCGAAGCGAACCACGCGGTTGCGCCCCCTGTCCTTCGCGACATATAGCGCATCGTCGGCGGCCTTCAGCAGATCGTCACGCCCCTTCACCCGCGGATGCGGCCACGCTGCCACACCACAACTCATCGTGCGAGTGAGCGTCCCTCCGTCGTACGAAAATGTATTGCCGTCCACTTTTTGCCGCAGCCGCTCGGCGAAGGTGACCGCTGCGTCCAGCACCGTGCCGGGCAGGAGTATGAGAAACTCCTCGCCGCCATACCGTCCAACCCTGTCGATCTCGCGTGCCTCATTCTTGAGGATGGCAGCGAACTGCTTTAGCACTTCGTCACCCGCGGCGTGACCATAGGTGTCGTTCACGGTCTTGAAATGGTCGATATCGCACATCACGCAGGCAACGGGCTCGTGAAGTCGCAGCGAGTGTTCGAACATCTCGTGCAACCGCTCTTCCAGCGACCTGCGATTGTCCACTCCCGTCAGGCCGTCGGTGAGCGAGATATGCCGGAGCCGCTCGTTCATTTCCGACAGCTCCCGCTCGCGCTCAGCGAGATCCTCCTGGAGCTTCTTGATGCGCAGCAGCGACCGCACTCTCGCCTCGAGCTCGGCGAAGTTTATCGGCTTCGTGACATAGTCGTCGGCACCCGCTTCCAGACCGGCCACCATTCGCTCCGTGGAATCGAGCGCCGTCTGCATGATGACGGGTATGAAAGGAAGCGCCGTATTCGCTTTCAGCCGCCGCACGACCTCGAGCCCGTCCATATCGGGCATCATGACGTCGAGCAGTATCAGGTCGGGGCCCCACGTTTCTGTTGCGTCGAGGGCAGTGACACCGTCGTTCGCACCCTGAACATCGTACCCGCGCGCTTCGAGCCGGGCCCGCAGCACCTCTACATTGTCTTCGTGATCGTCGACGACGAGGATTCGCTTCTTGCCGTTCGCGCGATCAGGCGTGGCGGATTCAGTGCCCATTGTTGCGGCCGAGGAATCGCTGCACTTCCGCGACTACGGCCCTGGGCTCGCACGGCTTGGCGAGATAACCGTCACAGCCCACTTCGAACGCCTTCTCCCGGTCCGAGGCGAGGGCGTGCGCGGTGAGCGCGATGATCGGAATATGCCTGGTGGACGGATCATGTTTCAGCACTTGCGTCGCTTCCCAGCCATCGATTATCGGAATCGAGATATCCATGAGAATGAGATCCGGGTTGGCGGTCCTCGCCTTGGAGATCCCTTCTTCGCCATTCCACGCCTCGGTTACCTCGTAGCCGAAGTGCTTGAGAATGGTGGAATACACGATACGGTTATCTTCATTGTCTTCAACGAGCAGAATCATCTTACCAGACTCACTCATCCATTGGCCTCGCATAGGTATTGCAAGATTGCCTAACGAAGCAAATTTCTTACCACCCTCTTTGCGACTGCCATGAACTCGATTGGTCACGACACTCGCGAGCGCGCGTCCAGACCTGTTCTGCGCCCGCTCGGCAACCCGTACAAGCGCGTACCCGACGTGCGTTCCGTCAGCCTGCTGGGGGTTGGAATGGTGATTGGTGCAGTGCTTGGCGCTGGTGTCGCCCTGCTCGTCGCGCCCGACAGCGGCGAGAGAACGCGTGCGCGACTGGGCCGGCGGGTAAGAGGCGTACGCGAGGAAACAGGTGTGTGGAATCGGCTCGGGCGTGAGCTCAAACGAGCGGCGGCCATCCGATTGCAAAAGGCCGAGAAGGAAGCGAAGCTCAAACGCATCGAGTACAAGCGAGACACCGCCGCAGCGCCGTGAGTTGGCCCGGCCCCCGAAAGCGCGGCTGGGCGAGACGTCGAGAGGAGAGAGGATGCCGCTTCGCTACCGGATGCTGAGCATCTGGCGCGCCTGCTCCTTGTAGTGACTGTCGTTGACGTCGGATACCGGCAGCCGAACGACGGTCTCGAAAGCGGAACGCGCTTTTTCGCGCTCGCCCACGCTGTTATAGATCTCGCCGATATCCAGCCAGTGAATTATCTGCTGGGGATCGATCGCGACGGCCTCCTCCATATATCGAACCGCTTCCTTCCAGCTTGCCGAACCCAGTACACGCCCTCCGAGCAGGTTCTTCGCGATCATCTTCGTGAACCCGTTCAGCTTCATCACTTCGGCGTTCCACACGCCCATGACGTGCATGCAACCGGCATGTCGCGGATTTCGCCGCAGACATTCGAGCGCCTGAGCTCTCACCTCGGTGCCGTATTTCACCCGGCCGCGCGGACTCTGAGTCAGCGCGTTTTTCCCGAGTGCGCGCGCCAGCGCGAAGTGTCCTTCCGCGTCCGACTGATCGAGGGCCACCGCCTTGCGCGCGTACCGCTCAGCGGTGGCGAACAGCGTACCTCGATTTCCTGCGCTCGGAGCCGAGCCGATATCCATCGCGGAGCGCGATGCCTTCCACGCCGCCTCGTAGCTCGTGGCGTCGGCGGCTATCGCCCGCTCGTAGTGACCCAGCGCGCCCGCGGCATCGAGAGCCGCGTGTCGGCGATCTCCCAGATTGATGTGCTCGCGCGCCGACTGCCCACTCGCGGTGGTGGTGATCAGTGCAAGCGCGATCGCGATCCAGTATCGGGAATGCATGACAGCTCCGGTTGACGTATTGGCTTGCCGGTTCCATACCCGGCGGCCAGGCAAATGATCGTTCCGCGACTCATCGAGCGAAAGCGCGACGGCGGCCGGCTAGACGACGCTGAGTGGCACGCTGTCATCGCAGCGTACGCCTCGGGTGAAGTGCCGGACTACCAGATGTCCGCGCTGCTCATGGCCGTCTACTTCCGTGGAATAGATCGCGGGGAGATGAATGCGCTCACCGACGCCATGATCGGGAGCGGCGGCAAACTCGATCTCAGTCACCTGTCATCGGCGCGCATCGACAAGCATTCCACAGGGGGCGTTGGCGACAAGGTCTCACTTATCCTGGCGCCGCTGATGGCATCGCTCGGCATTGCGGTGCCGATGATGTCGGGCCGGGGACTGGGACACACAGGTGGCACCCTCGATAAGCTCGAATCGATACCCGGCTTCCGCACCGACCTGTCGCTCGAGCAGGCGACGAGGCAGATCGAGGCCATCGGCTGCGCCCTGATCGGACAGAGTCAGGAGATCGCTCCAGCGGACAGAAAGCTGTATGCGTTGCGTGACGCGACCGCTACGGTCGAGGTGGTGCAGCTGATCGCCGCCAGCATCATGAGCAAGAAGCTGTCGGAAGATCTCACCGGGCTGGTGCTCGACGTGAAGCGGGGCTCCGGATCGTTCATGCCCGAAGAGGACAGAGCCTTTGCGCTCGCCGAGGCCATGATTCAGCTCGGCGCCGATAGAGGGTGCCCGGTTGTTGCGCTGATGACCGCGATGGACCGCCCGCTTGGCTACGCATGCGGAAATGCTCTCGAAGTCATCGAGGCAATGGAGACTCTCCGAGGCGAAGGGCCCGCCGATCTGCTGGAGGTGAGCCTCGCTCTCGGCACGGAGATGCTCGTTCTGGGAGGCGCAGCAGCGAACGCCGGGCAGGCTGTGGAGATCATGAAGGAAAGCATCCAGTCAGGCCGCGCACTCGAGAAACTGGCGGAGATCATCGATTCCCAGGGCGGTGATGCCGCAGTGGTCGACGATGTCTCGTTGCTTCCCTCTGCGCCAGTGCGTTCTGACTTCTGCGCCGCGGTGGACGGATACGTCGACGAGGTCGCCCCGCGGGCGATCGGACATGGAATCATCGCCCTTGGCGGCGGCCGAACTACAATGGATGATTCCGTGAACCCGGCTGTCGGCTTCGTGATCACCGCGAAGCCGGGTCAGAGAGTTCGTCGCGGAGACACTCTCGCCACCGTTCACGCTGCTGACGCGGCGGGTGCGGCACAGGGCAAAGCGGTGCTATCGCAGGCAATAACCATCGCACCGGCGGCCCGGCCGGCACTGGATCTCATCTCTCATCGGATCGACGTCCATGGAGCGAAGCCCTGGAAGGGACTCGGACTCCCATGATCTCGTTGAACTCCTGATCGCATGCGTCAACGCGCGATCGCCCTTTGTGTTCGCCGCCTCCACGAGGGCGAAAAAGAACAGTTGCTCCATGCGTCGTATTTCGAGCAGGCGGGTTTCCGGGTGCGATATATCGAGGACACCGAGTTACTGCCTGTGCCAGGTGAAGTTTTATGGATCCAGCACAACCTGGCCTGGTTTCCGCATATGCAGAGACGCCTGCTCGCCGCGCCGCGGAACGAGCGTCCGTTCGTCGTGATCTGGCATACTGAGCCCCTGCCGCTTCCATCCCGCGCGGGACTTCCGCCCCAACGCCTGCGCCTTCGCGAGCTGGCGAAAATCATCCTGCGGGATCCGCGCGCGACGGACGTTTACACGAACTACCGCAACCTTCGCCGGCTGAACCGGGCCGGAGTGCCGGATCTGCTCGTAGTATCGACTCCTTCGCGCGCCGAGTTTCTTTCCGAAAATGGAATTGCAGCGGAGTGGGTGCCGCTTGGCTACACCGAGGGCTTCGGCCGCGAGCTCGGACTGGAAAGGGACATCGGCGTGCTTTTTCTTGGAGCACTGGATGATCCGCGCCACCGCTGGGGAATTGACCGGTTGCGGAAGAGCGGTGTTGACGTAGTTGCCGCTGGAGACTGGAACGACCCCGCGTACTGGGGAGAAAACAGGTCGCAGCTAATCAATCGAGCCAGAGTCTTCCTGGGTATACCGCGGCATCCCGGAAAACTCGCGGGCTATCGGATGATCCTTGGAATGGCCAATGGGGCGCTGGTCGTGTCGGAACCGCTGTACGATTCGCGGCCTTTCGTGTCCGGTACGCATTTCGTGACCGCCAGCATCGAGCAGATGCCGCAGACAATCGCGCATTATCTCGAGCACGAGCGCGACCGGCGGCGTATCGCACAACAGGGCCAGGACTTCGTCATGAAGAGCCTCACAATGAGATCGTCGATCGACCGAATACTCACCCTGATCGACAGTCACCCGGCTCGAGCCGGGAGCGCAGCGGCAACGGCATGATCAATGTTTTTGGGTCAAATGTCGGCGACGACGAGATCGAGGCGCTGACCCCCAGCATTCAGTCTGGCTGGATGGGGATGGGAGCGAAAGTAAAGGAGTTCGAGCGCAGGTTTGGCGAGCGCATCGGAGCGCCGTTGGTCATGGTGGACAGCGGTTCGAACGCGCTCCAGATAGCGGTGAAGCTGCTCGATCTCCCTCTCGGATCCGAGGTCATCGTACCGTCCTTCACCTGGGTTGCCTGCGCGCACGCTGTTCTGCTCAATGGACACCGACCTGTGTTTGCCGATGTAAATGCCGACACCCAGAACCTCGACAATGCCTCGGTCGAGAGAGCTCTGACGAGAAACACGAAGGCGATAATGAGCGTGCACTATGCCGGCAAGCCGGCGCGCGTAGATGCGCTAAGCAAATTCGCGCTGCCCGTTATCGAGGACGCGGCTCACGCCGTGGATTCGAGAATTGGAGGAATGGCCTGCGGAACGATCGGAACGATCGGAATCTTCAGCTTCGACAGCGTAAAAAATCTTGCCACACCCGACGCCGGAGGACTTACCGCGCGCGATCCGGAGATGCTGCGGCGAATGACGCTGCTTCGGTACTGCGGGATCGGAAAGTCGGGATTCGACAGCATTGCCGCGAGGGAACGATGGTGGGAGTACGACATCGTCGACGTCTTTCCCAAATTCCTCCCCAACGATGTCAGCGCAAGCATTGGCCTGGCTCAGCTCAGAAAACTCGATGCCAACCAGCAACGAAGACGAGCCCTGTGGGAGATGTATCAGTCCGAGCTCGGACAGCTTCCGTGGCTGCGGCGGCCCGAAGAAGCGGCGCAGGATGAGCGTCATTCCTACTTCACGTACTTCATTCGAGTTCTGGACGGCCGGCGCGATGCGCTGGCGCGCACGTTGCTCGACGCAGGCATCTACACCACACTCCGATATCATCCGCTCCACCTCAATCCGATCTACGGCTCTCAGCCAGGCCTTCCCAACTGCGAGATGCTGAACGCGCAGGGCCTCAATCTGCCTCTCCATCCCCGGCTGTCCGATGAAGACATTGAAAGAATCATTGACGCGCTCAAGCGATTTTGAGGAGTTGACTTCGCTCGGCACGCTTCAAAGTCACTGGTTAGCTGACCATGCATAACCTGACTCCGCGCAGGCCACTGCTAATCCTGGGAACGCGCTCTCTCGCGTCCGAAATACTCGATCTGGCGTCGGACATTCCCGACTGCCCCGTCGAAGGATTCGTCGAGAACATGGACCGGGCCCGGTGTCACGAATCGCTTGAAGGGCTGCCCGTCTACTGGGTTGATGACATTGCCTCCATGGCGGAAACTCACCTTGCCATCTGCGCCCTCGGTACGACAGAGCGAAGCCGGTTCACTCGTCAGGTCGAAGGCCTCGGATTCGGCTTTTTCACGCTGATTCATCCCGCCGCTCGCATTTCTTCCCGAGGTTTGCTCGGCGACGGTTCGATCGTCAGTGTCGGAGTGATAGTCGCTACGCACACCGTTATAGGCCGGCACGTGTTGCTGAACCGCGGTGCGCTCATCGGACATCACACGCACATCGGCGATTTCGTCAGCGTCATGCCCGGTGCCAACATCGCCGGCAACTGCCGAATCGGTACCGGGTGTTACATCGGGATGGGCGCGGTAGTCCTCGACAACGTCGCGATCGGCGATCATTCAGTGGTAGGCGCCGGGGCAGTCGTGACGAAGGACGTTCCCGGCAACGTTCAGGTCATGGGAGTGCCCGCCAGGATCGTGAAGGAAGGAATCTCAGGCAAATAGATGAACGAGAAACTGATCATCAACGTCGCGCCAACCGGAATGGTGCCGACGAAGAAAGAGACGCCGCACGTACCGCTTTCCGCCGACGAGATCGGGGACGATTGCGCAGCCTGCTGCGCAGCTGGGGCATCCGTGTTTCACTTGCACGCGCGCGAACCGGATGGCGCCCCTGCTTACCGCGCGGAGATCTACCGCGAGGCCATCCTGAAGGTGCGCTCGCGATGCCCCGACGCAATTGTCTGCGTCTCCACCAGCGGGCGGAACTTCAGCGAGTTCGACAAGCGCGCCGACGTGCTGGCGCTCGACGACGACGCCAGGCCGGAGATGGCTTCGCTCACACTCGGCTCGATGAACTTTCCACGACAGGCGTCGGTCAACGAGCCGGCGATGATCCGACGTTTGGCCGAGCGGATGCGCGAACGCCAGATCGTTCCGGAGCTCGAGATCTTCGACCTGGGCATGATCGACTACGCCAAATACCTGATCGATCGGGGGGTACTGGCTGAGCCTTTCTACTTCAATCTGCTGCTCGGGTCACTGGGAACGCTCAGTGCCACCCCTTTCCACCTGGCGATGCTCGTCAATTCTCTACCGGCCGATTCCACGTGGGCTGGGGCCGGCATTGGGGGCTTTCAGTTTGCGGTCAATGCGATGGCCGTTACGATGGGCGGGCATGTGCGCGTTGGCCTTGAAGACAATCTCTACATGGATAGCGAGAAGAGGCAGCTTGCCACGAATGCGGGTTTAGTAGAGCGCATAGCACGTCTTGCGCGGGCGTGCGAGCGCGAAGTTGCAACCCCCGAAGATGCTCGCGCGATGATTGGCCTGCCGTAACTCAGGCACTCCTTAGCTACGCGCTGATTCGAGGGCGCGCCGCAACAGCGCATCCGCTCTGTCAGATCCGGACGGAAACCGCTTCACGGATCCGGGCTTAGCACCCGCAACGAGAAGCGCTTCGAGGATCGCCGTGGAGTTGTGTGGTGTCCACTCCGACTGTTCCACCTGCGCGCGCACGGAGAGAGAGAGCGGCGTCTCTCCGTTCACGCCAGCTGTCTCCAGCGGCGCGCCACGCCGCAAAAGCAGCTCAACAGTTGCCAGTCGCTCCCGCCAGATGGCAACGTGAAGAGCGGTTTCGCCCCTTAACCAGGGAGGATTGGCGCGTTGTGCTGCGATGTCCGTTCCAAGATCGAGCAGAATGCTGACGCCCCTGAAGCTGCCGGTTCCCGCGAAATCGATCAGCAGAGGATCGCCCTGTGCCACAACCCGCGCAGCTAGCGCCGGGTCGGCAGCGATCATGTCGCGAACGAGCATGTCCTCTCCGCGGGCGCAAGCGGCGAGCAGGGTTTCCTCAGGGCCGAGGAGAGGCTGAAATGCGCGTTGCTCGAAGAGATCGAGGACGTCGGCTCGACCCATTCGGGCAGCCATCGCAAACGCGGAACGTCCGTCCTTTGCGAGCAGTGACGGGTCTGCGCCGTGCAGGAGGAGCAGCTCCACGTACCGTAGCGGGTTACCGAAACCCAGCACCGCGTGCAGCGATCTCTTGCCCCAGTGGCTCAGATGATTCGCATCGGCGCCGCGATTAAGCAGCCATTCCGCGGCGGCGTAGTCGGTCCAGTTGAGTTTGCGATGCAGCATCGTGCAAAGACTGTCCGTCGACAACTTCCCGCTCTCGACGATTGCCATCATCGCTTCGTTGTCGAATCCCTCGGGCGCGTGGTAGGAGACCTCCCCGTCGTTGGGGTCCGCCCCGCGCTCGAGCAAGAGCCTCGTCACGCCGGCGTGATGTGCCACACCAGCCGCTCCGTACAGCGCGCTCTCGAACTCGGGCGCCGGCAGGTGATCGTTGGAGTAGAACCCGGTGTTTGGATTCGCCCCTGCATCGAGCAGTGCCTCTGCCGCCTTTACGAATGCGGGGGAACGCGCGTGATCGAGGCGCAGGTATCTGGAGAAGCAGAGGTGCGTGAGCGCATCCCAGTCGCGTGGGGCGCATTTGGCCGTGGCGAGTGACGGATCCGCGGCGAGCAGTCGCCGCACCACGGCGTCCGCGCCCAGTATCGCGGCGGTATGAATGTCCGCCTCGACAATGTCAGGATTTGCGGCGAGAATCGCGTCGGCATCCTCGAGCGTGCCGGATGCGTGTGATCTGTCGAGGGGAACGCACGCAGCGTCGATGAAGGCCGCGCGCGCGTCTGCCTGTCGAGGCGGCATTGTGCCGCTGCCTCCCGCTAGATGTCCAGGTTACTTACGAACTTCGCGTGCTCCTGAATGAACAGTCGGCGCGGCTCTACCTCGTCTCCCATCAGTCTCTCGAAAATATCGTTGGCGAGAAAGGCGTCCACCGGAGTCACCTTGAGGATCGTTCTCGTTTCCGGATCCATCGTCGTCGACCACAGCTGGCCTGGATTCATTTCACCGAGGCCCTTGTAGCGCTGAATGTTGATGGACGACTTGCCCTCGCCGTTGCCCAGCCGCGCCGCGTATTCGTCGCGTTCCTTTTCGTCGTAGGCGTAATACTCTTCCTTGCCTTTGCCCACACGGTACAGCGGCGGCTGAGCGATGTAGATGTAGCCGGCTTCGATGAGCTCGGGCATCTGCCGGTAGAAGAACGTCAGCAGCAGCGTTCGGATGTGCGCGCCGTCGACGTCGGCATCGGTCATCAGGATGATCTTGTGGTACCGAACGTTCTCCAGCGCGAACTCATCCTTGATACCCGCGCCGATTGCCGTGATGATCGTGCGGATTTCCTCGTTGCCGAGGATCTTGTCGATGCGCGCCCGTTCGACGTTGAGGATCTTCCCTCGGAGTGGCAGGATCGCCTGAAAAGCGCGGTTGCGGCCCTGCTTTGCCGATCCACCAGCGCTGTCACCTTCGACAAGATAAATCTCGCACAGCGCAGGATCGCTCAGCGAACAGTCGGCGAGTTTTCCGGGCAGGTTTCCGACGTCGAGCGCCGATTTCTTTCGCGTAAGATCGCGCGCCTTTCGCGCCGCTTCGCGCGCGCGCGCAGCGGAGATGGCTTTCTCGATGACGATGTTCGCAACGCGCGGGTGCTCTTCGAGATATGCGCCGAGCATCTCGTTGACCACCGACTTGACGGCGCCCTCGACCTCGGAGTTGCCGAGCTTAGTCTTCGTCTGGCCCTCGAACTGAGGCTCGCGAACCTTGACGGACAGAACCGCGGTGAGGCCTTCACGAACGTCATCGCCGCTAAGCGTTACCTCGCCGCCCTTCTTAGACTGGTTCTTCGACGCGTAAGCGTTGATCGTGCGGGTCAGCGCCGACTTGAATCCGGTGAGGTGCGTTCCGCCTTCGTGCGTGTTGATGTTGTTCACGAAGGAGAAAACGTTTTCGTTGTAGCCGTCGTTGTACTGAAACGCGAGCTCGATCCCGACGTCGTCGCGATCCGTCTCGATGTACACGATCTCGGTGTGGAGCGGTTTCCTCGCGGCATTCAGAAACTGCACCATTTCCTTCAATCCGCCCCTCGCCAGGAACATCTCGTCCTTCTCCTGGCCCTCGCGCTCATCGCGGATGTGAATCTCCACACCCTTGTTGAGGAACGAGAGCTCGCGAAGGCGAGTGGCGAGTGTGTCGTAATCGTAGCGAAGCTCGGTGAAAATCTCGGGGTCGGGCTTGAACCAGACCTTGGTTCCTGTCTCTCCGCCGATCTTCCCCAGAACCGATAGCTGGCTCCTCGTGTACCCGCGCACGAAATCCATGTAGTGCTCTTTGCCGTCGCGCTTGACCCACACCTTGAGCTGTTCCGACAATGCGTTCACCACCGAGACGCCCACACCGTGCAGACCGCCGGAAACCTTGTACGTGTTCTTGTCGAACTTCCCGCCGGCGTGCAGCACGGTCATCGCGAGCTCGACGCCGGGTATCCGTTCCGTCGGATGAATGTCGACGGGAATCCCGCGGCCGTCATCGATGACGGTGATCGAGTCATCCGGGTGGATCGTGACTTCGATCTTTTTCGCGTGGCCCGCGAGGGCCTCGTCGATGGAATTGTCGACGACCTCGTACACCAGGTGGTGCAACCCTCGCGACGAGGTGGATCCGATGTACATGCCGGGACGTTTGCGTACGGCTTCAAGGCCCTTGAGCACCTGAATTTGTTCCGCACCGTAACGGTTCTCGCTCGCAATCGCGGCTTTCGGCATGAAGGCTTGAGGGGTCGAAAAGGTGGGACCGAACACGGCCCGAAAAAGGGCGGTCGGCAGATTGAATAATCTAACGCGAATTGGGGCTTGGCGCAACGCTCGGATAGCGTATTAACCCATTATCGCGGAATAACTTAGCGCCTGAGCTGAAACCGGATTTTTCGCACCTTCGAGGGGCTCTCCACCCGGTTCAGTGCCGCCAGCAGCTGAGGCTCCAGCAAAGACAGCTCGGACATCCACGCGTGGGTGCTTACAGCCACGAAAAGCGTGCCATCGGCCGTGATCGAAATTGGTTGCGTCACCGCGGCGATCTGGCCGCCGACCAGCTCCGGCCACTTCGCCATTACGTCAACCTGCTCGACACGCTGAGCGATACCGCGCTCACGCAGGAAGCCGGTGACCGCGTCCGCAATCGGCACTGGTCGTCGCTTCTTATCCGTCACGCTGCATCCTCTATCCTGCCGCCCGCGATGCGCCTTCGTTCGAGAGTAAGGAGCTCCGGCGGAATGTCGCTCTCGCGAGGGACGACGAGTACCGTCTGCCCCAGCCCCGCACTTCGCAGCAGCTCGAGGATGCTGGCCGACCGTCTCACGTCCAGCTCCGCGAACGGATCGTCGAGAAGCAGCAGCGGTTCGAGGCCGCACGCGGCGCGAAGTGTCGCACCCTCGAGCATGCGCAGCGCGATCGCGGCGGTGCGTTGCTGGCCCGCCGATCCGAACAGGCGAAGATCCCGGTTAGCCAGCGACAATCGAAGGTCGTCGCGGTGAGGCCCCGAATGAGTCATCCCCCGTCTGATGTCGTGGCTCCTTTGCCGTTCGAACAGGGAGAGCAGCGCTGTACGCGGGTCGTCCTCGGCCTTCTGCGAGCTGGCATAGTCCATCGTGGTCTCATCCTGCTCACCGATCGCCGCTGCGAGCCGCGCAAAATCGGATTCGTGCTCCTTGATCCAGCGCGATCGTTCCAGTATCAGTGTCGCGCCATGCTCGGCGAGTGCCGGCTCCCAGACGGCCACCGATGTCTCGTCGGCCGAACCCCGTGCAGCTTCCCGAAGCGCTGCGTTGCGTCTCGCCAGTGCCGCGCGATAGTGCTGGAGAGCGGACAGATAGCGGCGGGATGAGAGTGCGAGCACCAGGTCGAGAAAGCGCCGCCGCTCACCCGGCCCGCCGGCCACCAGTTGAACGTCACGTGGTGAGAACATCACCGATGGAAATGAGCCGAACGCATCGCTCAGGCGCGCAGCCACGGCACCATCGCGCGTCACCTTTTTTCGCTTGCTGATCGTCTCGAATCCGGCGGATAGCTCATGCGCTGAATCGGTGTGGACCTGGCTCGAGACGTGAAAGGCCGGCGCTCCAAAACGGACGAGGTCCTGGTCACGCGCACCGCGCACGCTCCTCAGCACCTGCATGTAGTAGATGCCTTCCAGCAGATTCGTTTTGCCCTGCCCATTCTCTCCTACGATCGCCAGCCCGGCGTCCGGAAACTCGACGTCCAGCCTTTCGAGGTTCCTGAAATCGCGAAACGAGGCGCGTGCGAGCCTTACGCGCTGCGGATTCAACTACCGGTGAACGCCGGCGCCCGCTTGTCGAGGAAGGCCGACATTCCCTCCCGCATGTCCGCCGTCGCCGTCAGCAACCCGAAATGATTCGCCTCGAGGGTGAGCCCGTCTTCGAGCGACATGCCAAGCCCGCGGTCGACCGCTTCGATGCACATTTCTATCGCGAGCGGAGCGTTGGCGAGAATCCGCCGGAGCATCTCCGTTGCCGTCGGGATCAGCGCATCCGGGGCGACCACCTGGTTCACTAACCCGATTCGGTACGCTTCTGCTGCGTCGATCATGTCCGCCGTAAGAAGCAGCTCGAGGGCCCGCCCTTTTCCCACCAGTCGCGGAAGACGCTGCGTACCGCCGTAGCCCGGACAAATGCCGAGCTTCGCCTCTGGCTGGCCGAACTTCGCCTTGTCCGAGGCAATGCGAATGTGACAGGCCATGGCGAGCTCGCAACCTCCTCCCAGCGCGAAACCGTTGACCGCCGCGACCACCGGCTTGGGGGAAGTCTCGAACCGGCGAAACACGTCCTGTCCGGCGCGGGCCAGTTTCCTGGCGCCGACTGCGCTCTCTGACGAGAGCTCCGAAATGTCCGCCCCTGCGATAAACGCGCGTCCGGCTCCGGTCAATATCAGCGCGGAGATGTCGCCGCGCGCGCGCACTTCGTCGATCGCACTGCCCAGCTCGGCGATTGTGCCGGCGTTCAATGCGTTCAGCTTGTCGGGGCGGTTGACCGTCAGCGTTGCAAGCCGGTCGTCAACCGCGAGCGTGAGAAATTCGTATTGCATGGCGCGCGAGTTGAGGTGGGACTGTCGACGGTGTAATGTACCCGGCCTCGGTTGCGTTCGCCTACACGGAGTTGCATGGCGGAAAGGTGGATCCTGCGGAAGGGATCGAAGGAGAGCGGGTTCCAATACGTCGGTGCGAACGGCGCGCGTATTCGCGACAAGGAAAAGCTGAGTCGTATCGATGCGCTGCGCATCCCTCCCGCGTGGCGCGACGTGCACATTGCGACCAATGCCCGGGCTTCGATCCAGGTGTGGGGTCTCGACGCGCGCGGACGCAAACAGTACCGCTATCACCAGCGGGCGGTGCAGAAGGGAGAGCTTCGGAAATACTATCGCGTGCGTCAGATGGCGAAAGCGCTCCCGCCTCTCAGAAAAAAGATCCTCAAGGATTTCAAGCTTCGCGGATTTCCGCGCGACAAAGTCTGCGCGGGGATCGTCCTGCTCATTGCGGACACTTTCCTGCGGGTTGGCAGCGACCGTTACGAGCGGGAGAACAACACATTCGGGATCACCACCATGCGAAAGTCGCATGTCGATTACGATGGCGAAAAGGTCTGGTTCGAATACGTTGGAAAGCTGTCCAAGGATCAGAAGCAATTCGTCGTGAAGCCCGATCTGATGCAGTTCATTGAAGAGTTGCTCGGAACCCCGGGAGCGAGACTCTTCCGGTATCAGCGTGACGGTGAATGGGTGAACGTCGATGCCCGCGAAGTAAATCGCTATCTGCAGAATGCGGCCGGGTTTCCGTACACCGCGAAGGACCTTCGCACATGGGGAGGGACCCTGCGCGCGGCAATGTTCCTGGCGGAGCAGGGATCTGTGAAAAACGAGAAAGCCCGCAAGGCCACAGTCGCGATGATGATGCGTTCCGTTGCGCCGGACTTGGGCAACACTCCCGCCATCTTCCGCAAGTCGTACGTGCATCCGATGGTCGTGACCCGCTATCTGAAGAACGGGGCCACGATCGTGATTCCTGAAAAAAAGCGCCGCCGGTTACCCCATGAGAACAGCGCCGAAGAAGATGCGCTGATTGTGTTTCTCGATGAGTTCTTCCCGGAGCGTCGAGTCGATCGCCGCAAGCGACCCGCCAGGAAGGAACGACGGGCGTGAAGCACGTTCTCGCTATCGACCAGGGAACGACCGGCAGCACGTGCCTCGTCGTGTCAGCTGACGGAAAAGTCGCGGCCAGGGGATACCGAGAGATCACTCAGTATTTTCCAAGACCCGGATGGGTGGAGCATGACGCGGTTGAAATCTTCGAGCGAACTGTCGCCGCGGCTCGAGATGCGATCGCCAGCAGCGGTGTAATTCCCGATGCGATCGGCATCACTAATCAGCGCGAGACTATCGTCCTGTGGGACCGGTCGAACGGAGAGCCAATGGCACGGGCGATCGTCTGGCAGGATCGCCGCACCGTTGAGCGTTGCCGCGAGCTGGCACCCCGCGCAGCGGACATCTCTGCACGAACCGGATTGCCGCTCGATCCCTATTTCTCCGCCACCAAGATCGAGCATCTGCTGTCATTGCCGGCGATCGACGCCAACGTCGGCACGGGTAATGTCGTCGCCGGAACGATTGATTCGTGGCTGATCTGGAAGCTCACCGGAGGAGCGGTGCATGCCACCGATCCGACGAACGCATCGCGCACGATGCTGTTCGACACGAGCACTCGCGCGTGGAGTAAAGAGCTCTGCTCGATCTTCTCGGTGCCACTGGAGATGCTGCCGGAAGTCCGGCGCTCGAGCGGCGACTTCGGCGTTGCGACATCCGAACACTTTGGAGTCGAGATTCCGATCCTCGGCGCTGCGGGCGACCAGCAGGCGGCGCTCTTTGGACAGGGCTGCGTGAATCCCGGCGAGGCGAAGAACACTTACGGTACTGGCGCTTTTCTCCTGTTGAATACGGGCGGCATCCGCGCCGATCCCGGTGACGGAATACTGTCGACTGTTGCCTGTGACGCGACTGGCGGATACGCTTTTGCGTTGGAGGGTTCGATTTTCATCGCGGGCGCTGCAGTGCAATGGCTTCGTGACGGGCTCGGCATCATCAAGGACGCATCGGAGACCGAAACCCTTGCGCGAGGGCTCGAATCGAACGACGGTGTGTATTTCGTACCTGCGCTGGCGGGCCTCGGTGCACCGCACTGGGAGCCTGACGCGCGGGGGATGATCACCGGATTGACGAGGGGAGCGACTCGCGCGCACCTGGCGCGGGCGGCGCTCGAGGCGATGGCTTTTGGCACCGCCGACGTGGTCGAGGCGATGCGCGTGCGCAGCGGCGTACCTTTCGAGCGACTGCGCGTTGACGGTGGGGCGACCGTCAACGACTGGCTCATGCAATTTCAGGCCGACGTGCTCGGAGTTCCCGTCGAGCGGTCAGAGATCGTCGAGACAACTGCCCTCGGAGCGGCGGGACTCGCCGGCGTCGCAGGGGGAGTGTGGCGGGATGGAAGCGAGTTCCACGCCGTTCGCAGCTACAAGACATTTGCGCCGGCCGCGGACCGCGCCACCGCGTCGCGTGCAGGGTGGAACAGGGCAGTGCGAGCGGCGTTGCACTGGGCGAGAGATAACGGCTCTTCGGAGGAGCAATGAATCACCGGCAACAACTGGGAAGCCGTTCACGCACAAATCGCCACTCCACGATTGCGAGAGCGCTGAGGGGATCGGGACTGCTGCTGCTTGCGGCCTGCGCAGGACGTACCGCGGAATCGACACCGGGCGCAACCCGCTCGACCGCCTCAACGAGCCGGCTTCCCGTTGTCCAGCAGGCATCGCTTGCGACCTCTACCGGAAATCTCTCCGGGTCGATTCAGCTTCCCGTTTCAAGACCGCCGTTTCCGCTTGTCCTGATAATTGCCGGCTCTGGGCCTACCAACCGCGACGGAAACACACCTGCGCTACCGGGCACCAACAACAGCCTCAAGCTGCTCGCCGAAGGCCTTGCTGTGCAGGGCATTGCTTCCCTCCGCTTCGACAAACGGGGAGTGGGCGCCAGTGCCACCGCTGCGACCACCGAGGCCGAGCTCCGCTTCACGAACTATGTGGACGATGCAGCCGCGTGGGCTCGCCAGCTGCGATCTGATCGGCGCTTCTCCACGCTCACTGTTGTCGGGCACAGCGAAGGCTCTCTCATCGGAATGGTCGCTGCGAAGCAGGCAGGGGTGGACGGATTCGTCTCCATCGCCGGAGCAGGGCGAAGGCCCCCTGAAATAATCAGCGAGCAGCTCGCCGCCCAGCTTTCGAAGGAGATCGTGGCGCGCGCTCAGGATATAATGAAACAGATCGAAAGCGGCGGAAAACCGGATTCCATTCCGCCGGTTCTGCAGCCCCTGTTCAGGCCAAGCGTGCAGCCATATCTCGTGTCATGGTTCAAGTTCGATCCGGTGGTCGAGATAGCCGCGCTCGACATCCCCGCGCTGATCGTGCAGGGCACTACCGATCTGCAGATCGGTCAGGCCGATGCGCGTCGTCTCGCGTCCGCGTACCCGGCGGGCAGGCTGGTGATCGTGGAGGGTATGAACCACGTGTTGAAGGCAGCGCCCGCTGACCGCCAGCAACAGATGCGGTCGTACATGGATCCGACACTTCCCGTCGTTCCGCTGTTGGTGAGCGAGGTCGCCGCTTTCGTTCACACTGTGAAACGCAAGGCTCCCGCTCCGTGACGCGAGGGGCGCCTTGCCCGTGGCGCGCAACGCAGGACGGAGCACCGAAAACGCATAGCGCCTGACTCTGAACGCATGACTCTCAACGCGAACCACAATGCGAAAAACCGTCGGGAATTCGTCATTGGTAGGGCGATGACCAGGCGGTGGCCCGCAGTGGTACTGGCGCTCGTCATTCTAGCCTGGCCTCGCATGGCGCCATCACAACCTTCCGACCCGACAGGTTCGCGGCGCGCCGACACAACCCGCATCGAGCCGGCTGTCCATCGCGCTGTTCCCGAAGCGTGGACAGGCCCCGACAAGGTGAAGCATTTCTTCATCTCGGCGTTTCTCGAGAGCGTCGCCTTCTCCGCGCTGGAAGCAGCAGGCGCAGATCGCGGTGCGGCGCGTGCCGGAGGCATCGCGACGGCGGCTGCTGCAGCCACCGGCCGAGAGATCTACGACCGGCGTACGAAGGGGGTATTCAGCATTCCGGACCTCTTGTGGGACGCCGCCGGGGCTGCAGCGGCGCTTCTCGTGCTCAATCGTACCCAGCGGTAGCCGTCACGCCGCCCCGCGCCCCTCCATATATTCCAATCTGTGAAAACACGCGCGAAGTTCATGCTCGGCGGTGTCGCTGTGCTAGGCACGGCGGGCTACCTGATGGCCAGCTCGATCCGGGATACGGCCGTGTACTATCTGACGCCCGGAGAGCTGTCCGCGAAAACGGTGTCTGATCCGACTTTCTTCGAAACCGGAGTGAAAGTCGGTGCGCGTGTCGTGCCTGGCTCGATCAAGCGCGAACCCGGCGGAAGGCAGGTCAGCTTTGCGATGACTGATGGGGCCAAGACCTACAACGTGGTTTACCGCGGCATCACCCCCGATACTTTCACTGACGGCGTCGACGTGGTCGTCGAAGGACGACTGGGCCGCGACGGGACATTCCGCGCTACAACTCTTCTGGCGAAGTGTGCATCGCGTTACGAGAACGCGCCCGAGAAATACAAGGACACACCGGGTTACCGCGCGGCGGCCAGCAGTTAAGTGATTCTGGTCGGTGAGCTGTCGCTGTGGGTCGCATTGCTGATGGCGATCTGGGCGGCAACGGTTTCATTCGCTGGCGGGGCTCTGAGGCGGAGGGATCTCGCGTCGAGCGGCGAGCGCGCGATCCATGCGACCCTGGCGATGGTGGTGCTTGCTTCGGCCGGACTGTGGACGGCTCTCTTCACGCACGACTTCTCCATCAAGTACGTAGCGTCCTTCAGCAGCGCCAATCTGCCGAAGGTCTACACGTTTACGGCATTCTGGGCGGGACAGGCGGGGTCAATGCTGTTCTGGTGCCTGATCCTCGCCGCATACTCATCGGTCGCGTTGTATACAAACCGGACACGCAATCGTGAGCTGATGCCGTACGTCTCCGGCACGCTCGCTGTCGTGCTCGTCTTCTTTCTGGCGACGATGTGCCTCGGCGCGAATCCGTTCGAGCGGCTGGACTGGATTCCGCCCGATGGACGCGGAATGAATCCGCAGCTCCAGAACCCGGGCATGGCAATTCACCCGCCGAATCTCTACCTCGGCTACGTGGGCACGACGGTGCCTTTCGCGTTCGCGATCGCGGCGCTCTTGACGCGCCGTCTCGACGCGGAATGGCTGGCGGCGGTGCGACGCTGGACGCTTTTCGCGTGGTTCTTCAACACCACCGGCATCATCCTCGGGATGTGGTGGGCGTATGTCGAGCTGGGATGGGGCGGCTACTGGGCATGGGACCCGGTCGAGAATGCATCGCTGCTGCCCTGGCTCGTCAACACGGCGTTCCTGCATTCGATCATGGTGCAGGAAAAGCGCGGCATGCTCCGCAAATGGAACGTGACGCTCGTGGTATCGACTTTCCTGCTGTCGATCTTCGGCACATTCATCACACGCAGCGGAATCATCTCCAGCGTTCATTCCTTTGCCCAGTCGCCGGTCGGCAACTGGTTCGCTGGATTTCTGCTGATTGCAACTGTCGCTACGGCGTATCTCGTGACGACCCGGCTCAAGGATTTGGAAGCAGAGGCGACCCTCGAGAGCATGATCAGTCGCGAAGCCGCATTTCTCTACAACAACGTGATCTTCGTCGGAATAGCGTTCTCTGTTTTATGGGGAACGATCTTTCCGATCATCACCGAGGCGGTGCGAGGGGAAAAGATCACCGTGGGGCCGCCGTTCTTCAACGCGGTGAATGTGCCGCTTGGGTTGGCGCTCCTGCTGCTAACGGGAATCGGCCCGCTGATTGCCTGGCGGAGAGCATCGGTAGCGAACCTTCAACGCCAGTTCGTCGGGCCGGTGATCGGTGGCCTGACGAGTGGTTTCGTGATGCTCCTGTTCGGAATGCGCGACTTCACCGCAGTCCTCGCCTACACGTTCGCCGGCTTCGTCACGATGACGATCCTCCAGGAGTTCTACAAAGGCGTTGGAGCTCGCCGGAGGATGTATTCCGAGTCGGGCGTGTCAGCGCTGGCGCACCTGATTTCGCGCAATCGCCGGCGATACGGTGGATATATCGTGCACACGGGAATCGTCGTCATCTTCGCGGCTTTCGCGGGGCTGGCGTTCAAGAAAGACTACGATATCACATTGAAGGAAGGCGACGCGCGTGCGATCGTCGATCCCTTTGGACATAGCTGGCGTTTCGTCAGCCAGGGCGTATCGCGATACGACGTGTTGAACCGTCAGGTGACGGCGGTGGCCATGGATGTCAGTCGCGATGGGAAGTCCAGTGGAGTGATGACGAGTGAAAAGCGCCAGCACGTCGACAGCCGCGGAGCGCCGACCTTCGAGCCGTCAACCGAGGTTGGAATCAAGGGTTCGTTCCGTCAGGACGTATACGTGGTTCTCGCGGGAGTTCGCGAAGACGGCAGCGCCGAGCTGCGCGTCTCATTCAACCCGCTGGTGCGGTGGGTTTGGATTGGCGGGAGCCTGATGGCGATTGGAGGCTTGATCGTGATGTGGCCTCAGGCGCAGCGCCGCCGCCGAAGGGAGAGCGGCTACACGGCGACGATGCCGCCAGTCGAACC
>Ga0136617_10000050_pt1 | contig 75626 bp, 78 predicted proteins | sample AntDrymUQ3222106_2_FD_129672 | JGI IMG/M metagenome (GOLD analysis project Ga0136617, IMG submission 129672) | Polar desert sand microbial communities from Dry Valleys, Antarctica - metaG UQ322 (21.06) | ecosystem: Environmental > Terrestrial > Soil > Desert | place: Antarctica: Dry Valley...
GGGGAGCTGTACTTGAGCTCTCGGGCCACCTTCGTCTGCTTGGCCTTGGCTCGTCCGCGCCCCATGGCTGGTCCCCCTTACAACAGGGAAGGGGCGGCCGGATGTCTCGGCGGCCCCATTCATCTCATCAATGTCCTGGTGACCACCGTACCGTGCGAACCAGCCGCTGTGCGACGTGGCACCGTCAGTGTGACGTCACACGCGATTCCGGTGCCTGCCGGCGCCGGTGTCATGCCTTCTCACCTGCGGATCGTCGGTGTGCTGCGGGTGATCGGTGGTGGCTCTACCCCTCGGCCCGGCTCCGCGAGGCGGTGCAGCGCGGCGAGGGCCCCCGTCGCGGCCACGGCTCCCATCGTGAGCATCGCCGGCCAACCGGCGACCTGGGCAACCAGCCCGCCGAGCGCAGGCGTCGCGGCCGCGGCGACGAAGTTCGCGGTGTTGGACACCGCCATGGCGGTGGCGGCGCGTCCCGGCGGGGCGAGCTCCCCGGCTGCGGTGAAGACGAGGCCGTTCCAGCTGATCGCCAGCGCCGCGGCGGGCACGAGCACGGCGGCGAGCAGCGGTACCGGTCCCGGCTCCACGGCCGCGGCCAGCGCGAACCCGACTGCCACGGCGGCCGCGACGATGCGCAGCGGACCGAGCCTGCTCGCCGTTCGGTCGGACCACGCCCCGTTGCCGAGGCGGCCGAGCGCACCCAGCACCTGGGTGAGCGCCAGCAGGCCGCCGGCGACGCCGAGCGACATCCCCGCATCCCCGTGCAGGATCTCGACGAGGAACACCGAGCCGAGGAACTGCGGCACCACGAGCAGTAGACCGGCGAGGCTCAACCGCAGCAGGCGCCGATCAGCCAGCACAGTCCCCACGGTGGCGGCGGGCCGGACCCTGCGTGCGGGACGGTCGGGAGGCTCCCGCACCCAGATCGCGACGGCCGCCGCGACGACGAGACATCCGACGGCCAGCGCAGCGAACACCCCCGGGACGCCCGCCGAGCCGGCGATCGGCGGCAGCACGACAGCGGCGAGCGCAGCTCCGAGCGGCACGGACGTCTGTCGCACCGCCATCGCCATCCCGCGGCTCCCCGCCGGGAACCAGGTCAGCACCGCGCGTCCGCTGGCCGCGTTCACGCTCGCCCCGGACGCACCCGCGACCACCAGCAGCACGCCGGCGACGACCGGATCGTCCACGAACGCGGTGGCACCCAGGGCGCCGGCCGCCCCGACCAGCCCGACGGCCATGACGCCGCGCTCGCCAAACCGGTCCGCCGCCGTGCCCCAGGCGATGAGCGTGGCGATGAGGCCTGCGGAGATGGCGCCGATCAGCGTCCCGACACCGGCGAGACTGAGTCCGAAGTGCTCGCGCAGTGCCGGGGCGACGGCCGCGAGGCCGAGGAAGTAGGTGGCCGTGGTGGCTTGGGCGGCGGTGCCCACGGCCAGCACCACCCACCGGTAGCGCCTCGTTCCGGCCACCTGCCGACCCTACGTGCGCGGATCACTGCGAGCGACCGCTTAGATCACTCATCCTCGCTGGGGCGGCTGGCGCGGCCGACGAGGATAGCGAACTCGCTGCGCGGATCGCTCAGCAGCGCGTGGATCGTCGTCACGGCAGAGCAGGGCCACTCTGACCGGCAGGCCTGGCACTCGCCGCCGGGTGGTCCCTCGTGTTCGCCCAGCAGTCGGCGGATGACGGAGACCAGGTCGGGGATCAGCAGGCCGGCGGCGTACACGTCATCGTCCGGCGATCTGTCGATTTTGTCCGCCAGGAGCTCCGCCGCGTCCAGATAGCAGTAGAGGTCGTTGCGCAGCAGGTCAAACGCGTCGGCGAAGATCGGTGGGAGGAGGTCCATCGGCTGTCTCCTGAAGGGGTTCGGCGGAGCTCTTTCCGCGCTCCGGTCAAGTAACCACTTGACACTGCGGCAAGCAATACCCTGTTCTTCGACACGGTGAGCGATGTTGCAGAATGTGTCGACAGTTCGGCTAGGGTTGCGGAGAGGTGATCATGGCAGATCGGGAACCGACGGTCCGTAGCCGGGAGCTCGGCGAGGGCCTGCGCCGCGCGATGGAGCGCGCCGGGCTCAACGGCCAGCAGGCCGCGCACCAACTCGGCCTGTCGCCGAGCTGGGTCTCACGTCTGCTGTCCGGCCAGCGGCACGCCACTGCGCTGCAGGTGGCAAGCTTCCTGGCCATCTGCCGGGTGACCGGCGCCGAGCGCGACCGGCTGCTTGAGCTCTGCGACGAACAGCACGTCCCCGGCTGGTTCCAACAACACGGCTCCCGGCTCCCCCAGCAGCTCGTGACCTTGATCGACCACGAGACCAAGGCTGTCGTGATCAGCGAGTTCCAGTTGGCACTGGTGCCCGGTTTGCTGCAGACCGGGGATTACGCTCGCGCGTTGCTCAAAGAGGCGGGACGGGTGCCGATCGACGAGGTCGACGACCGGGTGGCCGCCCGGCTGGCCCGGCAGAGCCTGCTCAGCCGGGACCGTTCCCCCAAGTTCACCTTCTACCTGCATGAGTTTGTGCTGCGGCTGCCGGTCGGCGGTCCGGCGGTGATGGCCGAGCAGCTGCACCACCTGCAACGGCTGTCCCTGCGGCCCTATCTCATGCTGCGGGTGGTACCGGCCGCGCTCGGTGCGAACGCCGCCACAGCCGGATCGTTCACGTTGATGGAGTTCGCCGAGTTCAAACCGGTGGCGTACGTTGAGAGTGAGACCTCCAGCTTGTTCCTGGAGACGCCCGCGGAGATCGACGCCTACCAGCGAATCCTGGCTGCGCTGGCGGAGACCGCGCTGAGCGAGGAAGAATCGAGGAACCTGATTGTCACCCTGGCAACCGAGTTCTACACGGATCGAGAGGATCATGATGGCCACGCTTGAGCCGGACGGGATCGTCTGGCACACGAGCAGTTTCAGCAACGGCGGCGCCGCCTGCGTCGAGGTCGGCTGGCGCACCGGTTGCGACGGGAGCGGTGTCGCGGCGGACCGGGTGCTGGTGCGTGACTCCAAGGACCGTACCGCCCCCGCCCTGGTGTTCTCCGCCCCCGCCTGGCGAGCCTTCCTCGCCGCCCTCGCCCCCTGACCGCGTCGTCCCGCCCGGTGCACGCGATCAGTCGACGACCTCGCACACGTTCTGGGGTCCTCGCACAGCGCCGGCGCTGTGCGAGGACCCCAGAAGCTGTGCGAGGTGCGGGCAGCGCCCGTTCCACGCGATCGAGAGGATCATGATGACCGCGCCTGAGCCGGACGGGATTGTCTGGCGCACGAGCAGCTACAGCAACGGTGCCGCAGCGTGCGTCGAGGTGGGCTGGTACACCGGTTGCGACGGGAGCGGTGTCGCGGCGGGCCGGGTGTTGGTGCGTGACTCCAAGGACCGCGCCGCCCCCGCCTTGGCCTTCTCCACCCCCGCCTGGCGGGCCTTCCTCGCCACCCTCGTCCCCTGACCGCGTCGTCACGCCCGGTGCACACGATCAGCCGACGACCTCGCACACGTACGGGGGTCCTCGCATACCGCCGGCGCTGTGCGAGGACACCAGAAGCTGTGCGAGGTGCGGCCGGCGCCCGTTCCACGCGATCGAGAGGATCATGATGACCGTGCTGACGTCAGAGGTCTTGCGCTGCGCGCAGGGCGTTGGCCACCTGTTCCATCTCCTCCGGCTTCGCGAGGCCGATGCGTGCGTCGAGTCGACGACGGAGGACGGCCTCGATCGTCATGACGTTCGCGAAGCCGTGTGCTCCGATCCGCGGCGCCAGCAACGACTCGGGGTCCCGGTCGACCAGGTGCACGCCGAGAACAGTGGCGCCCTCGCCTTCGTTCAGGAAATCCGCACTCACGATCAACCTCACCAGGGACTGACCTGGACGCTCAAGTACGGGCCGGTACTGCCAGATCTCGCCGCGACGCACCCGGGAAGGGTGCCAGACGTCCCACCATCCCGATGGTGAGGGTTGGTTTACCTCGGCAGGTTGCCTACGGTCACCGACACGGTGGTGCGGTAACAGCGCTAGCTGTGGCTAGCTGTGGCTGGCTGCGGCGCTCTCCCGCTCGTCGGCCTGAGCCTCCGCGTAGGACCCGTCGGGATCCCAGGCAGCAAGGGCCCGAACAGCATCGGCTAATGCCAGCTCACGCAACTGATGAGCAGCCGCGGCACCGACACTGACGCCGCGCTGGTGCGCGCATTGATGCAGATACGCCGCTGTCGTCTCGTCTACGTCGGCCTCGACCCGCTCGGTCATGCGAGGAGGGTACGGCATCTCGGCCAGCCTTCGAGGTGAGCATCCGAGCATGACTTAGCAGCCTGCAGATCGCGTGCCGATACGTCTCAGTGGCGCAGGCCGCCGCGGATCTGGGCGGCGCGTCCTGGCGGGGGTACGTCGTCCTCCGGGGGGACCGAATCGGGGTCGATGGCGGCGGGGCGGCCCGCTCGTCCACTCCGGCCACCAGCTCCGCATCCACCGGCACCGACCGCTTCACCAGCGCCAGGGCCACCGGGCCGAGCTCGTGGTGCTGCGCCACCGTGCCGACCCGGCCGACTGTGCGGCTCTCGCGCAGTACCGGGTCGCCCGGCACCGGCAGGTACTCGTCGCCCGCGTCGAGGTGCAGCAGCACGAGCCGTCGCGGCGGGCGGCCGAGGTTCGCCACCCGGGCCACCGTCTCCTGCCCGCGGTAGCAGCCCTTGGTCAGGTGCACCGCCGAGTCGATCCAGCCGACCTCGTGCGGGATCGTGCGGTCGTCGGTGTCCACGCCCAGTCGTGGGCGCAAGGCCTCCACGCGCAGCGCCTCGAACGCCATCGTGCCGGCCGGTCGCGCACCCGCGGACGTCAACCGGTCCCACCAGGTGCTCTGGGCGGCCCGGGGCACCAGCAGGTCCGTCGCGTCGGCGCCGGGCCACGGCATGCGCCGCACCAGCCCGCCGCCAGGCAGCGCGCACACCCCGTGGGGCGCCGCGGGCTCGTCCACACCCGCGGCCGCGAGCACCGCGGGCGTCGCCGGCCCGACGAGGCTCAGCACGGCCAGCTCGCCGGTGGCGTCGCGCGGCTCGACCTGGGACCAGAACACCATCTTCTGCAGGTAGTCCAGCAGCTCGGGGACCCCGTCGGGTTCGGTGTCGAGGTAGACGGAGTCACCCACATGCGCCACAACCATGTGATGCAGGACCCGGCCGTTGAGGTCGAGCACGAGCGCCTCGGTGCCGGTGTCGGTGGGCAGCTCGCTGACGTGCTGGGTGAGCAGCAGGTGCAGCCATGTCAGGCGGTCCGGCCCGGGGACCGCGATGACACCACGGTGCCCGCGGTCGACCACAGCGGCCGAGCGTGCCATCGCTCGCTGCTCGGCCGGCGGGTCGCCGCGGTGGAGAGGGACTCCCGCGTCGTTGTCGCTGCCGGGCGAGGTGTGCTCGGGTGGAGTGCCCTCGGGCCGGGTCACGGGCTCTCCGCCGCAACGGCGTCGTGGCAGGTAGGGGCGTCGTCAGGGGTAGGGGCCTCGTGACAGGTGCGGCACAGCCCGGACAGTGCGACGTGGGTGACGTCGAGCTCGAAGCCGGATTCGGCGCGCAGTTGGTCGGCCAGGCCGTCCAACAGGTCCGTCGGCGCCTCGATGATCGCACTACAGCTGTGGCAGACCAGATGGACGTGCTGATGCTCCTGCTCGGAGTAGGTGGGCGCGCCATGCCCGAGGTGCGTGTGCCGCACCAGGCCGATGCGCTCCATCAGGTCTAACGTGCGGTAGACCGTGGTGATGTTGACGGCGGGTGCGGCCCGCTGCACCTGCGTGCAGATCTGTTCGGGGGTGGCGTGGCCAAGGTCACGGACCGCGTCGAGTACCAGCTGCCGCTGCGGCGTCATCCGGAGACCGCGCTGGTGCAGCGTGCGTCGCAGCGCCGAAGATCCGTTAGGGGGATCGAGCATCGACGAGGTGTCCACCGGGTCGATGGTAGGCCGTCAGGGGCGGGAAGGGAGAATCGTCCCCTGTCGGTATGCTCCATTGGAGTGGACGGCCAGGCGGTACCGCGACGATCTACCTACCCTCGGCGTCAGGCACGGTGAGCACGCTCGGGAGGACCAGCGATGACGACCAACGCGGGCTCGGCCGGCACCTCTCGATTCGATGTCGTGCTTCGTGGTTACGACCGTCGGCAGGTCGATGAGCACGTGGCATACCTGCAGAACGTGCTCGCCCGGATGCAGGCCGACCTGGAGAGAGTGTGGAGCCAGTCCGGTCAGCAGGGCCCTCCCGCAGGTCGCCCACGCCCCATCCCACTTCCCCCGCACGGCTCACCGCCACCTCTCGATGAGTCCCCAGACATGATCGGCAACTTTTCCGACCGCATGCAGAGCATCCTGCAGACTGCGGAGGAGGAGGCTGCAGAGATCCGCAACACGGCGCTCGCCGACGAGGAGAAAGCCCGGGCGCACCTCGCCGACCTGGTGCGCCAGCGCGACGCGATGCTCGCTGAGCTGTACCGGATGCGTGGCCAGCTCGATGGCCTGCTCGCCCCGCCGCCACCGGCCCGGGGCAACTTCCCACCGCGTGACTTCCCACCGCGCGACGGCATGGCGCCGGCTCCGCGAACCACGCGGGACTCGGCCCCGGGCGCAGCACCGCCCGGCCCGATGCGACCGGTTCCCGGGGTAGGGCAGCAGCCCGGCGGCACTCAGGGTGCCGGGGCGCGTTCCGGCGGCGCGCCATCCGGCCCCCCGCAGGCGCCCGGACCGGGGCCGGACCACCGGGCTACGTCCGCTCCGAAGCCCCGGCCCGACCAGGTCGGTCCGGGCACACCCGGACATGGTGGATCGGTGCCTGATGCGCGCGGCCGGCATAGTTCGCCCCCCGGCGGCGCACCGCCGGATGACACCTCTTCGGGTGGATCGAGCGGCCCGGCTCCTGCGTCACCTCCCGGGGGAGGTCCACGCAGTTCCGCGTCGTCGCCGCGCACGCCTGCAGACCCTCGCCTCCCCGCGGGCGCCTCCCCGGCCAGCGGAGACTCCCCGGCCAGCGGAGACCAGGCCGCGTTCCGGCGCACCTCGACCCAACCGGTGTCCGAACCCGCCGATCTGTTCCGCCCGGCTGCGGACGCCGAACCCCGCGCCACCGCCGAGTCGTAGACCATCGCGCCCCCACGACCGGGGTGTCTCGCGCGGCGCCGGCTCAGCCCGCGATGCGGCGCAGCCGCGCCGAGAGGTGCGGTTGCAGCGGCTGGCCCTGCATCGCACGCTCGTCGACGTAGGCCAGCTCCCCGCCCTCGACCAGCCCGTAGAGCCGGTGCGAGGCTGTGACGGTTTTCGCTGAGGCCGTGCGTACCACCGCGTCGGTCTCGAGCTCCCAGGACGTCAGGTTCCGGGCCCGCCCGTAGAAGATCTCGGTGATGCCGGTGGCGTGGGTGAGGAGCACCTCGAGCTCACCGCCGGGCTGCGGACGCCAGAACCCGGTCTCGCGCGCTGCGGGGCGCAGCACCGCACCGTCGGGACCGAGCAGCCACGCCCGGGACTCGTAGGACAGGAACGGACGCCCGTCGTGGGCGAAGACGAGCTGCTGGCCGAACGTGAAGGGCCCGTCGATCGTCGGGTACACGACCTCGCCCGTACCGCGCCACACCCCGACCAGCGGAAGCAGCCCGAGGCACTGCTCGTGCAGGTCGGGGCCCTCCCGCAGGTTGGCCGTGTCGTCGGGCACGGGGAGATCGTCGAAGCGCGGGCGGTTGCGCTGCGGTGCGTCGGGGGCGGCGCTCGCCGACCCAGTGGGCGGGTCGGGCAGCTCGGGCCCGCTCACGGTGCCGGATCCACCGGCACGTCGGGCGTGCCCGGCGCCGTAGTGAACAGCCGCCGGAGCAGATAGCCAGCGGCGGCTACCGTGCCCGCGCTGACCGCGATCAGCAGGCCGGTGAAAAACCAGTGCACGGCCGCGGAGCCTAGTGGTGCGCACCCGGCGAGTCGATCGCCGCCCCGGGGGTCCGGGGCGGCGATCGCGGTCGTTGCCCGCCTGTGTCGTCCCCTCAGGCGACGGCGATCTCGGCGCGGTGCAGGCCGGGCGCGTCGGCGGTCAGCACCGTCTCGCCGTTGCCCGAGCGCGACAGCGCGCGCACCGTCCACGTACCCGGCGCGGCGAAGAACCGGAAGTCACCCGACGCCGACGCGACGACCTCCGCGGTGAACTCACCGGTGCCGTCGAGCAGCCGGACGAACGCGCCGCCGACGGGCTGACCGGCGGCCAGCACGCGGCCGGCCAGCACGGTCTCCTTGCTCAGATCGGTGCCCGGGGGCAGCGAGACGGCCTGGTCGGGTGCTCCGCACATCAGCGACCCGCCCCCAGCTCGATCGGCACGCCGATCAGCGAGCCGTACTCGGTCCAGCTGCCGTCGTAGTTCTTGACATCGGAATGACCGAGCAGCTCGTGCAGCACGACCCAGGTGTGGGAGCTGCGCTCGCCGATGCGGCAGTAGGCGATGGTCGCCTTGCCCTCCTCGTAGCCGGCCGCGCCGTAGAGCGTGGCGAGCTCTTCGTCGGACTTGAACGTGCCGTCCTCGTTGGCCGCCTTGCTCCACGGGATGTTGATCGCCGACGGGATGTGCCCCGGCCGCTGCGACTGTTCCTGCGGCAGGTGGGCGGGAGCGAGGATCTTGCCGGAGAACTCGTCGGGCGAGCGGACGTCGACGAGGTTCTTGGTGTCGATCGCGTCGACGACCTCATCGCGGAACGCGCGGATCGACAGGTCCGGCTCCTGGACCGGGAAGCTCGTGGGGGTGCGCTCGACGACGTCGGTGGTGAGCACGCGGCCGTCGAGCTCCCACTTCTTGCGCCCGCCGTCGAGCAGCTTGACGGCCGGGTGGCCGTAGAGCTTGAACTCCCAGTAGGCGTAGGCGGCGAACCAGTTGTTGTTGCCACCGTAGAGCACGACGGTGTCGTCGGGAGAGATGCCCTTAGCGGAGAGCAGCTGCGCGAACTGTTCGGCGCTCACGATGTCGCGACGCACCGGGTCCTGCAGTTCAGTGGTCCAGTTGATTCTCACCGCGCCGGGCAGGTGTCCGCCGTCGTAGGCGGTGGTGTCCTCGTCGACCTCGACGAAGACGATCCCTTCGGTACCGAGGTTCTTCTCGGCCCAGTCGGCGGTGACCAGGACGTCCTGGCGACTCATGTGGTGGCTCCCTGCTGGTGGTTCCGGCGGTTGGTGTCTCTCACGGGGTGGAACGGGCGTACAGCTCGCAGCCCAGAAGCCGTGGGCATGGGCGGGCTCCTGAGTGTTTCGGGACATGCGCGAGCCGGACGGGACGCGCAGCGGACTCAGGACGTCCGACACAGGCAGCTGCCGACGCGGCACAGGTCTACTGCGCGTCGTCGGGTCAGCGGCCAGAACACGAGGCCGAGGATAGCCGAGGATCCCGGTTCGCGGGAGCGTGCTCGTCGGATGGTTGCGGGGCCGTGCTCAGCCCGCCGTGCCCGCCGTCCCGGTCCCGAGTACGAGGTCCTGCGCGGTCCCGCTGATCTCCAGCGCGCCGTCGCGCGCCCGCAGCGCGGTCGGGGTGACCTGCAACGGCAGCGAACCGGGATCGACGCGCACGGTGAACAGCTCCCGCAGCACCCGCTGCGCCGCCGCCGGGAGCGCGGGCGGATCCCCGCCGCCGAGCCGGACGTCGCGCGGCATGATCTGCGCCTCGCCGTCGACCAGCTCCAGCACGGCGATGACCGACACCTCGACGGTCTGGCCGAGCAGCGTCCGCGTGCCCACGAGCCGGGCCGAGGCGTCGGGATCGAGCTCGGCCAGTGACGCGTCACCGCCGTCGGCGACGGCCTGGCGCAGCGCCTCGGCGTCCACGGTCTCGATGCGCAGGTCCTCGACACCCGGGACGAGCCGCTCCAGGTCGTTCGCGAACACCCGCACGATGCCCTCGACCTCCTGCACGCGCAGCGTCTTCGGGCCGGATCCGAGCAGCATCGACAGCGGTGCGGTGACGTCGCGGAGCTGTGCTGAGACCTGAAGCTCCCGCAGGTCACCGGCGCTGATCCGGGAGGCCTCGACGTCGACGCTGGAGTACTCGCCCGACAGCGCCTGGGTGAGGAACGGGAATCCGTTGATCCGCACCGACGGGTCGTCGACGAGCCCGATCTGCTCGCGCATCTGTCGCGACACGGCCGACTCGGCGAGCGCGGCCGATCCGAAGTCGACGGCTACGAACAGCCCCACCAGCACGAGCAGCACGATGACCAGGCGCCTCATCCGACCTCCGACCCGTCCGACCCGGCCCTTCGCCGGGGGGCCGACCGTAGAACCGTCGCCTGCGGCGCCCTCGGCCGGGCCACCGCGTCCGCCAGCCGACCCGGTGCCCGTGAGTGTGGCGATACCCGCCCCGCTAGCGGTACGCGCATCGGCTTTCACCCGGTTATCCTGTATCGATCCGCGTGGTGGTGTTCCAACCGGGCCACGCGGGAGTGAACGGTGCGTCAGTGTCGCCTGCCGTGATCGGACAAGGTACCGAGCCGGGCGCTCCGGCTTCCGGTGTGGAGAGGAGGCACCACGTGGAGCTCCTGCTGCTGACCGCTGATCCCGATCCGGGAGCGGTACTGCCGGCGCTGACGCTGCTGCCACACGGAGTCCGCACTGCCGCGCCCGAGGTGGCCGCGCTGCTCGACGCGGGCCCGCATGACGCGGTGCTCGTCGACGCACGCAAGGACCTGGTGGGCGCGCGCAGCTTGTGCCGCCTGCTCGGTAGCACGGGCACGGACGTGCCCGTGATCGCGGTGCTCACCGAGGGTGGGCTGGTCGCGGTGTCCGGCGAGTGGGTGGTCGATGAGATCCTGCTGCCCGGCGCGGGACCCGCCGAGGTGGACGCGCGGCTGCGGCTGCTCAGGTCGCGTCCCGGCGCGGACGCGGGCCGCGACAGCGGTGCGCTCGTGCTCGGCGAGCTGGTGATCGACGAGGCCACCTACGCCGCGCGCCTGCGCGGTCGGCTCCTGGAGCTCACCTACAAGGAGTTCGAGCTGCTCAAGTACCTCGCGCAGCACGCCGGCCGGGTGTTCACCAGGGCGCAGCTGCTGCAGGAGGTATGGGGATATGACTTCTTCGGTGGCACCCGCACCGTGGATGTCCACGTGCGACGGCTGCGCGCCAAGCTCGGCACCGAGCACGAGCAGCTGATCGGCACGGTGCGCAACGTCGGCTACAAGTTCGTGCGCCCGAGTCGCGGCGCCATGGGCAGCATGCTGACGACCGAGGTCGCCGAGAGCGACACCGACGACGACGCGGACGGCGACCGGGTCTCCGGTCGCGTGTCCGGGATGGCCTGATCGACGCTGGAGACCGTCAAGATCGTCGCACTCCACTGCGATCGGCGCAGGTAGGGTCGATCTGGTGACCGAGCTGTCCTGGCGGACAGGGCTGGACGAGGCCGAGATCCGCGAAGTGCTGGCCGTCGTGACGGCCGTGACGGAGGCCGACGGCAACGCGCCGCTGTCCGAGCACGTGCTGCTGCACCTGCGCCACGGCGGTGACGACGCGGCGGCCCACCTGCTGGCGCGCACCGCGGGTGGGGAGCTCGTCGGGTTCGCCCACCTGGACGTCACCGACCCGGTGGCGGGGGGTGCGGGGGAGCTGGCCGTGCACCCGGAGCACCGCCGCGCGGGCCTGGGTACCCGCATCGTCTCCGAGATGCTCGGCCGGATGGCCGCAGCCCGTTCCCCCGCGGGCGCGCGCCTGCGGCTGTGGGCGCACGGCGAGCATCCGGGGGCGGTCGCACTCGCTGCACGCCTCGGTTTCGCGAGGTCGCGCGTGCTGTGGCAGCTGCGGCGCAGCCTGCTCGCCCCACTGCCTGTCCCGGAGCTGGCCGCCGGGGTGCGGCTGCGCCCGTTCGTGGTCGGCGCGGACGAGGCCGAGTTCCTCCGCGTCAACAACGCCGCGTTCGCCTGGCACCCCGAGCAGGGTGGCTGGGACCTCGACCAGCTCAAGTTGCGCGAGGCCGAGCCGTGGTTCGAGCCGGCGGGCTTCCTGCTGGCCGTCGACGCCGCGGACCGCCTGCTCGGCTTTCACTGGACGAAGGCGCACGGCCACGACACCGACGGGTACGGCGGCGACCACGAGCCGATCGGTGAGGTCTACGTGCTCGGCGTCGACCCGTCGGCGCGCGGTATGCGGCTCGGTTCCGCGCTCACCCTCGCCGGCCTGCGGCATCTGCGCGACCGCGGTCTGCGCCAGGTGATGCTCTACGTCGAGGCGGACAATGAGACCGCCATCCAGGTGTACCGGGGGCTCGGATTCACCCATTGGGACACAGACGTTTCGTACATCTGCTGACAACCGTTCACCCGTTCGCAACCCTGGAAACGACCGCGCGAGATCTGGCCCCGCAGGTCACGGCGAGGTCACGGTGCCTGTCCGGCCGAACGGGCCAGCTCACCCTAGGTGAGGTGTTCACCCTGCGTTCACCTGATCGGGGGAGGGTGGCCACCGGGCTTGCCTACCGTCCTCGGCGAGCGGCCACCCCGAGCCGCAGGTCCGTTCGACGGAGGAAAATCAAGGTGAAGATCGTGCGGCACGGTCCCCGTGCTCGAATCGTCGCGGTGGGCTTCGCCACCACCGGCGCCCTGCTGCTTGCCGGTTGCGGAGCGTCCAACGAGTCCGCTCCCGCCGGTGGCGACGCCGCTGCGCTTTCCGGCACCATCGCCGGTGCCGGTGCCACCTCCCAGCAGGCCGCCATGCAGGCCTGGATCGCCGGGTTCACGAGCGTCGCCCCCGACGCCACGATCAACTACGAACCAACCGGTTCGGGTGCTGGGCGCGACCAGTTCACCGCGGGCGGCGTGCAGTTCGCCGGAAGTGACGCCGCGCTCGACGCGGAGGAGCTGCCGCTGGCCCAGCAGCAGTGTGGCGGTGGCCCAGACAACGTGATCCAGATGCCGGTCTATATCTCACCGATCGCGGTGATCTACAACCTCGAGGGCGTCGACAAGCTGCAGCTCTCACCGGCCACCGTCGCCAAGATGTTCGACCGGAAGATCACCAACTGGAACGATCCGGCGATCGCGGCCGACAACCCCGGCACCACGCTGCCTGATCTGGCCGTCACGCCGGTGAACCGTTCGGACGAGTCGGGCACCACGGAGAACTTCACCGAGTACCTGGTCGCGACGGCGGGTGCCGACTGGCCGTACGAGGCCAGCGGCGACTGGCCGGTCGCCGGTGGTGAGGCCGCTCAGGGCACCTCCGGCGTCGTCGGTGCCGTGCAGGCCGGCCAGGGCGCGATCGGCTATGCCGACGAGAGCCAGGCAGGCGAGCTGGGCAAGGCCGCCATCAAGGTCGGTGCGGAGTTCACCGAGCCGACCGCCGCGGCCGCCGCCGCCGTGATCGAGGCGTCGCCCCGGGTCGAGGGCATGGGTGAGTACAACTTCGCCGTCGAGCTGGCGCGTGACACCACCGCCTCGGGCACCTACCCGATCGTGCTGGCCTCCTACCTGCTCGCCTGCACGAGCTACCCGGACGCGGCGCAGGCCGACCTGGTCAAGGGCTTCCTGAACTATGTGATCAGCTCGGAGGGCCAGCAGGCGGGCTCCACCGCCGCAGGCAACGCACCCATCTCGGACACCCAGCGCAGCGCCTTCCAGCCCGCGATCGACGCCATCTCGGCCGCCGGTTGATCGAGCTGGTCGCACCTAGCCAGGAGGCCCGGGCGGTCGTCATGATGAACCTCGCCCGGGCCCTCCGGCCGCCAGCTACCAGCTTTCTCGGACCGTCGCCGGAAGGGATGATGTGAGTACCGACACCAGACCGGGACCGGCCCCCGCGCCGACGGGCACACCCGTCACCACACCCAAGCCCGTCGTCCAGCCCGGCGACCGGATCTTCGCGGGGTCGGCCACCGCGGCGGGGGTGCTCATCCTCCTGGTGCTGGCCGGTGTCGCGGCGTTCCTGCTCATCGAGGCGGTCCCGGCGCTCGTCGCCCCGGCCGCGGACATCCCCGGCGGCCAGGGCCTGGTCGCGTACATCATGCCGCTGGTGTTCGGCACGCTGCTCGCCGCGGTGATCGCGTTACTGATCGCGACGCCGCTCGCGGTGGCCGTGGCGCTGTTCATCACCCACTACGCGCCACGTCGGGTCGCCCAGACCTTCGGCTACCTCATCGACCTGCTCGCCGCGGTGCCCAGCATCGTCTACGGCCTGTGGGGTATCGCCGTGCTCGGGCCGGCCTCGCTCGGGCTGATGACCTGGCTGCAGGACAACCTCGGTTTCGTCCCGTTGTTCGCCGGACCGGTGTCCACCACGGGTCGCACCATGCTCGTCGTCGGGCTGACGCTGGCGGTGATGATCCTTCCGATCATCACCGCGGTCGCCCGCGAGGTCTTCCTGCAGACGCCCCGGCTCCACGAGGAGGCGGCGCTCGCGCTCGGGGCCACCCGGTGGGAGATGATCCGCATGGCGGTGCTGCCCTTCGGGCGCTCCGGCATCATCAGCGGCGCGATGCTCGGCCTCGGCCGCGCGCTCGGTGAGACCATGGCCGTCGCGATCATCCTCTCGGTCTCCGGGGGCATCACGTTCAACCTGATCAGCTCGGCGAACCCGTCGACGATCGCGGCGAACATCGCGCTGGACTTCCCCGAGTCCACGGGGCTCGATGTCAACACGCTCATCGCGTCCGGTCTGGTGCTGTTCTTCATCACCCTGGCCGTCAACTCCCTCGCCCGTTTCATCATCAACCGACGTCGCGAGTTCTCGGGGGCGAACTGATGACCATCGACACGCAGCGCCGCGACCCGGAGCGCGGCATCGACACCAGCCGGGTGCCCGGCGGGCTGCAGCGTCAGGGGCAGCTCCCGTCGTGGGCCGTGCCGGGTGCGCTGGCGGCGGCCGCCGCCGTGGTCGGCGGGCTGCTGGCGTTCACCGGGTTCAGCCTCGGCCTGTTCGCCGTCGGCACCGTCGTCGTATTCACCATCGGTCTCTACGTCGCCTCGCGGACGGTCGAGGGCCGCCGCAAGGCGACCGACCGCCTCGTCACGGTCGTCGTCACCTCGGCGTTCGTGCTCGCGCTGGTCCCGCTGGTCTCGGTCGTCATCACCGTGGTGGACGAGGGCCTGGCCCGCTTCGACGCCGAGTTCTTCACCTCCTCCATGCGCGGCGTGGTCGGCGAGGGCGGCGGTGCCTACCACGCAATCGTGGGCACGCTGGTCATCACCGGGCTGGCCGCGGCGATGTCGATCCCGGTCGGCCTGCTCACGGCGATCTACCTCGTGGAGTACGGCAGGGGCAGGCTGGCCCGGGCGATCACGTTCTTCGTCGACGTGATGACCGGGATCCCCTCGATCGTGGCCGGTCTGTTCGCCGTGGCGCTGTTCACGCTGTTCTTCGGTCCGGGGACCCGACTCGGCTTCGCCGGAGCGGTGGCGCTGTCGGTACTGATGATCCCGGTGGTCGTGCGGGCCACCGAGGAGATTCTCAAGATCGTGCCCAACGAGCTGCGCGAGGCCGCCTTCGCGCTGGGCGTACCGAAGTGGCGCACGATCCTCAAGGTCGTGATCCCGACGGCGATCGCCGGCATCGCCTCGGGTGTCACCCTCGCGATCGCCCGGGTCATCGGCGAGACGGCACCCCTGCTCATCACGGTGGGCCTCACGGCGGGGGTGAACCTCAACCCGTTCAGCGGCCGGACAGCCACCCTGCCGGTCTTCGCCTACACCTCCTACGCCAACCCCGGTGTGCCCCGCGAGCCCTCCCTCGAGCGAGCCTGGACCGCCGCGCTGGTCCTGATCATCATCGTCATGGTGCTGAACCTGCTCGCGCGGCTCGTCGCCCGTGTGTTCGCCCCCAAGACCCGATAAGGGCTCGACAACCGATAAGGAATGGCAGTGGGCAAAGCGATCGACGCCAAGGACCTGAACATCTACTACGGTTCGTTCCTCGCTGTGCAGGACGTCACCATGTCCATCCGGCCGAAGTCGGTGACCGCTCTGATCGGGCCGTCCGGCTGTGGCAAGTCGACGTACCTGCGCTCGATCAACCGCATGCACGAGGTCATCCCCGGGGCCCGCGTCGAGGGCAGGCTGGAGCTCGACGGCAGGGACCTCTACGGCCCCGGCATCGACCCGGTGGGTGTGCGCCGCCAGATCGGCATGGTCTTCCAGCGCCCCAACCCGTTCCCCACGATGTCGATCTACGACAACGTCATCGCGGGCATGCGGTTGAACAACAAGCGGATGAAGAAGGACGCGACGGACACGCTCGTCGAGCAGTCGCTGCGCGGCGCCAACCTCTGGAACGAGGTCAAGGACCGCCTCGACCAGCCTGGTTCGGGCCTGTCCGGCGGGCAGCAGCAGCGCCTGTGCATCGCTCGCGCGATCGCGGTGCAGCCCGACGTCCTGCTGATGGACGAGCCGTGCTCGGCCCTGGACCCGATCTCCACGCTCGCGATCGAAGACCTGATCAACGCGCTGAAGGCGGACTACACGATCGTCATCGTCACCCACAACATGCAGCAGGCCGCGCGGGTGAGCGACGTCACCGGCTTCTTCAACATCGAGGGCACCGGCAAGCCCGGCAGGCTCATCGAGATGGACGAGACCAAGACGATCTTCTCTCGGCCGCGGGAGAAGACCACCGAGGACTACGTCTCGGGCCGCTTCGGATGATGTGGTGCTCTGTCACGGTGCGCCGTAGTGTGTCGCCAGCTCGGTCACGCGGCGGGGTCGCCGGGAGGGCCAGTGCTCCAGCAGACGCCCGAGCACGGCCTGGCCGAGCGGCTGGACCTGTGACCATTGCGGCGCGAGGCTACGGGCGGCGTCGAGGTGCTCGAGCACATCGTCCCACCGTTCCAGGTCGGCCGATGCCGCGGCGAGGTGGAGGCGGTGCCCGGCCTCCCAGAACACGGGGACGGCTCCGGCGGGTGCCGGCACAGTGCGGGCAAGGGACAGCGCTCGGTCGGGTTGCCCGGTACGGACTGCCTGGTCAACAGCCTGCATAGCCGCGACGCGGGGCCCGAATACTCCGGTCTCCCCGGTGCGGTCGGTGCCGTCGCGGACCGCTGCGGCGGAAGCGACCCGGAGCAGCTCGTCGGCGCGGTCTGGGTTGCCGCCGCGTGCTGCGGCGCTGGCCGCGTTGAACAGCAGCGACCCGAATACCCCGATCCGGTCGGCATCGGGACGGCCGAGCATGCCGGGGTCAAGCCGTTGTGCGGCGTGCACGGCGATGCGCTCGGCCTCGGCGTAGTCGCCCTGACGGACCAGGACCCAGGCCAGGTAGCGCAGCGCTGCAGCCTCGTCCAGCGCCGGGCGGGAGGTGAATCGGGCTGTCTGCAGGGCGCGGTGCGCGGCATGGGCGGCGAGGTCGGTCAACTCCAGCCGCCCGGCCAGGCCGGCGGCCAGCCGGTAAGCCGTGGCGAGCAGGCCGGCGGCGTGCGCCGCGTGGTCTGCGGTGCTGTCATGCACCGCGCGCCGGGTGTCGACCATCAGGGCCGGTAGTCCGGCCAGCAGTTCGGTGTGCCGCCCAGCGAGATAGTCCGCCCACGCCACCCCCGCCGCGTCGTGCAGCTCGGCCAAGGGCAGCACTTCGCTCGGCTCAGCGAAGTCGGGCAGGTCGAGCGCCCTCACCGCACGGCGCAACTGACAGGCCCCGTCGGTGTCCTGATCGGCGGGTCGCAGACCAAGCAACGTGCCGGTGCTCGTGCCGAGCGCACCGGCAAGCGCCGTCAGGGTCGCCGACCGCACCGCCTGCCGCGCGCCACGTTCGAGACGGCTGATCGTATCCACCGACACCCCGGAGTGGTGAGCCAGATCTTCCTGGGTCAGGCCGCGACCGGTGCGTAGCCGTGCGATGTTCTCGCCGAGGGAATCAAACACGCCCCGAGGTTAGCCGAACTAGGCTTTTCACGCCTAGTTCCCGGCGTCCGACGCCGGGAACGCCGAGGCCGCGGCAGCGGCCGTTCATCCGACCGCCTTTTGCCGCGAGAGTAAACCTATGCGACTGCAAGATCACGCACCTGTCCAGGCGCAGCGGGAGGTCCGGAGGGATCACATGACCGAGGGACACACGTATTCGAGTTGGTGGGGCGGCCGGTCGGAGCACCATGGCGCTGGCTGGCGCGCTACCGGCGTGGTCGCCATACGGTGCCAACCGACACTCGATCCGCCTCTACGACCCATCGCCGCGTCGACGCCTGGTGCGGTGGTGGCGCCGTGGTTGACCACATCTGTCGCTGCCACCGGCCACCCGACCCACCCGACGAGCCCCGGCCCACGACCGTGTGGGTGGTCACTACCACCAACGACCACGACGGACGCCGAGTCGAAGCAGCCTTCGCCGACTACCTCGACGCCCACCACTACGCAACCTGGTGGAACCGCGAAGAGACCCGCCGCCCCGGTCACCGCACCCGCCACGGCCCCGCCACCGCCGTCGCCGAGGAGGCCGACTATTACCCGGCCGGAACCTGGCGCCCACCGGTACAGCTGCGCGCCGTCGCGGCCGCATCCTGGCATGACGAGCCGACGGGTACTACCGCGCGGGGCCACGCGGGGCCACGCAACGGGCTGGCAGCTTCCTGGGTGCGCATCCGTCGACCGGGCCAGACGGCCGCCCAACCAGCAGCCGCTCGGCGAGGCCGCAGGCAGTGAGGTGATCAAGCGACAATGATGATCTGGCTGACTTTGCTGGGGTGGCTGCCGCCGTGCGCGCCGTGGACCGCCTCCAGCTCCTTGATCTTCTTCGCGTCCGCTGGTGGCGGTCGCGTAGGCGCGGCGCCGCCAGATGAACTGATGCTCGGTCACCCGCACGCTGATCGGGGGACGAGAGAACACCTGCCGGTGCTCCCGACCCACCTCCGGCGCCCCCGACAGATCGTCCCCGCGTCCGCGGCAGCAGGCCGGCTTGCGGGTGAGGACCTCATCCGGGTCGTGGCCGGGGTCAACCTCGATCCCGGATGCCCGTCCTGCCCACGCCGTTTACGGGTACCGCGGCGACGCCGTGACTTCGGTGCCGGCTTGGCCAGCCCGTCGGTGCTCGGGGGCTTCCCGGGGTTTCGCGAACTCTGCCCCAACGGGCCTCCAGCTCGGCGATCCGCAGCTGCGCCGCCTCCAGCTCCGCCCGCAGCCCTCGATTAGCCCATCACGCTGCGCGAGCTGTTCCCACAGCTCGGCAACCGATGGCGTCCCAGGCACCGCGAGATCATCGCCCAACGCCGACCAAAAGATCAAGCCGACACGCCGACCACGAGGACCTGACCCGTTACACGGGGTTTCCGACTGGGCCAATCGGGGTACTCCGCTGCGCCGTACGAGGGGTCATCAAGGCGGTTGTCTTGACTGCTGTGGATGTTACGCGTAGCTTTTCCATGCATCGGACCGTGATCGCCTTGAACCAGACGGAAACGTGGACAAACGTTACTCCGGCCTGACTGCTGAGCGGAGTTTTGGGGCATCCGATATTGATGCAACACAATCGATTGGGGGATCGATCGTGACGGCAGATTGTATTCAGAGCGATCGCGTACCAGATCTGTCGAGAATCGTCGACCTAGCCGATATGGTGACCCCTATGGTCGTGCGGGTGGCGGTCACGTTGCGAGTTCCCGACCTCATACATAAGGGCTACAAATCCCTGGAGGACCTTCGGCGGCAGCTCGACGTTCATCCTCGGTTACTCGGAAAGCTGCTGGCACACCTCGTCTCGCTCGACCTCCTGAGTTCAGCCGGCGATGGCGACTACCGGTTGACCCCCGCTGGGCAGCTGCTTGTTCGAGACGAAGAAACCGCATTCTTCACTGACGCTCTCGACCTTGAGAACGTCGCCGGACGGCTGGACATGGCCGTCGTCGAGCTGCTTCACACAGTCCGAACCGGAGAAGCCGCCTACGCAAAAGCTCTTGGGGACGGCGTGTGGGAACACCTCAACTCCGGGCGCTACTCCATCGAATCGCTCCGTGGCTTCGTTGACCACGCTACCGTCCCTGACCTTGACTTGCTCGTAGACGATCACGCTTGGGCGGAGGTCCATCGGGTTGTGGACGTTGGCGGTAACACGGGGGCCGTCGTCGAGGCATTGCTCAAGCGCTACCGCCACCTGTCGGTAGCCCTCATCGACCTCACCTGCTTTGCGGACCTAGCCAGCACCCGCTTGCGCCCCTTCGGTGAACGTTGCGTGGTCATCGATCAGAGCTTCTTCGATCCACTTCCCGAGGACAGCGATGCCTACCTCCTGTCCGGCATCCTCGCCGACTGGTCGGACGACGACGCCTGCAAGATCCTGGCCAACTGCGCTCGCGCGGCCGGCACGCACGGACGGATCCTGGTCTCTGAACTCCATCTGAGCGGCACAACGCTGGACCCTGTGAACCCAACGCGGTCAGATCTAGCCGTTGAGACGGCGATGCAGGTACCGGATCGTACGACTGACGAGATCGAACATCTGGCGGCTCTGGCCGGACTGACCTGCATTCGCCGAACTAAATCGAAGATCCGGTCCTTGCTCGAGTTCAAGAATTACTCGAAGGATCGAGCGATATTGGACACCCCTGGGGGTGCTGTCCGCGTGTGCAATTAAGCGCGCATGTTCAATCCAAGATTAGGAGGAGAACTGTGTCGACACCCGTAATCCAACTGGAGGAAGTTGTCCCTCGTGATGTGATGGGCGAAATCGAGGTTGCGCTCCACAGCATCGACGGGATGGCCTCCTTCAGTGAAGCTGCCCAGAGTTTCGTCAAGGGCAACATCAGTCTCGACGAGGCCGTCAACACCATGATGCTGTTCTTCGAGGGGGACATCGCGAACCACAGCGACGAGCGCAGGCGCCTAATCCAACTCGCTCAGACGCTCGAAGCCAAGTGCGGAACCTTCTCTCTGACCGTCAGCGTCGCCAGCTGCACCGCAGTCACCAGCTGCTCACCCTGCTGCTGATTGTTCATACCCGGCTGCACGTGGCGGCAGGTGCACCGGCCGAGCGGGTTAGACCTGCCCGGCCGGTGTTCCGGCCCTCAGAATGTCCGTTGGACCTCTACCACGAGAGGAGCTACCGCCATGACCGGGGCCCCGGCTTTGCCCGACCTGGCCGCTCCGATGTTCAGCAGCGCGGTCTTCGGGGTCGACATCCCGCTCGTCGACGAGCGCGGCGCGGTCCAACTGCTCATCGACCTCGGTGAACTCGACCCTCAGTCGGTGCTCGACGGTCACGTATCCGTGGAGGACGTGTCACGGCGCTGCCGCTGTATGGTGGTGCGGGATCACCGCTCCGGCTGGGCGGTCAAGCAAGGGGCTAACGTCGAAACCCGGGAGTCCGTCACTAATGAGGCCCGGGCCTATCAGGCGATTGCCGACACGACGATCTCCGGCAAAATACCGCGGTTCGTGCACGCCGACCCTGAACTGGGAGTGCTTGTCGTCGAATTTGTCGACGGCGTGGCCCCCCGCGACTACGAGAATGACACGACCGAGGAGGTGCGGGCTAGGTACGCCTACCAGCTCGGCCAGCTGCTGGCTCGGCTCCATACTCTACCGGTGAGCGGCCTCGGGTCTCGGCTGCCACCGCGTGTGCTGAACTGTCACCGCCCCAGCCTGCAGTCGATCGAGTTCCACAGTGGCGCGTCTCTGCAAGCTCTCGCAATCGTTCAAGAGAGTGTGGACTTGCGCGGAGCGCTGGAGACAGTGTCCGATAATTGGTTGCCGATCGCATTCAGCCACAACGACCTGCGGGGTGACAACATCCTGGTCGATGAGACCAGCGGCGATATCACGCTGATTGACTGGGAAATGGCGGGCCTGGCCGATCCCCGCTGGGACATCTCCGCGCTGCTCGCAGAACGACTTGTCGCCTGGCTCAGCGACCCCGGTGTTTGGTTGCCCGAATCGGGCGCCGACCCCCACACCAGCGCGGCGGCAGGCCTGCCTCGCCTGCATTCGTTTACCCGATTCCTGCTGGCCGGCTATACCGCGACGCATAGCGGAATCGCCGAGTCGGCGCCGGTCGCGTCCTCCGTATCGACATGGACGGCCGCACGGCTCGTCCAGGCCGCCATCGAGCACTGCCATCGCGAAGCGACGATCTCGCCGCTCGCCGAGCAGATGCTCCAGATCGCGGCGAACATCTTCCGGCGGCCGGTCGAGGCGGGACGTCTGTTCTTCGGTCTGGAGGCGTGAGGTGATCGGGCGGGACGCTCTATGCGAGGTCCTCGACGCCGTGCGTATCACCGGCAACCTCGAGATCTTCTGGTTCGATCAGTCCGTCGATACGATCCGGCCACTGCCAGAATCGATGATCCGCGAAGCACTCGTCTCGTTCGTCGGACGGCTCCTCTACCGCGCCTGGTATGTATACGGCCGTCCGCGCAGAGACTTGGATCTTGTCTCCTCCGACTCCGAGGCTAGGCCACCGAGCCGATCGCCGCACTTCATCCGTGCCGTCCTCGCCGCGAACGCAGGCGCCGATTTCTACACCGCTGCCTACCCGATCCATAAGTCAACATCAGGTGATTCCGTCTTGGTCAGCGGCGTTCGGGTGCAGTCGCCGCATCTCCCGACGATCGCATCAGGGGCAGACAGAGTGGAGCTCGATATTTCGGGAGTATCCCTGACCAAGTCGCCTGGCTACGTGATGTTCACGTCTCGAGACGGTCCACCCGCAAGAGCCGATGATGACCCACTGATGCGGGTCTACTGGAACGTTTCCCGCGACGGAGCGATTGCTCTGACCGAGCAGCTGAGCGCCCATCTCGCTGGCCAAGGAATTCAATACCAATACAAGGTCTTGCACGCCGATCGCGATTGGCCCGAGCGTGCCGACACCGCCGTGTTTTACGTTGCTAAGAGCGGTCTGCTCGCGGCCTGGGACCAGCTCGCGTCGATCCGTGCCCGCCTCCGTCCGATGCTGCGGCCCTACACGCCTGCCTTGACCAGGACGATCGCGACAGGTGTGGCGCTGGCCGAGGACCCAGGCGGTGGGACAGCTTCGGCACCTACGTCTGCCGCATCCTCGCCGTGGAGATCGTCGACGAATTCCGGAGAACCGGCGGGTCCACGCGCTCGATTCGGTCGAAGGCGCTATATGCGTTCGACGTTGTCGAGCAGCTCGGGCCGCGCGGTCACGCTCACCAGGTGATCGAAAAGCTCCCGGGGCTGGCAGAACCTCGGTCGGTCTCCGAGACACCCAGCCCGGAGCGCCGGTCGGACTGGCTCGCCAAGGCTGACGAGCTCGCGCATGACGTGACGCGGCGAGCCCTGTGGCAGGGCGAGCGGTGCACATGGCTCGGACCGGACGACACAGTGCGGGCCGAGCGGGGGATCCGCGCGATCGGCGCGAATTTGTACCAGGGAACAGCCGGAATTGGGTTGATGTTGGCACAGCTGCATGCTCACACCGCAGATGGCGAGCACCGCCGGTGCGCGCGCGGCGCAACGCTGCAATCACTCGCCGCGGCGCGAGACATCCCCAGCGCCGGTCTCTACACGGGCCGGTCGGGAGTCGGTCTGGCCGCGGCGCTATCCGGTCACCTGCTCGACGATGCCGACCTGTGCCATGCGGGCGCGGACATGGTGCGGGACGCTGCGCTAACGCAGCTTGCCACCCGAACGGAACACCAGCCGTTCGACCTGGTCGACGGGTTGGCTGGACTCATCCTCTCCCTCATAGCCCTGGACTCGCTCGACGATTCTAATTGTCTGGACCTGGCTTCGGTCATCGCCGAACGGCTGCTTCGACAGGCTCTGGAGTCCGATGGCAACCTTCATTGGCTGGATGCGAGCCGACAGGATGAGGTCGCGTTCACCGGGCTTGCCCACGGGGTGTCCGGATGCGTCCTTGCGCTAGCCCGGCTCGCTACCGCCACACGCGAGATGGCGTGGGCCGACGCCGCCGTCCGCGCTTGCCGGTACGAACGCTCCTGGTTCGACCCGCAGGAGTCGAACTGGCAGGACGCTCGAGTGTGGCTGGAGGGCGGCGGCCGTCTGTTCTCCGGGCGGACACACGGTCTGTTCCGATTCGACTGGTGCTACGGGGCACCAGGGATACTGCTGGCACGGCTTGGTGTGTACGAGCACGCGGGCAACGACCCGGAGATTGCCGACGATCTGCGCGCGGCCCTGCAACAATCGAGACGGGCGGCTCGGCAGTTCCCCGCTCTCGGCCACGCCACCGGCCTCTGCCACGGCGCCGGCGGGCTGGCGGAGGTTCTTTCGCTAGTGCCGTCAGAGCTGGCTGACCCAAACGACATCACTGGAATCAGCCAGCTAAGTGAGATTGTGGTCGCCGCTTCGAAGTCGGCCAGCGTGGTCGACGACCCGGGATTGATGATGGGAACTGCCGGGGCGGTGTGCCTTGCCCTGCGCCGGTACAGCCCTGACGTCCTTTCACCCGTACTGCCCGGGTTTAACGGTTCGCTGAAGCAGGCTAAGCCTGCGCTGGGGAGGAAACCTAAATGAACGGACAGTCAGGACACAACCCGATACTCGCCAGCTTCATGGATCAGATGAAGAGTTCCATGGCTGACGTCGACGGAATCGACGACTTCAGTGAGACGGCGCGGCAAGTGGTCGTTGGCGAGATGGATGTCGACGACGCAGTTCCCCGCATGATGTCCTTCTTCAACGGTGGAGACAGCGGTTCTGTCGAACGTGAGCGCCTGGTCATGCTGGCGCAGGAGATCAAGTCCAGGGCCGGCCTGGTGCCGATCGTGCTGCTAAGCTTCTCCACCTGCCGAGGCGTCCTCCGATCGTAAGATCATCGAGACCTGGTAGAATGACGTATGCCTGAACAAGTCGATCAGAAATCGACAAGATGCGCAGCCCTCTCGGTACGGAAAGGGTGCAAGAGTTACGGTGGCGCTCCGATTTTCTATGATTTGACTTTCTCGGTCGAGCGGGGCGAGGCCACCGCGCTGGTCGGTCGTAACGGGGCCGGGAAGTCGACCCTACTCAGATGCGTGGTAGGTGCGGAGTCGCTTGACAGCGGACAGGTGGAGATCGGCGGCATTCCACTGGATGAGTCGTCAGCCACGGTGCGTTCCGCGATGGCCACGTTGCTTGACGATGTCGACTACTTCCCGGACATCTCAGTGGTCGAGCACCTGCGGCTACTGGCGTGGCTGCACAGGGCAGCCAACCCCGACGAGACCGTCGACGACGTGACCGCGCAGTTGGGGTTAACGGCGGTGTGCGACCAACTGCCGCCGACGCTGTCCAGCGGACAGCGCCACCGGCTCGGACTGGCGGCATGCTTCGTCCGTCCCCGGGAGCTGCTGGTGCTGGACGAGCCCGAGCAACGCCTCGATGCCGACGGCCGCCGATGGCTCGGCGAGCGCCTTACGGCTGAGAAGAGTCAGGGAGGTGCCGTACTCTTCGCTTCACACGACGCTGACTTGGTGCGGGCGGTCGCCGACCACATCATCGAGATCGACTCATGAGCCGAGTCCAGAGCACGATCGCCCGTCCGCCGTCGCCGCGAGAAGTACGGATCGGACTCCGGCGCGCCCGAAGTTCGCCGCCGCCCTGGCGAGCGCGACTCGCGAACTGGTTCGAACGCCTGCTGTACATAGCGGTGTTCGGCGGGATCGGCTACGAGCTAGCCGCGGGCAGATTGGGCCAGGATGTCACCTCGGCAGCAGGAGCGTCCTCCCCCGTAGCAACCGTCTGGGCGCTGGTGTGCCTGTCAACGATCGCTGTGCTCGTGTTGGCCAAGGTCCTGTTCGCGTTCGGCCCGATCTTCGCGGGCCCGAGCCAGTTGTCGTGGATCGTCAGCTCGCCGGTGGACCGTCGCGGGCTGCTACTCGACAAGCTCGTCGTACTCATTGCCGCGGGGCTGATGGTCGGTGCGGTATGGCCGATTCTGTTGCTGGGCCTGACCGGACCCATCATCGAGTTGTCTATGGAGCCGTTTGCGGGGGCGGCTGCGATCGGAGTGGCGTTGGTCTCGGTCAGCGTCGTCGTGCAGCGCAGCCGGCTAGGTGTCGGCCTAGTCCAGAAATGTCTCAGTGGGGCGATCGCACTGACCGTGCTCGCTCTGCTGGCCGGGATCATGATCGAGTTGGGAGGTGGGTCGACCAGACCTGGGGAGCCTCTGGCGTTCCACGGGAGCCTGGCCGGGATCGTTGTGGTCGGTGCCGCGATCGCCGCCAGCGCGGGACTGATCGGCGCCGTATGCTCGCTCGGCCGGATACGTCGAGACTCCTTGGGTGCTGGCTCGGAGCTGGCCTCAGCAACGGCAGTCTCGATTACATTCTTCGAGTTCGCCCTGTTGGGCTCAATCATGCTCGAGCGGCGCGCGCGCCTTATCGGCCGCGTGCGATCGATGCGCTTGCGGGGCTCTCCTATGATCGTCCTGGTCCGGGTCGATCTCCTGCGCGTGCTGCGGAACCACAACGCCCTGCTGGTGTGGGTAGCGTTGATCCCGCTGCCGGTGGTCGCCGGTCTCGGTTCCGCGGCGAACCTGGTTCCGGCGCTGCACCTGGTCGTGGCGTTCCTGGCAACCGATCGCCTCGCGGGCGGCCTCCGCTTCGTGTGTCGGTCAGCGTCATTGCGCCGACAACTAGCGTTGTCGATTACCACGCTGCATCTTGCCCATCTCGTCATCCCTGCCCTCGGAGCGCTCCTGTGGTGCGCAGTGACGGTACTGCTGACACCAGGGGTGTCGATGGCGAACGGCGCCCTGTCCGCGATCGGCGCGGTGGCGGTCGTTTACCGCATCGCGACCCGCCCGCCCATCGACTACGGCGCGATGGCCTACGACTTCGGCCTCTTCGGTCCCACTCCAGTCGGGCTGGTCCTTCAGCTCAGCCGAGGCCCCGCCCTGCTCGTTGTGCTGGGATGGATCCAGATAACTCTGCTCAGCTGATCATCGATGGCCTAGTATCGCGTAATGCTGGCAAAATTACTTCGACAATCAAACCCTGTTCGCGTTTTACATCTGCGTGTGGATCTGACGACGGACGATCGGGCCGAAACTGCGTGCCGTGGCCAATGAGTGGGACACGTCGGGGTAAACATTCAGCCGGGCCGGTGTGCGGCATGGCTTGATCGCCGGTCGGTTTGCCGCCTCCGGTGGTGTGCGGCTGTGGGTGTGCTCTCAGGTGGGTGCGGGTAGTGCTGGCGCCCAGGGTCGGCCGATCATCGCGTTGCGCAGGACGGTGAGCATGGTGAGACTGTAGAAAGACCTCGAAGGGTTTCGGGATTTGATCAGGGAAACGTGTTCCTGGTGGGGTTGACGGGCTTGATGTCCCAATGACCACCGAGGAGGACGCTCGTGGCTCAGCGTACCGGGTTGACCCGAGGAGCCCGTCGCCGTAACGACAGGATTGAGATGTTGCGGGCGGTTGTCCGCCCGGATCGAGCGATCTTGTCGATCGATCTGGGTGAGGACAAGCGGGTGGCGGTGCTGATGAATCACGACGGCCGGTGCTTGGCCGTAAGGTGATCAAAGCGAAGGCGCACGCTCTGGGTGGGCTGCTGGAGTGAGCGGGCGCGCTGGCGGTCAAGCAGGTTTTCACCGGGCTGCTGGTGGGGTGCGAGCCGACCGGACATCGGTGGCACTCGGTGATGCAGCTGGCCGACGAGGCCAGCGCCGGGGTTTGTGCGTGCAGTCGCTGCGGTGCATCTGGCGCGAGAGGCCGATGACTACACGCGCGACAAGACCGATCACCAGGACGCGGTGTTGATGGGTAAGTCGATCTCTCGGTTGGACTGTTACCTGCCTGAGCCCAGGGAGGACTGGGCCCGGTTGCGGCATCTGGAGCAGCCGATCCAGCTCGCGACCGCGGCGGCGGACAGCGCCACACGTCCGGTCCGGGCCAGCGCCACGACCACGGCGATCAGCCCAGCGGTGGCGACGGTCTCGCCGACCCACAGGCCGCTGCCGCTGCGGGTGGCGGCGGCGATCTGCAGCGCCGGCAGCCCGAACATCATGTTGGCCGGGACGCTGCTGGGTGGTGGCCATCGGGTTCTCCCGATCGGCTGGGGTGCAGGGCTGGGGCGAGGCGGGAGATGCGGTCGGTGAGGTCGGTGACGGTTCGGTCGAACGCCGCGTCGTCGCCCTCTCGGGCGGGGTCGGTGACCGACCAGTGGACCCAGTCGGGTGCGGGATGCAGCTCCTCGTGCGCGGCGTCGCAGACGGTGATGACGACGTCGGTGGGCCGGAGCACGTCGGCCACGTGCCGGGGTGTAGCAGGTCGTAGCGCGACGTCATGGCGCCGTGCGGCCGCGACCGCACCCGGGTGCACGGCGGGCCCGGGCCGGGTGCCCGCCGAGGTCGCCTGCACCTCGCTCTCGCCGCTCCACAGTGCCGCTGCGAGCTGTGACCGGGCCGAGTTCTCCGTGCAGACGAAGACGACGCGCACCGCCCCTCGCGCGGTGACCTGGGTGAGCTCATCGAGGGCCCCTGGAACCAGGCCCAGGTAGGTGCGGCGGCGGTCACCCTCCGAGCGTCTGCGGCGCACCACCGCGGCGCGCTCGAGGATCCGGACGTGGTGGGCCAGCAGGTTGGACGGGACGGTGAGCAGGATCTGCAGCTCCGAGGGCGACAGCTCGCCGAGTGTCAGCGCGTCCACGATAGCCAGCCGGACCGGGTCGCCCAGAGCGCTGTGAACGGTGGAGCGGTGCACCAGGTCGGATTTCATCTCAGCAGGCATTGAGTCAATTATTGCTGAGTGGGAATGAGGAGTCAAGGCGGTGCCGCTGATGGCGAAGCGCCGTCAGGTCGGGATCGCGTCGGGCTCCTGCCCGGTGACCGCGTAGATGGTCTCCCGCGCCACCATGACGGCATGGTCGGCGAAGCGCTCGTAGTAGCGGGCCAGCAACGTGACGTCGACGGCTGCGGTCACCCCGTGTGGCCACGCCGGGTGCATGAGCACGCCGAATATTCGCCGGTGCAGAGCGTCCATCGCGTCGTCGTCGGCGTCGAGCTCCACGGCCGTGAGCACGTTGCGAGAGCGGACGACCTCCGCGGCCTTGCGCGCCAGCTGCACCGCGAGGCGTCCCATCTCGGCGAAGTCCGCGCGCACCTCGGCGGGTAGCGCGTGCCCGGGGTGGCGCCGGTGGATCACCTCGGCGACGTGCAGCGCGAGGTCGCCCATCCGCTCGACGTCACCTGCCGACCGGATCGCCGAGACCACGGCGCGCAGGTCCCCGGCGACGGGCGCGTGGAACAGCAGGGCGTCACCGGCGAGCTCCTCGATCTGCGCGCGGAGCGCGTCGATCCTCGCGTCACCGGCGATCACCTGCTCGGCAAGGCGGACCCGGTCGTCGAGCAGGGCCATCGTGGCCTGCTGCACCGCCCCCGCGGCGGCGGTGCACATCTGGCCGAGCAGCTCGGACAGCTCGCCGAGCTGCTGCGCAAGCGGCACAGGTGGCATCGAGACGTCGCCGAGCTGCTCAGACCGTGAGCGGGCCCGGCATCTGCCCGGTGACCACGTAGACGATCCGGCGGGCGACGGCGACGGCGTGGTCGGCGTAGCGCTCGTAGAACCGCGCGAGCAGCGTGACGTCGACGGCGGCCTCGACCCCGTGGGTCCAGTTGCGGTCCATCAGCACGGTGAACATGTGCCGATGCAGGTCGTCCATGGCGTCGTCGTCGCTCTCCAGCTCCGCGGCCGTCATCAGGTCGCGGGATCGGATGACGGCACCGGCCTTCACGGCCAGCGCGACCCCGACGCGGCCCATCTCCGCGAAGTACGGTGCCACCTCGTCCGGCAGCACCGGGGACGGGTGCCGCCTGCGTGCGGCCTGCGCGACGTGCAGGGCGAGGTCACCCATCCGCTCGATGTCGCCCGCACCGTGGATGGCCGACACGACGATCCTCAGGTCGGTCGCCACCGGGGCCTGCAGCGCCAGCAGGGCGAAGGCCTTCTCCTCGGCCGTCGTCCGGATCTCGTCGACCTTGAGGTCGTCGGAGATCACCTCCTCGGCGAGCTGGAGGTCGCACTCCAGCAGCGCGCGGGTGGCCTTCTCCATGGCGTCGGCAACCTGCGTGCACATACCGGCCAGGCTGTCCGCCAGGCTGTCGAGTTGTTCCTGGTAGGCGTCACGCATGGGCAGAGCCTAGAGGTCGCGGGCCCCCGGGTCAGCAGGTGCGGGTGAACCGCCGATGAACGCTCGTGATCGTGCCCGGAGCTGCCCGAGTGTCGTGTCTCGTGGGACCACGCCGACATGACCACGCAGGACGGGCGACGGGCGCACGGAATCGGGCGGCTCACGGGGGCCGAGCGAGTGGATGGTGCCCGCTGCTGGGCGGGACCCTCGCGACGTGGTGGACGTCTACCCCTGCTGGCCCGTGACGCCGTGGCCGCCGACCTCGCCGAGCGGCGCACCCGTTCCCTGTCGTCATCCGCAGCGCCGACTCGTCGGGGTCGTCGTGGGAACCGGCGCGGGGGGTTGCGGCAGCGCGCTGGTGAAGGAAATGGATCATGAGCGAACTGTCGAGTCGGAATCCAGCCGAGCCGCTGCGCGCGATCGTGACCGTCTGTCCGGTTCAGAATAGATGCCCCTATGAATGTGGATGTTCGGAGTCGACATGCCCGAGTGGCACCTCCGGACGAGCTCAGGTGCCTGACCGGCTCTTGCCGGAAGGCGCCGAGGCCCCGACCCAGCTGCCCGGGTCGGGGCTTTCCTGTGGTCTCCTGTTGCTCAGTTACCGGAGCAGGTCACCACGGCGAACTGGCCGGAGCTCGTGTTCTCCGAGATGACCTCGCCGCCGTCGAGGATGCGGCATGTGATGGACTCGACTCCATCACCGGCCTGAGCGATCAGCGATGCACCCGAGAAGAAACCGTCTCCCAGGTCAACATTCTTCGTCCACGGCAGCTGAATGCCGTTCTCCTGCGACTGGTTGAATTTGTCGTCGCTGGTGTAGGTCACCGACGACTCGATGCCGCTGCCGCCGCCACTCACGCCCGTCACCTCGTACGTGATGCCTTCGGCGGCAGCAGGCTGCTCTGCTCCAGCGGCGCCCGCAGGTGCCTGCCCCGAGTTGGTCGCAGAGTTCGTGTCGCCACCCCCGTTGTTGCCGAACACGGCGATGATCACGATGAGCAGGATCACGCCTCCGAGGACGAAGGGCCACTTCTTGCGCTTCTTCCTCGCCGCGACATAGTCAGGAGGCGGTTGGTACGACCCGCCGCCCTGCTGTGACGGTGGCTGGTTCGGGTTCCATTGGTGGGGCTGCTGGGTCATCTCAAGTGTCCGATTCTCGGAGAGCGGCATTCATCTCATGTGCTGCTGAAGGTATCGACGGACCTCCTGAAGCTGTTACGTCACGAAAGAGTGAGGTTAGCCTTTGATGAGTGGTGTCGGGCTGATGCGAACGTCCGCCTCAACACCGCTCGTGTCGTACGACCAACACAGAGCGACGCAACATTCACTGGGCGAGGACTGGTGACGGCGCTCAGCGGGACCGTGACGGAGCTGGGCCGTGGGCGTGACCCTGAACAGCTCCTACGTCAGGGTGTCGCCGTCCGGCACCTGCGTGCGGTGCGGGATCCGACGGCGACGTCGGGCGACGCGACGATCATCGCCGCCGCCGATGGTCCGACGACCGGGGCTCTACCACGCGTTTGTGAGGTCGGCGTGCTGGCGAATCCAGGAGTGCATCACGATCCCGGCCGCGACCCCGGCGTTGATCGACCGGGTCGAGCCGAACTGGGCGATCGCCACCGTGAGCGCGGCGCCGTCGCGAGCCTCGGCGGTGAGCCCCGGTCCCTCGGCGCCGAAGAGGAGGATGCACCGTTCGGGGAGCGCCGCGGTCTCCAGCCGCTGCGCTCCCGGCGAGTTGTCCACCGCGACGACGTCCAGGTCGTGTGCTGCGGCGTGCGCGAGCAACGTGGCGGTGTCGGCGTGATGACGTAGGTGCTGATACTTGTCCGTGATCATCGCTCCGCGGCGGTTCCAGCGCCGCCGCCCGACGATGTGCACCTCGGCGACGGCGAAGGCGTTTGCGGTTCGCACCACGGTGCCGATGTTGTGGTCGTGGCCGAAGTTCTCGATGGCGATGTGGAAGGGGTACCGCCGGGTGTCCAGGTCGGCGGCGACGGCCTCGCGCCGCCAGTAGCGGTAGGCGTCCACGACGTTGCGCCGGTCGCCTTCGCGCAGGAGGCTGGGGTCGTAGCACTCGTCCGCTGGCCAGTCGCCCTCCCACGGCCCGACGCCTACCGTCTCGCCCCACTCGGTCGCGCCGCGCGCTTCCTCGTCAACCACCCCCGTATCCTAGGCTGCGGTGTGCCTACCAGGTGAAAGCGGCGAAATCAAGATCGAACGACCGCAACGGCGACGGCCGGTACCTTCAGGTGCCCTACCACGACACGGTGGCCGGCCTCGCGGAGCTCGCAACGGAGCAGGGGCTCGCTGTGGTCGCCGTGGACAACACCCCAGCGACACAGCGCCTGGAGAGCTCCGAGTTGCCGCGCGTCACCCGGACGATGCACGCGTGGTTCCACCAGCGCGCCGCACTGTCCGGCGCACGGTGAGCGGGCGGTTCAGGAGCAGAAGGCGCAGGGCTGATCCTCGCCCGGCGTCGGCACCAGTCCGTTCTGTGGCACCACCAGCAGGGCCGGGACGGGTGGACCGCCGGGCGCCCGGTACAGGTCGTTGGCCGCCAGCAGCCACGCGGCCGACTCTGGAAACTCCAGCAGGTGCACCGTGCCGCTCCGCAGCGCAACGGTCTCCCCGGCGGTGAGTGCGTGCCCGGCCCGGACCAGCTCGCCCAGGTCGTTCAGCACGGTGGCCGCCGTGGCCTGTGCCGTGGCGAAGAGGATGAGCTCGGGGTGCTCGTACCCGGACAGCCCGACCGTGTAGGCGAACGGTGGGCTCTCCCCGTCGCCGAGTACGGCCTGCAGTGCCCAGCCGTAGCGGCGGATGGTCTCGCGCTGCCACGCGTCGTACTGGTCGATCTGATGGGTGAAACGCTCTGGGGTGTCCATGCCGTGGACGGTAGACCGGGACACTGACACATTCGGACACGACAACCGGACGCCCACTCCCTGACCGCCGTGGCGCGGGTCGTCGAGCGGACCTTCGCCTGGATCAGCCGCTAGCGCCGCTGCGTGCGCGACTACGAGACCCTGCCTGCTGCCACGGGGCAGCCCGCGATGGCAAGACGTTCGGACGGATCGGCGGTGGATCTTTGGACGGATCGGCGGTGGATCTTTGGACGGATCGGCGGTGGATCTTTGGACGGATCGGCGGTGGATCTTTGGACGGATCGGCGGTAGGTTTCGTCCATGGCCGATGTGCTACTGCCTCGTGCGGTCATGCCGAACGTCCTCGCCGCGCTGGCGGACACGCCGGTTGTGGTCGTGAACGGGCCGCGTCAAGCTGGCAAGACCACACTGGTAAAGGCTCTGTCCTATCCAGGAACATCGGAGTTCGTCACTCTCGACGAGCCGACCGCCCGATCCGCCGCAGCCGCGGATCCGCGAGCCTTCGTGGAACGGCCTGTCGACACCCTCGTCGTCGACGAAGTACAGCTCGAGCCGAGCCTGTTCCGGGCGATCAAAGCTTCGGTCGACGCCGATCGGCGTCCGGGTCGGTTCCTGCTCACCGGTTCCTCGCGGCTGCTGTCCGCACCCGACATGGCCGACTCACTCGTCGGACGGGTCGAAACAGTCGACCTGTGGCCGTTCGCCGAGCGCGAGCTCATCGACGCCACCGGGCCGTCGTTCGTCGACACGATCTTCGACCAGCCCGGCCGACTCCTGCGCAGCGCTCCCGGCACCCGAGTCGAGATCGGCGAACGCCTGCTCCGGGGTGGGTTCCCGGAGGTTATTCGCAGGCAGCCGGCGCGTCGCCGGGTGTGGTTCGACAACTACGTGCGCACCATCACCCAGCGCGTCATCAGGGAGCTGGCCGATCTGGAACGCCTGGCCGACATCCCCCGGCTGCTTTCGCTGTGCGGTGCGCGGACGGGCACCGAGCTCAACGCCGCGTCGATCGCGGGTGAACTCGGCATACCGGCCAGGACCATCAGCGTGCATCTGGCCCATCTCGCCACAGCGTTCCTCGTCCGGTTGGTCCCGGCGTGGTCGACGAACTTGAGTGCTAAGGTCGTCCGACGTCCCAAGCTTGTCATGGCCGATGTGGGACTGGCCGCACACCTGCAGGGAGTGACCGTGTCGGGTCTCGCACGTCCGCAGACCCAGCTCGGGCCACTGCTGGAGACGTTCGTCGCCACCGAGCTCCTGCGCCAGCTCAGCTGGTCACAGAACTCTGCGACGCTGTGGCACTTCCGGGATCGCAGCGGCGTGGAGGTGGATCTCCTCCTCGAGTATCCGGACGGACGGATTGTCGGCATCGAGGTCAAAGCAACCGGGACGCCCCGGGCGTCGGATCTGAAGGGGCTGCGATTCCTTGCCGACCGGCTCGGCGACCGCTTCCATTTCGGGTTCCTGCTCAGCGGTGCCTCGCAGGCGACGCCATTCGGACCGAAACTTGCCACCCTCCCGGTAAGCAGGCTGTGGCAGCCCGTCGGGTGATCTTGCGTCGGCGACGGCCCCGCGACGAGAGCTACCTGCCCGGGCGCAGCGACGCTGTCGACGACCTGACGACGTCTTCGGTCACGCCTGAGTGGGCAGGATTGAGCCGGTGAGAGCCGCGACGGTTGACTGGTCGGAACGGGCGGGTATCGCCGAGCGGGCGATCGGTCGCCGACACCTCCGGCGCGTCGCCGCCGTCGTGCCCGGCACCCGCATCGGGCGCGTCCGCTGGCCGCGCCACGCACCGGCGCCCCTGGCGCCGTGGCACTACTGGTGGCAGGCCCACCTGCTCGACTGCCTGGTGGACGCTCAGCTGCGATCCCCGGGGACGCACCGGGCCCGGGTGATCGCGATGACGGCGCGCAGCATCCGGCTGCGCAACGCCGGCTCCTGGACCAACCGCTACTACGACGACGTCGCCTGGCTCGGGCTCGCCCTGCAGCGCGCTGGGGCGCTCGCCCACCGCTCCGGTCCGGGCGCGCTGGCCGCGATCACGGCCCGGCTGCACGAGGGCTGGACCGAGGACGGCGGGGGCGGCATCTGGTGGCGCCGTGGCGACGACGTCAAGAACGCCCCGGCCAACGGCCCGGCCGCGATCCTGCTGGCCCGCGACGGGCAGGTCGCGTTCGCCGCGGCCATCGCCGACTGGATGGCGCAGACCCTGGTGGACCCGGCCACCGGCCTCGTCCGCGACGGTGTCCGGCTCGCGCCCGACGGCACCGTCCGCGAGGTGGTCGGGCTCATATACACCTACTGTCAAGGCGTCCATCTGGGCGCCTGCGTCGAGCTCGCCGAGCGGGACGGGCACCGGCGCTGGATGGACCGTGCCGTCGCGATCGTGGACGCGGTGGCGCACCGGCTGACCGGGCCGGACGGCGTGCTGCCCGGCGACGGCGGCGGCGACGGTGGCCTGTTCGCCGGCATCACGGTGCGTTACCTCGCCGATGCCGCGCTGCGCAGGCCCGAACTGGCCGCCCCGGCCTCCCGGCTGGTGCTGGCCAACGCCGCGGCGGCCTGGGACGGGCGGATCGAGATCGGAGGCGGCCCCGTGTTCTCGGCCGACTGGCGTCGCCCCGCCGCCGAGCCGCGGCCGGGCGTACCGGAGGCCGACCTGTCGGTGCAGCTCTCGGCGTGGATGCTGCTGGAAGCCGCCGGCAGGCTGGCGCGGGCCGGATGATCCCGCCGGTTCACCGGGGGTGGGACAGGCCCAGGTCCGACAGCTGTGGCGCGTCCTCGTCGACCGGACGGTGCATCTCCTGCCGATAGCGCAGCAACCCGTAGCCGGTGCCGAGCACGAAGAAGGCGACCGCAAGGACCGCGGACACGGTCCCGAGCCACGGCACCGCGTTCAGCAACCCGGCGCCGTAGTAGCCGAGCATGATCAGCGTCGGCACCCAGCAGATCGCCCCGACCGTGTTGGCGACGAGGTAGCGCCGGTTGTCCATGTGCGCGGCCCCGGCGATCATCGGTGCGAGCGTGCGCACCCACGGGATCCAGCGGGCCACCACGATCGCCCAGAAGCCCCAGCGCTGAAGGAACGCGGAGGCCCGCGCCAGGTTGGCGCGATTGAGAATCCGGCCCTCCCGGCGGGCGAGCATCCGGGTTCCGGTGTACCGGCCGACGAGGTAGCCCACCTGGTTGCCGGCCACGGCCACGACCATGGCCGCCAGCCCGAGCGTCCACGCGCTCGTCTCGTGCCCGCCCTGGGCGAGCACGATGCCTGCGACCAGCAGCAACGAGTCACCGGGCAGGAACATCCCGATGATGAGCGCGCACTCGAAGAACACGAAGGCGAGGACGACGACCCACACCGTGACCGGTCCGGCCTCGTCGAGTGACACCAGCGCCAGCTGGTGCAGGGCGGGCGCGGCGTTCACGTGCCCTCCTCGCCGGCGTTCGTCGGCCGCATTTGCGGTGCTGCTGCGTCTGCTGGCGCGCACGCTGGCTCGCGCGACTCCACGGTAGGCATCCCGGTATCGCCGGGGACCGTCCCGGTGTCAGGTGGTGTGCGTCTTACCACGTCGTGCATGCATCAGTTCCACGGCGATCGGCAGCACCGACGCCACCACGATGAGGATGAGCATCAGTTCGATGTTCTCCCGCACGAAGGTGAACTGGCCCAGCCAGAAACCGAGCAGCGTCACCCCGGCAGCCCAGGCGACGCCGCCGATCAGCGAGTAGGTCAGGTAGCGCTTCGGCCGCATCCGCCCGACGCCCGCCAGCACCGTGATAAACGTGCGCACGATGGGCACGAATCGGCCCAGCACGATCGCGCGGTTGCCGTACCTGTCGAAGAACTCCTGTGTCCTGAGGACGTGCTGCGGCTTGAACAACCGTGACTTCGGCTTGTCGAACACCGCCGGCCCGGCCACCCAGCCGATCCCATAGCCCACGGCGTTCCCGAGGAACGCAGCCACCACCAGGATGAGGCAGACGAGCCACAGCGGAGCGTCGATCGCGCCTTGAGCGACGAACAGGCCAGCGGTGAACAGCAACGAGTCGCCGGGCATGAAGAACCCGATCAGCAGGCCGCACTCGGCGAACACGATCAGCGCCACCCCGACCAGTGCCCACGGGCCGAGCCAGGCGATGATCGACTCGGGCTGGAGCCACTCCGGGCCGAGAGCGAGCGTGGTCACGGTAACGACGGTACCTGGCGGCGCTGGTCATCCGAGAACGGGTAGCAGCCTGGGCCGTCATGACAGCAGTGCGAGCACCGTTCCCAACATCGTGGCCCCGAGCAGGGCGGTGGGGTGCCGGCACTGTCGCGCGGCGCCGCCCGTGACCCGGGGCTTGGCCACTCCCCGGCCACCCCTGCTCGACGCACTGGCTCGCAGTGCCTCGGCGACCTCGCCGCCCCGGCTCGTCACTGCGGTCAGCGTGTGATGTCATCCGCCGCGCAGACGTCCTCGCCCAGTGCGTAATACTGCCGGGCGAAACCCATGGATAGGAGGGCCAGAGCGTGCCGATCGCCACACCCGAGATCTACGACCAGATGCTGGACAAGGCCAAGAGCGGTGAGTTCGCCTACCCGGCGATCAACATAACGGGCACGGAGACGCTGAACGCGGCGCTGCGCGGGTTCGCCGATGCGGAGAGCGACGGGATCGTCCAGGTCTCCACGGGCGGTGCCGAGTTCCTCTCGGGTACCAGGGTGAAGGACATGGTGACGGGCTCGGTCGGCCTTGCCGAGTTCGCGCACGTCGTCGCCGCGAAGTACCCGATCAACGTGGCGCTGCACACCGACCACTGTCCTGAGGACAAGCTCGACGGCTTCGTCCGGCCGCTGCTCGCGATCAGCCAGGAGCGGGTGGACCGCGGGGAGAACCCGCTGTTCCAGTCGCACATGTGGGACGGCTCGGCCACCGAGCTGTACGCGAACCTGCGCATCGCCGCCGAGCTGCTCGACCTGGCCGTCAAGGCAAAGATCATCCTCGAGGTGGAGATCGGAATCGTCGGCGGCGAGGAGGACGGTGTCGCCAACGACATCAACGAGAAGCTCTACACCGCACCCGGCGACTACGAGGCCACCGTGGAGGCACTCGGCGGCGGGGACAAGGGCCGCTACCTGCTGGCGGCGACGTTCGGCAACGTGCACGGCGTGTACAAGCCGGGCAACGTCAAGCTCCGCCCGGAGATCCTCAAGCAGGGGCAGGAGGTCGCCACGGCCAAGCTCGGGCTGCCTGCGGGTTCGAAGCCGCTCGACCTGGTCTTCCATGGCGGTTCGGGTTCCCTGCTCGCGGAGATCCACGAGGCGCTGGGCTACGGCGTGGTGAAGATGAACGTCGACACCGACACCCAGTACGCGTTCACCCGCCCGGTGGCGGCGCACATGTTCGCGAACTACGACGGCGTGTTGAAGATCGACGGCGAGGTCGGCAACAAGAAGGCCTACGACCCGCGCGCCTACCTCAAGGCCGGTGAGGTGGGGATGGCCGAGCGGGTGAGGCTGGCCTGCGAGAATCTCCGCTCCACCGGCACAACACTGCGCTGACGCGCCTGTGCGCGGAAATCGTCGCCAGAGCGACGATTTCCGCGCACGAGCCGGCTGAGCGCAGCGAAGGAGGCACCACCATGACCTTGCACGACAACCTGCTCGGACCAGAGCCCACTCTGCTACCTGTCGACCCGGCCGTCGCCGACCTCGACCGCGGTGTCGAGCCCGCGGCGGTGGCGACCGCTCACCCGACCTCGAGCATTGCGTGGGCGGTGCTGGCCGAGGCCGCGTTGGCGGAGGGCGCGACGATCACTTGCTACGCCTACGCGCGTACCGGCTACCACCGGGGTCTGGACCAGCTGCGCCGCTCGGGTTGGAAGGGCTTCGGACCGGTGCCGTGGGCGCACGAGCCGAACCAGGGTTTCCTGCGGGCACTGGCCGCCCTGCAGCGCGCCGCCGCGGCCATCGGGGAGACCGACGAGGCACAGCGTTGCCGCACGCTTCTCGCCGACTCCGACCCGGCTGCGCTTTCCGCGCTCGGCCTGGACTGATCGCGGCCCTGGCGGGGCGGTCGCGCCGAGCGGAACCCCTCCGACGTCCCGGCGCTCCGCCACCAGCGGTCCACTCATGCACCAGATCGTGCCGACTCGCGGGGGTCAGGGGTGGACGAGGAGCCAGGGGGTGGTGTGGTGGTACCAGGTCCAGCGCTCGACGGTGCGCGGGTGCGGCACGCCGTCGGACACGACCGTCGCGGGCAGGCATCCCACCTGTACCGCGCGGCCGACCGCCGAGCCCCGTCCGCGGGCCGTCCCCGGCGGCACCGGCCGGGTGCGCCCGTCGGGGGGTCTGCGGCCGCGTCCGGCGCGGACCGCGACCCCCCGGGGTCCGGGTGCCACGACGAGCCGGGGGGCGTGGCCCCGGAGCACGAGGACGTCGTCGCAGTAGCACTCGCCACGCAGGCCGCGGATCTCCCCACGACCGACCAGCACGCCGCCGGCGTCGTCCCGGATCAGGGGTGCCGGTGCCGCGGTGCCCTCGAGTGCCAGCTCCGCGGCGGCTCCACCCCCTGGGAGGCCCCAGGCCGCTGCGGTGGGGGAGCGAGTCACGGGCAGGTAGGCGACCTCGATGGCCAGCCGGTCGGTGCGCAGGAGCCGCGCCAGCACCGCGGCCAGGTCGGCGTCGGTGCCCGACACCACCAGCCGACGTGGCGCGACCCGGTCGAGTACCGGATCGATGTCGGCGCGCGTCGGCCGGGTGGGCAGGGCGACGGTGGAGACGCGCCCGGCGGGTAGTCGCGGTGCGCGCGCGGCACCGCGACTACCGTGCACGGGGAGACGTCGCAGTGCCGTGTTCTCCGTGCAGGTCAGCAGGATCACGTCCGAGTCGGTCGAGTGCATTGATCGGTTACCCTCCCGCCGCGGTGCTGATTGCGCTTGGCTGCCGCTGCTCGCGTCCAGGAGTGGAGTTTCACATGCCGGCGATCGTGCTGATCGGCGCCCAGTGGGGTGACGAGGGCAAGGGCAAGGCCACCGACCTGCTCGGGTGCCAGGTGCAGTGGGTGGTGCGCTATCAGGGTGGCAACAACGCCGGTCACACGGTGGTGTTGCCCGACGGCCAGGACTTCGCCCTGCACCTGATCCCGTCCGGGATCCTCACCCCGGGTGCGAAGAACGTGATCGGCAACGGCGTGGTGGTGGATCCCGGCGTGCTGCTGGAGGAGCTGTCGGGGCTGGAGGCTCGCGGCGTCGACACGAGCGGGCTGATGATCTCAGCAGACGCGCACCTGATCATGCCGTACCACGTGGCCATCGACAAGGTCACCGAACGCTTCCTGGGCAAGTCCAAGATCGGTACGACGGGCCGGGGCATCGGCCCGGCCTACCAGGACAAGGTCGCCCGGGTCGGGGTGCGGGTGGCCGACATCCTCGACGAGAAGATCCTGCACCAGAAGGTCGAGGCCGCGCTCGAGCTGAAGAACCAGATCCTGGTCAAGGTCTACAACCGGCGCGCGCTCGACGTCGACGAGGTCGTGGACACGGTGCTGGCCCAAGGGCGGCACTTCGCCAGCCGCATCGCCGACACCCGGTTGCTCCTGAACAAGGCGCTGGAGGCAGGCGAGACGATCCTGCTGGAGGGTTCGCAGGGCACGCTGCTCGACGTCGATCACGGCACCTATCCGTTCGTCACCAGCTCGAACCCGACCGCGGGCGGCGCAGCGGTCGGTTCGGGCATCGGCCCGAACCGGATCACCCGCGTGCTCGGCATCCTCAAGGCCTACACCACGCGCGTCGGCTCCGGACCGTTCCCAACCGAGTTGTTCGACGCGATGGGTGAGTATCTGCGCAAGGCCGGCGGCGAGGTGGGCGTCACGACCGGACGGTCGCGTCGCTGCGGCTGGTTCGACGCGGTGATCGGCCGCTATGCGGTCCGTGTCAACGGGATCACCGACCTGTTCCTCACCAAGCTCGACGTGCTGTCCGGCCTGGAGAAGGTGCCGGTCTGCGTGGGCTACGAGATCGACGGTCGGTGCGTCGAGGACATGCCGATGACCCAGACCGACGTGCACCACGCCGTCCCGGTGTACGAGGAGCTACCCGGCTGGTTCGAGGACCTGTCGCCGTACCGGACGTTCGCGGAGCTACCGGCCACCGCGCGGGCCTACGTGCACCGGATCGAGGAGCTGACCGGCGCCCCGGTGAGCGCGATCGGAGTGGGGCCCGGTCGCGACCAAACGATCACCTGCGATGTCTGATCGGACGTTCTTTGCCCTGTTCAGCGCCCCATGCTGCGGTGATGTTCGTCAGTGACGACGTCGCACCCCGCGAAGATCAGTCCGGACGTGTAGAAGTGCCGGAGGTCATGCAGCCGGATCGTCGGCAGCTGGCGCGGGCCCGTGCCTTGGCCATAGGTGGCCGACACTGTTCTGATGCGCGGCTGCTGCGGGAAGCCAGTGACCAACTACAAGCCCATGACCTCGCGCGGTCCAATCGCCCGGTAGGTTCGCGTCGAGCCGGGCAGCTGGGCGGCTGAGGACATTACAGCGGACGACGCAGACTGAAGCGAGGCCAGCAGATGAGTCATGGTGGAACTCTTGATGTGGTAGCGCACCACTAACTCATCAAGCGGGACTGACATGCTCGTGTCAAGAAGCTCGATTCCCACGACCATCCCGTGAGCATCCAGGTCCACGTTGATGTCCTCGGAGTACTCCTCGGTGCGACTGACAGCTGTGTCGCTGAGCTGTATGTAAGCAGCGCCGATCACCGTGTCGACCTCGACTTTGATCATCGGACTACTCATTCTCGTCGTCCCCCTGCCACATCGCGGTCGTCACGAACTTCTCACCTTCCGTGTCCACCTGTGGAGACACGCCAATCTTGAGGACTCTCCCTCGCACAACCCCGCTGTACTGCGTCTTCCTCCGTGTTTGGATCTTGGATGGGTGATTCTCTAGACACTGTCTCACGTCGTCGCGTGTGATGCCACGCCTCGCCATCTGCTGGTCAGCGTGCCATGCGTAGCGGATCTGCATCGATGCCTCACACGCCCCCTGGCGCGACGTGCTCGACGATGAACGGCAGCTCGCGGCGGTCATCGTCTCCGAGCGACACAGCGACGCTGTACCGTCCTGCCTCCGGTAGCGGAACCATGACACCGACAGTGATGACGACGGCAATCTTGCCGTCGACCGGCAGAGCCTCAGCGTTGGGCACCGTCTGGCCGGTGAACCCGATGGCGTACTGGCCACTAGGGGGCCGCACGTTGATCTGGAAGTCCGCGGACTCCTCGGAGCTGTCGAGCAGGACCCGCAGCGCGACGAACAGCTGCTGACCTGACCCAGGGTTCGCTGCACGCACCCGATCGAAACTGGCCCCAACGACCGTGAGCAAGCCTGCGGCATCCACGTGCGCGTACTCGGCAAGTAGGGCGTAATCAATGGTGGCCACGCGGTTCGTCTCCTGGGGGCAAGCAAGCGCCATGGTGGATGTTCAGGTCGGTCGGCCTACTGTCGCACAAGCGCCGCTTGACGGACCGGCGGCCCAGGACGAATGCCCTCGCCGGACGGTAGGTCTCCGGGATGCCACACAAGCCCCATTGTGGGTGAAAGACGGTGGTCCGGCCGTTCGTCAGTCGTTCGTCAGGACGCCTACCGGCAGCGCGAGACAACCACAACCGCCGAGGACTGGTCGCGCAGCTCAGAGGCGGTATCTCAGCATCGTCGCAGGTAGGCGCCCTACGCTGATTCGTTCGCCCGCGGCGTCTGACGCGCTGAGGGTGGCGTCTCAGGCGGCGCACTTGCCGGTGTCCACCTCGATGTTCCGGCCCTGGGCCGCCTGAAAAGCAGGAGTCACCTGGTCGACCGTGAGCACGAACCCGGTCTCCTCGACGTCCAGCGCGGCGCCGAACACCACGCCCACCACCTGACCCGTCGGTGAGATCATCGGGCCGCCGGAGTTGCCGGAGCGGACCTCCGCGCGCACGGTGTAGACCTCGCGGGTGACCTCGCCGTTGTCGTAGATGTCCGGGCCGCTGAGGGTGATCCGATCGCGGATCTTGCCCACAGTGGCCGTGAACGGCCCGTCGAGCGGATAGCCGAGGACGATCACGTCGTCTCCCGTCGACGCCGGCTGCTGGGAGAACACCAGCGGCTCGGCATCCAGGTCGGGCACGCGAAGCACCGCGACGTCGATCCCGGGATCGTAGAAGATCACATTCGCCGCTAGCTCGACGGTCTGCCCGCGGCGGTCGACCACCTCGACACCGGTGTCGGACGTGCCCGCGACGACGTGCGCGTTGGTCATCACCAGCTGGGGTCCGACCACGAACCCGGTGCCCTCCAACTGGCGTGAGCACGACGGTGCCCGGCCGCGGATCTTCAGCACGCTGTCGGCGACGTCGGTCACCACGGCGCTTTGGGCGAGCGTGGGATCGGGCGGGCCGGCAGCGGTGACCGGGGTCTCCTCGAACGGGCTCAGGACGTTGGGGAACCCCGAGTTGTTCAGGAGCTGGCGCAGGTCGTCGGGCAGCTGCCGGGCACCGTCGGGCATCACCGAGTCGACGGCCCGCAGCACCTCCGACCCACGGACGCCGGCCGCCAGACCCGGGAAGCTGGCCGAGGCGAGCGGCAGCGCCACCAGCCAGGCCGCGACGACGACGGTGGCCGCCTGCAGCACCGACCCGAGCGTCGAGTCGACCTGCAGGGTGCGTTGGCCGGTGATCAGGTCCCGGATGCGCCGACCGAAGAACACCCCGGTGGTCTCGCCGAGCGCGACCAGCAGCACGACCACGACGATGCTGACGACGATGCGGGTGCTGGGGTTCTCCACACCGGCGACCAGCAGGGGTGCCAGCCGCACACCGATGATCGCGCCGCCGAGCACGCCGACGAACGACAGCAGCGCCACCGCCATCCCGTGTCGCCAGCCGGACACGCCAGCGGTCGCGGCGAGCACCAGGACGACGAGGTCCACCCAGCTCACAGGCCCATCCTCATCGTCGCTCCCACCGCGCTGACGACGTGTCCGCCACGGCTGGCACGCGCGCTCGGGACGCGGCGCAGGGTGCGGGGGCAGCTCCGTGCCCACGGCGCCCCGCGCTCATGACCCTGCGACCTCCTGCCGAGCGGCCCGTGCCGCGGACCACGCTGCACCCACGCCCTGCACGCGGGTGGTGTCCCAGGGTCGTGCCCAGCCCCCCAGATCCAGTAGCGCGGACAATAAGCCCCCCGTGAATCCCCACACGAGCAGCCCCGTCACAGCGAACGCCGGCCCGGTGAACCCGGACGGGTGAGCGACCCTGAGCCGGTTGGCCGGATCGGCCAGTGCGGCCAGCGGCACCCGGACGACGGCCGCGGTCTCGCCCTGGTCGACCGCATGGACGGCGCTCGGGCGCTCCCAGTGCGCGAGCACGGGCGTGACGACGAAACCCGATGGGGGGACGTACAGCTCGGGCAGCAGTGTCAGTGCAGCGACGCCGGAGGGCTCCAGCCCGGTCTCCTCCTCGGCCTCGCGCAGCGCTGTGGCGACGGGGTCGCCGTCGCCCGGTTCAGCGCCGCCGCCGGGGAACGCTACCTGCCCGGCGTGCTCGCGCAGCGTGCTTGCCCGCTTCACCAGGAGCACGTCGGGGCCGTGCACCGCATTGTCGGCGAGGAGCACGAGCACGGCCGCCCGCCGCCGAACGGCAGGTGACGGGACGCGGTGGTAGCTCAGTGCGGCCGCGTCGACGTCGTGGAGGCCCTCCAGCAGCGGCTGTAGCCACTCCGGCGCGCGGTGGGAGCGCAGCGTCGTCGCACGCTTGCTCATGAGAGCCGGTCCACGGCGGTGGCGACCTCGTCCGCGGTGCGCAGCGGTACCGGCGGGTCCACCCGGGCGACGGTCCCGTCGGCGCGCACGAGGTAGGACATCGGCAGCCCGGGTGGGACGTCGAGCGCTATCCGCAGTGCGTCGTCGGGATCGGTGACCGACGGGAGCGAGACGCCGAGCTCGGCGAGCAGCGCCAGGGCGGCGCGCGGGTCGTCGCGCACGTCGACACCCAGGACCGGTACCGCGCCCGGCCGGGCCGCGTACTCCGCGAGCACCGGCAGCTCCTCGCGGCAGGGACCGCACCAGGACGCCCAGACGTTGAGCAGCACCGGACGGCCCGCGACCGCGGCGCCGAGGTCGACGACGCCGGGCGCGCCCAGGCACGGCACGGTGATATCGGCCAGCGCCCCGGTGGGAGTGGCGCCGGTCGGGCCGGGGCACGGTGCGAGCGCTGCGGTGGCACGCGGTGCGGCGAGCTCGGCATCGGACACCGCGACCGCAGCGGGGTCGGACCCGGCCGCCGCCGCCGCCGCGCCCCGGTCCGGACCGCCCCGCGGCCAGAGCGCGACCACGGCCGCGGCGGTGAGCAGCACGACGACCAGCGTCGTGACGATCTCCGACCGGCGCGCCCTGAGCCGTTGACCACTGCTCACGGTGCGTCCTGCTCCGGGGCCGGAGCATCGGCGGGCAGGCAGGCCATGGTGAGCAGGTGGGCCCGTGACGGACCCTTGACCAGCGCGGCGGCCTGTTCGGGATCGGTGGGTCCGGTGCCGTAGGCCGGGCAGTCCCCGCTCAGCGTGCAGGCCCCGCACGCGGGTTTGCGGGCGTGGCAGACCCGGCGACCGTGGAAGATCACCTGGTGCGACACGATCGTCCAGTCGCGCTTGGGCACCAGCGCCCCCACCGCGTGCTCGACCTTGACCGGGTCCTCCTCCTGGGTCCACCCCCAGCGCCGGACGAGCCGACCGAAGTGCGTGTCGACCGTGATGCCGGGGATGGCGAAGGCGTTGCCGAGAATCACGTTGGCGGTCTTGCGGCCGATGCCCGGCAGCACGATCAGCTCGTTGAGCGTGCGTGGCAGCACCCCGTCGTACTTCTCGACCACCGTGGCGCCCAACCCGATCAGCGAGTTCGCCTTGTTCCGGAAGAACCCGGTGGTTCGAATTCTCTCCTCCAGCTCGGAACGGTCGGCCTTCGCATAGTCGAGCGCGGTGGGGTAACGGGCGAACAGCGCGGGCGTGACCTCGTTGACGCGCTTGTCGGTGCACTGCGCGGACAGGATGGTGGCGACGGCCAGGTCGAGCGGCGTGCTGAAATCGAGTTCACAGTGTGCGTCGGGGTGGGTCTCGGCGAGCGTGCGCAGCATCCGTCCGACCCGCCGCGCTCGTCCGAGTGGCGGCTCTCCGGCTGCCACTCGACTGGCCAGGCGTGCCGCGTTCCGGGATGCGGTGGTCACGCTGCCGAGCCTACGGCGAGGAGCCGACACCCCGTTCGCGGACGCACTGACCCCCCCGATCGACGGGAGCGGGGGCACGTGCGAGACCATCCATGCCGATATGACTGTCTGGTTGTCCGTCCTCGTGCCGCTGCTGGTGATGTTCTTCGCGCTCGGAATGGAGCGCGTGGAGTCCAAGCTGCGGGAGGCCACCGTGCGCCCGGAGGAGCTCGAGGAGCTCCTCGAACGACCGCGTCCAGAGGAGCTCCGCGCCCTGTTCCGGCAGGGTACAGACCGGGCCCTGGAGCTGTTCCGGCTGCGCAGGCGCGGCCCGCGGGGGCGCCGGTTGGCCAAGCGCAGCAGGGTCGGATAACGATCGGCCCCACCCGACCCGGGCGGGATCGGTGGTTGCGGCTCACACGGGGTGGGTGTACCCCTAGACTGGCGCGCCGGTGATCCGCTGCTGGGTGGCGGCCGGGACGAGGAGCGGTGAAGTGGACGAGACTCTGATCCGCGCAGGAATATTCCAGGGTGTCGACCCGCATGCCGCCGACGCGCTGGCCCAGGCGCTCGATCCGGTGGAGTTTCCCCGTGGTCACGTCATCTTCGCGGAGGGCGAGCCGGGTGATCGGCTCTACATCCTCGCCAGCGGGAAGGTCAAGATCGGGCGCAAGTCGCCCGACGGCCGGGAGAACCTGTTGATGGTGGCCGGTCCGTCCGACATGTTCGGGGAGCTCTCGATCTTCGATCCGGGCCCGCGCACGTCGTCGGCCACGGCCGTCACGGAGGTCCGGGCCTACACGATGGACCGCCCCGCGCTGCGGGAGTGGATCGGCAAGCGTCCCGAGATCGCCGAGCAGCTGCTGCGCGTGCTCGCCCGGCGGCTGCGCCGTACCAACAACATGCTCGCCGACCTGATCTTCACCGACGTGCCGGGCCGGGTGGCGAAATCGCTGCTGCAGCTCGCGCGCCAGTTCGGGTCGCAAGAGGCGGGCCTGCTGCGCGTCACCCACGACCTCACGCAGGAGGAGATCGCGCAGCTCGTCGGCGCGAGCCGGGAGACGGTGAACAAGGCGCTCGCCGACTTCGCCCACCGCGGCTGGCTGCGGCTGGAAGGCAAGAGCGTGCTGATCCTCGAGCCCGAGCGCCTGGCTCGCCGGGCCCGCTGAGACCTGTGGGCGGCGCCGTCGGCGGGAGCGGGTACGGTCACGCGCACCCGTGCTGGCCTTCGATCCAGAGCAGAGGAGACGGCCCATGTTGGAGAACGACGCCCAGCGGGCCGCGGCCGCGATAGCGGAGCGGGCCAACGGTACGGGCGACGGTCCACCGGTCACCGCGACGGTCAAGCGGCAGAACAGCCAGCCGGCCGGAGAGCCGCCGCGCGGGGCGGCCCGGCCCACCATCACCCGCTACTTCGTCGCGGTCAGCGACGGTACCCGGGCCGCCACGCTGAGCCTGGTCGAAGCCGAGGCGCTGGTCGAGGAGATCACGACCGGCTGGGACCCGGACCGGCTGTTCGACGCGATCCGGGACCGCGGGGTGAGCATCGAGGACGCGGACTGAGCCGACACCAGGTGGGACGGGCTGGGGGTCGGTAGCGTTCCACCTGAGATGGCACGCGTGCTGGTGGTGGACGACGAACCGGGGATCCGGACCGCGGTCGCGCGTGGTCTCACGGCTGAGGGTATGGAGGTCGTCGCCCTCGGCGACGGTCCGTCGGCGCTCACGGCCGCGCTGACCGGCAGCTTCGATGCGATCGTGCTCGACATCATCCTTCCGGGCCTGTCCGGCTACCGGGTGCTGGAGCAGCTCCGCGCCGCTGGGGTGGACACGCCGGTGCTGCTGGTATCGGCCAAGGACGGGGAGTTCGACCAGGCCGACGGCCTGGACCTCGGAGCTGACGGCTACCTCGTCAAGCCGTTCGCGTTCGTGGTGCTGGTCGCGCAGCTGCGCGCGCTACTGCGCCGCCGCGACGCCGCCCTCGGGCGGACCGGCCAGCGGGTGCGGCTCGGGTCGCTGGTCGTCGACCCGGTGGCGCGTGCGGTCAGCTGGGAGGGCGCGACCGTGGAGCTCTCGCCCCGGGAGTTCGCGCTGCTGCACGCGTTGGCCAGCCGCCCGGACACCGCGGTGGCCAAGGACGAGCTGCTGCGCCTGGTGTGGGGTGACGAGCAGGCGGCCAGCCGTAACGTCGTGGAGGTCTACGTCGGGTACGTGCGTCGCAAGCTCGACGCCGTCGGGGCCGGGCACGTGCTCAAGACGGTGCGTGGGTACGGCTACCTCGTCGGCTCGACATGAGCGGTGGTGTCCCGCTGCGGGCCCGGCTGGACCGGTGGTGGGCGGGTCGCTCGCTCCGCGTCCGGATCACCCTCGTCGTCGGCGTCGTCGCGCTGGCCGCGTTGCTGGCCCTGAGCAGGCTGGGGGGCGGGCTGCTGTACGGCACGCTGCTCGGCGCCGCCGACGCCGAGCTGCGCGCCAAGGCCGACGCAGCAAAGGCTGGCATCGTCGCGGGAGCCGCGCCCGCCGAGGTGCGGGCGCCGGGTATCCGCGTGGTGAACACCGCGGGTGACCCCGTTGACGGCGGCTCGGCGCTGCCACTGCGCGACGGGCAGGTCCGGCGGCTGGCCGGCGGGAAGGCCCTCACTGTCGGTGGGGCCGGCGAGCTGCGACGCTGGCTCGCCGTCCCCGCGGTCGCGCCCGACGGTACGACCCGCCTCGTGGTCGCGACGGCCGACCTGGTCGGCGGGTCCACGTTGCTGGGCCGGGCCGCAGTCGGGTTCCTGTTCGCTGCGCTGTTGGCGGCCGCAGTGGTGACGCTCGCGGCCTGGGTGGCCTCCCGGGCGGCGCTGCGGCCGGTGGACCGGATGCGCACGGCCGCGGCCGCACTGCTGCCGGGGGAGCGGCTGCCGGTGCCGCCGGCCCGCGGCGAGCTGCGCGCGTTGGCCGAGGAGATCAACCTGCTGCTGGCTCGCCGCGACGACGCGGTGGCCCGGCTGGAGCGGTTCACCGGCGATGCCGCACACGAGCTCCGCTCGCCCGTCGCCGCGATCCGGGCGCAGACCGACGTGGCCGTGGCGCACCCCGACCCGGAGCTCACCGAGGAGACGCTGCGCGCGGTGGCCGACGAAGCTGCCCGGCTCTCGACGCTGCTCTCGGACCTGCTCGCGCTGGCCCGCGCCGACGCCGGTCAGCGTTCTGCGCCGCAACCGGTGGACCTCGTGGCCGCGGCGCGAGCGGCCATGGTCAGGGCCGAGGCTGCCGGCGCCGAGGGGCCCGTGCTGCTGCTCGTCGCGCCCACCCCGGCGCAGGTCGGTGCGAGCCCGCTGGAGGTCGCGCTGGTGCTGGACAACCTCATCGGCAACGCGCGCCGCTACGCCCGGTCGCTGGTGCGGATCAGCGTGCTGCCGGCCGGCCATTCGGTGCGGCTCGTCGTGGAGGACGACGGCCTCGGCATCCCGGAGGCCGACCGGCAGCGGGTCTTCGACCGGTTCCTGCGGCTGAACCCGGAGGCAGGCGGCGGGGCCGGGCTCGGCCTGGCGCTGGTGGCGGCCCTGGTGCGAGGCCGAGGCGGCTCGGTCACAGCAGGTGCCACCCCCAGCGGCGGCGCCCGCCTCGAAGTCCGCTGGCCCACCCCCACCTAATCCCCCGCGAGTCGGTACGACCTGGCGGCCGAGTCGGTACGAGTTGGCGGCCGCCGTCCGCCAGAAATCGACCACTCACGCGCCACTGCGTACCGACTCGCGGGGGTGGGGGTGTTCGCGTTCGCAACGTCCTTGTATGTGGGGGGAACCGTGGGGCGGTTCGGGGCGTCGGTGGCGGGCATGTCTCTCGATGCTCTTCTCGCCCGCCAGGCCGGTGTCATCTCCCGTGATCAGGCGATCGGTTCCGGTCTCTCCCGCGACGCCGTGGACCACCGGCTCCGGCTCCGACGCTGGCGGCCGCTGCACCCCCAGGTCTACCTCGTGGGCGGGCACCGCTACGACGACGAGGTGCAGGTCCGCGCCGCCGTGCTCTGGGCGGGGGAGGGCGCGGTGCTCTCCGGTGTCGCCGCCGCCTGGTGGCACGGGCTGGCCGAACGGGCGCCGACGACGGTCGGTGTCACCGTGGCCCGTCGTCGCCACCCCCGCTCCCGTTCCGGTGTGAGCGTGCGGCGCCGCGAGCTGGCGGCCGATGACCTCGTCGAGCGCGACGGCATGGTCGTGACCGCGCCGCCGCTGACGGTGCTCGAGGCGGCGGTCGAGCTCGGCGACTCCGGAGGCCTGCTCCTGGACCGGGCGCTGCAGCGGTCGGTGCGGTTCCCCGCCGTGTACGCCGCCTACTGCCGCAACCTCGGCTCCCACGGCTCGGCGAGTGCCGGCCGGATGCTGGTGGCTGCGGCCGACCGGTCTACCTCGGCGGCGGAGCGGCTGCTCGCGCGACTGTTGCGCGAGTCCGGGGCGGCAGGATGGCACCGTGGCTTCCCCACCGCCGGGTACGTGATCGACATCGCGTTCCCGGCCGCCCGGGTGGCGATCGAGGTCGATGGCTGGGCCTGGCACCAGGACGCGGCGCGGGCCCAGGCGGACAAGCGTCGCCAGAACGTGCTCGTCCGGCACGGGTGGACGATCCTGCGCTACACCTGGCACGACCTCACGACCCGGCCACGGTCTGTGCTCGCCGAGATCGCGTCCGAGGTAGCCCGCGGAATGGCGGCAGCCGGATGATGATCGGATACGGGGCACCTGGTGCCCGCTGCGGACTGGGATGATCGCTCCTTCGGAACTGGGAGCCGCGCCGGGCGCGGTCCGCTGGCCCACAACGGCGATCATGCGTCGAGGGCATGCGGGTTGCTCAGTCCCGGACCTCTCGCTCGTGCGCTACAGGGCGGCGGAATCGACGTGATCTGTGCTACGTCGACGGCCATGGTCGACGCCTCGGAACCCGCAGTTGCGGGTGCGGCCGTCGTGGGTTCCGAACCGGCGATCACCGCCGGGGAACCCCCGATCGCAGAGTTCCCGGCGGGCCCGACCGCCAGAATGTGCTTGTCCAGCAGGCTGGACGGATGATCGGTTTCTCGGAACCGGGAGTCGTGCCGGGCGCGGTCCGCCGGCCCGAGGTGGCGATCACGCGTCGAGGGCGTGCCGTCCGCGGGTGCGGTCACTCGGGCTCGGACGTGCCTCGCTGGTGCGCTGCGGGGCGGCTGACTCGACGTGATCTGTGCCACGTCGACGACAGTGATCGACGCCTCGGAACCCGCGGCCGCGGGTGCGGCCGTCGCGGGTCCCGAACCGGCGATCACCATCGCGGGACCCGGTCACGGAGGTCCCGGTCGGCCCGCTCGGGTCGAGGTGTGGATCACTATTGAGGCCGCTATGGACCGTCCGGCCCCTGATCGGCGCCGCTCGTCGCGGGTGCGGAGCCGAATCGGTTCAGTACGCCCGCGCGGTCCGTGACCACTCGCCGCAGATGCTTCCGGTCCGGCTCCGCTTTTGGTCTTGGCTAGATGCCCCGTTATGACGGGGCGACGGGCGCACTGCTGCGGCTTCGTACGGCAACGCTTCTTCTGCGCTGCGCTCATGATGAGGTGAGCCTAGCCTCACGCCAGGCTCGGGCCGGCCCCTCCACGGGCTACCGTGAACTGTGAGCACAGCGGTATCCACCCTCGCAGCACCCGCAGACCCGTCTCCCACGACCCGGGAGACGGGCGCACAACTGCGCAACGTCGCCATCGTCGCCCACGTCGACCACGGCAAGACCACCCTCGTCGACGCCATGCTCCGCGCCTCGGGCGCGTTCGGCGAGCGCGCCGCCGTGGTGGACCGGATCCTGGACTCCGGTGATCTGGAGCGGGAGAAGGGCATCACGATCCTCGCCAAGCACACGGCGATCGACTGGCACGGGATGACGGTCAACGTCGTTGACACCCCGGGTCACGCCGACTTCGGCGGCGAGGTCGAGCGCGGGCTGTCCATGGTCGACGGCGTCGTGCTGCTCGTGGACGCCAGCGAGGGTCCGCTGCCGCAGACCCGGTTCGTGCTCCGCAAGACCCTCGCCGCGGGCCTGCCGGTCGTGCTGGTGGTCAACAAGACCGATCGGCCCGACGCCCGCTGCGCGGAGGTCGTCGACGAGAGCCTCGAGCTGCTCCTGGAGCTGGCCGACGAGCTCGAGCTCGAGGAGACCACGACCGCGCGGCTGCTCGACCTGCCCGTCGTCTACGCCAGCGGGCGTGCGGGCCGGGCGTCGCGGACCCGCCCCGGTGACGGCGAGCTCCCCGCCGATCCCGGGTTGGAGGCGCTGTTCGACACGATCGCGGCCACCGTCCCGCCGCCGGCCGACGACCCGGACGCCCCGCTGCAGGCACACGTCACCAACCTCGACGCCACCTCGTTCCTCGGCCGCATCGCGCTGTGCCGCGTGCGGGCCGGCGCGATCCGCAGAGGCCAGCACGTCGCGTGGTGTACCGCCGATGGGAAGACCACCCGGGTGAAGATCACCGAACTGCTGCGCACCGAGGCGCTCATCCGGGTGCCGGCCGAGTCGGCGAGCGCGGGTGACCTGGTGGCCGTCGCCGGCATCCCCGACGTCACGATCGGTGATACCCTCGCCGATCCGGAGAACCCGGTGCCGTTGCCGCGCATCTGCGTGGACGAGCCGGCGATCGCCGTCACGATCGGCATCAACACCTCCCCGCTCGCGGCCAGGGACCCGCACCCGGGCACGAAGCTCACGGCCCGCCAGGTCAAGGGCCGCCTCGACACCGAGCTGGTCGGCAACGTGAGCCTGCGCGTGCTGCCCACCGAACGTCCCGACGCGTGGGAGGTGCAGGGCCGCGGCGAGCTGGCGCTGGCCATCCTGGTCGAGACGATGCGCCGCGAGGGTTTCGAGCTGACCGTCGGCAAGCCCGAGGTCGTCACCCGCGTGATCGAGGGCAGGCTGCACGAGCCGTTCGAGCAGCTGTCCTGCGACGTGCCCACCGAACAGCTCGGCGCCGTCACCCAGCTGCTGGCCACCCGCAAGGGCGAGCTGGTCCAGATGGTGCACGGCGAGCGCCGGGTCCGGATGGACTACCGGGTCCCGAGCCGTGGGCTGATCGGGTTCCGGACCGAGTTCCTCACCGTCACCCGCGGAGCCGGCATCGCCAGCCACGTCTTCGACGGCTACGGCCCGTGGGTCGGCGAGCTGCGCACCCGGCTGCGCGGATCGTTGATCTCCGACCGCCCCGGCCCTATCACCGGCTACGCCGTGGACCAGCTCGCCGATCGGGGCGTGCTGTTCGTCGGGCCGGGCACATTGGTCTACACCGGCATGGTGATCGGCGAGTACACCCGCGGTGAGGACCTCGAGGTCAACATCTGCCGCGAGAAGAAGCTCACCAACATGCGCTCGTCCACCGGCGACGAGCTGGTCAAGCTGACCCCGCCCACGGTGCTCAACCTCGAGCAGGCGCTGGAGCTCTGCGCCAACGACGAGTGCGTCGAGGTGACGCCGGAGTCGGTGCGCATCCGCAAGGTCGTGCTCGACTCGCACACCCGGGCGCGGATGCGGTCGCGGGCGCGGTCGGCCACCTGAGCGCGTGGCGGGCTCTTCCGTCCGCGAGTGGTGGCCCGATGCGCGCTCCGCCGACGCTATGCACGGTGCGAGGATGTCAGCCCGCGGGCGTCGCGCCCCGGACGTTCCGGAGGTTCCGGTGTCGATGTGCACTCCGCCGTCGCTCCCCGCGGTGCGGCGGACGCCGGCCGTGCTGGTCGTGCTGCTCGCGGTCCTGCTGGCGGCGTGCACGAGTGGGCCCGCGCCACCGCCGCCTCCCGCGCCCGTCCCGACGCCGCAGCCTGAGCCCACCCAGCTCGTGGTCGGCGTCGACGACTTGGGGGCCGGGTTCAACCCGCACCTGCTCGCGCACCTGTCCCCGGTGACGACGGCGCTGGCCACGCTGGTGCTGCCCTCGGTGTTCCGCGTCGACGCCGAGGGTGTGCCCCGGCTCGACCCCACCATCGCGACGAGCGCGCGAGTCGTGTCCACCGATCCGTTCACGGTGACCTACGAGCTCAACCTCGAGGCCTCGTGGTCGTCGAACGCGCCGATCGCCGCCGAGGACTTCGTGTACCTGTGGGAGCGCATGCGCGTCGAGCCGGGCGTGGCCGACGCCGCCGGCTACCAGCTGATCACCGAGGTGCGGTCGCGGGCCGGCGGCAAGGCCGTGGACGTCGTGTTCTCCCAGCCCTACCCGGCCTGGCAGCGGTTGTTCTCCGAGCTGCTGCCCGCGCACATCCTCAAGGACGCCCCCGGTTCCTGGGTGGGGGCGTTGACCGACGGCCTGCCGGTGTCGGGTGGCCCCTTCCGGATCGCGTCGGTGGACCGCGCCCGCGGCGAGGTCGTGCTCGCCCGCAACGCCCTGTACTGGGACACCCCGGCCGTGCTGGACGAGCTCGTGCTGCGGCGCCTCGACGACACGGCGATGGCGGCCGGGCTCGCGTCCGGGGGCGTCGACGTCACCTTGCCGGAGGCCGATCCAGGGATCCGCACGGCGCTCGACGGGGTGTTCCCGGCACCGCGCACCCAGCTCGCGCCGCAACCCACGGTCACCCAGCTCGGCCTCCGCGGGGACTCCGGCCCATTCGCCGACCCGCGGGTCCGGCAGGCGATCGGGGCGCTCGTGGACCGCGAGGCGGTGCGCGCCGCCGTGTCCCCGGAGGCGTTGCCCGCCGACGCCTTCGGGCTCGCTCCGTCCGAACCCGGCTACGCCGCCACCGCTCCGGCGCGTCCCGACCCGGTCGCGGCCGGTGAGCTGCTGGCCGCTGCGGGCTGGACCCGTGCCGTGACCACCGGCCGGTGGGCCGTGGACGGCGCACCCGTGCGGTTGGTGCTGGGGGCAGCCGCCGAGCGGCCCGAGGACCTGCGGGTGGCGCGGGTCGTCGCGGCGCAGCTCGATGCCGCCGGTATCGACGTCACCGTGATCGCTCCACCGGCCGTGGACCTGTTCGGGCAGCAGGCGGTTCCGGCGACGCCGCCGAGCACCACGTCGCCGTCGGGGGTGACTACCACCGCCGTGCCGCCCCCGGGGGCAGCCTCCGGACGGACCCCGACACCGGCTACCCCGACTCCGACCTCGGTGGTGGCCGCGCCCGGTGGCGTCGAGGCGGACCTGATAGTGCTGCCGCGCACGGTCGGCGGTGCTCCCGGCACGGAGCTGGCCTCGGACTACGGCTGCCCGACGCCGACGGCCGCGGTCTCCGACCCACCGCGGTCGTCAACGGGCTTCTGCTTCCCCGCGCTCCAGCCGTTACTCGACGAGCTGGTGTCGGCGACGCCGCGACCGACGACCTCGGCGGTGGTCGAGCGGGTGCTGTGGCAGCAGCTCCCGGCGCTCCCGCTGTTCCAGCCCGTCACCCTGGTGGTGAGCACGGCCGCCGCCGATGCGGTGACGGGCATCGGACCGGGCCCGTTCCAGACCGGACCGGTAACCGGTGCCGAGCGCTGGCGGGCACCGGTCGGGTGACATTGGCGGACATTCGCGGCATTCCGGTCACCCTTTGGTCACGATAAGGGGGCGCGCGTGACGGGCGGGACAGCAGTTCCTACGGTGCCGGGGGTCGCTGCGTCGGTCCGCCGCAGGGCGGAGTCCTCGCCGCGAACACCGGGCGTCCGGCCAGGACGATCCAGCACGAGGAGGTCGGGGAAGTCGATGAGGAGAACAAGGACGGTGCCCCTTGCCGCGATGTCTGCGGTGGTGGTGTTGGTGCTCTCCGCGTGCGGTGGCGGTGGGGGCGGCGGCGCGTCGCAGGGTGGGGTGTTCGCCGACTGCAAGACGAACCCGAACACCTGCAACTCGGTTCCGCCGGACCAGCTCCGGCAGGGTGGCCAGATCACCTTCGCGCTCGAGAAGAACATCGACAACTTCTTCCTGCTCAGCTCGGGGGGCGCGGTCGTGGACGCGTCGAACGCGCTCCGACCGTTGCTGCCCTACGTGTACGGCGTGCAACCCGATCTCGAGATCACCCTCAACCAGGACGTGATGGAGTCGGTCGAGCAGACCAGCGACAACCCGCAGACGATCGTCTACAAGATCAGGCCCGAGGCGGCGTGGTCGGATGGCACACCGGTCAGCGCGGACGACTTCATCTTCACCTGGCGCTACCAGGACGCGACGACCTGCCCCGGTTGCGCGCCGGCCAACACCGCAGGGTTCAACCAGCTCGCGTCCGTCACCGGCTCGGACGGCGGCAAGACCGTCACCGCGGTCTTCGCCAGCCCGTTCGCCGACTGGAAGAACCTGTGGAGCTCCGGCACCCCGCTCTACCCGGCGCACATCGCGGCCCAGCAGGGTGACTACACCACCGCCGAGGGCCTCAAGAAGATCGAGACCTACTTCAGCGCCACCGTGCCCACCTGGTCCGCAGGTCCCTTCCAGGTGCAGAGCTGGGAGAACAACGTCGCGCTGACGATCGTGCCGAACCCCCGGTGGTACGGCGCCACGAAGCCCAAGCTCGACCGCGTCGTCTTCCGGGTCATCACCGACGCCACGCAGGCCCCGATCGCGCTGCAGAACAACGAGGTCCAGGTCATCTTTCCGCAGCCGCAGGTCGACCTGGTGGAGCAGGTGGCCGCCATCCCCGGCGTCTCCCAGTTCCAGCAACTGGGGCTCGCCTGGGAGCACATCGACCTCAATCTGCGCAACCCGTTCCTGGCCGCCGAGCCGCTGCGCGACGCGCTGTTCCTGGCCGTCAACCGGCAGAAGATGATCGACAAGACGGTCGGACAGTTCAACCCGGACGTCGTGCCGCTGGGCAGCAACGTCCTGTTGCCCGATCAGGACGGCTACCAGGACTCCTACGCTGCGCTCGGCGCCACCGGGGACCTCGAGGCCGCGAAGAAGATCCTGATCGACGCCGGCTACACCGGGGTGGGCACGGCCCTCGTCACGCCCGACGGCCAGGCCGTGCCGACCCTGCGGATGCGCTATACGGTGGGCAACGCGATCCGGCAGAGCCAGTCGGAGATCTTCGTGGCGGCGGCGCGGCAACTGGGTGTCGACTTCCGGATCCAGACTCTCGACGACCTTGGCGGCGTGCTGAGCTCGGGTGACTTCGATGCGATCGTCTACGCGTACGTGTCCTCACCGTTCCCGTTCGGCAACGCCCAGCAGATCCTGGTCACCGGCGGTGGCAACAATTTCGCCGGGTACTCCGACCCTCGGGTCGACACGCTGCTGAACGAGGCGGCGGCGTCCACCGACACCGCGGCGGGCATCGCCAAGCTCGTGGAGGCCAACGCGATCATCGCCGACGCCTCGTTCCAGCTGCCGCTCTACCAGAAGCCAACGTTCCTCGCCGTGCGCAACAACGTGGCGAACGCGCGGTCCAACCCAACGCTGGACGGCCCGACCTACAACATCGAGGAGTGGGGCCTGCGAGCGCCGTGATCTGAGTCCCCGCACGGGCACTGAGTAGGATCTCCTCAGCCTGGCCGGTACCTCCCGTACCGGCCAAGCCGATCCCGTACCCGGCAGGGAAGACCCCATGCTCGCCTTCGCCACCCGTCGCATCGTCGGGTCGATCCCGGTCCTGCTCGTCTCCTCGTTCGTGGTGTTCCTGCTGGCCTCGCTGGCCGGCAACCCCCTCGGTCCGCTGCTGGCGCGCAACCCGCCGCCACCCCCGCAGACGATCGCCGCCGAGACCGCCCGGCTGCGGCTGGACGACCCCCTGTTGTCGCGGTACTGGCAGTGGCTGACCGGCCTGTTCCACGGTGACTTCGGCCCGTCGGTGATCTCGACGCTCGACATCGGCACCGAGCTCGGTGCCCGGTTCCTCGTGACGCTGCGCCTGATCGCGGTCGCGATGCTGGTCGCGCTGGTCCTGGCGGTGGTCGTCGGCGTCGTCAGCGCCGTGAAGCAGTACTCGATCACCGACTACAGTGCGACGTTCCTGGGCTTCCTGTTCCTGTCGATGCCGTCGTTCTGGCTGGCGATCCTGCTCAAACAGGCAGGCATCGGGTTCAACCTCGCCCTCGGCGACCAGGTGATCTTCACGATCGGGGAGGCCACCCCGAACTTCCAGGGCAGCTTCTGGGAGCGCATCGGTGACGTCGCCGGACACCTGGTGTTGCCGACCATCTCGCTCGCGCTCATCTCCTACGCGGCCTGGAGCCGCTACCAACGCTCCTCGATGCTCGAGGTACTGAACTCCGATTATGTCCGGCTGGCCAGGGCCAAGGGGTTGTCCCGCACGACGGTGCTGGTGCGCCACGGTCTGCGCACCGCGCTGATCCCGCTGACCACCGTGACCGCGCTCGACCTCGCCGCCATCATCAGCGGTGCGGTCGTCACCGAGCAGGTGTTCCAGTGGCGGGGCATGGGCGACTTCCTGCTGAACGCGATCCGCACCGATGACGTGTACGCCACGATGGCCTGGTTGCTGGTGACCGCCACGGTCGTCATCGGGTTCAACCTGCTGGCCGACCTGCTCTACGCCGTCCTCGATCCCAGGATCCGCTATGCCTGAGACCCCGTCCGGGGCGTCCACAGCGACCACCACCGCTGCCGCTCCCGGCGTACCGACGTCCACCGGTGTGCCGCCGCCGGAACGCAAGCCCACCGTCGTCGAGCGCAGCCAGTTCCAGCTCGTCCTGCGCCGGTTCCGGCAGCACCGGCTGGCCGTCGCCGGCCTCGTGGTGCTGATCCTGCTGGTGCTGCTCGCCTACGTCGGCAGTGCCGTGTGGAAGTACAAGTTCGGCGCGTTCACCCCGGATGAGTCGGCGCCGCCGTCGTTCGAGCACCCGTTCGGCACCGACTCCACCGGCAAGGACCAGTTCGCGCAGGTCCTGCGCGGCACCCAGATATCGTTGCAGATCGCCGTGCTCGTCGCGTTCTTCTCCACCCTCGTCGGTACGGTCTGGGGCGCGGTGGCCGGCTACTTCGGCGGGCTCACCGACACGATCATGATGCGCGTCACCGACCTGGTCCTCACGCTGCCGCTGATCGCCGTCGCGGCCCTGCTCGGCCACAGCGTCGGCGGCACCTGGTGGCTGATCTCGCTGGTGATCGCCGGTCTCTACTGGGCGTACGTGTCGCGGGTGGCTCGGGGTGTGGTGCTCTCGCTGCGCGAGAAGGAGTTCGTGGAGGCCGCTCGCGCCCTCGGGGCGAGCGACGCTCGCATCATCGCGCGGCACCTGGTGCCCAACGCGCTCGACGCGATCATCGTCAACGCCACGGTCCTGGTCGCGGTGGCGATCCTGCTCGAGACGGCCCTGTCCTATCTCGGCTTCGGCGTCACCGTCCCGGACACCTCGCTCGGCCTGCTGGTCAGCGAGTCCCAGACCGCGCTGACCACCCGGCCATGGCTGTTCTACTTCCCGGGGTTGTTCATCATCCTGATCGCACTGAGCATCAACTTCATCGGTGACGGGCTGCGCGACGCGCTCGACCCGCGGCAGCCGAGGGCGCGGCAGTGACCGGGAACTCGCCCGCGTCCGAGGTCGTTCTGGAGGTCGCCGACCTCACCGTCGGCTTCCCCAGCGACGACGGGCTGGTCCAGGCCGTGCGCGGGGTCAGCTACGGGGTGCGCCGGGGCGAGGTGCTCGGCATCGTCGGGGAGTCCGGCGCCGGCAAGTCGGTCACGTCGCTGGCGGTGATGGGGCTGCTGCCGCGGTCTGCGCAGGTGTCGGGCTCGGTGCGCTTCCGCGGCAGACAGCTCCTGGGAGCCGCGGACGCCGAGCTGAACACGGTCCGCGGCCGCAACATCTCAATGATCTTCCAGGATCCGATGACGTCGCTGAACCCGGTGTACTCGATCGGCTTCCAGGTCGCCGAGGCCATCCGAGCGCACCACTCCGTCAGCAAGGCGGCTGCCCGCAACCGGGCCGCGGAGCTGCTCGAGCTCGTGCACATCCCGAACCCACGCCAGCGGCTGGACAGCTACCCGCACGAGCTGTCGGGCGGCATGCGTCAGCGAGTGGTCATCGCGATCGCGATGGCCAACGACCCGGACGTGATCATCGCCGACGAGCCCACGACGGCGCTGGACGTGACCGTGCAGGCACAGATCATGGAGTCGCTGCAGACCGCACAGCAGCAGACCGGCGCGGCCATGGTGCTGATCACCCACGACCTCGGCGTCATCGCGGGGCAGGCCGATCGCGTCCTGGTCATGTACGCCGGAAAGCTGGTCGAGGTCGGCACGGCCGAGGACGTCTTCTACACCCCCCGGATGCCCTACACGGTCGGGTTGCTGGGGAGCGTGCCCCAGCTCGACCGACCCGGCACCCGCCTCATCTCGATCCCCGGTGCGCCGCCGTCGGTGCTGCACCTGCCTGCGGGGTGTCCGTTCGCCCCGCGGTGCCCGCTCGTGGTGGCCCGGTGTACGGAGAAGGAGCCGGTCCTGGAGCCGACCACCGGCCCCGAGCACCTGGCCGCGTGCCATCGTTCCGCCGCGCTCGTCGGTGCGGCGCCCGGCGACGTGTTCGACGCCAGCGCGTCCGCCGTGGTGGAGAGCGGGCGGGACGCATGAGTGCCCCGGCGTGGCGCACGGACGGTGCGTCCCGGGGCGGCTCCGGTCCGATCGTGGCCGCGCGCAACCTCGTCAAGCACTTCCCGGTGCGCTCGTCCGGGTTGCTGCGGCGGCAGCGCGGCGTGGTGCACGCCGTGTGCGACGTGTCGTTCGATCTGGCCGACGGCGAGACGCTGGGGCTGGTCGGCGAGTCGGGCTGCGGTAAGTCCACCCTGGCGCGGCTCGTCCTGAACCTGATCGAGGCCACCTCCGGGCAGGTCTGCTACGACGGCACCGACCTGACCACGCTGTCGTCCAAGCAGATGCGCGGGCTGCGCCGGGACCTGCAGATCGTGTTCCAGGACCCCTACGCCAGCCTCGACCCGCGGATGCCGGTGAACGAGATCATCGCCGAGCCGCTGCGGATCCACGGCCGCTTCGACGCCGCCGGTCGCACCCAGGTCCGCGACCTGCTGCGCACCGTCGGCCTCGAGCCCGAGCACGGCAACCGCTTTCCGCACGAGTTCTCCGGGGGACAGCGCCAGCGCATCGGAGTGGCCCGGGCGCTCGCGTTGCGGCCCAAGGTCCTCGTGCTCGACGAGCCCGTCTCGGCGCTCGACGTCTCGATCCAGGCCGGCGTGCTCAACCTGCTCGACGAGCTGCAGTCCGAGCTGGGCCTGGCGTACCTGTTCGTCTCCCACGACCTGTCGGTGGTGCGCCACATCGCCGACCGGATCGCGGTCATGTACCTCGGCCGGATCGTGGAGACGGGTCCGGCCGACGCCCTGTTCGACGGCCCCGCGCACCCCTATACCCAAGCCCTGATCTCCGCGATCCCGCTGCCCGACCCACGCCGGCAGCGGGTCCGGGAGCGGATCACCGTGGTCGGCGACGTGCCGAGCCCGGCCGACCCGCCCAGCGGGTGCCGGTTCCGCACCCGCTGCCCGACGTTCGCCGCGGTGCTGGGCGAGGCCGAGCGCCGCCGGTGTGTGGACGAGGTGCCGGAGTTGGTCGATCGCGGGCAGGGGCACCCGGTGGCCTGCCACTATGCGGAGCCGAAGAGCCTGATCTGAGGCTGTCCGCATAGAGTGCGGCCGTGACGTCGACCCTGCGGCGCCGGCTGCTCCTGGTACACGCCCATCCCGACGACGAGACGTTGACCACCGGCGGCACGATCGCGCGCTACGCAGCCGAGCCCGACACGTCGGTCACGCTGGTGACGTGCACGCTCGGCGAGCAGGGCGAGGTGATCCCGCCGGAGCTCGCCGAGCTTGCCCCCGACCGCGCCGACCAGCTCGGCGGTTACCGCATCGGTGAGCTCGCCGGTGCCTGTGCGGCGCTGGGGCTGGGGCCGGGGGACCACCGCTTCCTCGGGGGCGCCGGGCGGTGGCGCGACACCGGCATGGCACTGGCCGGCAACGGCATCCGCGCCGCGACCCCGTCGCACCTGCACCCGCGCGCGTTCGCCGCGCCCGAGCCGTTCGACGAGCCGTTCGACGAGCAGGTCGACGCGCTGGTCGCCGTGCTGGCTGAGCTGCGCCCGCAGGTGGTGGTCACCTACGCCGCCGACGGCGGTTACGGCCACCCGGACCACGTCCGGGCGCACGAGATCACCGTGGCTGCGGTGCGGCAGGTCCCGGCCCGGCTCTACTTCACGGTGACCGGCCGCTCGACCCTCGACGCGGGGCTTGCGGCGCTGGCCGATGCCGCGGAGATGCCGTTCCGCCTGCCCGAGCCCGACGGGCTGCCGAGCGTGCCGGACGCCGCGATCACCACGCGCGTCGACGTCACGGCGCAGCGGGCCGCCCGGGTCGCGGCCCTGCGCGCGCACGCCACCCAGATCGCGCTCTGGTCGAGCGGCGGGGAGCTGGGCGAGAAGGGGTTCGCGCTGGCGATGAGCAACCTCGTCGCGCAGCCGCTGCTCGACGTCGAGGAGTACGTGGCGGCCGACGGCGGCGCACCTGCCTCGACCGATCTCTTCGCGGGGGTCGGGCGATGACCGCGCCGCGGGGTCTGGAACGCCCGGCCGGCCAGGGTGGGAAGGTCACCCCGCGCGTGGCTCCCGACGCCGCCGTGCTCGGGTTGCTCGTCGTCGACGGCGCCCTGCTCGGAGCGTTCGGGCTGGTGTTCACGCCGCTCTACGCCGGCGCCGTGCCCGTGCCGATGGGTGCGCTGCTCTCGATCCTGATCCTGCCCTGGCTCGTGCGTCGCGCCGGCGAGATCGACGAGCGGCCCACCCGCGCGGGTGCTCCCCTTGCTGCGTGGGTACTCGTCGTCGGGGTGCTCGGCTTCGCCGGACCAGGTGGAGACGTGATGCTGCCGAGCACCTGGCAGTCGCTGCTACTGCTCACCGGTGGCCTCGGAGCCGGCCTGTGGACCCTGCGCGGCTGACGCCGCCCGTGCGCGGAAATCGTCGCCCTGGCGACGATTTCCGCGCACGGGCGGCGTCAGCCGCACATCACACCGCCCCGGCTCCCGATCCGATCACTTCCCGAGACATACTGGACGCGCACCGAGAACACCCGAGTGGAGGACCACCCGTGACCTACGTGATCGCCGAGCCCTGTGTCGACCTGCTCGACAAGGCGTGCATCGAAGAGTGCCCGGTGGACTGCATCTACGAGGGAGCGCGGATGCTCTACATCCACCCCGACGAGTGCGTGGACTGCGGCGCCTGCGAGCCGGTCTGCCCCGTCGAGGCCATCTACTACGAAGACGACGTGCCCGAGCAGTGGACCGCCTACACCAAGGCCAACGTCGACTTCTTCGACGAGCTGGGCTCCCCCGGCGGTGCGTCCAAGGTCGGCAAGGTCGACCGCGACGTCGAGCCGGCAGCGAGCCTGCCGCCGCAGCAACACGACGAGTGAAGGTAGGGCTCCCCGACTTCCCCTGGGACTCCCTCACCGAGGACAAGGCACTCGCCGCGTCGCACCCCGGCGGGATCGTCGACCTCTCGATCGGCACGCCGGTGGATCCCGTCCCCGACGTCGTCCGAGCCGCGCTCGCGGGCTCCGCAGCCGACGAGCCCGGCTATCCCACGACACACGGCACGCCGGAGCTGCGCGAGGCCCTCGTCGGCTGCCTGGCCCGCCGGTTCGGGGTGACGGTCGCCCCGTCGGCCGTGCTACCGACGATAGGTTCCAAGGAGCTCGTCGCCTGGCTGCCGACCCTGCTCGGCCTCGGGACGGGCGACGTCGTCGTGCTCCCCGAGCTGGCCTACCCGACCTACGAGGTCGGCGCCCGGCTCGCGGGCGCGACGTGGATGCGGGCCGACTGGCCGGTCGTGCCGGACACGCGTCACGTCGCGCTCGTCTGGGTCAACTCGCCGTCCAATCCGACCGGACGGGTCCTCGCGCCCGAGCAGCTTCGGACGGTCGTCGACCGGGCCCGCGAGCACGGCGCCGTGGTGGCGTCCGACGAGTGCTACCTGGCGCTCTCCGACGGTGCGGTCTCGATCCTGCACCCGGACGTCTGCGGCGGCTCGCACGCGGGCCTGCTCGCGGTGCACTCGCTGTCGAAGTCCTCCAACCTGGCTGGCTACCGTGCCGGCTTCCTCACCGGTGACCCGATGTTGGTCGCTGCACTGCTGGAGGTGCGCAAGCACGCCGGTATGATCGTGCCGCGGCCGGTGCAGGCGGCGATGGCGGCGGCAGCGGCTGACGATGCGCACGTGGCGGTGCAGGCGCAGGTCTACGCCCGCCGCCGCGCGCAGCTGCGGGTGGCGCTGGAGGCCGCCGGGATGCGCCTGGAGCACTCCGAGGCCGGGCTGTACCTGTGGGCCACCGCAGGTGAGCCGGCCCGGGTGACGGTGCGGCGCCTGGCGACGCGGGGTGTGTTGGTGGCACCGGGGGAGTTCTACGGTCCGGCAGGTGCGCAGCACGTGCGCGTGGCCCTGACCGCGGCCGACGAACAGATCACGGCGGCGGCGCAGCGGTTGACGATGGTGTGAGGCACGCGGGAGCGCGCGTTCTACAGCTTCTGTGTGTGGGTCGCTACCTTTTGCCAGGCGGCAAGCCACTGCGCGCGCTTCTGCTCGGCTCTCGAGCGTTCACGTTCCACCAGGCGGCCGGCGACGAACACCACGTGGGCGTCGGGCTGCTCGCCGAGGCCGTCGAGCAGCTCGCGGATCCGGTGCTCGGCGACGCACGCGTCCTGGTGGTCGCCCAGCACCTCCTGCAGCTCCGCGGTGGCGGCGAGCAGCCGCTTGACCAGCTTGCCCGTCGCGGTCGACCGGAGTGCGGGTTCCACGAGCTCACCGGTGTAGCGCACCCGCTTGCCGCTGATCCGCAGGGCGTGCAGCACCTCGTCGGGCGGGTCCTCCCCGGCCCGGTCCACGGCCTTGCGCAGCTTGCGTGCCTCGGCCCGGACGAGGTCGACGAGCTCGGGCTGGGCCTGCGTGGCCGTGGGGGTGGGTAACGGCAGCCGGACCGTGTCGGCCAGGCGCTCCACCAGCGTCGTGTACCGCGGCGCGTCCAGGGCTGCCAGCATGTTCGCGCGCGCCCCCGCATGCTCGGCCTCCAGGGCGTCGACCAGCACCGCACCCGCATCCTGCTCGGATGCCGGCAGCGTCGCGATCTCGCCGCGCAGCCGCAGCAGCAGCACGTCGAGGTCGCGCACGGGGCCGAGTGCCCCACCCAGCCAGCCCAGCTCGGCGCGCAACCCGTCGGCCCAGGCGGCGTCCAGCAGGGGACGGGCCGCCTTCAGGGTGGCCCGCATCCGGCGTACCGACACCCGCATCTGGTGCAGGTCCTCGATGTCGGCCCCGCTCCGAGTGCCCGGGGCGTGCTTGAGCAAGGCACGCAGCCGCAGGTCGAGCGCGGCTCGCACGTGATGGGTCGGCGGGTCGGCCGGGTCGGCTGTCACCGGCTCCGGCAGGTCGAGCACGGGCTGGTGGGAGCGGCGCGGCGTCGCGGTGGGCACGACCGACGAGGATAGCGTCAGTTGGCGTGGAGCACGGAGTTCAGCGCGACGCCCTCGCCGCTGCGGGCCAGCACCTCCACCGCGCCGGTCACGGAGTTGCGACGGAACAGCAGCCCGTCTTGCCCGGACAGCGTGCGCGCCGCGGCGGTGCTCCCGTCTGGCAGCGTGACCTTGGTGCCCGCGGTGACGTAGAGCCCGGCCTCGACGACGCAGCTGTCGCCGAGCGAGATGCCGATGCCGGCGTTGGCGCCGATGAGGCAGTGCCGCCCCACCGCCACCACCTCCTTCCCGCCGCCCGACAGCGTCCCCATGATCGACGCCCCGCCCCCGACGTCGGACCCGTCGCCGACGAGGACCCCGGCCGAGATCCGGCCCTCCACCATCGACGCCCCCAGCGTGCCGGCGTTGAAGTTCACGAACCCCTCGTGCATCACGGTGGTGCCCGCGGCCAGGTGCGCACCCAGCCGGACGCGGTCGGCATCGCCGATGCGGACACCCGCGGGGAGCACGTAGTCGACCATCCGCGGGAACTTGTCCACGCCGAACACGGTGACCGGCCCGCGGGCCCGCAGCCGCATGCGGGTGAGCTCGAAGCCCGGCACCGGGCACGGTCCGTGGTTGGTCCACACGACGTTGGCGAGCAGCCCGAAGACGCCGTCCAGGTTCACCTCGTGGGGTACGACCAGCCGGTGGCTGAGCAGGTGCAACCGCAGGTAGACATCGCGCGGATCGGCGGGCGGGTCGCTGAGCGAGTCGATCGTGGTGCGCACCACGACCGTCGTGACGCCGCGGGCGCCGTCGGCCCCGGTGAGGGGCTCGAGGTCCGCCGTGACGTCCGGCGCGTCCGGTCCGAGGGTAGGGCTGGGATACCAGGTGTCGAGAACGGTGCCGTCGTCGGCGACGGTGGCCAGGCCGGTGCCGGAAGCGCCCTCACGGCGCGGTGCGATGCTCACGGGTGCTGACCGTATCCGGTGCCGGAGCACTATCGGGCGCGGTGTCGTTCTCGGCGAGCACCGTGGCCCGCGGCGGGAAGGTCCGCCGATGGCCAGGAGATCGTGATGCGGACATGCCGCTTGTCGATGGCCCTGCCGTCGGGCAGCTGCTCATCGGGGGTGCCTGCCGGGTAGACCACGATGCGCGGGCCGGGTCCGCCGCGGTGGTCGCGGTCCCAGACGCGCACCTGTTCGGCCATCGCCTCCGCGAGCGTGGCGGCGCCCGGTCCGAAGGCGTGGACGCCGAACTCGGCCATCGACTCGTCCAGCCTGCGCGCGGTGAGGTAGGCGAAGCTGCCTCCGTCGACGGCGGCGTCGTTGGATCTGCGGGTGATCGGGGAGACCAGGCCGGTGTCCAGCTCAGGGTCCACCGAGATCCGGCAGTAGCCGTCCAGGGCGGTGGCCAGCCACAGCTGGAGCGTGTCGAACGGCACCATGCGTTCGATCACCACGCCCGTCCAGACGTCCACGCGCGTGGTGTCGAGCGCTCCGTCGAGCAGATCGGGGTCGGCCGGGAACCCGTCGTCGAATCTCAGGCCGATCTCCTCACCGCGTAGGAGCAGCAGACGCTCGGTGTGGGCTCCGGCGCCCTGCATGGTGACGAAGCCGCACACCTCCGCCGACCGGCTGACGAGCTGGTCACCGGCGTGTTCGAAGGTGATCGAGCGGGTCAGGCTCCGCATCCTCACCGGGACGGTGAGGGTCCCGCCCTCGGTGAGCTGGTCGACCCAGGCCGGGGGGATGTCCCAGGCCCCGACCGTGACGATGATCCGGTCGTAGCGTGCGTGCTTCGGTACGCCCTCCTCGGCGTCGGCCAGCACGACGTTCACCCGCGAGTAGCCCGCTTCGGTGAGGCAGCTGCGGGCACGGTCGACCACCTCCGGGTCGATGTCGACGGTCGTGACCTCGCCGTCCGCACCGACCAGCTCCGCCATCAACGCGGCGTTGTAACCGCCGGACCCGATCTCCAGGACCCGCATGCCCGGGCACAGCCCCACCTGCTCCAGCATCATGGCCTGGAGCCATGGCGCGGATATCGAGCTGATGGTGATGCCGTGCTCGTCCCGCTTGGTGCGCACGGTGTCCTGGGCGTAGGACTCCTCCAGCGTCGCCCCGGGGGCGAACAGGTGCCGCGGCACCGTGCGGAACGCAGCCTCGACCTCCTTCGACACGATCGTGCCCTTGTTCACCAGTTCGTCGGTGAGCCTGCCCCGCAGTTGCGCGGCACGGGCTGAGTCGGCGATCACTTCTGTCACGAGCTGTTCCCTTCTTATACTGCCTGGTACATCTTCTGGGTACGCATCGCGTGCCAGCCAACGGGCTTCCCCGGAGTGGATAATTATCGGAAGGCCCACCGGTTCACGCGATCATGAGGTGCGATCATGAGGCGGTATGAGCTGAGGCAGGTGACTCCTCGACCTGGTGGCGGCCTCGCCGTAGGTGGCCACCGCCTCCGGACAGGCTGCCACGGAGGTGGTGCTGCCTGAGCTGCTGCACCTGTACCACGTCCACATGGGCGGCATCTGTCCAGCGCTCGCCGCGGCGTCCGCGGTCCCGCGGCGCGCGGACGGTGGGGGTCGGTGGTGGGTCGGGTAGGTCGAACAGACCCGGTTGGCTGGTCATCCGCGGCTCACACGCCGGGCCAGTGCGCGGTCGAGCGCGGGTAGGTCGAGCGGGCGGGGTGGTGGGTGTTCGTCGGGCCGGTCCTCGACGGGTGCGTCGCCCCGGCCGCCGATGCAGGTGGGGCGGGTCGGGGCGGCGGGACCACCGGTCTCGAGGAGCACGGTGTGGTCCCAGCAGTCGCCGAGGTCGTAGCGGTAGGACAGCCGGGCGCCGGCGCGGGGCAGGGCGTCGGCCAGGGTGAGCTGGTCGGAGGCGGCGCACTCTTCGAGGTCGAAGAAGGGGTCGGCGTAGTGCCTGCCGTCGGCGGTGAAGACGTGCAGGTGGTCCCCGTCCCACTCGAACAGGATCTGGATGATCTCGTGCAGTTTGGTGAGGGTGGTCGTGGCGGGCAGGCGCACGCGACGCCAGACCGGGGGCCGGAACCGGTCGAGGTCGATCCGCAGTTCGAGCACGTCGTCGCCGGTCCACGTGGTGCGCGGAGCCGGCTGGTGGTCGAGCTCGGGACGGGCCCACCGGCCGAGCGGGGTGACCGTGCGGGTGAGGGGGTCGAGGGCGCCGCACTCGGCGAGCACCTCGAGCGCGCCGGTCTCGGGGAGCAGGCCGCGGCGGAACGCGTGCCCGACGGTCATCTGATCACGCAGCGGAAGCAGGTCCAGCAGACCCTCGACAGCGTCACCGAACCGGGGGTCGGGGAGGCCGGGAGAGGTGGTGAGGACGTCGAGGGCGGCGGCGCAGACGAGCATGGCGCTGCGGCGTTCGGGATCGTCGGACTCGGCGCGCAGCACGGCCGTGAGACCGTGTCGCCACTGTCCGGGTGGGTCGTCGGTGGTCGCGGCGGCGCATGCGCGGGTGACTCCGACGGTGAGCAGGCCGGCGCCCTGGGCTGCGGTCCAGGCCCGGTGCAGCGCGGGCACGTGCGCGGCGCTGACCACGCGTCCTGGGTCGGGCAGCTCGGCCGCCGCGCATGCCGCGGGGATGTCGGCGCGGCGCAGCACCGCCTTCGCGGTGACTGGACGCCCGGGGCCGACGAATGCGGCCACGGCGCGGGCCCGGGTGAGGAGCGCGCAGTCACGGGCGGCGTCGGCGACGGTCGACGTGGGCCTGGGTTCTGCATCCTCGCGTGCCGAGACCTCGGTCCGGCCGCCGTGGTCATCGGGGGGATCGAGCGGTGCTGATGTCGCACGCTGTTGTGCATACGCCGACCGTACCGAGACCCGTCGGAGCGACGCGTGCGCGCCGCCGATCATGATCGCGCCTGGGACGTGTCGAGATGCAGTTGTGGCCGGGGGTCGCAGCTCAGCGCGCGGAGCAGGGCCGAGTTGAACCGTTGCCCCGCGCTCATCGGCTGCAGTGATCTGTGGTTCGTCATCGGCGTAGTTGCGCGGTTGCTGTTCAGGGCCACGTTCTGGTGATGCGGCCACCAGCGTGGACGTGCCAGAAGCCGATCTCGGTGCGCTGGACGGCGCGGTGGATGGCGGGCATGGTGTCGAGGAAGCGCTGGGCGATCTGGTCGAGAGTGGCGTTGCCATCGGTGAGGCAGAACAGGTGACCGCTGGTCAGGGCGCCGAGTTCGTCGGTGCGGTAGCGGATCCGGCGGTCCTTGGTGAGCAGGGTCCAGCCCTGGCGGCAGCCTTCGGTGATCCATTCGGCGTCGCCGATCTCCTGAGCGTCGCGGGGGTAGAACTCGGCGATGAGGTGGACAACATGTCCGGCGTCGCGCGGTCTGGGTGCCGAGGTCTTCGGTCAGGCTGCGGTCGAGGAAGAACTGAGGCGGCTTGTCGGAGGACATCTTCGACGACGGTCTCGGTCAGGTCGTACTCCTCGGCGACCGCGCTGATCGGTTCGCCCGTGCGCCAGAGCGCGACGACGTCCTCGACCTTCACCTTGTTGGCGGTCAGTACCGGGGAGCCCCAGCCGAAGCGGGGGTCGATGACCACCTCGGCGCCCGACGGGTAGCGGGGCAGTCGGAGTCGGATGGCGGCGCCGGTGTCGTCCCAGTCGATGTCGTGCAGGTGGTGCTCGAGGACTTCCTTGATGGCGTGTTGGTGGTCGCGGGCGCGGACCAGGGATTCGTCGGCCAGGCGGACGAAGACGGCGACGCCGTCGGTGGCGATGCGGCGTGTGGCCAGGACGAAGGGGTCGTCGAACTCGGCGCGGACAATCGCTGCGGCCCGGCGGATCTCGTCCATCGGCATGCCGACGACGCGCAGTGCGCGCAACACGTGGGCTCTTGCCGTCATGAAGCGGCTTGTGTGGGTGAGTGCGTCCTGCCCGGAGACCTCGCCGCGTTCGATCTGGGAGATGTGCGATGCGTACTCGTGCGCCACTACTGTCCGGCTGGAACGAACGTGGCGAGCACGGGAGGAAGATGTGGCGAAGGCTGCGAGGGAACGGCTGGCGCGGCTGCTCGGCGACGCCGGGCCGGCCGGTTCGTTCAGCGCTGCGCTGTCGGCGCCCGCGCATCTCCTGCAGCTCGAGGTGTCTGGTGTCGGGCCGGTGCGCCTTCCGGTCCGCGCGCCCCAGGTGAAGAAGCTGATCTCGGTGGCTCGGTCGGCGAAGTTCGGCCGGGGGGAGGTGACGCTGACCGACACCAGCGTCCGCGACACCTGGGAGCTCGTCGGAGATCAGATCACGCTCGGTGGGCCCGGCTGGGCGGCGCTGATGGACCGAGCGCTGGAGCATTTCCGCGACGAACTCGGGCTCCCGCACACGACCCGGTTCTGCGCCGAGCCGCACTCGATGCTGCTCTACGGCAAGGGGCAGTTCTTCCTCCCGCATCAGGACTCGGAGAAGGACGACGCGATGGTGGGCACGTTGGTGGTGTCACTGCCGTCGGTCCACACCGGTGGGGAGCTGGTCATCGACCACGGGGGGAAGAGCAGTGCCTACCGTGCGTCGAAGAACGAGCTGACCTTCGTCGCGTTCTATGCCGACTGTCGCCACCAGGTCACGCCGGTCAGATCCGGGTACCGGGTGGTGCTCACGTTCAACCTCCTTGCCGCCGGCCCGCCCGCGGCGCAGGCGGCCGATCCCTCCGCCGAGCTGGCGCACTGCCTGAGCGAGCACTTCACCAAGCCGGCCACCCCGCGGTACGGAGTCCGGGACCTCGGGCCGCCGAACCGGATGGTCTTTCTGCTCGACCACGAGTACTCCCAGCGTGGGCTGAAATGGGCCCTGCTGAAGGGAGCTGACGCGGAGCGCGCCCCGCTCGTGCGCGCCGCGGCTGAGCAGGCCGGATGCGAAGCGGTGTTGGCGCTCGCCGAGGTGAAGGAAACCTGGGACGCCATGCCGTCCGACGGCGACCCGTGGCACGACGACGATCAGGACCCCGACAGCATTGAGCTCAACGACCTGATCGACGACGAGATCACCCTCGGCTGGTGGACCAGCCCCGACGGCGCTGGCGGTGAGCCGATCTCCCTGCGCGTCCCCGACCACGAAGTGTGTGCGACCACCCCGAGTGCGGACCTGGCTCCCTACCAGTCCGAGTACGAGGGCTACATGGGCAACTACGGCAACACGGTGGACCGGTGGTACCGGCGGGCCGCGGTGGTCGTGTGGCCGAGGGACCGGGCGTTCGTGGCACGAGCCGAGGCCGGATCGCAGTGGGCTCTCCACGAGCTCCGCGACCGCATCACGGCCGGGGACCTGGAGGGCGCACGTGCCGCGGCGGAGTCGCTCGCGCCGTTCTGGCGAACGACCGGGTCGCGGCCGGGACTGCTCGGTGCCGCGCTGGAGGTGGCGGTGGGCTTGCGTGTTGCCGATACGGCGGCGATGTTGCTGGAGCCGTTCCGGGTGGAGACGGTGGCGCAGGAGCATGCGGGCGGACTGGCGGCGGCGGGTGGGCGGTACGGCGGGGAGTGGACGCGGCGCCTCCTCAAACAGTGGTTCGGGCCGGAGCACCGCTACGGAACCGACCGGCACGAGTGGGTCGGCGACCAGCTGCCGGGGGTGTGCGGGGCGCTGTGTGATGCAGGCCGGCCGGAGGTGGCACGGCTGCTGGCCGCGGAGGTCTGGCTCTGGATGGACGGCCAGCTCGGGTCTTGGACGACCATCGCGCGGACCGAGATCCGCCGGCCGCAGCTGGCGATGCTCGGCTCGCCGCTGGTGCGGCTACTGGTAGCGGCCGACGACACGCTCCGCGAGGAGATCGCCGGGGCGCTGCGCGGGTTCGGGGACACTGTGCTGGAGGTCCTGATGCCGGCGCTTCGTTCGGTGCAGGCGCGGCGGCCGGCGGGGCTCGACGCGGTCGCGCGCGACTGCGCGCACCGTCTCGATGAGATCATCGCGCGACCGCTGTGCGACGACGACTGGTCGATCGCCTGGACCGGGTGCGGCTGCCACTTGTGCGTCGCGCTGGCGACGTTCCTCGGCTCCCGGTCGCAGCAGATCCACGAGTGGCCGTTGGCGACGGACGGACGGCGGCACATACACAACCAGATGGAGTGGGCCGGCCTGCCGGTACGGCACCAGACCCGGCGGCGCGGCCGGCCGTACACGCTCGTGCTGACGAAGACCGACGAACTGTTCACGCGCGCCACGGACGCGCGCCACGAGGCCGTGACCGACCTGGCCTGGCTGACGTCGACGTGGGGGGACACCTCGGCGTGACCGAAGGGTGACCGAAGGGCCTATTCGATGATGCGAGCGAGGTAGTTGACCTCTCTGTCGTCGTCACCGAGCTGCGGATGCGGTCGCCCGTGTGCGTAGGGCAGGCAGCGGTCGATCAGCTCCGGCGCGGTGGAGTTCCGGGTGGCCAGCCATCGGACCCAGGCCGGCAGCAGCGCCACCAGCTCGTCGGCGAAGTCGTCGAGGTAGTAGTTGCGCAGGTGCAGCGCGCACAGGGCGACCCGGTGCGGGGAACACGTGGCGTAGACCGCGTCGATCCCGTTCACGTTCCAGGAGTCGGCCAACTCCTCGACCAGTTCGTCCAGGTCGTCGGTCGGCTGCGGTTGGCCGGAGTCGTGGGCACGAAGCCAGGCGGCGAACTCCGCCGCGGCGGAGTTCGCCGTCAGACCGCCGCCGGATCGGGTTTCCGGCCGCCGCACTGCCCTTTTGACGGCCTCGGCCAACCGCTTGCTGCGGTGGTACTCGGCGAACTGCTCGACATTCTCCCCGCCGGGACGCATGAACCCCGCCTCGGCCGGCAGCAGGGCGGCCAGCAGACCCGGGTCGTCGACCGGGGCCAGGACGGTCCCGGCCGACGAGGGCCGGCCCACGCCGGTCTGCCAGTTGGTCAACGCCGCCGCGGATGAGGGGTAGTAGCCGCTGTGCACGGTGAACGCCTCATGTCCGCAGGCGTCGATGTCCCACAGATACCAGCGCCCAGCCTCCTCGGCGGTCACGATCGGTGCGGTGACGGCGAACCGGCTGCCGTACCGGTCCGAGGTCCACAGCACCTGCCCGGTCACCTTGGGGCCCCGCGGCGACCTGGGCAGTGTCCGTCCGGCAGGCAGCGCCCGCAGCCGGCTGATCGTCTCGTCGACGGCATCGGGGAACGGATGGGGCAGCACGGACATCAGCGCGGTGCACACGCGCCACGGCCCGCGCCAGGCGTCGGCCCGCTCGGTACTCACCGTCAAGGCGGCGACGACCGAAGCCTCGGCCGCCACCAGCGTGGCCTCGGCCAGGTGCTGCGGGCCGACCCGCACATCCACCGGTGATCGTTCGTCATCGGCGAGCAGGTCTCCCAGCCGCTCGCACAGGGCGTCGGTCACGACGATGTCGGCCTGATCGGCGACCGCCTGCGCGAGGTCCGCGATCAGATCCGTGGCCATGGCGGCGGCCCGTGACGCCCGTCGCGTGTCGATCTGGTCTCGGTGGGCCGCCAGGTTCTGGAAGGCCCGTATCAGCTCGCGGTCATCGCGCGTAGGCGTGGCAACTGCCGGTACCCGTTGGCTCATCGGGGACCGGGACCGCACGGAGGACCGACCAGAGCTGCCAGCCTTCTTCTTCCGCTTCCGAGATACAGGCACCCGCGGAAGCATAGGCCCACCGGTGGGCCGAAGCTGTGCCCGAACCCCCGGGCGGCGCCCGTACGACGTGCCCTTACCCGCCGGGCAGGGGTGCCATCGAGGTCCTTGTAGTCCTCATCGGGTGTCGAAGACCCCGATGCCGGCACGGGTGACGCAGGCGAGCCGCGCTGGAGGTGACCAGCCCGGACTGTCGGGCGTGGGCCATCGCCGATGGCACGGCCACGCGGACACGGCGTCGCGCAGTCTGCGTGCCGATGTCTTCCCCAGACTGCGGGGAAAGGACTCGAACAGGTACTCGTGGCATCCCTGCGCCAGGCAGGGGTTCACGTGCCGGACGACAGGCAATGCACCTGCAAGCGGGCCAGGTCGTTGGGCGGTGCTGGCCGGGGATGCGCTCAGGCGATAGCGGTGATGTCGCCGTCGTCGAAGTAGATGGCCTGGTGGAGCTGGCCGCCGAGGGCGGCGGCGTATCGGGCGAGGACGTCCTGGCCGGAGACCTTGCCGCGTTCGATCTGTGAGATGCGGCCCTTGGTGACGCCCATGCGGTCGGCGACCTGCTGCTGGGTCAGGCCGCGTGTGCGGCGGACCTCGGCGAGGCGGCGGCCGATGACCTCGGCGAGCATCTGGCGCTTGCCCGTCTCCACGGCGGCCTCGCCACCTGCACGCTCGACATGCTCGGCCCGGATGTCGCTCCAGGCAACGTGGCTGCTCATTGCTGCTCCTCCTCTTCCTGGGTCCGTTCCTTGAGATAGCGCTCGTAGCGTTGCTCGGCCAGTGGAATCGCTTCGGTGTACCAGGCGTTCCACCGGCCGGCCTTGTCACCGGCGACGAGCAGGATGGTGGATCGCCATGGATCGAAGGCGAACAGAATTCGCACGCTGCCGGGGCGTAATTCCTTCAAATTGGCGATGGAAGATCCGTTGATGGTGTCGAGAGCGGACGCCCGAGGCCCGGACCGCCGTCAGCGAGGGCGTCGATGGCCTGCACGACCCTGGCGTGCGCGGTGGTGTCGAGTGCGTCGAGCCAGTCGCGAACCTCGTTCACGACGTAGACGTGCCACTCTCCGTGCACCACGTCCTGAGTGTAGCGATTGATATACCTGGCCGCCAACGTCGTGGCGACCATCAGTGGTCCATTAGCGGCAGTGCGATCGCTGCGGTGGCCGGCAGAGAGGGGACCTCGGCGGGCCTGCGGGCACGGCTTCAGGCGGCGATGTCGTTCTCGTAGCGCTCGTAGCGCTCGTAGCGCTCGTAGCGCACGGCGGCGTCGACGTCGTTCTCGGTGATGTCGTAGACGTCTGCGACGCGGCCGCGGGGTTCGCCGGCGGCGATGAGTTCGGCGATCGTCTCGGTGCGGGCTCCGCTGGTGAGGGAAGGCGATGCCGGGCACCGGCAGCCACGTCCTGATCCGCGTCAAGTCCGATATCCGGCTGCCCCGCATCAGCCCGTTCGCCCAGGACGGGTCCTACCTGGCCCGCCTGTCCGGCGGCGGCACCACCCTGAACATGCGGGTGATCGAATACCACATCACCCTGGACGGGCAGACCACGCCCGAGCTGTTCTGCCTGGTCACCGACCTGCTCGACCACACCACCC
>Ga0136617_10000051_pt1 | contig 75091 bp, 73 predicted proteins | sample AntDrymUQ3222106_2_FD_129672 | JGI IMG/M metagenome (GOLD analysis project Ga0136617, IMG submission 129672) | Polar desert sand microbial communities from Dry Valleys, Antarctica - metaG UQ322 (21.06) | ecosystem: Environmental > Terrestrial > Soil > Desert | place: Antarctica: Dry Valley...
CAGCCGTACGGCCTCGGCGCGGAACTCCGGACTGAACTTCCGATACTTTCGAGACATTCTCGCTGTCACCCTTCGGATCCGACCCTACTCGGGTCGTGGTCCGCGAACAACGGGGCACCTCATCCGGCGGTCGAGTGATCGCGTGTGAGTGTGGAATTTGGTCAACGGGGGTGAGCCCAGGTGGCGGGTGATGTCAGGCTCGGTGTGGTCCTGGCCCAGCTGCGGACAGCGCGAGGACTGACGAGGGGCGCGGTGGCCCGACAGACGAAATCTTCACTGTCGTTGCTGTCGTATGTCGAGTCAGGGGACCGGGTGCTGCAGCCGTGGTTGGCGCAGGCGCTGGACCGGCTCTACGGAACGGGTAGCGTGGTCGCATCCCTCGCGCGGGGCGCTGACCGCACGCCGAAGGACAGCTCCGGGTCCGAGGTAACCACGACGGACGTGTTCGTGGTGCAGCTGCCGCAGGGAGGTCCCGCAATGCTCCTGTCCCGCCGGGAGGTGCTGACGGCCCTCGGCGCCGGGATCATCAGTGGCAGTCCGCAGGGGGAGTTCGAACGGGCACTGGATCGGATCGAGTTCAACGATGAGATCCTACGGTTTTTCGAGGATGCTTTTCGTGGCTTCAAAGAAGCTGCTCGCACTCTTTCACCTAACCGGCTCATCGACGGCATGACGGGAAATGTCGCTATCCTGGACGGTTTGCGGCGCAGAGCTGCCGACGAGGACCGGTACCGGTGCAGCGCGCTGCAGGCGTATTACGCGGAGACGTTGAGCTGGCTGAGCGTGGAGGCGGGGGATCTACGGGGTGCGGTCTGGTGGATGGATCGGGCGTCGCAGTGGGCGCAGGCCGCCGGGTGGCAGGGAATGACGGCGTGGGCTTTCGTCCGGCGCTCAGTCGTGGTGCTGAGCTTCTCCGGTGACGGGCTTCAGGTCGTTGACCAGGCACGTCCGGTGTTAGAGATGTCCCAGGTGTCACCACGGATGAAAGGTTTAGCGGCCAAGCAGATAGCATATGGATATGCACTGACGGGTGACCGTGATGCCAGCTGTCGTGCCCTCGACACCGCGATGGACTGGCTGGCCCATCCGGTTCGTGAGGATGATGCTGTGCTTCAACGTAGTGTGGCAGATGACGATCTACTCGCGGTCTACCAGGCAACGTGCAATATCTATCTCGGTCGTGGCGCCAGTGTCATTTCGGTCATGGAACCCCGAATGCGGCCACTGGCGAAGTCGCTGCGTACGGCCACCATCACACGTGCCAAGTTGGCTCGGGCTTACGCCAATGCTGGTCAGCCGGAAGAAGCCTGCCTGGTGGCGTGGGAAACTCTCGACGCCATGGAACAGATTTGCTCGATGTCGTCCCGCAACGAGTTACGCCGAGCACTTCCTGTCCTGAATCAGTGGCACGGCCGAAGCGATGTGAAAGATATCACGCACAGACTAAAATTTAACGGCGATATCAGGTGAGATGCAATACGTCACGGCGACTGGGGCTGGGCGGAGCTTGGTGCTATAGGGTGAATGCACTGCCAAGGGGGAATCTCATATCGCGGTGCGATCCGGTCAGTCCTGCATCCGGTCCACCCGGATCCGGTAGTCCTCCTCGCGGGTGTCCGTGATCAGCATGTGTCCTGGGGCGTGCGCGATCGCCAGGTGGGCCGGGACTCCACGACCGCCGCCTGCGGGATCACCCCGCATGCCCAGAACACCGGCACGTCACCGGGTTCGCGGTGTACCGGATCGCCGTAGCCCGGGTCTGAGCGAACTCAGCAGGTCTTGCGCGAGGAGGGCCGCCGATGCGGCTACCGTCGTGGGATCGCCGACGCCTTCCTCGGCGCGGCCTGCCATCCTGGCACCGATGGCGTCGGGTTCGGAGAACAGCTCGTTGAGATAGATCAGGGCATGGCCGGTGGCGGAGCCCGCGAGTTCGTCGTCGCGAAGCCTGCGCAGCGCGGCGGCCAGGTCCTCTGTCGGGATGGCGACCAGCAGCCGAAACAGGTCGTGTGCGTCCTTGTCGATCAGTCGTCCGGGCGTTGCCTGGCGTTCACCCAGCTTGTGCAGCTTGGCGACCAGCAGCGCGGCCGGGCCCGCGACATTGGCGGTGTACGTCCGATCGTCACCGACCGCCAGCGCGGTCACCAGCATCGGCGCGTTGTCGATCAGCGCTGCCTCGAGACCCGCGGCTCGTCTGGTCGCGTACTTGGAATGCGGAGGGATCCGCGCGCCACGCCGTCCGGAACCGCCAGCCAGCATCTCCGGAACCATGAGGTCGACCGGGATGTCGGCCAGGTTGAGCCACGAACCGGGTTGCGGAGATGGCAGATCACGACGAAACCCGGCGTCGGTCATCGCTCGCTCGAGCAGTGGTTCGTCGAGCAGAGTCCTCGTGTCGAGGGCCAAGTCGCTGTCCTTGGTCGCCTCGGCGAGCCCGACCGCGGCCGCCCCGGTATGCAAGTAGATCGCCTGGGCACCGATCACGATCACTGAGCGGCGGTGTGCGTCGAGGGCCTCCAACGCGTCGAGCAACGCGCCGCGGGCGGCCACGAACAGATCAGCGTCGCCAGTCGGCGTCATGAGCCTGCATCCAATCCAAGAGAGCATGGCCCTCCGCCGGGCCTCGTCCGGGCGCAGTGAGGAGGTCGACGGCGGCCTGGCTGGGCGCGACGAACCGTAAGCCGTCCGCTTCAACCGTGCGAGTGAACACCACGTCGTGGTCGGTTCCGGCGAGCAGGACGTTGGCGCCGCCGTCCACGGCCCGCAAGCCGAGCATGTCGACGGCGCTGGCCGGATCGTCCAGGTAGAGCATCGCGAGACGCGGCGGAGCGTAGGGAGCCAGCCGCTGCGCGGCGAGCGATCCGGTCACGGCGTAGCGCAACCCGGTCGATCCGCGCAGAGCATCGAGCACAGCGGGGATCCCCCGGGGCTGCAGGTACCCGCTGACGGTGTTGCTGCGCTGGAACCCGTAGTCCTCGCTCCACCGCTCGAGGATCCGGCGCCACTGCACGGTGACGACCGGACCTCGCGGTTCCCGTTCGATCAGAGCCTCGCGCTCCAAGAACTCCACCACGCGATATGTGGCACCAATCGACGCGCCCGATCGTCGCGCCAGCTCCGAGACGCTGACCGGAGGCGCGAAGTCGACCAGCCCGCGGACCACGCGCGCCGCCGGAGGCCCCTGCAGACCAGCCCGGGGTCGGCCCGGGCCACGCCACGGATCTCGATCGGCACCGGTGTCACGCAGGTAGAGCGCCGGGTTGTCGGCAACGATCCGAATGTTGCCCGTCGCATCCACGTAGGACACGCCGCGCTCCTGCAACCACTCCCGCACAGAGGGGCCTAGATATCGCGCCGTCACGACCGGTACCACCTGCGCTGCTTGACCTAGGAGCGGAGCGATGACGGTCTCCAACCCGCCCACCATCGCCGGCAGGTCCCGGACCACCACCGAGCGTCTCGCCTCGAACACAAGCACGAGCCGCGACCCGTCCGAAGCCGTCAGATCCACCACGGCGTCAGCTCGCCGACTGGCGGAGCCGAGGGGCACCTCCTCCGCAACGTCCGCCTGCCATCCGGACGGCAACCGGTCCTCCAGCAGAGCTACGCAGCGGCGAAGTACGTCGGCCTCCCGTTCCGGCGCCGGAGCAGTGCTGCCCATCCTCACCCACCCGCACCTAGCAGTCCGCCTCACCCTCGGGAAATAGTCGCATTCCGCTGACAACGGAACAACCCCATACCACCAGGAAGTAGGGTGCGCTGGGAGGAGCTTCCCTTCCCGGCGGGTTCGGACCTCCACCGAGCGTCTCGTCTTGAGCACGAGCGTGACCCACGTCCCCCTCCGAGGCCGTCAGATCCACTACGGCGTCAGCTCGCCGACCGGCAGAGCCGAGCACTTCCTCCACGACATCTGTCTGCCACACAGCGGCGGAGCACGTCGGCCATCCGCTTCGCCGCGAAGCAGTGCCGCCTGTCCCTCGGGAAATAGCCTTATTCCGCTGACAGCGGAGGAACCTCATAACGAGGTCCGGTCAGTGCGTCATCCGGTGACCCGGAGCTGGTAGTCCTCCTCCCGGACGTCCGTGATCAGCATGTGCCCGGGGGCGTGCGCGATGGCCAAGGTGGGTCGGGACTCCACGACCGCTGCCTGCGGGGTCACCCCGCACGCCCAGAACACCGGCACGTCGCCGGGCTCGCGGTGCACCGGGTTGCCGTAGTCCGGGGCGTCGAGATCGATGATGCCCAGCTCGCGGGGGTCGCCGACGTGCACCGGTGCGCCGTGCACGGCGGGGTAGGCCGCGGTCACGCGCACGGCGTCGGCCACCTGTTCGGCGGGTATCGGGCGCATCGACACGACCAGCGGGCCCGACACCGACCCGGCGCCGCGGCAACGCCGCGACGTCCGGTACATGGGCACGGTGACGCCCTGCTCGACGTGCCGGACGGGCACGCCCGCCTCGTGCAGGGCCCGCTCGAAGGTGAAGCTGCAGCCGATGAGGAAGCTGACGAGATCCGCACGCCACCAGCGCCGCACGTCGGTGACCTCCTCGGCGAGTTCGCCGTCGACGTAGACGCGGTAGAGCGGAAGGTCGGTCCGGACGTCACCGTCGAACAGCGGGCCCGCGACAGCCCCGGCGTCGAGGACGTCGAGCACCGGGCACGGCTGGGGGTTGCGTTGCGCGAAGAGCAGGAAGTCCCAGGCCAGCGCGTGGGGGACGGTGATCAGGTTGGCTTGGGTGAAGCCGTCGCACCAGCCCGCGGTGGAGATCACGAGGCCGTCGCGGAAGCGGGCGCGCGCCCGCGCGGGAGTCATGGCGGGTCCTTCCAGGCCGGGGGGACGAGGACGAAGCGGACGGGTTGGCCGGGGCGGACCTGCGCCGCGCGGTCGACGTCGGTGTCGAGGACGACGGCCGCCACCGGGTAGCCGCCGGTGACGGGGTGGTCGGCCAGCAGCAGCACCGGCTCGCCGCAGGGCGGCACCTGGACCGCGCCGCGCACCATGCCCTCGCTCGGCAGGTCCCCGGCACCGGCGCGCTCGAGGCGTCCACCTTCGAGCCGCATGCCGATGCGGTCGCTGCGGCTGGATGCGGTCCACGGGGTGCGCGCCAACGCGGCCGGGTCGGCCACCCGGTCCGCCCGCGGCCCGAGCACCGCCCGCAGCGTGACCGTCCCGCCCGGCGGGCACGCCACCGGCGCGACGTCCAGGATCGGCAACGCGGCCGGCTCGGGTCCGACGGGCAGCACGTCGCCCGCCGCGAGCCTCGGCGGTCCGAGCCCGGCGAGCACGTCGGTGCTGCGCGAGCCGAGCACCGGGTCCACCGCCAGGCCGCCGCGCACGGCGACGTAGGTGCGCAGGCCCGTCGGCGGCGTGCCGAGGCGCAGCACCTGACCGGCGCGCAGCGCCAGCACGGCGTGGTGCCCGACGGGCGTGCCGTCGATGTCGGCCGGTGCCGGGGCGCCGGCGAGCGCGACGGTGAGCGGCACGGTGTTGCCCGCGGTCGCCCGCATGACCAGGCCGCCGAGCACGACCTCGATCCCGGCGGCGTCCTCCGGGTTGGCCACGAGCCGGTTGGCCAGCCGGAGCGCGCCGCGGTCGGCGGCCCCCGAGCGTCCCACGCCGGATGCCGCGAGCCCCGGCCGGCCGAGGTCCTCGACAAGTGCCAGGGGACCCGCGCGAACCACCTCGATCGAGCGCGTCACGTCCGGACCCTGCTCCACGAGCTGATCACGGGGCGACCACGAAGCGGACCTGCCCGCCGGGCTGCAGCAGGGCGCCCCGGTCGAGGTCCCACAGCACCGCGTCGGTGCGGCCGATCAGTTGCCACCCTCCGGGCGAGGCTCGCGGGTAGACCCCGCTGAACTCGCCGGCCAACCCGACCGAGCCGGCCGGCACCGACGTGCGCGGTTCGGCCCGGCGCGCGACCTCCAGCCGCGGGTCGCCACCGGAGAGGTAGGCGAAGCCGGGGGCGAACCCGCCGAACGCCACCCGCCAGGGGGTGCCGGTGTGCGCGGCGACCACGCCGTCGGAGCCCAGGCCGGTGAGCCGACCGACCTCGGCCAGGTCGGGGCCGTCGTAGACGACGGCGATCTCGACGGTCGCCGTGTCCGGCACCGCCGCCCGCGGTTCGACGGGCAGGTCAAGCACCGCGCGCCGGAGCGCGGCCAGGTCGGTGCCGGGCTCGAGCGTGAGCAGCACCGTGCGCGCCGCCGGGACGACGTCGAGCACCCCGGCAGGCGACGCCGCGCGCACGGCGTCGGCGAGCGCGAGCACCTCCGGCAGCTCGTCGAGCTCGACGAGCAACCCGGCGTCCCCGCACGGCAGTACCCTCACGACGGCTGCACCCCTGACGGCAGCTTCCTCATGTGAACGGTTCTGCGACGAAGGCCCGCAGCTTGATGCCGGCGCGTCTCAGCCCGGCTCGCACCGCTTGGGCCATGCTCACCGCGCCGGGTGAGTCGCCGTGCACGCAGGCGGACTCGGCGCTCACCCGCACGTCGGTGCCGTCCACGGCCGTCACGACACCGTCGGTGACCATCCGCAACAGCCGCGCCGTCACCTCCTCGGGGTCGCTCAACAGCGCTCCCGGCTCGGAGCGCGGCACGAGCGTCCCCTCGGGGGTGTAGGCGCGGTCGACGAAGAACTCGCGCACGGTGCGCAGCCCGGCGGCGTCGGCGGCCTGTAGCAACATCGACCCGGGCAGACCGAGCACCGGCAGCGACGCGTCGTAGGCGCGGACGGCCGCCACCACGGCCCCCGCATGCGCCTCGTGGTCCACCACCGCGTTGTACAGGCCGCCGTGCGGCTTGACGTAGCGCACCGTCGTACCGGCCATCCGGCACATGCCGTCGAGGGCACCGATCTGGTAGACGATCTCATCGGTCAGCTGCACGGGATCCACGTCGATGAACCGGCGGCCGAACCCGGCGAGGTCGTGGTAGCTGACCTGCGCCCCGACGACCACGCCACACTCCACGGCCAGCTCGCAGGTGCGACGCAACGTCGAGGGGTCCCCGGCGTGGAAGCCACAGGCCACGTTCGCGGAGGTGACGACGTCGAGCATCGCGTCGTCGTCGCCGAGCACCCAGCGGCCGAACGACTCGCCCAGGTCGGAGTTGAGATCCACCATCACAGCATGGCCAATTCGGCCAGCGAGCGGTAACCGAGGTACAGGGTCAGCAGCCACGCGAGTACGCCGACGCCGAGCAGCGGGCGCGGGTAGCGGTAGCCACCGAGCAGGTCCCGGCGCCGCCACGCCACCCACAGCACCACGGTGAACCCGATCGGCAGGATCAGCCCGTTGAACGCGCCGGCGAACACCAGCAGCGTCACCGGCTTAGCGCTGAGCGCGAGATAGATCACCGTGGACACGGCGATGAACGCGACGATGAGCAGGTTGCGTCGCCGCACGGTGGTACGACGCGAGGTCAGGAACGACACCGAGGTGTAGGCGGCGCCGATGACGCTGGTGATGCTCGCCGCCCACATGATGATGCCGAAGACCCGCAGCCCCACCTGGCCGGCCGCGGCCTGGAACGCGCTGGCCGTGGGGTTGTCCTGGGCGAGCGTGGCGCCACCGGCCACCACGCCGAGCACGGCGAGGAACAGCAGCACCCGCATCACGCCGGTCACGAGGATGCCGATGACCGAGCTGCGCGAGATCGCACCGACGTTGCCGGGCCCGGTAAGCCCGGAGTCGAGCATCCGGTGGGCGCCGGCGTAGGTGATGTAGCCGCCGACGGTGCCGCCGATGAGCGTGGTGATGATCAGGAAGTCGACGGTGTCGGGCAGCACGGTGTTACGCAGCGCTTCGCCGACGGGCGGCCCGGAGACGATCGCGACGTAGGCCGTCATCGAGATCATCACGCCACCGAGCACGACGACGATCCGGTCCAGCGCCACGCCCGCCCACTTGCTCAGGAAGATCGCGATGGCGACGACAGCCGAGATCCCCCCGCCGATCTTCGCGTCCACGCCCAGCATCGCGTTGGTACCGAGCCCGCTACCGCCGACGTTGCCGATGTTGAACACCAGGCCGCCGACGACGACGAGCCCGGCGAGCAGGTAGCCGAGGCCCGGCGCGACCCGGTTGCCCAGCTCGTGGGCCCGCTGCCCGGAGACCCCGATCACCCGCCACACGTTCAGCTGCACGGCGACGTCGATCAGGATCGACACCAGTATCGCGAACGCGAACGCCGCGCCGAGCCTCGCGGTGAAGGTCGTGGTCTGAGTGATGAACCCCGGTCCGATCGCGCTCGTCGCCATCAGGAACATCGCGCCGAGTACGGCGCCGCGGTTCGTCGCCGAGCCGATGGCCATAGTCGTACCCCTCGTAACGCCCATGTGCCGGCCCTCCCGTCAGGTGTGATCGGCTACCAGGCCGATGATGAGTGAGCATAAGGATTGCTCACCAATCCTGCAATAGGTGGATGGGATCTGGAGGCACTTCACCAACTGTGATCGCTTACTGTGTGCTCATGACCGTGGTCGATCCTGCGGGTGCCGCCCTCGCCTCGTTGAGCCAGGTGCGGCACGCCATCGCCCGCACTACCACGGCCGAGCGGGTGGCCGACGCCGTGCGCGAGGAGGTGACCGAGGGGCGGCTGCGTCCGGGCGCCCGGCTGCCAGAGCAGGCGCTGGGCACCGCGCTCGGCGTCTCCCGCAACACCGTCCGCGAGTCGTTGAGCCAGCTCGTCGCCGAGCGGGTGCTGGTGCGCGAGCCCAACCGCGGGGTCTTCGTGGCCGAGCCCGACCGCGAGGCCGTCCGCGACGTCTACCGGGCGCGGCGGCTTATCGAGCCTGCGGCCGTGCGACACGGCGAGGCCGCCGGACCCGTCGAGGTCGTCGCCGTCCGGGCCGCCGTCGCCGAGGGTCTGGCCGCCGCGGCGGCGGACCGGTGGGACGACATGGCCAGCGCCAACCAGCACTTCCACCGCGCGCTTGTGGCCCTGGCCGGCAGCCTGCGGCTGGACCAGCAGATGTCGCTGCTCCTGGCCGAGATGCGGCTGGTCTTCCACCGGATGCCCGGCGTCCGGGAGTTCCACGAGCCCTACCTGACGCGCAACGACACCATCTGCCGACTGCTCGAGGCGGGCGAGCGGGAGGCCGCCGCGGTGGAGGTCACCGAGTACCTGAATGCCGCCGAGCGGCAGCTGCTCGCCGCCTACGACGCGCTGTGACCTGCGATGGTTCAATGAGACGACGCCTGTGCCGCTGAGCTGCACGGCTTTCGGCGCGCGCCACCCGGCTGGCCTGCGTGGGCTCGACACGATGGGCGGGGTGGGCGGACCCGTCCGCCCGATGGTCGGGGTGTCAAGGGGGTGGGCGATGGGTCCCGAGACCGAGGTTGTGCAGGTGCGGCGTGCCTCCAGGTGGGCGGTCGGTGCCACGGTGATCGGTGCCGCGGCGGGTGCCGCCGAGTTGGTGACGGGGATCGGCGATGTAGTGACGTTTGGCATCGGTGTAGTGACGGTGGCGGGTATCTGCGCCGGCGTGCTCGCGCTCGGCGGTGCCGCCGCCGCTGTGCTGGTGCCGTGGATGGGTGTGCTGCTGTTCGCGTGGGCGGGCTCCGGCGGTTTCTTACTCCGCCTGTCCGGCCCCTTGCCCGGCGTGGTGCTGCTGTTCGCAGCGGCGCTGGTGTTGGGAACCATGGGGACACCCGAGGCACGCACGGGCGGTGGCCGAGCCGCGGTCGCAGGCGGAGTAGCTGTGCATGCGGCACTCGGGGTGCCGATCGTGACTCTGGGGCTGGTTTTGCCGGATGACGTCGTACTCGGTCTGCTGCTGGGCGGGACGACCTGACCTCGGCGGCGGCGCCGCAGCACCGCACCACCGCGCCTGCGGGGCCACCCGGGTGGATCGGATTCGGGTGCGGTCGCGTCCGGGGCCGTCACACTGTCAGCCAGTCAGTGAGGGCACTGGTGCCGCTGAGCGTCCGGCAGTGCAGGCGGAAGGAGCCGCCGGGGACGGGTGCGACGGTGAACCACCCCTGCTCGTCGACCTCGACCACCTGCGGTGCGTGCTCCGCCGTGCGGACCTCGATCGTGCCGGCCTGCGCCGGCACGATCTGTCCGTACAGGGAGGTGCCCGTCACCTGCATGTGGATCTTTATCTTGGGTGAGGCGAACGTGAGCTCCCGGATCGTGGCGCGCTCGGCGCGAGCCGCCGCGGCGACCGGATGGGCGTCCACCAGTGAGTCGAAGGTCAGCGCGGCCAGCTCGGCGTCGATTGACTGCCAGGCGAAGACGGCCTTGCCCGCCTCGAGGAAGCGCTCCGGGACCTCGCGTTCCTCGCGGAGCGCCGTTCCCAGCGTGACGAGCAACTCGTCGTCATCGCTCCACCATGGGGCGCTCATGCTCCTCGCCTCCTCTCACGTTCGGGTCGTTCGCGATGAACTCAGCCAGTGGCGCGCACTGGCGCAGCTTCGCCAGGCAGCGCGCCCGGGTCGGCCCTATCCCGCCCACCGGTACCCCCAACGTGTCGCCGATCTCGGTGTAGGACAACGGTGGCTCGTGGACGAGCAGGGCCAGCAGTCGCTGGCAGCGCGGCGGCAACTGGGCGAAGGCGGCCCGCACCGCGTCGTTGCGCTCCGCCGCGAGTAACGACTCCTCGATCGAGGGTGTCCACGCCAGCGCGGGCGAGTCGTGGTCCACCACGGTCTCCTTTCGGTCGCGCACACCGCTGACCCGGACCGTGCGCAGACACTCCCGGCTCGTCGTGGTCGCCAGCCAGCCGGGCAGTGCCGCTGGCTCCTGGATCGCCGTCAGATGTTCGAGCAACCGGAGCCACACGTTCTGACCGACGTCGTCCGCGTCGGGTCCGGACAGCCGGTAACGGCGGCAGACCGACCACACCAGCGGCGCGAAGCGCTCGACGAGCCCGTCCCAAGCGGACTGGTCACCTGCCCGGGCGCGGTGTACCAGGTCGACAATGGTCGGATCGTCTCGCATCGGCCCTCCCGCAGTGGACGTTTCGTCCGGCTGTTCGCAATGATGTTCCGGAAAACATTAACGCGGGTTCTGACTCGCACGGATGGACTCCACGGCCTCCAGGGGCGTCCTGCCCTCGGCGATCATCGCGGCGACGGCTCCGGTGACGTAGGCGGCGGCGAACGAGGTGCCCGACCAGGTCGCGTAGCCGTGGAACGGCCCGACGGTCTCGGTGCCGTCCCCGTCTCCGGGGACGCGGACCTCCTCGCCGCCGGTCTCGCCGAAGTAGGTGCTCGTGACGTCCACGCCGGGCGCGAACACGTCGATCCACGGCGCCACCCCGTCCTGTCCGCCGATCGGGTTGAACGTGGCCGGCACGCCGTTACGGTCGATCGCACCCACGGCGAGCACGCCGTCGAGCGCGGCGGGGAACAGCGCCGCGGCCCGTTCGGGTAGGCCGGTCCGCTTCCGGTCCTCTTCGGTCATCGTGACACCGTGGTTGCCCGCTGCAGCGACCACCGCGATGCGCGAGCTCAGCTGGGCGATGGCGCGCTCGAGCACCAGCGGCGGTTTGCCGTCGTCGGTGCAACAGCCCAGCGACAGGTTCAGGACGCTCACCCCCGAGTCCCGGTAGCCGGCGAGGTGCTCCGCGACCTGCCACACCGGCATGGTCCAGCCGCTGTCCGGCTCGTCCCCCGGCATGAGAGGGGTCCGGACGTCGAGGTCCGCGGCCGGTGACCGGGCCAGCACGATGCCGGCGATGAACGTCGCGTGTCCCTCCCACCACCACCGGTTCTCCGCGGGCCGGGTACCGGGCCGGATCAGCGTGTCAGTGTCGGCGAGGTAGCGACCGGCGAGCGCGGAGTGCTGCTCGAGCCGAGTGTCCATCAGACCGACACGCACCCGACGGTGCGCCCGTGGCAGCGCCTGCATACCGTAGGGCGCCGTGGCCGGGCTGGGTGTCGTGAAGCCGCCCGCGTTGGCGTAGGGCTTGAACTGCACGCCCGTCAGGGTCCGGTTCTTGCCCATCGTGGGTGTCCAGCCGTCGTAGCGCTGCCCGCTGAGCATCCTCAGGTTGGCCAGCACCCGGTCCAGGTCGGAGGACATCGGGGGCGTCGCTACGGACTGCAGGCAGGTCACCCGCTCGTCCTCCAGGGCCTTCGCGGCGCTGCGCACGTCCGCGAGCTCGATCAGTGTGAGGCCGAGCCGGTCGTCATCGTCCACTACCCTGGCCTGCTCATCCAGGTCGCGCAGCACCAGGGACAGGTGCTCGCTCTCCACGACGATCTGCCGGTCCTGCTCGCTGCTGTCCATCCGGTCACCTCGTTCTTCTCGACGTGTCGGTTCAGACTGACGGAGCACCAGTCGGTAGCCCTGATACACCAATGGCGAATACTGTTGAGAACGGTCGAGGCTGACGGAGGGTGGGATCCGTGCAGGGACTCTCGACGCTGGATCGGGCGCAGGAGGCCCTGCGGCTCGCCGAAGCGGCACCGGGGCGGGCCGTCACGCTGGCGTCCTCGGTGTCGCAACAGGCCAGCCGGGAGGGTGACACGGTCGCCTGTGCGGTGGCACAGCGGGCGTGGGGCCTGGCGCTGCGCCACCGTGGGGACCTCGACAGCGCCATCATCCACCTCCGGCAGGCCGTGCGGCTCGGACACGACAGCGGTTCCGTCGCCGTGGCCGGCGAGGCCCGCGTCACGCTTGCGTTCGCGCTGGTCGAACGGGGCCGGTCGCGGCACGCCCTCAACGAGATCGACGCGGCGCTGCGCGAGCTCGACGGGGTCGCGTACGCCCGGGCGCTGACCCAGCGCGGCACCATCCTCCTGGAGCTCGGCCGCTACAGCGAGGCGCTGAGCAGCTACCGGGACGCACTGCCGGTCCTGCGCGAGGCCGAAGACCTGTTGTGGGTCTACCGGGTGGTCTGGAACCGCGGGCTGACCTACGCCTACCGGCACGAGTTCGCCGCGGCCGAGGCGGACCTCCGCCAGGCCGAGCAGCTGGCCGGCCAGCTGACGCTGTCGCTGTCGGTCGGCTTCGCTCAGGCGAACCTGGCCTTCGTGCTGGGCCTGCGCGGGGAGATCGCATCGGCCCTCGAGTACTCCGCGCGGGCGGAGGAGTGCATCCGGGCGCATCAGGCGCAGCTCGGTGAGCTGTTGAAGGACCGCAGCGAGCTCCTGCTGTCGGTGCGCCTCGTGGCCGAAGCCAAGGAGACCGCACAGCAGTCGATCGCCGAGTACGAGCGGGAGCAGCGGGGGATCAAGCTCCCGCAGGTGCGTCTGGTGTTTGCGCAGGCCGCGCTGCTCGACGGGGACGTCGGCACCGCCGTGGTGCACGCGCGCCGCGCCGCGCGGGAGTTCACTCGGCAGCAACGGCCGGAGTGGGCCGCGCTGGCGCGGGTGACCGTGTTGCGCGCTGAGCACCGCGATGGGCGGTGCTCGATGGCGAGCCTGCGCATGGCCGAGCAGACCGCGGCGACCCTGGCCGCGGCAAGGTGGCCAGCTGCCGCGATGGAGGCCCGGCTGCTCGCTGCGACCCTGCACCTGGACCGCGGCCGGCCCGAGGAGGCCGCGCCGCACCTGCGGGAGGCGGCTCGGGCACGGCGGAACGGACCGGCGACGTTGCGCGCCCGCGCGTGGTACGCCGAGGCGCTGTCGCGGGTGAACGACGGCCGTCGGCGGGCGGAGTCGATCGCCATCCGCGCCGGTCTCCGGCTTCTCGACGAGCACCGCGCGGTGCTCAGCGCGACCGACGTCCGGGCGCACGCCGCGGGCCATCGCAGCGAGCTGACCGGGCTCGGGCTGCGCATCGCGCTGGAGAACCGCCGCCCGCGACAGGTTCTCGAGTGGGCGGAGCGGGGCCGCGCGAGCGAGCTGCTGGCGCAGCGACCGGCCCGGCCCCCGGACGAACCGGTCCTCGCTCAGGCACTGGCCGAACTGCGCGGCATCGTCTTGCAGATCAACGACCTGCGGTCGGACGGGGCGGGCACTGCCGCCGCGGTCCGGCTCGGACGCCGCCAGATCGCACTGGAGCGACAGATCCGCGACCACTTCCGGCACCGCCACGAGGAGGTCTCCAGCTCGCTGCCCGAACCGGTGCCGGCGAGTGCGCTCGCCGCGCAGCTGGGTACCGCGGCTCTCCTGGAGCTGGTCGTCCTCGACGGGACGTTGCACGCGATCACGCTCGTCGCAGGTAGCGCCCGGTTGCACCGGCTGGGACCGGTCGATCCGATCAACGCGCAGGTCGATCGGATCGGGTTCGCGCTGCATCGCCTCCTCCGCCGCGACGCCGACGCCGACAGCCGCGCTGCCGCCCGCGGGCTGCTCCGGCACGCCGCCGGGCAGATCGACGCGCTGCTGCTGGCGCCGCTTCCCGAGCTTACCGACCGACCGCTGGTCATCATCCCGACCGGGCCGTTGCAGTGCCTGCCGTGGGCGGTCCTGCCCTCGTGTGCGGGCCGACCGGTCACGGTGTCACCCTCGGCCACCCTGTGGCATGCGAGCCGGGGCCGCGCCGCCGCCGAGCCGGGCCGCGTCGTCGTCGCGGCCGGGCCGACGCTGCCGGGTGCAGCGGGGGAGGCACGCGCTGTAGCGGCCGTCCACGGGGTGACGCCGATGTTGCCGCCGACCGCGACGGTGGAGTCCGTGCTCGGCGCGATCGACGGGGCGGCGCTGGTCCACCTCGCCGCCCACGGACGCCTGGCGGCGCACAACCCGCTGTTCTCCGATCTGCTGCTGGCCGACGGCCCGCTCCTGGCCTATGACGTGGAGCGACTGAGCTGGCCGCCGCACACGGTCGTGCTCGCCGCCTGCGACAGCGGACGGTCGGTGGTATGCGCCGGCGACGAGCTGCTCGGCCTCAGCGCCATGTTCCTGGCCAGTGGCACCGCCCAGATCATCGCTCCCGTGCTACCGGTTCTGGACGTCGACACCGCACCGGTCATGGTCGCCTTCCACCAGGCGGTCGCGGCCGGTCTACCGGCCGCCGACGCGCTCGCGGCGGCCCAGGAGCAGATGAGCGGCGATGACGCGGCCATGGCGGTCGCGGCGGGTTTCGTCAGCCTCGGCGCGGGGTTCAGCTCGGCGCTTCCGCAGGCGACAGGTCGGTGAGCGCGACCAGTGCCATCCGCTCGAGCAACACCGCCACACCCGCGCCCCGGCCGCTGTGGGGAGTCGAGTTGAGCAGCCCGAACGCGCCGTGCGCGGCGATCCGCGCCGACTCCACCGGCAGCCCCGGATTCACCCGCTGCACCGTGTCCACCCAGATCTCGACATACCTGCGCTGCAGCTGCCGCACCTGCCTGCGCGCGAGGGGGGGTAGGTTCGCGAGGTCGCGCTCCTGCACCACGATCAGCTCCGGCTCGCGTCGCGCGAAGTCGGCCTGGAACCCCACCAGTGCGGCGAGCACCTCTCTCGGGTCCTCAGACGCCGCGGCCCGCGCCCGCCCACCGGCGAGCAGATGCTCGCTGATACCGATCAGCATCTCGGCCAGCACCGCCTCCTTGCCCGGGAAGTGCCGGTAGAGCGCGGGGCCGCTGACGCCCACCGCGGCGCCGAGGTCGATGATGCTCACGCCGTGGAAGCCGTGCTTGGCGAACAGCTGCGCCGCGACCACGAGGATCTGGTCGCGCCGGCCGGTGCCGCCACGCACCGCCGGGGACGTCACCATCCGGCCAGCCTAGCCAGCCTGGTTAACGACCGCTAACACCGAGGGACCGGACGCAGGTCAGCTCAGCAGTCGAACCGGGCAGCGCAGGCCCGGCGCACGCCCCAGACCTCGATCGGCGGTGAGCAGGGTTGCCGACAGCGTACTCGGCCAGGGCCGCGTAGGTGGCGTCGTAGGCCGAGAGGTTCTCCCGCAACTGCCAGATCCGCGGGAGCAGCCCGACGTGCGGGTAGCGGGTCAACGCCAGGTCGTCGAGATCGGTCAGCGCCGCCGCGGCCCGTGCGGGCGCCAGCAGGCCGCAGCGGGCGTGTCGCCGCAGCACCGAGGCAACCTCGACGTCGAGCAGGTGTGGTGCGTGCAGGTCACTGTCCGCGGTGAGCACCTCCCGGGCCAGCGCGCCGCTACCCGCCTGGTCGACCAGCGCCGGCACCACCACCGAGGCGTCCAGGACGATCACCGGTTGTCGGTGCGCTCGGCGTGGATCCCCTCCACGGCCTCGGCGAACGACAGCTGCCCGCCGCGGCGGGCAGCACGTTCGAGAACCTCGGCAAGGGGTGGGCGGGACGCCACTCGTTCCAGCTCCCGCAGCACGTACGCAGACAGGGACATCCCGCTCGCTGTGGCCCGGTGTCGCAGCACCTCGTGCAGGTCGTCGGGCACGTCGCGAACCTGGAGCATCTTGCTCATGGCGCCAGGCTACATGTTGAAAACATGTGACGACATCACGATCGCATGCACTGGGCGGCGAGGGGCTCCGTCGGCAGCTTAGCGAGGATGGGATCGCCCCTGGCGCCCAGGGGTTAATGAACGTTAACATAGCGGACGTCGGCCGATCGGAAGGGGACCATGGACGTCGCCACGGTGGGTCCAGTGCTCGCCAGCACCGTCGACCCGTACGGGGAGGCCGCCGCGCGACACGACGCCGCGCACCGCGAGCTCGTCGCCGATCTGCACGCGAAGCTCGCCACGGCCCGCCTTGGTGGACCCGAGCGGGCCCGCGTCCGGCACGTCGAGCGCGGCAAGCTGTTGCCTCGCGACCGCGTCGACTCCCTGGTGGACCCGTCCTCGCCGTTCCTGGAGCTGTCCCCGCTCGCGGCGCACGGCATGTACGGCGACGAGGCACCGGGCGCGGGGATGATCACCGGTGTCGGCCGGGTGGCCGGGCGCGAGTGCGTGATCGTCGCCAACGACGCCACGGTCAAGGGCGGCACCTACTTCCCCGTCACGGTCAAGAAGCACCTGCGCGCGCAGGAGGTGGCCCTGCGCAACCGGCTGCCGTGCCTCTACCTGGTCGACTCCGGCGGGGCGTACCTTCCCGAGCAGGACAGCGTGTTCCCCGACCGCGAGCACTTCGGGCGGATCTTCTACAACCAGGCCACGATGTCGGGCCTGGGTATCCCGCAGATCGCCGCCGTGCTCGGCTCGTGCACCGCCGGCGGGGCGTACGTGCCGGCGATGAGCGACGAGGCCGTGATCGTCCGCAAGCAAGGCACGATCTTCCTCGGCGGGCCACCACTGGTGCAGGCCGCGACCGGCGAGGTCGTCACGGCCGAGGAGCTGGGCGGGGGCGAGCTGCACTCGCGCGTCTCCGGAGTCACCGACCACCTCGCCACCGACGACGCGCACGCGCTGGCGATCGTCCGCTCGATCGTCGGGACGCTCGGACCGCGCGCGCCGCGGCCGTGGGACGTGCTCCCCACGCACGACCCGCTCGCCGACCCGGCGGAGCTCTACGCTGTGGTGCCCCCCGACTCACGCACGCCCTACGACGTGCGTGAGGTGATCGCCCGGATCGTCGACGGCTCGCGGTTTCAGGAGTTCAAGGCCGCGTACGGCAGCACGCTGGTCACCGGTTTCGCCCGGCTGCACGGCCACCCCGTCGGCATCGTCGCGAACAACGGGATCCTGTTCTCTGAGTCCGCGCTCAAGGGCGCGCACTTCATCGAGCTGTGCGACCAGCGCGGCGTCCCGCTGGTGTTCCTGCAGAACATCTCCGGGTTCATGGTCGGCCGCGACTACGAGGCGGGTGGCATCGCGAAGAACGGTGCGAAGATGGTCACCGCGGTGGCCTCGGCCCGCGTCCCGAAGCTCACCGTGATCATCGGTGGTTCGTTCGGGGCGGGGAACTACTCGATGTGCGGGCGGGCGTACTCGCCGCGGTTCCTGTTCATGTGGCCGAACGCCCGCATCTCCGTGATGGGCGGCGAGCAGGCCGCCACGGTGCTCTCGACGGTGCGGTCGCCGAGCGATCCGGAGCCCGAAGCGCAGTTCACTGAACGGATCCGCGCCCAGTACGAGCGCCAGGGCCACCCCTATTACTCGACGGCGCGGCTGTGGGACGACGGCGTGATCGACCCGAAGGACACCCGCACCGTCCTGGGCCTGGCCCTGAGCGCAGCCGCCAACGCCCCGATCCCCGACACCCGGTTCGGCATCTTCCGTATGTAGCCGCCAGCCCGCATTCTCCTCCAGGAGGGCTCTCGTGTTCGGTACCGTGCTCGTTGCCAACCGGGCAGAGATAGCGCTGCGGGTGATCCGCACCTTGCGGGGGCTCGGGGTGCGATCGGTTGCGGTGTACTCCGATGCGGATCTCGCCGCCCCCCACGTGGCCGCCGCCGATGTCGCCGTGCGGCTCGGGCCCGCCGCGGCGGCGCAGAGCTACCTGTCGATCCCCGCCGTGATCGAGGCGGCGCGGGCCACCGGTGCGCAGGCGATCCACCCCGGCTACGGCTTCCTGAGCGAGAACCCCGCTTTCGCGCTCGCCTGCGCGGAGGCGGGCATCGTGTTCGTCGGCCCGCCCGTGTCGGCGATCGAGGCGATGGGCGACAAGATCCGTGCCAAGCAGACCGTCGCCAAGGCCGGTGTCCCGGTCGTGCCGGGCTGCGACTGCGTCGGGCTCGACGACGCGGCGCTCGCCCTCGCCGTCGAGCAGCTCGGGTACCCGGTGCTGCTCAAGCCCAGCGCGGGCGGCGGCGGCACGGGCATGCGCGAGGTGCACCGCGCGGCGGACCTGGCCGCTGCCATCGCCGCCGCCCGCCGTGCGGCGCGCGGCGCGTTCGGCGAGGACACGCTGCTCGTCGAGCGACTGGTCCCCGCGGCGCGGCACCTCGAGATCCAGGTCATGGCCGACCAGCACGGCAACGTCGTGCACCTCGGCGAGCGCGAGTGCAGCCTGCAGCGGCGGCACCAGAAGATCCTCGAGGAGGCTCCCTCCGCCCTGCTCACCGAGGCGCAGCGCGCGGCCATGGGGGCCGCTGCCGTGGACGCTGCGCGGGCCGTCGACTACACCGGCGCCGGCACAGTGGAGTTCATCGTCGGGTCCGATGCGCCCGACGAGTACTTCTTCATGGAGATGAACACCCGGCTGCAGGTGGAGCACCCGGTCACCGAGCTGGTCACCGGACTCGACCTCGTCGAGCTGCAGCTGCGGGTGGCGGCGGGTGAGCCGCTGCCGATCACCCAGGACGACGTGGCGCTGCGCGGGCACGCGATCGAGGCGCGGATCTACGCCGAGGACCCGGCGGGCGGTTTCCTCCCGACCGGTGGTCGGATCCTGGCGCTGCACGAGCCGTCGGGACCCGGGATCCGCGTCGACTCCGGCGTGGTCGAGGTCGGGGTCGTCGGGAGCGACTACGATCCGATGCTCGCCAAGGTCATCGCCCACGGCGCGGACCGGGCCGACGCGCTGCGCCGGCTCGACGGCGCGCTGCGCGACACGGTGCTGCTCGGGCTCGGTACCAACATCGGCTTCCTGCGGGCCCTGCTCGCCGACGCCGACGTCCGCACCGCCCGGCTCGACACGGCGCTCGTCGGCCGCCGCGCTGCCGCGCTCGTCGCGGCCGCGCTCCCCGACGACGTGCTCGTCGCCGCCGCGGTACACGCGCTGCTGGAACTCGAGCCGGCGGGCCCGGTGGTCGACCCGTTCGACGTGCCCGGCGGCTGGCGCGTCGGTGAGCCCGCGTGGGTGACGTGGCGGATGCTCGTGGCCGGCCACGAAGCCGTCACGGTACGCGTCCGGGGCCGGGCCGACGCCTGCGAGGCTGCCGTCGGCGACGCTGCCTTCGGCGCTGGCGCGCCTCGGCCTGTGCGCGGAAATCGTCGCCAGGGCGACGATTTCCGCGCACGACTCCACGTGGAGCTGGACGGCGTCACCCGGACCTACGCCTGCGCCCGGGACGGTGCCACGCTGTGGCTCGGCCGCGACGGCCTGACCTGGAACATCCGCGAGCAGGCACCGCTGGAGGCGGCTGCCGCCGGCACCGGAGCCGGTGGTCCGGTGCTCTCCCCGATGCCCGGTACCGTCACCGTCGTGGAGGTCACGCAGGGCCAGGAGGTTACTGCGGGCGACCGCCTCGTGGTCGTCGAGGCCATGAAGATGGAGCACGTCCTCACCGCACCCAGCACCGGAGTGGTCCGCGAGCTCCGCACCCGCGCAGGCGCCACCGTCGCACGGGACGCCGTGCTCGCCATCGTCGAACCCACTCCGTCGGATTCACCCGACGAGAAGGAATGATCATGGATCTCACGTTGAGCGAGGAGCATCAGACGCTGCGGGCGATCGTCGAGGAGTTCGCGCGCAAGGAGGTCGCACCGGTCATCGGTGAGCTGTACGAACGTGGCCAGTTCCCCTACGGCCTCGTCGCGAAGATGGGCGCGATGGGCCTGTTCGGCCTGCCCATCGCCGAGTCCTACGGCGGCATGGGCGGGGACTACCTCGCGCTCTGCCTGGCTTTGGAGGAGCTGGCCCGCGTCGACTCGTCGGTGGCGATCACGCTGGAGGCCGGTGTCTGTCTCGGCGCGATGCCGATCTACCGGTTCGGCACCGAGGACCAGAAGCGGACCTGGCTGCCGGCGCTGACGGCGGGGGAGAAGCTGGGTGCGTTCGGCCTCACCGAGCCCGGCGGTGGCACCGACGCCGGCGCCACCCGCACCACCGCGACGCTCGACGGCGACGAGTGGGTGATCAACGGCTCCAAGTCGTTCATCACCAACTCCGGCACCGACATCACCTCGGTCGTCACCGTCACCGCGATCACCGGGGAGCATCAGGAGATCTCGGCGATCATGGTCCCGTCCGGGACGCCGGGCTTCACCGTCTCCGGGAATTACTCGAAGGTCGGCTGGTCGGCGTCCGACACCCGCGAGCTGTTCTTCGACGACTGTCGCGTGCCCGCCGCCAACCTCGTCGGCGAGCGCGGCCGGGGCTACGCGCAGTTCCTCACGATCCTCGACGAGGGCCGCGTCGCGATCGCGGCGCTGTCGGTTGGGCTCGCGCAGGGCTGCGTGGACGAGTCGGTGCGCTACGCCCGTGAGCGCGCGGCGTTCGGCCATCCCATCGGCTCCTACCAGGGGATCCAGTTCAAGATTGCCGACATGGAGGCGCGCGCTCACACCGCACGGCTGGCCTACTACGCCGCTGCGGCGAGGATGCTCAGGGGCGAGCCGTTCAAGAAGGAGGCGGCGATCGCAAAGCTGGTCGCCTCCAATGCCGCCATGGACAACGCCCGCGACGCCACCCAGGTGTTCGGCGGGTACGGCTTCATGAACGAGTACCCGGTAGGCCGCTTCTACCGAGACGCCAAGATCCTAGAGATCGGCGAAGGCACCTCCGAAGTGCAACGAATGCTCATAGCCCGCCAACTCGGCCTGTAACCAGTCCCCCGAGCCCGATGTGGTCACATATCGGGGTCCGGAGGCCGCCTCCCACCCCGATATGTGACCACGTCGGGCTCAGGTGCGGTGGCGGTGGGTCAGTTGAGGTGTGCGCGTAGGGCGTGCGCTGCGGTGCGTAGCTGGTTGGCTTGGGCCGGGGTCGCGTTTGGCAGGTGCTCTTCCAGGAGCTGGGCGCCGTCGTGCCAGCGGGCCTGGTCGCCCAGCGCCTCGGCCAGTTCCAGCAGCTCGCCCTGACCGGCGCCGGGCAGGGCGAGCCGCATCCGCAGCACCCATTCCAGGTCGGTGGGCCGGCGCTGGACGCGGTAGATCCCGCGCAGGTTCTCCAACATCCGGACCAGGATCGACCGTGTCGGGGCCGCGGTGAGCAGGTGCGGCCCGAACGGCACGTCGGCGCCCACGCCGGAGGCCGCGCGGAAACGCGCCTCGCACTCGGCCAGGCTCAGCGTGACGCCGCCGGCGAACACGTCCAGGTGGGTCCCGCTGCCGGCGACCCGGACGAGGAAGTGGCCGGGCATCCCGACACCCTCGAGCGCGATGCCGGCTCGCCTGCCGACCTCCATCGTGACGACCGCGAGCGTGATCGGAATACCGAGCCGGCGCGTCAGGACGTGGGGCAGCAGCGAGTTGCGCGGGTCGTAGTAGTCACGTCCGTTTCCGGTGAAGCCCTCCTCGACGAACAGCCGGTGCACCAGCTCGTCGAGCGAGCCGACGCCGGCCGCGAGCCGGTCCAGCTCAGCCAGCCAGCGCGTGGGACGCAGCGCCGGATCCGCGCCTGCGGCCAGCGCGAGCGCGGCTCGGTCCAGCGGCACGTCCGGGTCGGCGACCAGGTCCGCGAACTGCGCCACCGCGTCCACCTGGTCATCGTGCGCTTCCCGCGCGCCCGCGTCGAGCGCCGGACGTGTTGAGCGCAGGGTTGTGCGGACGTGGTGGGTGTTCAGGTGAGGACGTGCACCCGGACGCGGGTCTCCCGGTCGTCGCTCCACGCCTGCAGCACGTCACACAGCTCCGAGGCGAGCCACAGGCCACGGCCGCGGGCGCCCTCCGGCGGGGGGAGCGCCATGCCGGGGAACGGCACCTCCATCCGGCCGCTGTCGAGTACCTCGGCGACGAAGCCCGTGTCGTTCCATACCTGCAGCCGTCCCGACCCCGGTCCATGCTCCACGCTGTTCGACGCGAGCTCGTTCACCGCCAGCACGACGTCGGCCACGCGTTCGGCCCGCATTCCGCTGGCGCCGGCGAGGCTGGCCACCAGGTGGCGCAACTGCGGCAGGGCGTCGGGGCCGAAATCCAGCACGGCGGCCGGTGGTCCCAGATCGGGTGGCGGCGGAGGCGGGTAGTCGACCACCGCTTCGCGCGGCAGCCGGTAGCCGGGGCTCGGTTCGGAACCGTTCGGGGTGGTCAGCACGCGGTGGGTCGCCTGTACCCTGGGCAGGTCCGCGCCGTCGTCGGCGAACGGGCAGAGCACCGTGATCGGCAGCCCGTCGATCGCCACGTCCAGGCCGATGTCCAGCCGCGCCCAGTGCGCCGGCTCGCAGCCGGGGAGCTCGCCCAGCTGCTGGCCGACGACCATCGCGCGCCCGCCCGGGGTGGTGATCCGTCTGCTCGTCCTGGCCCACCGCACGGCCACGGTGAATCCGGGCACGCGGTGCACCTCGCGGGGATCCTGGAAGTCCACCGCGTCCGCGCTGTCGCCGAGCGCGGCGTGCAGCTCCGCGTGCGCGTCTTCGTCGAGTACCGCAACGACCGGGTCCCCTGCGGCGACGGCGGCGCCGACCCAGGGGGCCAGCCGTGCCGCCAGGTCGGCGGCGCCGGAGTAGGGGACAGCCTCGTGCCATGCGCCCGCGGGTCGTCCCGGCGGGGTCGTGCCCGCCAGTGAGCCCACCGCTGCGGATCCCATGCCGTCCTGTTCTCTGCGTTGCGTGCGCCGACGATAATGCCCGCAACCGTATGGATGCAGCGCGAAGCACCGCACTCGGTGTCGGGGGTGTGCCGGCAGCTGTGGGACGAGGATCGTCAGGAGTGCGGATGCGGGTCTTCAACGGTGTGGACGAACTGCGAGCAGCAGTGGGTTCCCAGCTCGGGGTGAGCGACTGGATCACGCTCGACCAGTCCCGGATCGACACGTTCGCCGAGGCCACCGGCGATCACCAGTGGATACACGTCGATCAGGACAAGGCCAAAGCCGGCCCGTTCGGCACCACCATCGCGCACGGGTTCCTGACCCTGTCGTTGCTCCCGGTGATCGGCAGGCAGGTCTACACGGTCGAGGGCGTGCAGATGGGGATCAACTACGGGCTCAACAGGGTGCGGTTCACCGCGCCGGTGCCGGTGGGGAGCACGGTTCGGGGCAGTATCGAGCTGCTCGAGGTCACCGACGTGAACGGCGGGGTCCAGGTGACCAACAAGGTCACCGTCGAGATCGAGGGGTCCGACCGTCCGGCCGTCGTCGCCGAGAGCCTGCTGCGTTTCTACCTCTGACCTCCGGGCGCGCCGAGCTCTGGCCGAGTTCGGCACCCGAAATCGAGTTGCCGACGGCTCTCCGGCGGGTACATCCTTGTAGGAGTCAACTTGTTGTATGTGGCATACAATCCGCTGATCTCCCGGGAGCGTCATCGTGCCGTCCGAGGACGAGCTCGCCACCGCTGATGAGGTGGGCGGCCAGCTCAACCGACTGGTCCGCCTGATCGAGCGCAAGTACGCCCAGTACCAGGCCGAGCATCCAGACGCCGTCGAGCGTGCCACGTACCACCTGCTCGTGCACCTGGTGAAGGGCGGGCCCCGCCGGGCGGGGTCGCTGGCCGAGGCCGTGCACTCCGACCCGTCCACCATCAGCCGCCAGATCGGGCATCTCGTGCGGCTGGGCTACGTGGAGCGCACCGCGGATCCCGAGGACGGCCGGGCCACGCTGCTCGCCGCCACCGGCGAGGGCCAGCGGGTCTTCGAGGAGAACCGTCGAGCGCGTAACGAGAAGATCGCTGAGATGCTCGCGGACTGGTCGGAGTCCGACCAGCACACCCTGTGTGCGCTGCTCGGCCGCTTCGCCACCGACTTCGAGAACGTCACCACGCGACCGACCGAGCCGTTCGGCGCCCCCAGCTGCCCGCAGCGCAGCGGCGCGGCGTCGGCGCAGTCGTGAGAGGAGCGCCGTTGTCCGCGCCTGTAGCAGGTGACGCTCCCGCCGCGGCACCCGCCGGCCTCCTCAGCCACCGGCAGATCTTGACGATCTTCGCCGGTCTGATGGTCGGCATGTTCCTGGCCGCGCTCGACCAGACCATCGTGGCCACGTCGATCAGGACGATCGCCGACGACCTCGACGGGCTCAGCCTGCAGGCCTGGGCCACCACCGCGTACCTGATCACCGCGACGATCACGACTCCGCTCTATGGCAAGCTGTCGGACATCTTCGGCCGCAAGCCGTTGTTCCTGGCCGCGATCTCGATATTCGTGATCGGGTCGGTGGCCTGCACGTTCGCCACGTCGATGTACCAGCTCGCGGCGTTTCGGGCGATCCAGGGACTCGGCGCCGGCGGACTGTTCTCGCTCGCGCTGACGATCATCGGTGACATCGTCGCGCCTCGCGAGCGGGCCAAGTACCAGGGCTACTTCGTCGCCGTCTTCGGCACCTCGAGCGTGCTCGGCCCGGTCGCGGGTGGGTTCTTCGCCGGGCAGCCAGAGCTGCTCGGGATCACCGGCTGGCGCTGGGTGTTCCTCCTCAACGTGCCGTTGGGGATCCTGGCGCTGACCGTCGTCACGAAGGTGCTCAACGTCCCGCACCGCAAGCGCGCACACCGCATCGACTGGCCCGGCGCGCTCGCGCTGGTCGTCGGCCTCGTGCCGCTGCTGATCGTGGCCGAGCAGGGCCGCATCTGGGGCTGGGACTCGGCCCGGTCGTTGCTGTGCTACGCCACGGGTGCTGTCGGGATCGGGGCGTTCGTGCTCCTGGAGCGCCGCATCGGTGACGACGCGCTGTTGCCGCTGCGATTCTTCCGCAGCGGCGTGTTCAGCTGGGGCTCGATCGCCGGCTTCGTCGCCGGCATGGGCATGTTCGGCGCACTCGCGCTGTTACCGCTCTACCTGCAGGTCGTCAAGGGCTCCACGCCCACCGAGGCCGGGCTGCAGACGCTGCCGCTGGTGTTCGGCATCATGTCGATGTCGGTGCTCTCCGGGCAGCTGATCTCCCGCACCGGCCGCTACAAGATCTGGCCGATCATCGGCCTGTCGCTGATGATCGTCGGCCTCGCGACGCTGTCGCGGGTCGGCGTCGACACGCCGTACTGGCAGACCGCGCTGGTCATGGTCGTGATCGGCTGGGGGCTGGGCGGCAACTTGCAGCCGCTCACGCTCGCCGTGCAGAACGCCATGCCGCCGCGTGACATGGGCGTCGCGACCGCGTCGGCCACCTTCTTCCGGCAGATGGGCGGCACGCTGGGCACGGCGGTGTTCCTGTCCATCCTGTTCAACGTGCTGGGCACGCAGGTGGCCGACAACATCCGCGCCGCGGCCCGCACCCCCGGGTTCCGTGCCGTCCTGGCCGATCCCGCGGCGGCTGCGAACCCGGCCAACGCCCCCATCCTGGGTTTCCTGAGGGCGCCGCAGGGCGGCGGTGCGCCGTCGCTGTCTCTGGACGACTCCTCGTTCCTGGCCGCGGCCGACCCGACCCTGGCTCGGCCGATCCTCGTCGGTTTCGCCGGTTCCATGAGCGTCGTGTTCCTGGTGGCCGCTGCCGCCCTCGTGATCGGCCTGTTGGCCGTGATCATGATGAAGGAGGTGCCGCTGCGCACCCGGTCCGGTATCGACGCCCAGCGCGACGACGAGCTGGAGTCACTACAGGCGGCCACGGTCGCGGCCGCCAGCGCTGTCCCTGCGGTTGCGGGCGTCCGGAACGGGGTGCTCGGGTACCCGGTACCGGTGCCGGGGACGCCGCCAGGCACCGCTGCCGCCTACGCCGTCGGGGCTGGGCACGTTGCCGGGAACGGTGCAGTGGCGACCGAGGACCGGCACTCGGCGAGCGCGGCGCCCGGGGACGCCCGGGACCGGCTGCTGGCGGTGCTGCTCCCCGACCCGCAGCGGACGCTCATTGCCGTCGCCGACGCCGAGAACGCCCGGGACGCGGCCCGCCGGGCGGGTCAGGAGCTGGCGGTGCGCACCGCGGAGCTGGACGAGGCCGCCGAGGAGCTCGTGGGACAGGGCCTGAGCCCGGCTCAGGTCCGGGAGTTGCTCGGACTCAGTGCGGCGGAAGGCCCGCTGAGCGACCGGCGTCGGTCTCCGCGGCCCTCGCCCGTTCCCAGAGCGCCCTGATCCCGCTCGGTGCCCGACCGGCCACCTGGCAGGCGTGAGATGACGTCCGCGGTCGTGCTCCGACGCCTGGCTCTAGGGTGGGGCCGCGTCGCGTGGTCGTGCCCGGCCGACGATGCTGTTGAGCGCGGTGCTCGGCGACAGGCGGAGGAGGCGGTGTGGGCTTCGGGCGGTGGTTCGGTGACACGCTGCGCCGGCCGACTCGCGGAGTGCGGCGATGGATCACCACCCTCGTGGTCATCGCCGTGGTCGGCGCGTCCGGCGGGGCAGTGGTGTTGACCTCTCCCATGCTGGTCGCGGACCTGGGTCCGGCGCAGCCGCAGGCTCTCGAGCCGCCGTCGGTGCCGCAGCCGATGCTCGGCCCGCTGCCCCTCGACGCACCGTTGCCGACCACCGACGGGCTGGCCGAAGCGCTCGACGCGGACGCCGACGCGATACCGGGGAGGCTCACCGGCCTCGTCATCGACCCGGCCACCGGCACCACGCTCTGGGAGCGAACGCCCGAGCGCGCCCTCGTCCCCGGCTCCACCGGGAAGCTGCTCACGGCCGCCGCGGCGCTGCTCACGCTCAACCCCACCGACACCCTCGTCACCCGCGTCGTCACTGGCTCGGATCCCGGCACCGTGGTGCTTGTCGGCGGCGGCGACCCGACCCTCACCGCGCTGCCCGAGGGACGCGACGGTGTCTATCCCGACGCCCCCCGGTTGGAGGATCTCGCGACCGAGGTGCGTGCCACCGCGAAGGGGCGGATCACCCGGGTGCTGGTGGACACCGGTCGGTATCGCGGTCCGACCGTGGCCGACGGTTGGGAGGCCGCCGACATCCCGGGCGGGTTCGTCGCCCCGATCGAACCGCTGATGCTCGACGGCGGTAGGACCGATCCGGCGGTAGCGGACAGCTCGCGGGTCCGGGATCCCGCTGCGGCCGCCGGACGAGCACTGGCCGAGGAGCTGGGGGTCGACCCCGACAAGGTCGAGGAGGGCACGGCCGCGCCGGACGCCGAACGCCTCGGCGCGGTGTCGTCGGCGCCGGTGGCCGAGCTCGTCGAGCACCTGATGCGTAGCTCGGACAACGTGCTGGCCGAAGTTCTCGCTCGCGAGGTCGCCCTGGCGCGAAACGGTGCGCCGACGTTCACCGGCGCAGCCGAGCAGATCCTCGCCGCGCTCGCCCAGGCCGGTTTCGACCCGAGCGGTGCCGTGCTGGTCGACGGCAGTGGCCTGTCCACCGAGGACCAGGTCCCGGCGCGGCTGCTCGGCTCCCTGCTCGCCGCGGTGGCCGCACCCGCGCAGGGCGCCCGCGACACCGACTTCCTGCGTCCCATCATCACCGGGTTACCGGTCGCGGGCGGGGACGGCACCCTCGACGACCGGTTCGGCAGCGACGCGAGGTCTGCCTCCGGCCGCGGGGTGGTCCGCGCCAAGACCGGCACGCTGACCGGTGTGAGCAGCCTCGCCGGCGTGGTGATCGACACTGACGGTAGGCTGCTTGTCTTCGCGTTGATGTCCAACGGCGCGTCCCCGGCAACAGTCCGGCCGCGGCTGGACGCCATGGCGGCCGAACTGAGCCGCTGCGGTTGCCGCTGACCCGCGCCGGGCGCGCGCGGTGCGTAGCGTGGGGTGTGTGCAGCACTCGATCGATGACACCCCGCCCGCCGAGGCGCCCGCCACCGAGCGGGGACTGCCCGTCGACTGGGAGCTGGCCCGACGCACCGCCATCCGCCTGCTCAGCCCCGGACCGGAGGTGAGCAGGTCAGAGGCCGCCGAGCTGGTCGCTCGGCTGCGGACCGATGCGGCCATGGCCGAGCAACACGTCCGCGACGTCACCCGGCTCGGGCACGGCCTGCCGCTGCTGCCCGCCGACGTGGTGGATCGGCGGGCGTGGGCCGCCGCGGCCGTGCACGGCATGGCGGCGCTCACAGCGGACGCGCAGCTGCCGACGGTGTCCCGGGTTGCCCGCATCGTGACGGCCCGGTCCGCCGGGTTGCAGGTCGGCGGGGTGGTCGCCTACCTCGGGGGTCGCGTGCTCGGCCAGTACGACCCCTTCGGTGGACCGGCCGGCGAGGGGCGGCTGCTGCTCGTGGCGCCCAACGTGCACGCCGCGCAGCAGGCGCTGGACGTGTCGGCCGTGGACTTCGGTCTCTGGGTGTGTCTGCACGAGGCCACCCACCGGCTCCAGTTCACCGCGGTGCCGTGGCTGCGGTCCTGGTTCGCCGAGGAGGTCGGCCGCTTCCTGTCGATCACCACGGAGGCGGGCGGCGATCAGGGCACGATCCTGGAGAAGCTCCCCGAGGTGGTGCGGGCGATCCGCTCCTCCGGCGGCGACTCGATGGCGATCGTGGAGCTGCTGCAGGGTCCCGAACAGCGCGCGGTGCTCGACCGGCTGCTCGCGCTCACCACGCTCCTGGAGGGGCACGCCGACCACGTGATGGACGCGGTCGGGCCCACGGTGGTGCCCAGCGTGGCCACGATCCGTTCCCGGTTCACCGTGCGCCGCCGCGGCGGCGGGCTCGTCGACCGGGTGCTGCGCGCCCTGCTCGGCGTGGAGGCGAAGGTGCGCCAGTATGCGGTCGGGGCCGCGTTCACCCGCCACGTCGTGCTCGCCGCCGGGATGGACGGGTTCAACCGCGTCTGGGACAGCCCCGACACCCTGCCCACCCGCGCCGAACTAGCCGCCCCCCCCACCTGGCTCCACCGCGTCGCCCCCTAGCCCGCGAGTCGGCACGAACTGGTGCGCGAGTCGGTACGCAGTGGCGATCGAGTGGGACAGAACTGGCGCTCGCGTGGCGCATGGGACGTCTGTGGCCTGATTCGGCCCGCATCCGACCCGGCCCGGCCCGGCGCATACCCTCTGACCCTGACCTGCTTCGTACTGGACTCTGAACTCATGGCGCCGCACACCCCGCACACCAATTCCGACACCGTCGGCCGCCAGTTCGTGCCGACTCGCGGGACGGGGACGGCGGTGGGGGAGGTTTGTCGGGCTGTCAGGGCGGCGATTGCGGGTTTGCCGGCGGGGTATCGGGACGCGCCGCTGCTGGTGGGGTGTTCCGGGGGGGCCGACTCGCTCGCCCTGGTCGCCGCCGCGCTCGCCGTCGGTGGGTCGGGGACGGTGCACGCCGCCGTCGTCGACCACGGCCTGCAGGACGGCTCGGCTCCCCGCGCTGCCGCCACCGCCGAGCTGCTCGCCGGGATGGGCGCCTGCGCGACCGTGCACCGGGTCGAGGTCGGCCGCCGGGGCGGCATCGAGGCCGCCGCCCGCGAGGCGCGTTACGCCGCGCTGCGCGCTGCCCGCCCACACGCGGACTCACCGGTCCTGCTCGGCCACAGCCTCGACGACCAGGCCGAGACGGTCCTGCTCGGGCTGGGCCGCGGCTCCGGCGGTCGCTCGCTGGCCGGCATGCGCTCCTGGGAGGCGCCGTGGCTGCGCCCGCTGCTCGGCGTGCGCCGGGTGGTCATGAGGGCGGCCTGTGCGGCGCAGGATCTGCCGGTATGGGACGACCCGCACAACCTCGACCCGCGGTTCACCCGCGTCCGGCTGCGGCACGAGGTGCTGCCGCTGCTGGAGGACGTGCTCGGCGGAGGAGCCGCGGCCGCGCTCGCCCGCACCGCCGGGCAGCTTCGCGAGGACACCGACACGCTGGACGCGCTCGCGGCCGGGCTGCTCACCGACGCCCGCGACGGCGACACGCTGCTGCTGGAGCCGCTCGCCACGACCCCCCCGGCCCTGCGCCGCCGCGTGCTCCGGGCCTGGTTGCTGGCCTCCGCGGTGACCGCTCTCACGGACTCCCAGCTCCGGGCCGCCGACGGTCTCGCCGCTCGCGGTCCGGATCGAGCCGGGGTCGCCGTTGCGGGCGGGTTGGAGCTGGTGCGCGAGCGTGGCAGGCTCTCGCTGCGCCCGGTCCGCTGGCCCACCGATCGGCCCCATCGACGAACGCAGGAGGACGGCCGCCGTGTACGACGGTGACATCGCAGCGACGTTGGTCACCGAGGAGGCGATCCGTGACAAGACCGCCGAGCTGGCCGAGCAGATCGGCCGCGACTACGGCGAGCACTGCGCCGGCTACCAGGACTGCGCCGGATCCGCTCGGAGCTCGGACCTGCTGCTCGTCGGCGTCCTCAAGGGGGCGGTCATGTTCATGACCGACCTTGCGCGGGCGTTGCCGCTGCCCGTGCAGCTGGAGTTCATGGCGGTCAGCTCCTACGGATCGACCACGTCGTCCTCGGGCGTGGTGCGCATCCTCAAAGGCCTCGACCGCGACATCGCGAGCCGGCACGTGCTGATCGTCGAGGACATCATCGACTCCGGGCTAACGCTGTCCTGGCTGCTCAAGAGCCTGGAGTCACGGGGGCCGGCGTCGCTGCAGGTGTGCACGTTGCTCCGCAAACCCGACGCGGTGAAGGTCGACGTGCCGGTTCGCTACGTCGGGTTCGATATCCCGAACGAGTTCGTCGTCGGATACGGCCTGGACTACGCCGAGCGGTATCGCGACCTGCCGTTCATCGGGACACTGAACCCGGCCGTCTACACCTGAAGCCACACCGCGACGGCAGTCCGCCGGACACGGTGAACGGCTCGGTGCGCTCGTTCGCGTAGTCTCGAAACCGTCGTCACGTCGCGCACGCCGTTTGCTGACCGGCAGCGGGGCGAGGTGGGGGCCGGGAACACCTCCTCCTGTTCGGTCGTTGACCGGACACGCACCCGCGAGCGTGGTGCGCTGGTCGGCACCGCGGCGCGGGTCGGCCAGGGGCCCGCTATCCTGGCAAGACTCGGGGCCGGTCAGTGCACTGTGCCGGGTCGCCGCCGGAAACTCGCCAGAGAGGGTGAAGGCCGCCACAGGCCGAAGCTGCATGGACCGCAAGCGCCTGCTCCGCAACCCGTTGATCTGGATCCTCGCCGCGATCCTGGTCTACTTCACCTTCAGCGTGCTCTTCGACGACACCCGCGGCTACACCCAGGTGCCCACGTCCGTCGCGCTGACGCAGATCGACAGCGGCAACGTCAAGGAGGCGCTGGTCGAGGATCGGGAACAGCGGCTGAAGCTGACGCTCAACCAGCCGGTCGAGGGTGCCAACAAGATCATCTCGCAGTACCCGACGGGCACCAGCCTCCGGATCACCGAGGCGCTGCAGGGGGCGAGCAACAACCCGCCGTTCGACACCGCCGTGCGCCAGGACTCGTTCCTGGCCACCATGCTGATCTACCTGATCCCGCTGGGTCTGGTGCTGCTCATCCTGTTCTGGATGATGAACAACGCCCAGGGTGGCGGGAACCGGGTGATGTCCTTCGGAAAGTCGAAGGCCAAGCAGCTGTCCAAGGACATGCCCAAGACGACTTTCGGTGACGTGGCGGGAGTCGACGAGGCCGTCGAGGAGCTGCAAGAGATCAAGGACTTCCTGCAGAGCCCGGGTCGCTACCAGGCGCTGGGCGCGAAGATTCCCAAGGGTGTGCTGCTCTACGGCCCGCCCGGCACGGGCAAGACGCTGCTGGCCCGCGCGGTCGCGGGGGAGGCGGGCGTGCCGTTTTACACGATCTCCGGCTCGGACTTCGTCGAGATGTTCGTCGGCGTGGGCGCGTCCCGGGTTCGTGACCTGTTCGAGCAGGCCAAGCAGAACTCGCCCTGCATCATCTTCGTCGACGAGATCGACGCGGTCGGTCGCCAGCGCGGCGCCGGCCTCGGGGGCGGGCACGACGAGCGGGAGCAGACGCTGAACCAGCTGCTCGTCGAGATGGACGGCTTCGACGCCCGCGGCGGCGTCATCCTCATCGCGGCCACGAACCGCCCCGACATCCTCGACCCCGCCCTGCTGCGGCCCGGGCGGTTCGACCGCCAGATTCCGGTCAGCGCTCCCGACCTCGCCGGGCGCAAGGCGATCCTCGCCGTGCACGCGAAGGGCAAGCCGTTCGGGCGCAACGTCGACTTCGAGGGCCTCGCGAAGCGCACGGTCGGGATGTCCGGAGCGGATCTCGCCAACGTGATCAACGAATCGGCGCTGCTCACCGCCCGGGAGAACAGCACGCAGATCGACGGCGTCGCGCTGGAAGAGGCCGTCGACCGTGTCATCGGCGGGCCTCGGCGCAAGTCGAAGATCATCTCTGAGCGCGAGAAGAAGATCACCGCCTACCATGAGGGCGGGCACGCGCTGGCCGCGTGGGCGATGCCCGACCTGGAGCCGGTCTACAAGCTCACGATCCTGCCGCGCGGGCGGACCGGAGGGCACGCGCTCGTCGTCCCCGAGGACGACAAGGGCCTGATGACCCGTTCGGAGATGATCGGACGCCTGGTGTTCGCGATGGGCGGACGCTCGGCCGAGGAGCTGGTGTTCCACGAGCCCACCACCGGTGCCTCCTCCGACATCGACCAGGCCACCAAGATCGCCCGCGCGATGGTCACCGAGTACGGCATGAGCGCTCGCCTCGGCGCGGTCCGCTACGGCCACGAACAGGGCGACCCCTTCCTCGGCCGGTCGATGGGCAACCAGGCGGACTACTCCCTCGAGGTCGCTCACGAGATCGACGAGGAGGTGCGCGCACTCATCGAGGCCGCGCACACCGAGGCCTGGGAGATCCTCAACACCTACCGCGACGTTCTCGACGACCTGGTGTTCGAGCTCCTGCAGAAGGAGACGCTCAACCGTATCGACCTGGAGCGGATCTTCGACCGGGTGCAGAAGCGGCCGCGCATTACGGCGTTCAACGACTTCGGCGGGCGCACCCCGTCGGACAAGCCGCCGATCCAGACACCCGCCGAGCAGGCCCGCGAGCGTGGGGAGCCGTGGCCACCGCACGCGGAACCGGTCCGCGAGCCGACGCCTGTCGGGTCCTATCCCGGCGGCAACGGCGTCCCGGGCCCCGGTCCGTACGGCGTCCCCGTACCCAAGCCCGGTCCGCCTGCGGGCTATCCCGGCGGTCCCCCCCCGCAACCCCCGTTCCCGCCCCGGTACGGGCAGGCGCCGCCGACCCCGCAGCGGTCGTGGGACGGGTCCCCTCCGCCGTCCGGAGCCGGTCCGCAGCCGAGCTCGGTGCCGCACAACTACGGGGCGCCGCCGGACTGGCGTCCTGCCACCACCCCGTCCGGGCAGCCCTGGCCACCCCCGGGACAGCAGCAACAGCCGCCACCGCAGCCGCCATGGGTTCCCGCGCCCCCCCCGCGCGCCGGGGCCAACGGGCACGGTGCCGACAAGGCGCCCCCGCCGGGAAAGCCTGCCGACGGCGACGGTCGGGGCCCGGGTCACACGACCGAGGACGGGCCCCGCTGAGCCGCACCCCCGACGACCTGACGGGCTCGGAGAGGGCGGAGACCAACGGCCGACCGGCCCTGGATCCCGCGCGGGTCGAAGCCGCCGTCCGGGAATTGCTGCTCGCGGTCGGCGAGAACCCCGACCGCGAGGGCCTCCGCGAGACCCCGGCGCGCGTGGCCCGGGCCTGTGCCGAGATCTTCGCCGGGCTCTACACCGAGCCGGACGCGGTGCTGGAGAAGACGTTCAACGAGGACTATCAGGAGCTCGTCCTCGTCAGGGACATCCCGATGTTCTCGACGTGCGTGCCCAGCAGGCAGACCGTGAACGCCGTCGGGGGGTGCGCCCGGGCCGGCGATGTCGCGGTCGGTGACCGCCTGTGGACCCTCGCGAACGGCCGCGTCGAGCAGACCCGGGTCGTCAACGTCTCGTCGCGGCCGGCCAGGAGCCTCGTCGAGGTGGCGACCGAGCGTGGTCGTTTCCAGGTCACAGCGGACCATCCGTTCGCCACGCCGCAGGGTTGGCTGGAGGCGGATGACCTCGACGGGACCGTGGTCGAATGGAGCCCCGCCCGGCAGCTGAGCCGGCGGCTCGAGGCGGGCAACACCCACGACCATCGGCCGCGAGGACGCCGTATCACCGGCTCCGAGGTGCCGTTGCACCAGGAAAGGGCCGTTGTCGCCGGAGGGCGGTTCGCGCCGAGCGTCGAGGCCGGCTGGACGCTTCGGCACGGTTTCCCGCAGGCCTCGCACCGGACCGATCTCGCGGAGTCGGAGTGGGTGCGGGTCGAGTCGGTGCGTCCGGTCGTGGCACCGGACACGGCGCCGTACACCGTCCACAGCTTCACCTGCGAGCCACATCCGACGTTCCTGGTGAACGGGCACCTGGGACACAACTGCGAGCATCACCTGGTTCCCTTCCACGGCGTGGCCCACGTGGGGTACATCCCGGGCCCGTCCGGGCGGGTCACCGGCCTGTCCAAGATCGCCCGCGCGGTCGACCTGTACGCCCGGCGCCCGCAGGTGCAGGAGCGGCTGACCGGGCAGGTCGCCGACGCCCTGATGCGCAAGCTCGACCCGCGCGGCGTGATTGTCGTGATGGACGCCGAGCACCTCTGCATGGGCATCCGCGGGATCCGCAAGCCCGGCTCCCGCACCACGACCTCGGCGGTGCGCGGGATCTTCCAGTCCTCGCCGTCGTCGCGGGCGGAGGCGCTCTCGCTGATCCGGGGCGGGTGACGCGCATGGCTGCCCGCCCGTCCCCGCCCGGACTGCCCCAGCCCGGGCGCTGCGTCGTGCTGGGGGTGCTCAACGTCACCCCCGACTCGTTCTCCGACGGTGGCCGCTACCTCGACCGCGAGCACGCCGTGGCGCACGGCATCGCGATGCGCGACGCCGGCGCCGACCTCGTGGACGTCGGCGGCGAGTCCACCCGCCCCGGCGCCGGACGCGTCGAGCCCGAGGTCGAGAAGGCCCGCGTGCTGCCGGTGATCCGGGAGCTGGTGGCCGAGGGTGTCCAGGTCAGCATCGACACCACGCGCGCCACGGTGGCCGAGGCGGCGCTCGAGGCCGGTGCCGGCGTCGTCAACGACGTCTCCGGTGGCCTCGCCGACCCGGCCATGGCCGCTGCCGTGGCGGCGGCGCGGGTGCCGTGGATCCTCATGCACTGGCGCGGTCACAGCGACCGGATGAGCGCGCTGGCCGGCTACGAGGACGTGCTCGGCGAGGTGCGCACCGAGCTGGTCGCGCGGGTGGACGCGGCGGTGCTGGCCGGCGTCGACCCGTCGCGGCTGGTGCTCGACCCCGGGCTCGGGTTCGCAAAGACCGCGGCGCACAACTGGGCCTTGTTGCGCAGGCTCGACGTGCTGCTCGCGCTGGGTTTCCCGGTGCTGGTCGGGGCCTCGCGCAAGCGGTTCCTCGGGGAGCTGCTGGCCGCGGCCGACGGCACCCCGCGACCGCCGCCCGGCCGCGACGTCGCGACGGCGGCGATCAGCGCGCTGGCGGCTCACGCCGGTGCGTGGGGGATCCGGGTGCACGACGTGGACGCCACGATGGACGCCCTCGCGGTGGCCGTGGCGTGGCAGCTCGGCGCGTCCCGGGCGCGCACGGGTGGCCCGGGGCGGGAGGATCCGCTGCCATGACCGACCGGATCGAGCTGCGCGGGCTGACGGTGCGCGGGCACCACGGCGTGTTCTCCCCCGAGCGCCGCGACGGGCAGGACTTCGTCGTCGACGTCACGGTATGGCTGGACCTGGGCACCGCGGCCGCGTCCGACGACCTCGCCGACACCTTCGACTACGGCGCGCTCGCCCACCGCACCGCCGCCATCGTCGGCGGCGAGCCGTGCCGCCTGATCGAGACGGTGGCCGGACGGATCGCCGAGGACGTCCTGACCGATTCCCGCGTACAAGCCGTCGAGGTCGTCCTCCACAAACCCCAAGCCCCCCTCCCGTTGACCTTCACAGACCTAGCCGTAACCCTCACGCGCGAGTCGGCACGATCTGGTGGCCGAGTCGGACGGTTCTGGCGATGACCCGGGCGGTGCTCTCGTTCGGGTCGAACCTCGGCGACCGGTTCGCGCACCTGCTGGCGGGCGTCCACGGGTTCGCCGGTGCGCTTGTCGCGGCCTCCCCGGTGTACGAGACCCCGCCGTGGGGCGGCGTCGAGCAGGGCGACTTCCTCAACGCCGTGATCCTCGTCGAGGACCCCGCCACCGACGCGTGGGGCTGGCTGCGCCGCGGGCAGCAGGTGGAGGACGCCGCCGGCCGCATCCGGGAGGTGCGCTGGGGACCGCGCACGCTCGACGTCGACGTGGTCACCGTCGACGCGGCCGGCGGGCCGGTCCGCAGCGAGCACCCCGACCTGCTGCTCCCGCATCCGGGCACGCCGACGCGCGCCACCGTCCTGCGGCCCTGGCTCGACCTCGACGCCGGTGCCGTGCTGCCCGGGCATGGTCGCGTCGCCGCGCTGCTGGCGGCGCTGGGACCCGGCGCCGAGGTCGGGATGTCGCGCCGCGAGGACCTGGTGCTGGTGCCGTGACACCCACCCGCCCCCGGGACCTGCTCGCCGTCGCCCTCGTGACGGCCGTGCTCGCGAACCTCGCCGTCCGGCTCGGCTACAACGCGCTACCGGTTCTCCCGACCCTGGCCGGGGCGCCGCTCGGGGTGCTCGGGCTGGCCGAGGCGCTGACCGGTAACGCGCTGCGCGCGCGGATCCGGCGCCGTCCGGGCACCCGACCGGTGCAGCCCCTGGTGGCGGCCAGGGCCGTGCTGGTGGCGAAGGCGTCGGCACTGGCCGGTGCGATCATGTCAGGGGTGTGGGCCGGGCTGCTCGCCCATGTGCTGCCCCGCCGCGCGGACGTGCTGGCCGCAGCATCCGACGCGCTCGCTGCGGGTGTCGGGCTCGCAGGCGGGTTGGGCCTGGTGGCCGGGGCGCTGTGGCTGGAGCACTGCTGCCGGAGCCCCGACGACAAGGACCCCGTGAGCGGCGACCGCCCCGCCGTCTGAAACGGGCAGCCAGCGGCGCTTGCGCCAGTATGATCACAACCATGGCACAGGCGAGCGGCGGGTGGGGTGCCGACGGGCAGGCGGTGCGCCTGCCCACCCCGGGACGGCGGCGTCGCGGCGTGCTCGCCCCGGTGCTCGGGCTGGTGGCGCTGGGTATCTGCGGGCTGGTGGTCCTCGGGCTCGTGGGCAGCAGCGTCGGGGTCAGCGGCGTGGTGGTCGGCGCGCTGTGCGCGCTGTTGCCCGTGGGCCCGGTCGTCGCGACGTTCCTGTGGGTCGACCGCTGGGAGCCCGAGCCCCCGCGGCTGCTGCTGTTCGCGTTCCTGTGGGGCGCCTGCTTCGCCGCCCTGTCGGCACTGCTGATCAACTCGAGTGCGGCGCTGATCGCCGACGAGGTGCTCGGCCGCGGCGGTGGCGACGCCCTCGGGGCCGTGGCGATCGCGCCCGTGGTCGAGGAGGCTGTCAAGGGTGCGTTCCTGGTCGGCCTGCTGGTCTTCCGGCGGCGCGAGTTCGACGGGATCGTGGACGGCATCGTCTACGCCGGTCTGGTGGCCGCCGGGTTCGCCTACACCGAGAACATCCTCTACATCGGTCGGGCGTTCGCCGAGGGCTCCATGGTCGGGCAGACCGCTGGGGTGCTCGCCGTCCTGCTGCTGCGCGGGGTGCTCTCGCCGTTCGCGCACCCGCTGTTCACCGCGATGATCGGGATCGGGGCCGGGATCGCCGCACCCAGCCGCAGCGTCGCCGTCCGCGTGGTCGCGGTGTCGGTCGGCTACCTGCTGGCGGTGTTGCTGCACGCGCTGTGGAACGGGTCGGCGGCCCTGTCCGGCACCGTCTTTCTCGGTGTCTACGCCTACATCATGATGCCGCTGTTCCTGATCATGGTCGCCGTGGTGGTGTGGCAGCGACGGCGTGAGCAACGGATCGTCACCGACCAGCTGCCCGGCTTCGCCGCGGCCGGGTGGATCGCACCCAGCGAGATCCCGCTGCTGTCCAGCATGGCCGGGCGTCGGGGCTGGCGCGCGGCGGTGCGGCGGCGCTCGGGCCGGAAGGTGGCCAAGGCGGTCACCGAGTACCAGGCGGCGGTCACCGAGCTCGCGTTCCTGCGGGCTCGGATCGCCCGCGGCTCGGTGAGCGAGTCCGCTCCTTACTGGCTCGACCTGGCGGTCGCCGAGCTCGTCCGTGCCCGCATGCGGGTGGTCAGCCACCCTGAAGCCCTCACGGTGGCCATCCGACACCACGGTCCCCAGGGCTGGATCCCGCCGCCACCGGGACCGCCACCGCCAGCCGGCGGACCGGGCTGGCGACACCCCGGGGGCGGTCCGGCGCGTCCGGGTGGTCAGCCGTACCCGTACCCGGGTGGGCGGCCCGGCGGTTCGCCGCAGCCGCCCCGCTCGCAGGGTCCGCATCCGTGATCGTCATTTCGAGCAACCGGCGGCACCTGCGGGGTGACGCGAGGCCATCGTCAGGCCCGGTGAAGCCCGTCACGGTGTTCGTCGCTCCCGGCGGCCGCGGCTACGCTGGGTGGGCGTCGCCAGTGCGGGCGGCGACGGTCGTCCGGTACCCGCCGAGCGGGACTGGAACGAACGAGGAGATGTCGTGATGAGCGCAGCCAGGCCCGCCCGGCTCGCCGTTGGGGTCGTCTCGGCCGGACGGGTCGGGGCGGTCGTGGGCGCCGCCTGGGCCGCTGCCGGACACCGGGTGGTCGCGACGTCCGGCGTCTCCCGCGCGTCGGTTCAGCGTGCTGCCGCATTGCTGCCCGGCGTCCCCCTGGAGCCTCCCGACGCGGTCGTGGCCGGCGCCGACCTCGCGCTGCTCGCCGTCCCGGACGACGTGCTTCCCGGCCTGGTCCGTGGTCTTGTCGCTGCGGGTAGTTTCCGTGCGGGTCAGATCGTGGTGCAGACCTCGGGTGCGCACGGCGTCGCGGTGCTGGCGCCGGCCGTCGAGCACGGTGTCCTGCCGCTGGCCCTGCATCCGGTGATGACCTTCACCGGCCGCAGCGAAGACGTGGCGCGGTTGGCGGGTTGTACTGTCGGTGTGACGGCGGCCGCGGGGGACGAGGCCGCCTGGAGCGTTGGTGAGGCGCTCGTCGTCGAGATGGGTGCGGAGCCGGTGCGGATCACCGAAGAGCTCCGCCCGCTCTACCATGCGGCGCTGTCGCACGGGGCCAACCACCTCGTCACGCTCGTCCGGGACTGCGTGGAGATCCTGGAGCGTGCCGGTATCCGGCCGGCTGAACACCTGGTCGCGCCGTTGCTGTCGGCCGCGTTGGACAACGCGCTGCGGCACGGGGATCGGGCGTTGACCGGCCCGGTCACCCGCGGTGACCTTGACACGGTGCGTACCCACCTACGTGAGCTCGGGACCATCGACCGGGACCTTGCCGAGACCTACCGCGTGCTGGCCGGCCGAACGGCGCGGCGGGCCTGCGCCGCGGGTCTGCTGCCCGAGCACGCGGCGCACGACGTGCTCACCATGCTCCGGGAGACGCCGTGACCAGGCCGGGCACCATCGGACGCACCCACGGTGGTTTTGTCGCGCGCCAGCTGACCGTGCACTCCGCACCGGTCGAGATCGCGCGGGTGACCCGGGCGCTGCGCTCCGCGGGCCGCACGGTGGTGCTGGTCCCGACCATGGGGTCGCTGCACGAGGGCCATCGGGAGCTGATCCGGCATGCCCGCCGGGCGCCGGGGGCCGTCGTCACCGCAGTGTCGATCTTTGTGAACCCGTTGCAGTTCGGCCCGGGCGAAGACCTTGACCGCTATCCCCGGCCGCTGGAGGTCGATCTGGCTATGTGCCGCGAGGAGGGCGTGGAGCTGGTATTCGCACCGGGGGTGGCGGACATGTACCCCGACGGGGCCGACACCACGGTCACGCCGGGCACGCTCGGTGAGCAGCTGGAGGGCGCCGTGCGGCCCGGTCATTTCACCGGGGTCCTCACCGTGGTGGCGACGCTGTTCCACATCCTCGCTCCGGACGTCGCGTTCTTCGGTGAGAAGGACTACCAGCAGCTGGTCCTGATCAAGAAGATGGCTCGGGACCTGCGATTCCCGCTGTCGGTCGTCGGGGTGCCGACGGTCCGTGAGCCCGACGGCCTCGCGTTGTCGAGCCGCAACGCCTACCTCTGCGCCGACGAGCGTGGCCGTGCCGCCACCCTGGCGCGGGCGTTGGCTGCCGGTGCCGCGGTGTCCGCCCGCGGGTCCCATGCCGTGCTGGACGCCGCTCGCGCGGTGCTCGCCGACGAACCCGCGCTGCAGGTGGAGTACCTCGAGCTCCGCGATCCCGACCTCGGCCCGGATCCGCCGGCCGGTCGGGCACGGCTGCTGGCCGCGGCTCGGCTGGGCTCGACCCGCCTGATCGACAATGTCCCGGTGCAGCTGTGAGGAGGAGTCCCCGTGTCCCGCACCATGATGAAGTCCAAGATTCACCGGGCGACGGTCACGCAGGCCGACCTGCACTACGTCGGGTCGGTGACGGTGGACCGTGACCTGATGGCGGCCGCTGATCTGCTCGAGGGCGAGCAGGTGGCGATCGCGGATGTCACCAACGGTGCCCGCCTGGAGACCTACGTGATTCCCGGGGAGGGGGGTAGCGGTGTGATCGGTATCAACGGTGCGGCGGCGCATCTCGTGCATCCCGGTGATCTGGTGATCCTCATCTCTTATGCGCAGTTGGACGAGGCCGAGCTGCAGTCGTTCGTGCCGCGGGTGGTGTTCGTCGACGGGGCTAACCGGATCATCGACCTCGGTACCGACCCGGGGTATGTACCGGATGGGTCGGGCCTGCGCTCCGGCGCCGCGCGCAGCGACGTCGCGTCCGCTCGGGTCTGAGACCGACCGTGCTGCTCTGCGTGGACGCCGGCAACACCCAGATCGCGTTGGGCCTCTACGCCGACCCGGCTGGCGGTGATCCAGGCGACGGGGTCGTACGCCCACCGCTGGTCCGCGACTGGCGGATGCGCACCGACCCGCGGATGACCGCTGACGAGCTGGAGGTGGCCGTCACGAGCCTGCTGGGCAGGTACGCCCCGCAGGTCACCGGAATTGCGGCGCTGTCCACGGTGCCGAGCCTGCTGCGCGAGCTGCGGTTGCTCCTCGACCGCCGCGGCGGGCCGGCGATCGTCGTGGGGCCGGGCGTGCGCACCGGTGTGCCGTTGCTGGTCGACAACCCGCGCGAAGTAGGCGCCGATCGGGTGATGAACACCCTCGCGGCGCATCGGCTGTTCGGTACCGCGTGTGTCGTCGTCGACTTCGGCACGTCCACGAACATCGACGTCGTCTCCGGGAAGGGCGAGTTTCTCGGCGGGGCGCTCGCCCCGGGCATCGAGATCTCCCTCGACGCGCTGGCCACCCGCGCGGCGGCGCTGCGCACCGTCGAGCTTGTGCGGCCGCGCTCGGTGATCGGCAAGAACACCGTGGAGTGCCTGCAGTCCGGTGTGTTGTATGGCTTCGCCGGCCAGGTCGACGGCCTGGTCCGGCGCATTCTCGCCGAGCTCGGCCCGAAGGGCGGACCGGTCACCGTGCTGGGCACCGGTGGGCTTGCGCCGCTGATGGCCGAGGAGTCGGAGACGATCACTTCGTTCGTTCCGGACCTGACGCTGCTCGGGCTCCGGCTGACCTACTTGCGCAACGCCGGCACCATGGCGGTGGCCAGCGGCAGCTCGAGCGCATCCGCCGAGGTCTCGGGTCGCGTCGCCAGGTAGGTCCGGATCCGGCGAGGGTGGCGCGGAACCCTCGGCGACGGCGTCGCTAATCTTGCGTCGGTGAACACCCAGCCCCCCGACGATCCCGGCAGCGAGCTTCCCGAGCAGATGCGGGTCCGCCGGGCGAAGCGGGCGCAGATGCTGGCCCGGGGTCGCGACCCCTATCCCGTCGGTGTGGAGCGCACGCACGACCTCCGACAGGTCCGCGCGGCTCACGCGGACCTGCCGCCGGACGCCTCCACGGGCGAGGAGGTCGGCGTCACCGGGCGGGTGATCTTCCTGCGCAACACCGGGAAGCTCTGTTTCGCCACGCTGCGAGAAGGTGACGGAACCGAGCTGCAAGCCATGCTGAGCCTTGCGCTCGTGGGTGCGGACGAGCTGGCGCGCTGGAAGGCGACCGTGGACCTCGGTGACCACGTGTTCGTGCACGGTGAGGTGGTGACCTCACGGCGGGGCGAATTGTCGGTGTTGGCCGATGGCTGGATGATGGCGGCGAAGGCGATGCGTCCGCTTCCGGTGGCCCACCGCCAGTTGTCCGAGGAGACGCGGGCGCGGCAGCGCTACGTCGATCTCATCGTCCGGCCCCAGGCGCGCGAGATGGTGCGGCACCGCGCTGCGGTCGTGCGAACGCTGCGGTCGGTCCTGCATGAACGCGCGTTCGTCGAGGTCGAGACGCCGATGCTGCAGTTGCAGCACGGCGGGGCCACTGCGCGCCCGTTCGTAACACATGCAAACGCGCTTGGCACCGATCTTTACCTGCGGATCGCCCCGGAACTGTTCCTCAAGCGCTGCGTCGTCGGTGGTATCGAGCGTGTGTTCGAGATCAATCGGAACTTCCGCAACGAGGGCATCGACTCCACGCACTCGCCCGAGTTCGCCATGTTGGAGGCCTACCAGGCCTACGCGACCTACGACGAGATGGCGGACCTGACGCGGACGGTGGTGGTGGCAAGCGCGCAGGCCGTCTTCGGGTCCACGGTCGTGCGACACGCGGACGGGTCGGAACACGATCTGGGTGGTGAGTGGCGTTCGGTCACGCTGCACGACGCGGTCGCCGAAGCGGTTGGCCAGGCTGTGACCCTGGACACCTCCAGCGACGATCTGCGCAAGCTCGCGGCGGCACACGACGTCGAACTCGCCGATTCCCTCTCGGCGGGCGAGATCGTGCTGGAACTGTTCGAGAGGCTCGTCGAGCACACGCTGGTCGAGCCGACGTTCGTGCGCGACTACCCGATCGAGGTTCGCCCACTGACCAGGCAACACCGTGACGAGCCACGGCTTGCCGAGGCGTGGGACCTGATCGTGTTCGGCACCGAGCTCGCCACCGCCTACTCCGAGCTGGTGGATCCGGTGGAGCAGCGGGAGCGGCTGTACGCGCAGTCGTTGCGGGCCGCGGCCGGTGATGTCGAGGCGATGCAGCTCGACGAGGACTTCCTGCGTGCGTTGGAGTACGGAATGCCGCCCACCGGTGGTCTGGGAATCGGTATCGACCGCCTGCTCATGACGCTGACCGGGCTCGGAATCCGCGAGACCATTCTGTACCCGCTGGTGCGTTCCGAGTAGGGATCCGGGCCACCGGGTGAGGCGACTCGACAGTCCCACCGCAATAGTTATATCGTGTCCGACATGCGGCGCCGCCGCAGGACAACCGCGATGAAGTGTGGAGGGCTGCGACTGTGGCGCAGATCCGTGAGGTACGACTGGTCGACGACTTGGACGGAGAGGCCGCCGACGAGACGGTCGAGTTCGGTATCGACGGCAAGAGCTACGAGATCGACCTGTCGAAGGACAATGCGGGGAGGCTGCGGGAGGCACTGGCGTCCTACGCCGCGGCTGCCCGGCGTACCGGGGGTCGTCGCCGCGGTGGTGTCGCGGCGACAGCCACCCGGCGGCCTTCGGTCGATCGGGAGCAGAACCAGGCGATCCGTGAGTGGGCGCGTAAGCGGGGCATGAAGGTCTCCGACCGCGGCCGCATCCCGGCCGAAGTACTGGAGGCCTACCACCAGGAGAACTGAGAACAGCTCTGAGCGCCCTGGAACGGGCGGGCCGGCGCAGGTGCGCCGGCCCGCGTCGTGCCTGCATGACCATCTGGGCGCCGCTCCCCGATAAGCCGCTGCCTTGCCGTCCGCATCCTCGTTTCGCCCATGACGACCACGCGGCGGTGAGCGCACGATCGATGTCGTGCAGCACGGTGACACCGTCCGGCTGGCTGCCGACCGGTGGCGCCGCCGCAGCCGTCTTTGTCAACGAGCCCGTCGACGCCGCGCGGGCTACTGTCGGTCTCGGGCCGCGGGTGGCTGGCGGCCGGCTGACCGGGCCCGTCCGACCCTCGGCAGGGGTGTCGGGAATCGGGCTCGGCGTTGCCACGTTGTATCCACCGAGCGCGACCACGGGCGCCCACCGACCCCGGGCCGATACAGTGGTACGGGTACGCGGCGCAGCAGGCTAGGAGCGTAAATGTTCGAGAGGTTCACCGACCGAGCGAGGCGTGTTGTCGTCCTGGCCCAAGAAGAGGCCCGGATGCTCAACCACAACTACATCGGCACCGAGCACATCCTCCTTGGCCTCATCCACGAGGGTGAGGGAGTGGCCGCCAAGGCCCTGGAGTCCCTCGGGATCGCCCTGGAGGGTGTTCGGCAGCAGGTCGAGGAGATCATCGGCCAGGGTCAGCAGGCGCCGAGCGGGCACATCCCGTTCACGCCGCGGGCCAAGAAGGTCCTGGAGCTGTCCCTGCGGGAGGCGCTCCAGCTCGGCCACAACTACATCGGCACCGAGCACATCTTGCTCGGCCTGATCCGCGAGGGCGAGGGCGTCGCCGCGCAGGTGCTGGTCAAGCTGGGGGCGGATCTCAACCGCGTCCGCCAGCAGGTCCTGCAGCTGCTGTCGGGCTACCAGGGCAAGGAGCCCGCGGAGGGCACCTCCGGTGGTCGCGGCGAGGGTACCCCGTCGTCGTCGCTGGTGCTCGACCAGTTCGGTCGCAATCTCACCCAGTCCGCCCGCGAGGGCAAGCTGGATCCGGTCATCGGCCGGGAGAAGGAGATCGAGCGGGTCATGCAGGTCCTCTCCCGGAGGACCAAGAACAATCCCGTCCTGATCGGCGAGCCCGGCGTCGGCAAGACCGCCGTCGTCGAGGGGCTGGCCCAGGGCATCGTCAAGGGTGAGGTGCCCGAGACGCTCAAGGACAAGCAGCTCTACACGCTTGACCTGGGTTCGCTGGTTGCCGGCTCCCGCTACCGCGGTGACTTCGAAGAGCGCCTCAAGAAGGTGCTCAAGGAGATCCGCACGCGCGGCGACATCATCCTGTTCATCGACGAGCTGCACACCCTGGTCGGTGCCGGTGCCGCCGAGGGCGCGATCGACGCCGCCAGCATCCTCAAGCCGATGCTGGCCCGCGGCGAGCTGCAGACGATCGGTGCCACCACTCTGGATGAGTACCGCAAGTACGTCGAGAAGGACGCCGCGCTGGAGCGCCGGTTCCAGCCGATTCAGGTGGGCGAGCCGAGCGTCGGGCACACCATCGAGATCCTCAAAGGCCTGCGCGACCGGTACGAGGCGCACCACCGGGTCACCATCACCGACCCGGCACTGGTCGCCGCGGCCACGCTGGCCGACCGTTACATCAGCGACCGCTTCCTTCCGGACAAGGCGATCGACCTGATCGACGAGGCCGGTGCCCGGATGCGGATCCGCCGGATGACCGCGCCGCCGGACCTGCGCGAGTTCGACGAGAAGATCGCGGGTGTGCGTCGGGACAAGGAGTCGGCGATCGACGCGCAGGACTTCGAGCGGGCCGCGCACCTGCGTGACTCCGAGAAGCAGCTGCTCGCTCGGAAGTCTGAGCGGGAGAAGCAGTGGAAATCCGGTGATCTCGACGTCGTCGCCGAGGTCGACGACGAGCAGATCGCGGAGGTGCTCGCCAACTGGACCGGTATCCCGGTGTTCAAGCTCACCGAGGAGGAGACCACCCGGCTGCTGCGGATGGAAGACGAGATCCACAAGCGGATCATCGGCCAGGAGGACGCGGTCAAGGCGGTCTCCCAGGCGATTCGCCGCACCCGCGCCGGGCTGAAGGACCCCAAGCGTCCGTCGGGTTCGTTCATCTTCGCCGGGCCGTCCGGTGTCGGGAAGACCGAGCTGTCCAAGGCGCTGGCGAGCTTCCTGTTCGGTGACGACGACGCGCTCATCCAGATCGACATGGGCGAGTTCCACGACCGCTACACCGCCTCGCGCCTGTTCGGTGCCCCTCCCGGGTACGTGGGTTACGAGGAGGGTGGCCAGCTCACCGAGAAGGTGCGCCGCAAGCCGTTCTCGGTGGTGCTGTTCGACGAGATCGAGAAGGCGCACCAGGAGGTCTACAACACGCTGCTGCAGGTTCTGGAGGACGGCCGGCTGACCGACGGTCAGGGCCGCACGGTGGACTTCAAGAACACCGTGATCATCTTCACCTCGAACCTCGGCACGCAGGACATCTCCAAGGCCGTCGGGCTGGGCTTCGCGCAGGGCAACGATGCCGAGTCGAACTACGAGCGGATGAAGAACAAGGTCAACGACGAGCTGAAGAAGCACTTCCGCCCGGAGTTCCTCAACCGCATCGACGACATCATCGTGTTCCACCAGCTCACCGAGGCCCAGATCATCACGATGGTGGATCTGATGATCACTCGGGTGGAAGGCGCGCTGGCCAACAAGGACATGGGCATCGAGCTCACCTCCGCCGCGAAGGGGTTGCTCGCCCGGCGAGGCTTCGACCCGGTGCTGGGAGCCCGGCCGCTGCGCCGGACCCTCCAGCGCGAGATCGAGGACCAGCTGTCGGAGAAGATCCTGTTCGGCGAGGTGGAGTCCGGCCAGATCGTGGTGGTCGACGTCGAGGGCATCGACCCGGACGCCCCCGAGGGCTCCCGGGCGGCCGACGAGAAGGCGACGTTCACCTTCCGTGGTGAACCGAAGCCGGTCGTCACGGTCCCCGACGCCCCGCCGGTCGACATGGCCAAGTCGACCGAGGAGTGAGTCGAACACCCGCCCGCCGTGCGCGAGTCGGTACGAATCGGTGCGCGAGTCGGTACGGCGTGGCGGGTGAGTCGGCTTGATCCGGCGTCACCGCAGTCGCAGCGGGCGGGTGTCGTCCGGCGGGGTGCCGAACAACGTGGTCGCGTCGTGATCGGGTGCGGGCTCGGTGGTGAGATGGGCGGAGACGATCCGATCCGTGCGGAACCACCGCGGCCCCTGCCGTAGTCGGCACCATGCCAGCAGGTACCAGTGGCCGTGGGTGGCGGCCAGTGCCACCGGCTCGACAGTTCGTTCGGAGATGGTCCCGTCGCGGTCGGAGTACCGGAACACGAGCACCTGACGCCGTCGCACGGCCTCGTCCAGCACCCGGGCGACGGCCGGTCGCGGCGGCCGTTCCGGCACCCGCAACCACAGTCTGCGCGCGATGGCTTCGGCACGCTCCCGCTCCGCGGCGGGCATGACGGCCAGCACCTTGGTCAACGCGCTGCGGGCGTCGAGGACGAACGGCAGTGTCGGACGGGCGGCCAGCGCCACCGCGATCGCGGCTGCCTCGGCGCCGGTGATGGTGAGCGGGGGCAGCGAGGTGGCGGGATTGAGCACGTAGCCGCCGCCCGGCCCGGCTTGCGCCCACACGGGTATCCCGGTCTGTAGCAGCGCGTCGATGTCGCGTTTGATCGTGCGCGTGGACACCTCAAGCCGCCGGGCGAGCCATGCCCCGGTACGACCGGCCGGGCCGGCAGCACGGAGCTCCTCGACGATGGCGTAGAGCCGTTCGGTGCGGTTCACGCTTCGAGGATGCCCCAGACTCGGTGACAGCACGGTGGCACCGATGCTTCGCCAGACTCGTCCCATGACGATGACGACGGGCACCTGGCACCTCGACCGGAGCACCGGTCGTGCTGCTGTGACCCGCGGCACCGGGCTCAGGGCAATTCGATCCGGATCCGGCCGCGACATCGACCCGGAACGTGCGGCTGGTCGCGCCCGATCGGCCCGGCTACGGCGGGTCCGCTCCCGTGACCGACGAGCTGGCGACGGTGGACGCGGCCGCCGCCGCCGATGCCGCCGCTGCGGTGCTGGAGCGCGTCCTCCGGCGAGGAGGTGCCGTGGATACCCGAGGACACCGAGTGGGTGCCGTTCTGGAACCGGGTGCTCGCCTATCTGGCCCGGTAGGGCTTCGTGCTCCCGACCGCCATCTCGTAGCGAGTCAGGAACCAGGTCGTACCGACTCGCGAGGGGGTGGTGCGGAGTGCTGGACCACCTCGAACTCCAGGAGGGCGGAGCCTGACGCCACTGGGCGGGCTCGCTCACCGGAGTGGGCCGCCATGGCCGGGCCGGTGAGCCAGGCCTGGAATGACTCCTCGCTGTCCCAGTGTGTGACCACGAAGTACCGCTGCTCGCCCTTGACCGGGCGCAGCAGCTCGAAGGACAGGAAACCCGGCTGACCGTCCACGGCGTGCAGCCGGTTGGCGAACCGTTTCTCCAGCTCGGGCCCGGCACCCTCGGGGACCTCGATAGCGTTGATCTTTACGACGGTCATAGCGCCCAGGCTAGTGCAGCACCGAGAAGCCCCGCGGGCGTCGTCCACACCACCTCGGACGCAGCGACCATCTCGTACCTCGATATGGGTCCACGTCGGTGTCGAACGGCCGGTTCCCACCCCGACAGGTGCCCATATCGGGGTGAGCGAGCCGACTCTGCGCGTGAGCAGGCTCAGGAGATGGGGGTCAGGTGATCTCCAGTCCCGCTACTCGGGCTCGGATGGGGGTGATCGGGTGCAGGGCCGCGAACGCCTCCGCCGGGTGTTCCGTGGCCAGGACGCAGTGCGGCAGCCAGGTGCCGGGAAGGTAGGCGGCCACGGACCCCCGTACCCGGCCGGCGAGAGCGTCGTGCACCGCGGAGTGCACGGCGAGCAGCTCGGCGTCGACGACGGCGGCAAGCACCAGCTCGGCCGGGCGCCCGGCGACCGTGCCGAGGGTGGCCAGCCAGATCGAGGGCAGGGCCAGTAACCGCAGCTCCGCGGCCAGCGCCTCGCGAGCGGATGCGGACACCGCCGCGGCCGCGGCCACGGTGACCGCGGGCGTGCCGTCCGGGACGGCGAGCCCCCGGGAGCGCAGCCGCGCCCGCAGCGCTGTGACCTCGGCGCCCGCGGCGTCGTCGAGCCGGAACCGTACGGTCTGGGGCATGCTAGGCCGGTAGCGCGAAGCGGCCGTCGTCGTGCTGCTCGGCGAGGCCGTCGACGAGCAGCGAGTGCAGGCACCGATCCCGCTGCCCGGCGTCGGACCACACCGCGTCCAGAGCCGCCCGCTCGACGGGACCGGGGGCGGCGCGCAGCACGTCGAGCAGCCGGCCGCGCACCTGCCGGTCGGTGCCGGCAAAGGCCTGCACCGGCTTGCGCGGGCCGGTGTAGTCCGGGCGCCCAGCCGCGTACCAGGCGCACTCGGCGCGCACCGGGCAGGAGTCGCAACGGGGCGCGCGGGCTGTGCAGAGCACCGCTCCCAGCTCCATCAGCCCCGCGGACGCGACGGCGGCTGACCGGTCGTCGGTGGGCAGCAGTGCTTCGACATCGGCCAGGTCTGCGGTGATCCGGGCGGGCCCGGCGTCACCGAGCCCGTGCACGGCGCGGGCCACCACCCGGCGGACGTTGGTGTCGACCACCGGGCATCGGCGCCCGAACCCGAACGCGGCGACGGCCCGCGCGGTGTAGGTGCCCACCCCGGGCAGCGCCTCCAGGGCGTCCACATCGGACGGGACGGCGCCGCCGTGCTCCGTGGTGAGCACGCAGGCTGCCGCGTGCAGCCGCAGCGCCCGACGCGGGTAGCCGAGCTTGCCCCACGCTCGCAGCACGTCCGCGCGGGCTGCCGCGGCCAGCGCTGCGGGCACCGGCCAGTGCTGCATCCACGCCGTCCAGACCGGCTCGACGCGCGCGACGGGCGTCTGCTGCAGCATGAACTCGCTGACCAGCACGCCCCATGGGGTGGTGTCCGGGCGGCGCCACGGGAGGTCGCGGGCGTTGGCGGGATACCAGTCGAGTACCCGGTCGGTCAGTGCAGGGCGGGACAGTGGCACGGCTGACGATCGTGCCACTGCCCGCTCTCGCCGCCTCAGACGACCTCGTTCAGCTTTCCCGTCGCCACGTCGAAGACGAACCCGCGTACCTGATCGGTGTGCGGGACGAACGGGCTGGCCTTGATCCGCTTGATCGACTGCCGGACATCCTCGTCGAGGTCGGGGAACGCTTCGGCGGCCCACTCCGGCTTGATGCCGAGGTCGTCCTGGATGGACTTCTTGAACCCGTCGTCGGTGAAGGTGAGCATCCCGCAGTCGGTGTGGTGGATGAGGATGATCTCTGTGGTGCCGAGCAGGCGCTGGCTGATGGCCAGCGAGCGGATCTCGTCGTTGGTGACGACGCCGCCGGCGTTGCGGATGACGTGCGCGTCGCCCTCGGTCAGCCCGAGGATGCCGTAGACGTTGAGCCGGGCGTCCATGCAGGCTACGACGGCGACGTGGGTGGCGGGCGGCAACGGGAGCGGCCCGGAGAACTCCTCCGCGTACTTGGCGTTGTTGGTGAGCATGTCGTCCGTGGCGGACATCGGCGTTTCTCCTGATTGAGCAGGGCGGGACGTCGCGGGCGTGCGCCCACGACCGGGTGGGACAGAAGGAAGGCCGCGCCGCGACCTGCGGGGTGCAGGTGGTGCGCTACGCGGCCGGGCGACAGAACTCGTCGAACTCGATGATGCGACGGCTGGGCCAGAAGGCCTCAAGCAGCATGCGCATCACGACATGAGTGAACCGTGCCGGGTCGCTCAAGGCAAGAGTGAGCTCAGCGGATCGCGTCGAGCACGACGCCGACGTCGCGCACCTCGGTGATCTTCATGCCAGCTGGGGCGGCACCGCTGTCCGGTGGCACCAGCGCGTGAGTGAAGCCGAGCCGGGCCGACTCGGCCAACCTGCGTTCGACGCCTGCGACCCGGCGCACCTCACCGGCCAGCCCGATCTCGCCGAGCACGACGACGTCTGGCGGCAGGGCGACGTCGCGGTGGGCCGAGGTGACGGCCAGCGCCAGCGCGAGGTCGGCGGCCGGTTCCACCACGCGCATGCCACCGACGGTGGCGGCGTAGACCTCGGCGTCGTGCAGCCGCACTCCCGCCCGTTTCTCCAGCACGGCGAGCAGCATCGCCACGCGGGCGTTGTCCAGACCGCTCACCGCGCGCCGCGGGCTGGGGATGTCCTTGCCGGTGACGAGCGCCTGCAGCTCGGCCGGGAGCGGGCGGCGGCCGTCCATCACGATCGTGACGGCCGTGCCCGGCACCGGCGGGCCGCCGAACCGGGCCAGGAACAGCCCCGAGGGATCGGGCATCCCGACGATGCCGGAGTCGCGCAGCTCGAAGCAGCCCACCTCGTCAGCCGGGCCGAAGCGGTTCTTGACCCCGCGGACCATGCGCAGCGATGATCCCCGGTCGCCCTCGAACGCCAGCACGACGTCGACGACGTGCTCGAGCACCCGGGGCCCGGCGATGGAGCCGTCCTTCGTGACGTGTCCGACGAGCAGGACCGGCAGGCCGCGGTCCTTGGCCAGCCCGGTCAGCGCCACGGTCACGGCGCGGGTCTGCGTGACCCCGCCCGGCGCGCCGTCCGCGTCACCGGTGGACATCGTCTGCACCGAGTCGACGACCAGCAGGTCGGGGCGCAGCTCGTCGAGGTGTCCGACGATCGCGCCGAGATCGGACTCGGCCGCGAGGTAGAGCTCGTCATGCACGGCTGCGGTGCGCTCGGCGCGCAGCCGCACCTGTCCGGCGGACTCCTCGCCGGTGACATACAGCACCCGGCTGCCCGTGCCGCCCCGTCCGCCGGCGAAGGTGGAGGTGCCGGCGACCTTCGCCGCCACCTCCAGCAGCAGCGTCGACTTCCCGACGCCCGGCTCGCCCGCCAGCAGGATGACAGCGCCGGGGATCAGGCCGCCGCCGAGCACGCGGTCCAGCTCGGACACGCCGGTGGGGCGGGCGCGGGCGGAGTCGAGCGCGACGTCGGCGATCCGGCGGGCGGGCGCGGTGGGGGCGCCGGCGGCGACCCGTACCCGGGCGGGAGCGGCCGCGACCGCAGCGGCCTGCTCCAGGCTGCCCCAGGCCTGGCAGGACGGGCAGCGGCCCACCCACTGGGCGGTCTGGTGCCCGCACTCGGCGCAGCGGTAGCCGCTGCGGGCCGCGCGGGCGCGCGTGGTCACGGCTCGGTCACGTCGTCACTCGGCGGGTTCGTCCTCGCGGGGGGCCGACGGGTTGTCGACCGGCACGTCGAGTCGGATCTCCCCGGCGCGGGCGAAGGTGAGCACGACCGGGTAGGTGAGCCCGGCTCGGATGTCCTGACGCAGACCGGTGAGCACGATGCTGCCCTCGCGCTGCGCGCCCACGTCCCCGCGGGGGATGGCGGCGGGCGTCGTCGGGACGGGTGGCTCGTCGTCGACGACCAGCACCTGCCCGCCGGGGATCTCGGCGTCCCCGCTGATCCGCACCGACGACGCGGCCGGGCTCGTGGCCGAGACCAGCCGGTCCGCGTCGGCGCCGGTGTTGACGATGCTCATCCGCAGCGGCGCGCTGGCGCCGCGGGTGTAGACATCGCCGCCCTGCACCTCGCCTGCGAACTCGATCCGGGCGTTCCGGACGAGGATCGAGGCCGCCTCGGCGCTGGCGCCGTTGACGTCGGCGACCTGGCTGCTGGTCTGGGCCACCTGACCCGCCCCGCAGCCGGCAAGCGCGAGCGCCCCGATCATGACGCCCCCGATCATGCCGACGACGACGGCTGCCCTGGTCGGGCGAACACGCTCGGTGCAGCTCACGGATCTGACGTCCTTCCAGGGCGGCTCGGCCAGCCGGAAGCCTAGCCGGGTCCGGCGCAGTCGCGGACGCGGCCGTCGCAGGCACGTTTCGGCCCGGTTGTCAATCCCCTGACCTGCGATGACGAGCTGGACCCGGCAACGGAGCCCGGGTTCGGCCGTGTTAACCTGGGGGCAGCGAAAGGGGTATAGGACACATGGTTTTCAAGGTCGGAGAGACCGTTGTCTACCCGCATCACGGTGCCGCTCTCATCGAGGCCATCGAGACCCGAACGATACAGGGGCAGGCGCGCGAGTACCTCGTCCTCAAGGTCGCTCAGGGTGATCTCACCGTCAAGGTTCCTGCCGAGAACGCCGAGGGCGTCGGTGTCCGCGACGTGGTGGGACAGGAAGGTCTCGACAGGGTGTTCGAGGTGCTCCGCGCCCCGCACACCGAGGAGCCCACGAACTGGTCGCGCCGGTACAAGGCGAATCTGGAGAAGCTGGCATCGGGCGATGTGAACAAGGTGGCCGAGGTCGTACGCGACCTCTGGCGGCGGGAGAAGGACCGCGGCCTGTCCGCGGGTGAGAAACGCATGCTCGCCAAGGCGCGGCAGATCCTCGTCAGCGAGCTCGCGCTGGCCGAGGGCACCGACGAGGAGCGGGCGGAGGTCCTGCTCGACGAGGTGCTGGCCACCGCGTCCGCCTGAGCGCGTCCCGTACGGCGCGTCCACCTGTCCCGGTTCCCGCATTGAGCGTCACCGCGGTGGTCGTGGCAGGTGGGCGTCCCGGTGGGGTGGACACCCTCGTCCCTATCGGTGGGGTGCCGATGGTGGTGCGGGCGGTGCGCAACGTGATCGCCTCCGGTCTCGTCGGCCACGTCGTCCTGCTGGACGCGCTGGCCCGGCGGGATGCGCTCGTGCGTGCGTGCTCGGGGCTGCCCGTCAGCGTGCACGACGGGTTCGGTCGTCCGCCGCGCTCCGATGGCGTAGTGCTGCTGCATGACGCGGCCCGGCCGCTGGCACCGTCCGCGCTGGTGGTGGCCGTCGTCGAGGTGGTCCGCGCCGGTCACGACGGGGCGGTTCCCGTGCTGGCGCTGGCCGACACCGTCAAGCAGGTGGACGGCGACGGCCTCGTGGCGGCCACGCCGGACCGGTCCGGGTTGCGTGTGGTCCAGACCCCGCAGGCGATCCGTGCTGACCTGCTGGCCGCCGACCTCGTCGGCGACCCGCTCACCGTGCTGGCCCACCACGCGGCGGCGGGTGGCGCAGTGCACACTGTGCCGGGTCACCCGCGGGCGTTCGCCGTGCGCGGCACCTGGGACCTGGAGCTGGCCGAGTGGCTGGTCGCGAGGGGCGAGCCATGAGGATCGGAGTGGGCACCGACGTGCACCCCGTCGAGGCCGGCCGCGAGTGCTGGGTGGCCGGCCTGCGCTGGGACGGGGTGGACGGCTGCGCCGGGCACTCCGACGGCGACGTGGCCGCGCACGCGCTCTGTGACGCCTTGCTGTCCGCCGCGGGGCTGGGCGACGTCGGTGCGGTCTTCGGCACCGGACGGTCGCAGTGGGCCGGGGCGAGCGGGCTGATGCTGCTCGCCGAGGTCCGCAGGCTGCTGTCCGCCGCAGGGTGGGCAGTGGGCAACGCCGCGGTGCAGGTGATCGGCAACGCGCCGCGGATCGGCCTTCGACGGGTCGAGGCCCAGCAGGTGCTCTCCGACGCCGTCGGTGGCCCCGTCTCCGTGTCCGGCACCACCACCGACGGTCTCGGCCTCACCGGCCGCGGCGAGGGCATCGCGGCGATCGCCACCGCCCTGCTCGTACCCGCGCTCTGAGCGCAGCTGTCAGGAGCCGTACATCGCGGTCGTGCGGTCCTGGATCTGCTGCGGGGTGAGCTGCTCGGTGCGCCGCGCCACCATCCACACGTGTCCGAACGGGTCGGCGAGCCTGCCGGCGCGCTCGCCGTAGGGATGGTCGTCCACGGCGAACACCACCGGCACCCCGCCCGCGGTCGGCGCCGGGTCGTGGGAGTCGGCGTCCTTCACCGCGAAGCGCACCGGGCCAGCGGCGACCATGGCGTGCACGACACGCCCGTACGGGTCGGTGTAGCGCTCGAGAACCTGTGCGCCGAACGCGGCAGTGTAGAAGTCGAGCGCGGCGTCGGCTGTCTCGACGACAAGGCGGGGGTACAGGTCCAGGATCTCGGTCATCTCTCGAGTGTGGCGCACGGTGCTTCGCCGCCGTGGGCAGAGCGGAGCCTGGACAGAGCGGACCTCCCCTGGCGGGTGTTGCGATCCGTGCGGTCCGTACGCTGGATGGTGTGAGCCTGCGCCTGTTCGACACCGCTACCAGGAAGCAGCGGGACTTCGTCCCGCTCCGCGCCGGGGCTGCGTCGATCTACGTCTGTGGCGCCACGGTGCAGGGCCCGCCGCACCTCGGCCACGTCCGCTCCGGGCTCGACTACGACCTCGCGCGCCGCTGGCTCGCCTACACCGGCCTCGACGTCACGTTGGTTCGCAACGTCACCGACATCGACGACAAGATCCTCGCCAAGGCTGCGGCGCACGGGCGCCCGTGGTGGGAGTGGGCGGCCACGCACGAACGCGCCTTCACCGCCGCCTACGACGCGCTCGGCTGCCTGCCGCCGTCGATCGAGCCACGCGCCACCGGTCACGTGTCGCAGATGGTCGAGCTCATGGGGCTGTTGATCGACGGCGGGCACGCCTACACCGCGAGCGGGGGCGTCTACTTCGACGTCCGGTCCCTGCCCGAGTACGGGTCGTTATCGGGCCAGCGACTCGACGACGTGGAGCAGGGCGAGGACGGTGGCGCCGGTAAGCGCGACCCTCGCGACTTCGCGCTGTGGAAGGCGGCCAGGCCCGGCGAGCCGTCCTGGCCGACGCCCTGGGGGCCGGGCCGCCCGGGCTGGCACCTGGAGTGCTCGGCGATGGCCACGACCTACCTCGGGCCGGAGTTCGACATCCACGGTGGCGGCATCGACCTGATCTTCCCCCATCACGAGAACGAGCAGGCCCAGTCGCACGCCGCGGGTGCCGGGTTCGCCCGCTTCTGGCTGCACAACGCGTGGGTCACCACGGGCGGCGAGAAGATGTCCAAGTCGCTGGGCAACGCGCTGTCCCTCGACGCGCTGCTGCACCGCTTCCGCGGGGTCGAGCTGCGCTACTACCTCGTGGGCCCGCACTACCGTTCGGCGATCGAGTACTCCGACACCGCGATGGGTGAGTCGGTGGCCGCCTACCGGCGGATCGAGTCGTTCGTGCACCGGGTCCGGGAGCGGGTCGGCATGCCGGAGCCGGGGGTGCTGTGCGCGGAGTTCACCGCCGCGATGGACGACGACCTGGGCACACCCGGTGCGCTGGCCGCCGTCCACGGCACCGTGCGGGAGGGCAACGTCGCGCTCGACGCCGGGGACCGGTCCGCGGCGCTCGGTGCCGCGGCGTCGGTGCGGGCGATGACCGGTGTCCTCGGGCTCGACCCGCTCGATCCGCGCTGGCTCGCCGGCCACGGAGCGGACGACGCCGCCACCGCTGCGCTCACCGCGCTCGTGGAGGGCCTGCTCGCCCAGCGTCAGGAGGCCAGGGCTCGACGCGACTTCGCGGCGGCCGACGAGGTACGTGACCGCCTCACCGCTGCCGGCGTGTCCATGGAGGACGCGGCCGAAGGCCCCACCTGGTCGTTGAAGACCGTGTCGGCGAAGGACGGGCCGTAGGTGGCCGGCAACTCCAGACGCCGCGGCGCGATGCGCAAGGACGGCACCAAGAAGGGCATGGTCGTCGGCTCCGGCGGCCAGCGGCGGCGTGCGCTGCAGGGCAAGGGGCCCACCCCACCCGCGGAGCTGCGCCCCGGCCACCCGGCGGCGCGCAAGGCGGCGCGGGCGACCAAGGCCGGGTCCACCGGGCGTGGCGAGGGCCGTTCGAAGGTTGCCGGCAACCGGCGCCGGCCCGGTGACGGCGAGACCCCGGAGACCGTGCTCGGGCGCAACCCCGTGGTGGAGTGCCTGCGTGCGGGCGTGCCCGCCACCGCGCTGCAGGTCGCCATCGGCACCACGACCGATGAGCGGGTCGCCGAGGCCGTGCACCTCGCGGCCGACGCCGGCATCTCGATCCTCGAGGTACCGCGGGGCGACCTGGACCGGATCACCGGCGGGGCGCTGCACCAGGGGCTGGCCCTGCAGGTGCCGCCGTATGCCTACGCCCACCCCGACGAGCTGCTCGAGGAGGCCGCGGAGGCCAGCGAGCCGGGCCTGATCGTCGCGCTCGACGGGGTGACCGATCCGCGCAACCTCGGCGCGGTGGTGCGGTCGGTGGGGGCGTTCGGGGCGCACGGCGTCGTCGTGCCGCAGCGCCGGGCCGCGGGCATGACGGCGGTGGCGTGGCGGACCTCGGCGGGCACCGCGGCGCGGGTCCCGGTGGCGCGCGCCACCAACCTGACCCGCACGCTGCGCGAGTACGCCACCGCGGGGTTCATGATCGCCGGGCTCGACACCGAGGGCGCGGTGTCGCTCGACGACTTCGAGCTGGCCGCCGACCCGTTGGTGCTCGTGATCGGGTCGGAGGGCAAGGGCCTGTCCCGGCTGGTGCGCCAGACCTGCGACCTGACGGTGTCGATCCCGATGGCCGGGCCGGTGGAGTCGCTCAACGCCTCCGTCGCCGCCGGTGTGATGCTCGCAGAGATCGCGCGCCGCCGCCGCCACCTGCGCTGACGCGCCCGTGCGCGGAAATCGTCGCCCCAGCGACGATTTTCGCGCACGAGCCGGCGTCAGCTGGCGGCCGTGTGGTGACCGCGCAGCCGCGCCACCAGCCGGCAGCCGACGTAGCACGCGAAGGCGATCGTGGCGACGTAGCCGGACACCGGGAGCCCGGGTGCCAGGGACAGCACCGTGCCGCCGATGAGGGCGAGCTCGGCGAACGCGATCGCCAGCACCGTGGCGAGCAGCGGGTTCGCCGTCACCCGCGCGGCCGACGCACCCGGCGCGATCATCACCGACAGCACCAGGATCGCGCCGACGATCGGCACCGCCAGCGCCGTGGTAAGCCCGATCAACACCGCGAAAACCAGCGACAGGAACCGCACCGGTACCCCTCGAGCCAGCGCGCCGTCCGGGTCGGTGCTCGCGAACAGCAGCGGCCGGTACCACACCGTGAGCACGGCGATCACGAGCACGGCGACGGCGGTGAGCACCACCAGGTTCGTCGCGTCGACGGACACGATCGACCCGGTGAGCAGCCCGAACTTGTTCGACGCGCGCCCGCTGTAGAGCGCGAGCGCCAGCACCCCGAGCCCGAGACCGAACGCGAGCACCACGCCGATCACGGAGTCGCGCTCGCGCTGGCGCAGCCCGAGCAGGCCGAACACCAGCCCCGCGGTGACGGCACCGGCGATCGCGCCGATACCGACCCCGACACCGACGAGCAGTGCGGCCGCGCCGCCGGTGAACGCGAGCTCCGCGGTGCCGTGCACGGCGAAGGCCATTCCGCGCGCCACGATCAGCGGGGCGAGCGCGCCGGCGACGAGCCCGAGCACCGCACAGGCGATCAGGGCGTTCTGCACGAACGGCAGCCCGAGCAGCTCGCCGGTGCCCGCGATGGTGAACAGCCGGTCCAGCAGCTCGTTCATCCGGACTCCGCATCCGTTCCGCGGCAGTGCTCCGTCGCCCCGATCACGACGAGCCGTCCGCGTACCCGCAGCACGTCGATCTCCGTCCGGTACAGCTCCGAGAGCACCGACGAGGTCATCACCTCGCCGGGGGGACCGATCCGGAACCGGCCGTCCACGAGGTACAGGACGCGGTCCACCAGCGAGAGCACCGGGTTGATCTCGTGGGTGACGAACAGCACCGCGGTGCCCGCTGCGCGGCGGCGCTCGTCGATCAACCGGGTGACGGTGCGTTGGTGGGCGAGGTCGAGTGAGAGCAGCGGCTCGTCGCACAGCAGCACGTCGGGATCACCGACCAGCGCCTGCGCCACCCGCAATCGCTGCTGCTCGCCCCCGGAGAGCCGCCCGACCGGAGCGTTCGCGTACTGCGTGCCGCCCACCGCCGCGAGGGCGGCGTCCACCCGCTCGCGACGGGCCCGCCGCGAGCTCAGCCCGATCCCGAGCCGGTGCCCGTCCAGGCCCAGCCCCACGAGGTCGCGCCCGCGCAGCGGCAGGTCCACCTCGAGCGCCTTCTGCTGGGGCACGTAGCCGATGGTGGGGCTGCCGCGCTGCGGGAGGCGGCCGGCGATCCGCACCTCGCCCGCCGACAGCGGCAGCAGCCCGAGCAACACCCGTACCAGCGTGGTCTTTCCCGAGCCGTTCGGGCCGAGGACCGCGACGAGCTCGCCGGGCGCGACGTCGAGGTCGAGCCCGTCCCACAGGGTTCGCGTGCCGAAGCTCATGCGGGCGCCACGCATCGACAGCGCCGGCGTCGCGACGGGCAGTCGAGACATGGCACGGGTCGGGGTGAAGGGTGCGGCCACGGGATCAGGTCCGGTTCAGCGCGGCGGCCAGGGCGTCGATCTGACCACCCATCCAGCTCACGTAGTCGGTGGTGGCTTCGGGCAGCGTCTCGGTCATCTCCACGACGGGCACCCCGGCGGCCTGCGCCGCCTGCCGTACCTGGTCGGTGGTGGGGGTCTGGGTCTGGGCGTTGAGGATCAATGCTCGAACCGGGTCGCCAGCGAACAGCTGAAGGGTCTCGGCCAGCACGGCCGCGGGCGGGTCGGTGTCCTCCTCGATCGCCTCGGCGAACTCCGCCGGGGTCGCGTCGGTGAGCCCGGCGGCCTCGATGAGATAGCCGGGGACCGGCTCGGTGATCGCGACGCGGGTGCCCGGGTGGGTCGCACCGATGGCCTGCGCCGTCCCGAGCAGCTCGTCGACCTGGCCGGTGAACTTCTCGGCGTTGGCCGCGTACTCGGTGGCGTTCGCGGGGTCGGCCGTGCCGAGATCGCCCGCGAGCTCGGTGGCGAGCTTGCGCACGGTGGGCAGGCTGTACCAGAGGTGCTCGTTGAACCCACCCGCTCCCGCGCCCGGTTCGGTCGTGGGCTCGAGCCCGGACAGCTCGGCGACGTCGATGACGGTGCGGTCACCGCCCGCCGACTCGATGAGCTGCCCCATCCAGTCGTCGTAGCCGCCGCCGTTGAACACGACGACGCTCGCATCGGCCACCGCCACGGCGTCGGTGGGGGTGGCTTCGTAGGAGTGTGGATCGGCGGCCGGGTCGATGACCAGCGACTCCACGGTGATCCGGGCGCCGCCGACGGCCTCAGCGATACTGCCGTACACGTTCGTCGAGGCGACCACGGTCAACGGCTCGTCGTTGCCGGGAGCGGCGGTGTCCCGAGAGCTGCAGCCGAGGAGGGTGAGGACGGCGAGTGCGGTGACGGCGGTGCCGCGGTGGCGGATCGACATGGGCAGAGTCCCCCTGTTCGGTGCTGGCGAGCCGGGCACACCAGCATAGTGATAACCGTTGTCGATTTACCCTAGCTCGTGCAGGACGGTGCGAGCTCCGACTTCCGAGGCAGCGTCTGAACCGTTACGGTTCAGCGATGTCTGGGCTTCCGAACGTCCGACGTCCTGCGACGCTGGCCTCGCTGGCCGCCGAGCTGGGTGTGTCGCGGACGACGGTCTCGAACGCCTACAACCGGCCCGATCAGCTCTCCGCCCCGCTGCGGGCTCGGGTGCTCGAAGCCGCCCGGCGGTTGGGCTACCCGGGCCCGGATCCGGTGGCCCGATCGCTGCGCACCCGCAAGGCCGGCGCCGTGGGGTTGCTGCTCACCGAGGCACTGTCCTACGCGTTCCGTGACCCGGCGGCCACCAGCTTCCTGGAGGGTCTCGCGCTCGCGTGCGAGCAGGCCAGCCAGGGCCTGCTGTTGGTTCCGGTCAGCCCGGAGCACGCCGACGTCACGGCGGTCCACCAGGCGGGTGTGGACGGTTTCGTCGTGTACTCCGTGCGCGAGGACGACCCGCACTTCATGGCTGTCCTGCAACGGCCGGTGCCCATCGTCGTCTGCGACCAGCCCACCGGTATCGAGGGGGTCGACTGCGTCGGTGTGGACGACCGGGCGGCGATGCTCGAGATCGCGCAGCACGTCACCGGGCTCGGACACCGGCGCGTCGGCGTGCTCTGCATGCGGCTGGCCGCCGGACGCAACGACGGCCCCGCGTCGGCGGAGCGACAGGACGGAGCCACCTACCCGGTGCAGCGCGACCGGCTTGCCGGTATCCGGGACGGGCTGGCCGAGGTCGGCGTCGACTGGGCGGACGTGCCGGTACACGAGCGGTTCGAGCACAGCGTCTCCGCCGGGCGCGACGCCGCGGCCGTGCTGCTCACCGAGCGTCCCGACCTCACCGCGGTGGTCTGTACCTCCGACATCCTCGCCCTGGGCGCCCTGCGCCACGCCGCCGACCGGGGCCTGTCGGTGCCCGACCAGCTGACGATCACCGGTTTCGACGGCGTCCCGGAAGCCGATCGTGCCGGGTTGACGACCGTGCGTCAGCCGGTGCTGGAGAAGGGCCGGGTGGCCGGGGAGCTGCTGCTGGGGCGCGGCGACCGCACCCGACCGCGCCGGGTCACGCTGCCCACCGAGCTGGTGGTGGGGCAGACCAGCGCGAAACCCCGCGCCGACCGGAGCTTCTTCTCCGGCTGGTGAGCTACGGGCAGCGCGCGGCGAGAAGCGCTGCCAGCAGCGTCGTCACCTCGGCGGGGTCGGCCACGCGATAGGTCGCCGCGGTCACACCCTCGCCGACCTTCACCCCGACGTCGCCGGATCGCAGCCGGGCGAACGCGGTCTCGTCGGTGACGTCGTCGCCGACGAAGAACACGGCGTCGGCCCCGAACCGCTCGCGTAGCACGTCGAGCGCGACGCCCTTGTTCACCTGCAGCACGGTCAGGTCGAGCACCGCTTTGCCGGGGGTCGCCTCGACACCGGGCCGGGCGGCCGGACCGGTGCGCACCGCGTCCAGCACCCGGGTGGCAATCGTGGGCTCGGCGCCGCGGACGTGCACCGCGATCCCGGTCGGCTTGTCCTCCAGCGTGACGCCCGGCACGCCGTCGACCAGGGCTCGCAGCTCGGTGGTCAGCTGGTCCAGCAGCGTGCGCTGCGCCTCGTCGAGCACGGCGCCGCCGTCGAACTCGCCACCGTGGCTGCCGACCAGCTGGATCGGGCTGCCGAAACCGGAGACCGCGGCCAGGTCGGCCAGCCCCCGCCCGGACACCACCGCGACCGTGGTGTCGGCCAGTGTCGCCAGCGCCCCGACCGTCGCGGCCGACGCCGGAAGCGGCCGGGCGACCGAGGGCACGTCGACGATCGGGGCGAGCACGCCGTCGAAGTCCAGTGCCACCAGCAGGCGGGGCGTCGCGGCGACCGCACGCACCGCGTCGTCGAGGCCGCTCATGTCGAGGTCTCGTCGGTCGGCGCGGTGCCGAGGGCGTCGAGGAAGGATCGGGCCCACCGGTTGACGTCGTGTCCGAGCACCTGCCTGCGTAGTGCCTGCATCCGCTTTCGGCCGTCGCCCGGGGAGATCGTCAGGGCCGCGTACAGCGCGTTCTTGACGCCGTCGGTGTCGTGGGGGTTCACCAGGGTCGCCTCCTTGAGCTCGATCGCGGCGCCGGCGAACTCCGATAGCACCAATGTCCCGCCGTTGTCGTGCCGGCACGCGACGTACTCCTTGGCGACGAGGTTCATGCCGTCGCGCAGCGGTGTCACGAGCATCACGTCGGCGGCCACGTAGAAGGCGATGAGCTCGTTGCGTGGCAGCGACTGGTGCAGGTAGTGCACCGCGGGGTGGCCGACTCGGGCGTACTCACCGTTGATCCGCCCGACGGACTGCTCGATGTCGTTGCGCATCCTCTGGTAGTGCTCGACCCGTTCCCGGCTGGGCGTGGCGAGCTGGATCATGATGGTGTCCTCGGAGTCGACCCGGCCCTCCGCGAGTAGCTCCTCGAACGCGCGTAGCCGTACGTTGATCCCCTTGGTGTAGTCGAGCCGGTCGACGCCGAGGATCACTCGCTCCGGGTCTCCGAGGTCGCTGCGGATCTGCTTGGCGCGGTCGAGCACCTCAGGAGTGCGCGATAGCCTGTCCAGCGCAGTGGAGTCGATCGAGATCGGGAACGCGCCGAGCTTGCAGACGTGGCCCGCGATGGTCACCTGGTTGCGACCGGGCCCGGCTTCGGCGCTGGCGAGGCGAGTGGCCAGCCAGCGGAAGTTGCGGGTGCCGCCGGGGGTGTGGAAGCCGACGAGGTCGGCGCCGAGCAGACCCTCGATGATGCGGGTGCGCCATGGCAGCTGCATGAACAGCTCGATGGGCGGGAACGGGATGTGCAGGAAGAACCCGATGCGCAGGTCGGGGCGCAGCTCGCGCAACGCGGCCGGGAGCAGCTGCAGCTGGTAGTCCTGGATCCAGACCGTCGCGCCGGGCGCGGCCACCTCGGCCACCACCTCGGCGAACCGTTGATTGACGCGCACGTAGGCCTGCCACCAGTGCCGGTGGAACGCCGGCGGGACGATGACGTCGTGATAGAGCGGCCACAGTGTGCCGTTGGAGAAGCCCTCGTAGTAGTCCTCGACCTCCCGTGTCGAAAGCCGTACCGGGTGCAGCTGGAGGCCGTCCTCGACGAACGGTGCCACGTCGGCGTCGGCGAGTCCAGGCCATCCGACCCAGGCTCCCTCGCGGCTGCGCAACATCGGCTCCAGCGCCGTGACCAGCCCGCCTGGTCCGCGCCTCCAGCGTTGCGTACCGTCGGGAAGCGTCTCCATGTCCACCGGCAGCCGGTTGGCCACCACGACGAGTTCGGCATCCGTGAACTCTGTGCCAGCGTCCGTCACGCATCCTCCTCGTGCGGCCTGCGGTCACACCGGTGGGGGAAGTGGCAACGAGGAGCCTACTGTGGTTCCGGCTCCGGCGGGGGGTTTGTGAGGGCCCGTCGCGGTCGGGTCAGGAAGTCCCCGAGCGCGACGCCGGCGGCGAGCGCAAGGCCGATGCCGAGGGCGACGGTGACCGTGACCAGGCCGTCGGCCACGCCCTCGACGGCCAGTTGGTAGAAGCCCCGGTAGGCGGTGAAACCGGGCAGCAGCGGGGTGATCCCGGCGAGGGTGACCACGAGCGGTGCGACCCCGCTGCCGCGGCGCAACAGCCCCGCTGCGGCACCGACGACGATCGCCGCGACACCGGTGGCGGCGACCGGTCCGAACGCCCCGATCTGGACGATCGCACCGTAGGTCCCCCAGCCGGCCGCCCCCGCGAGCCCCGCCACGACCAGCGTGCGCAGCGGCGCGTAGCCGGCGAGGGCGAACGCGGCCGCCGCTGCGGCCGCCGCGAGGACCGCGATCCCGAACCGGCCCACTCCGCCCGGCAGCGGGGCCGCCACCTCGAGCACCAGGCCGAACTCGAACCCGATCTTCAACCCGAGCACGACCCCGGCCAGCAGCCCGGCCGACAGCAGCGCGATCTCCGCGGCGCGACCGGCAGCGGTGACGTAGTAACTGGAGATGGCGTCCTGCACGGTGCCGACCACCGACAACCCGGACAGCAGCACCGTGATGGTCGCCGCCACCACCAGCGAGGGCTGGGTGCCCGGCGGGAACGCGCCCACGGCGAACAGCCCGAGCGTCGACCCGGTGGCGAGCATGCCGCCGACGACCTGCTGGAAGAACGCGGGCAGCCCCCACCGGTTGAGCACGCGACCGGTGCGGTCGATGAGCGCGGTGACGGCGAACGCCACGAGCGCGGTGACCGGTGCGGCGCCGAGCAGCAGCGCGATCGACCCGGCCAGGCCGGCCCAGCCGAGGGTGGCCACCCAGCGGGGGTAGGGGTGCGGGGCGCTGATGGCCTCGGACAGCGCCGCAACGGCGGCGTGCAGCGTGAGCCCGCCCTGCTCCACCCGCTCGACGATCCCCGCCACCGCGGCGAGCCGGGTCAGGTCCAGTGAGCGGTAGTGGACCAGCCGCATCGACGTCACCGGTGCCGCCGCCATCCCCCGGTGGCAGCAGATCGTGATCGAGGTGAAGGTGATGTCCACGTCGACGGCGGAGAGCCCGCACGCGGCGGCGAGCCGCAGCATCGTCTCGGTGGTCTCGTCGGTGCTCTCCCCGCTGGACAGCAAGACCTCCCCGACCCGCATGCACAGGTCGAGCACCTGCTGCACGCGCGCGTCGTCGGGCACCTGCGGGCCGATCGGACGGAGCAGGGGCCTGCTCGGCGGACCCGCGGCGAGCAGGCGGTGGGCGTCCCGGCGCAGCACATTGCGCACCCGGCGGGTGAAGCGGCCACCCGCGGTCCCGGCGGTGATCGACGGAGCCATACCGCCAGGATAGGTGCGGCGCTGCCGGCGGTGGCCGGCACTACGATGAACGCGCGGTGTCGGCCGGTGTAGCTCAGTGGTAGAGCAACCGCCTTGTAAGCGGTAGGTCGTCGGTTCGATCCCGACCTCCGGCTCCGGGTCTGATCAGCAGGAACGCACGACGCTAGATCGACATAGGCGCTCGCGTGGCACCACATGTGGCACGAACTGCGGTATTCTCCGTGCATGACGGGACGTCCGGGGGCCGGTAAGGCCCGCGCGCGGGGCAACATCGAGACGCTGCGCAGCGGCGCGCTGCGGGTCCGCGTGTACGCCGGCATCGACCCGGTGACGAAGAAGCGGCACAACCTCATCGACGTCGTCCCGGCCGGTCCGAGGGCGCGCCGCCAGGCCGAGGTCATCCGTGACCGGTTCCTGCACGAAGTTGCCGAGAAGCGCAACCCGCGCACGTCCGCGACGGTCGCCCAGCTCCTCACCCGCTACCTGGACCAGTTCGACGGCGCGCCGAACACCCTCACCCTGTACCGCGGCTACGCCCGTAACCACATCCTCCCGTTCCTCGGCCACCTCAAGGTCGGGGAGCTCGACGCGGACGTGCTGGACTCGCTCTACGCCGAGCATCGCCGGTGTCGGAGCCACTGCTCCGGGCGCCGGTCGTTCCAGCACCGGACCGACGGGCCGCACGCGTGCGACGAGCGGTGCCGCCCGCACGAATGCCGCCCGCTGGCCGCCTCGTCGGTCCGTCACATCCACTTCCTGCTCTCTGGCGCCTACACGCGGGCCGTGCGGTGGCGCTGGGTCGCGGTCAACCCGATCGGCCAGGCCACGCCGCCGCCGGCGCCGAGATCGAACCCGCAGCCCCCGTCGGCGCGGAACGCCGCGCGGATCGTCACCGAGTCGTTCCGCGACCCGGACTGGGGCGCGCTGGTCTGGACGGCCATGACGACGGGCGCGCGACGTGGCGAGCTGTGTGCGATCCGCATCTCCGCGCTGAACCTCGACGAGGGCCGGGAAACCGTGTGGTTGCGCCGCGCGATCCGCAAGGAGCACGGGCGGCTCGTCGAGGCCGAGCTCAAGTCGCACCAGCAGCGCCGCGTGGCCCTCGACGCCGAGACGGTGGTGGTGCTGCGCGAGCACATCGAGCGATGCCGGGCCCGATGCGCCGCCCTCGGCATCGACCTGGCGCCCGACGCGTTCCTGTTCTCGGGGGCCCCCGACGGATCGACCTTCGCCCGCCCCGACGGCGTGACGCAGCGCTACGAACGGCTGGCCGATCGGCTCGGTATCGACACCACGTTCCACAAGCTCCGCCACTACTCGGCAACCGAGCTGATCACAGGTGGCGTCGACCCGCGGACCGTGGCCGGCCGACTCGGCCACGGTGGGGGCGGGACGACGACGCTCAAGACCTACACGGCCTGGGTTTCCGAGGCCGACCAGCGGGCAGCCACCGGGCTCGGTGCCGGGATGCCGCAGCGACCGGCAGAGATCGACCCCGGCGAGCGGGCACGGGCAGATCCCCGGCACCCCTACGAGAAGGTGGCCGCCGAGATCGGTCGACGCATCCGCGACGGCGAGTTGAGGTCGAATTCACCCGGGCCGACGGCTGCGGAGCTGGCCGGGACGCTGGGCGTCTCGGTGGCCACGGCCAAGCGCGGGGTGGCCCTCGCCAAGCAGTGGGGACTGCTGATCGACGGCGGGCACGGTGGCCCACGCGTCGCGGAGCAGCCGATCGCGCCTGCCGGGTTACCGGCAGCGGCCGAGCCACCGGCTGGCGTGCCCATGACGGCTGAGGGGGCGTTCCTGCTGGACCTCGTGGTTCGACGTCGAGGGCAGGACGTGGCCCGGTTCTCGACTGCCGCGGATCCCAGAGACCCGGATGAGCTCCGCGAGGTGCTGGTCGATGCGGTCCTCCGCCAGGGTGGCAGCGAGGCGACGATCGCCGAGTACGAGATGGACGTCCGGCGCGGAGGTGAGGAGGCACTGATCACGACGTTCGTGGTGTCCCGCAGACGCTTGTTCTGAACTGGCGCACCCACGGGTGGCTGTTCAAACGCCCACGAGTGCCTGTTTCAAGAAGGTCGCGCACTGCGACACCATCTGCACAGCCGCGGAGTGGACCCCGACCTACAGTACCTCCGCGCTGCGCGCACCGCCGCGGAGGCCGCCGCCGTCGACGGCAACAAGCTGGGTAGCGAGGAACTCGCCCAGCTGGCGATCGTCGCCGCGGTGCGTGAGCTCGCCGCCGAGGTTCGCGCGTTACGCCACCAGCTCACAGGGCACAACCCCGCCGTCGGGTAGCGGCGTGCTCGGTGTTCTCAAGGACATCGAACGCTCCATCGACGTCGTCGCAGGCAAATGAGCACGAGACCGAACACCCGATCAGTGGTGTGGTCCGGGTCGTCGGTGCGCGTCCGGGACATCAGTCCCCGCCGTCAGCGGTTTGTTCCTGTTGGATCACGACATCGACGTGCACGACCCAGGGCTTCGGGGTGCCCTGTCTGGGAACATGTGATCGTCAGGCGAAGTGGCTGGCTCCGTCGTTCGGTCCGCCACGACGTGCTGTCGACCCATCGCGGGGAGTGGCTCTCCTCGAGCGCCAAAGTGGTCGACTCAGCGACGTCGAGTGGGAAAGGCGCGACGTCACGGCCGAGGCGGTCGGCCCCATTGACGCCTGTTCGGAAGCGCAGTGGCCCCCAGATCACGGACGCGATGTCGTCGGATGACGGTCCGTTCGCGATCATCGTTGGTTGTCGGCGTCGGTCGTCGCGGATCGTGACGTGGACGTCATCGAGCCCGCCGAGCTCGGGTGGTCCGGCGAGGCGCACCTGCAGCGTGGCGCTCGGCCCGACCGTCGCGCCGGTGCATGTCAGCTCGAAGCGCGGGCGCAGCTCGGCTTGTCGGCGCTCGCGCTCGATCCGGGTGAGTGCCTCGGCCGAGCGTGCCGAGCTCATAGCCGCCTTCCATGATCCTAATGCGGCGACAGCGGCGACAACCGCGCCGACAACGCCCAGACTCGAGAGCACCACCGTCACCGGATCCACGTGGCTGTCCTGTTGAGGATCATCGACCGATGCTGTGGATCGAAGCCAGTCCCGTACCCGTGTCTCCGCCGTTGCGGCGCGTGGGTGCGGGTGCGATCGAACGCAGCACGGTAGTGTGGATGGCGAGTTCTTCGGCCGCGGGGCGGTAGGGGCGTTGGCCGTAGCGGCGTGTCAGGAGCGTCCACAGCAGCAGGGGTGTCTCGTGGCCGACGTCGACCGGCTCGTTCTTGCGCCATCCCTTCGACGACAGCTGCACGAACAGCGATCGTTTCCGGGTGTCCCCGATCAGGCCGAGCGCCGCCCCGCGCATGATCAACGCTTGCATGGAGATGCCCCAGGTGGCTTTCAACCGGGCGTACTCGGTCAGCGCGATCCGTTCGGAGATGTCCTCCTGCGCGCGTTGCCTGGGCATGAGGAGCGCGGCGGCGAACGTGTTGGCCTCGGCTTCCGGATCGGCCGTGCGGGGACGGAAGGTGTGCAGAACGAGATGACCGACCTCGTGGGCGAGGGTGAACCGCTCGCGGTCACCGTGGCTGCCGGGGAAGTAACCGATCAACGCGGGTGCGCCGAGCCCGCCCCAGTACGACACCCCGAAGTGCCCGCCGGCCGCGGTGGGCCCCTCCGGGTCATCGGTCAGGACCAGCGGAACAATCGTGACACCGGCGCGCTCCAACACCCGCGTCAGGTGCGGGATCGGCTTGTCCGGGGCCAACCGGAGCGCGTCGCGCGTCTGGGCGGCCAGCTCCTCGATGTCGTCCTGCGTGAGGGTGTCCGCGGTGGCGAACGGCAGCGGTGGTGTCGGGTAGTCCTCGGCGTCGAGGAGGGTCTCGGTGACGCGGTAGCTCTCACCGTAGAAGGCGTGCACCCGCCGGGTCATGATCTTGCTGGCGGTGGAAGTCTTGCGGAAGCGCAGCGAGTCCAGCGGCATCGTGGCCGGCTGGACGGCGAAGAACCGCAGCGGGGTGTCGGTCGCCGTGGCGATGGCGCGCAGGCCGTCCTCGGTCGCGTCCCGGGCCGCGGTCTCCACCTGCGAGATCCACGACTGGGCCACGCCCGATGCCGCGGCGAGCTGCTCCTGAGTCAGACCGAGCAGATCCCGCAGGGTTCGCAGCCGCTCACCCGGCGACGCCGCCAGCACCGTCCTCGCCCTCCTCCTCGTCGTCGAGAGGCAGCTCAAGCCCCAGATCCTCATCGGTGGGGTCGAACCTCAACCCCGCCAGCTCGTCGATCGTCTCAGGCAGCACGAAGTCCAGGTCCGTGGCCTGGTGAGCACCCCACGTCCAGTCGCCGATCGGGCGAACGACACGGAAGCACGGTGCGGCGGTCGCGACGTCGATCCGCCACAGCACCAGCAGCTTGTCGTTGGGCTCGCCGAACAGCGGGAGGAGCCCCGCCAGGGGCGGGTTGCGGTAGAACGCCTGACGGGCCCGGTTCGAGCCGGGAGGGGGCACGTCATGCTCGTTCAGGCCGTGGAGCAGGCGGGCACGGTAGTTGCCGTCGGTCAGCCACAGCTCGCCGTTCTGCGCGTGGTTACCCGACAGAGACCAGTCGCCCAGCTCGGAGCCGATCTGGCTCAGACGTAGGTGCGCGAAAGCCCGCACGGTGTGGGTCGCGTGCCACCGGTAACTCGCGTCACCGTCGAGCTCGGGGAGCCGTTCGCGCCGCAGCTGCTCGGCCCAGGAGAAGACGTCGTGCAGCGGCTCGCACAGGGGAAGCATCGCCGCGCGTACACGCTCCACGTGGTCCTTAACCATGCGCGTGATTTTATCACGGCCGAAGTTAAGAGGTCATCTCGACGCGCCGCGGCCCGTGATCCGGTGGGGCCTGCTGGCAGTCTCGTGGTAGCCGGGCGACGGACGGCACCGCTGCTACCAGACCGCGATCGACGCCGGACGCCTCAACTCAGGGGCAGGTGAGGGTGTAGTGAAGGTTGGGTGGGCGGCCAGCCCAGGGCCGTGGAGACCGCTTCGAGGGTTCGGGGGCTGCGCCGCCGGCGCCTGGCGACGATTTCAGGACGGACTCGGAACCTACGATTCCTGCCGGGCGAGTTCGACTACTTCCTTACCCAACAAGGCGTCAGCCGCGAGGACGTCATGAACGGGGTCCGCGACGTGGAGACGAAGGCACAGCTCGAAGCCGCAATGGACGAACGCAAGATAGGACAACTCAACTACAGGCGCTCGATTATCGATGCCCGCAACGCCAATCCGCAACGACCCGGGCGGCCGATCTTACCCTTCGGCTACACAGTCACAGAAGCAAACTTGCTGTTCAGAGACGGTTCGTCGTCACGACGAAGAGATCTGCCCGCCTTGGGAACCTCCGTGCGTCGTTGGACGAGGAGTGGGGGCACGAGCACCCAGACACCGTCTGACAAACTCCCAGCCGTGGAAAAAGCTCGGCGAAACGCAATGAAGGCCGCCGCGACCTCGCCCGGGGCTACGTCTCCGATCTGGACGCCGTCCGGTCGAGGCGCGCTCCGAGGAGATCCGTCCTGGTGTCTACCGGGTCCGCGGCGGCAGTGCACGGGGACCCGTCGGGGTCAACGCATAGAGGCCAGTGGCGGCGGTCCCTGGCTGCGGCTTCCTCGCGGGGTTGACTGGGGTCACCCGTCTGCGGGGTCGAAGAGGTCGAATTGTTTGCCGGTGGTAGCTGTGACCCGGACGTTTCGCCGAACGCTTGTGTGGATTCTGCGTTGTGCCGGGGCGGTGGTGATCTCGCTGTCGGCGAGGAGCGCATCGAGGGCGGCGGTGGTGTGCGGCTTGCGGTAGATGGTGTGTTCGAGGGTGAACGTGCGGAGCTGATCGATGGTGGCGGTCTGTTCGTGCTGCTGGGCGAGGTGTGCGAGGAGAAGGCGGCGCAGTGGCGCGAGGGTGGGCTCGGGGGTGAGGTCGAGCAGCATCTGGTCGGGGTCGTTGGGGTCGCGGAACCGGGCGCCGCCGAGGGGGTCCGCGCGCCACAGGCTGTCTTTGAACTTCTCCATCCCGCGCGGGTGGTTGGTGCCGAACTGCAGCAGCAGCTCACCGCCGCGGTCGGTCTCCAGACCGAAGCTGATCACGTACTTGAACCCGGCTGTGCGGATGGCGTCGACGAGCCTCGCGGCGATGAAGGGGCGTTTCTCCTCGGGGGACTGGGCGTCGATGGCTCGCCAGTCCTGGCTGCCGAACACCTCGTCGGCGCGACCGGGGTCGAGGTTGCGGACGAAGTGCTGGGGCTCGACGGTGACGAGAACCTCGCAGGCCTTCTTGCCGGCGAACTGGCTCAGGAGGTGTTGGGTGCTGCCACCGCCGAAGCTGTCCAGCACGGCGAGGATCGGCGCGTCCCACGCGGCCGCGTCGGTCAGTGCCTGCGGGAGAGTGGTCTCGCAGGTGCCTTGCCGGACCAGGACGTGCAGCGTGTCGTCGCGGTACTCCCCCTGGGGCATGGGGTGGTCGAGGTGTCGGCGGAGCTCGTCGACGAGCCGGGCAGCGCGGTCGGCGCGTTTCTCGACCAGCACGAGTCGTGCTGGCTTCCCGCGCAGCTGCGGGTGGGTCTGGCGGGCGGCGCGGAGCCGGCCGAGGGCGCGGATCGGGGAGCCGGGCTCGCCGCGGGTGTAGACGCCGGGTCCGGCGAATCCCTCGGCGTAGGTTCCTGATCCCCAGCTTCCGAGGATGATCGGGAGCCATGCGTCGAGGTAGCCGTCGTAGATGTCGTGCTTGACCCCTGTGTGCGGCTCCAGCGGCCAGATCGTGTCCTCTGGCACTCCCTGTCCCCCCTCAATGCAGTGACGGTCCTCAGGTTTTCGCTACCCGTAGCGTGCGGCACGCCACCCCGCCGCCGCACCTTCTGGATTATGCGGACGGTCGTCGGGCGACGGGTCGGGCGGATCGGGAGGGCATCTGATCCCAGGTGCGGCCGTCCAGCAGCCGGCCGCCGGCCTTCGGGGTGCGTCCGCCCCACTGCTTGAAGAAGAACGGCACTCCCGCGGCGAGGCAGGCGTCGCGCAGATCGGTGACCCACGCCGGGTCCATCGCTCGCGCGGCCGGCCCGGACTCGCCGCCGGCGATGACCCATCCGATCCCGGTCAGGTCGAGTCCGTCAACGGGGCCCAGCAGAGGCTCGCACGACAGGAACCGCACCGCGGCCGGCACGGTCCTGAGGTCGTCGACGCGGTGGCCGGCGGCCTGGTTCTCGACCGACACACCCATCCACACGTTCGGCGGCCAGGGCAGCTCGTGGGCGAGGCGACGCAACCGCGTTGAGCGTTTGGTCAGCACCTGATAGGTGTGCCACGGGGTGGCGGCCATCACGCCGAACACCTTGGAGGTGAACTCAGCCGGGACACGGGCGTGGAACAGGTCGCTCATCGAGTTCACGAACACCAACCGCGGCTCCCGCCACCGCAACGGTGCCGAGAGCGCGTCATCGTGCACCGTGACCCCGAACCCCGGGCCACTCGTGCGCGGGTCACCGTCGTTCTGGTACTTCGCCGAACCCATGGCTTTCAACCGCCGGGCCAGTGTCAGTGCGTAGCAGTGGTCGCACCCCTCGGAGACGCGGTCGCAACCCGTTGTCGGGTTCCAGGTGGTCTCGGTCCACTCGATCCCTGACCGGCTACTCATCCTTGAACTCTCCAATCGGAAAAGGTCCTGTCAGGGTATCGCATACTGCGCGCGTTGACAAATCTATCCGCGTGCGGTGTGGGAGAATACTCGATTCGTGGTCTGCGGCTGTCGTCAATCTACGCCGGTGCGCCCGTCCCATCGAATAACGCCGATACCTCGACCTCGACGCTGTCGATGTGGTGCTCGCGCTGGGCGAGGAAGCGCCGCACATGTGGCTGCTCATGGGGTATCGAACGCTGTCGCGCAAGGTTCGGCCGGTCCAAATGTGCCGACCGTTATCAGCCGCCGCGGCCCCCCGGTTCGGTGGCTGGATGCCGAAGCTCCGGTGGGGCCAACCGGAACTACAGGCACCCGCCGGACCGGTCGGGCTCCGACCGTGGCCGTCACGATAGCCTTACCTCCCCCTATGGTGCCACATACGGATGAGAGGCCCGCCTGGTCAGGTGGCCAGCGGCGAGATGTGCTCGGTCCACGACCCGGATCTCCCACCATCGCGCCGCCGTCGGGCAGCTCAAGCCAGACGACACGCCGCGCTCAGGGCCGAGCGTGGGTCGTCGATCCGTAAGTGGGCGTGGTTGGCGATTCTGTTGGCCGCCGGTACCGGTGGTGTCCTCAATGCCTGGCACGCCACCGTGGAGCGCACTGTTGTCCCGGGTGGCGGGCATGAGCTGCCGTCGTTGCCCGGCGAGTTCGGATTGCTCGTCGGGTTGGAGCCCATCGCGCTGATCCTGGTGTTGTCGCACCTTGTCGGGTTGGTGCTGACCGCCAGTGCTGGCGACGGCCAGGCCACCACCGTTGTGGTGACCGCCGGCGGGGCCGGCGACCGCCAGGCCGCATCGCCGGCACCGGCCCGGCCGACCGCCGGCGCGGCCACCACCGGTGGTGCTGGCGATCGTGCGACCGCCGGCACGCCGCCGCGGCGGCCGGCACCGGCTGCGCGGGGTTCGCTGCATGCGGTGCCCGCGGTGCGGCAGGGGTGGATGACCGAGGACCTGATCGGGCGTGTGGTGGCGTCCATGGCCGTCGCGCAGCGTCGGGGTGAGACCTACGGCCGGCCCCGCCTGATGCGCGAGCACGGCCTGACCATCCCACTCACGACCGACCCCGCCGTCGTCGGGGCGGGGCGGACCGGAAATTTTCCGGGGGGGGCCGGTGGCAAAACCGGGCTCCGGGGTGCTACGCGCGCGCGTAGGCCCGCGTTGGGGCCCTCTCCGGCCGCCGCCGCGGGCCGCGCCGGAAATTTCCGCAGGGGGGCCTGTGATGGCCGGGCACCGTCGGGTCCGTGGCCCGGCCGCGGACGCGCCCACGGTGAGGTCCACGGCGGTGGTGCTGCGGGCCGGGCGTATCCGTGACGAGGCCCGCGGCCGGTACGTCGACGCGCAGAGCCCCCGGGAGCGGCTCGTGGTCGCGGTCGACTACGTGCGCTCGGGTGAGGCGGCCGGGCACCGCGCCGGTGTCGCCGACCTGGACGAACTGATCACCGTGGCGGCCCGCACCCTGATGGGCATGGGCGACGAGCTGATCGCCGCCCTGGCCGAGCGGGGGCGAGGCCGGTGACCCGCCAGTCCGCCACCGGCCGCGGTGACGGCCGGCGAGCCGAGGACCGCCAGATCGCCAGCCCGGATCGCCAGCCCGCATCCCCGGCTGGCGACCGCCAGCCCACGCACCGCATCACACCGCCAGCCCGACAGCTCGGCCCGCCGGCGGTCGCCGACACCACCACACCGCCACCGGCGGCCGGTGAGCGCCAGGCCTGGCGGGACCGCCTGGCGGAGACGTCCAACGGCCTCCGCTTCGACAGAAGCTGACCTACTCGCGCCCGGACCATTCCGAGGAGCGCGGCGATGTCGGTCTGTGACCCGATCCGCTGTACGCTGCCGCGTATGCAGAAGGAGCGCATCACTATCAGCCTCGACGCCGGCGTGGCCGCGCGCGTCCGCCAGTGCGGCGCGGCGGCCCGCGGCGGGGTGTCGGGATACCTGGAACGGTTGGTGCGGCAGGACGAGCTACGGGCCGGCGTCGACGCGATGGCCCGCTGGTACGCCCGCCACCCCGGCTACGCCGAGGGTGCCGAGGCCGAGCGCGCCGCCGCCGCGGACGAGCTGGGCCAGAGCGCGTGAGGCGTGGTGAGATCTGGCGTTACAACCCCGTCATCACCCGTGCTGGTCAGTCCACGACCCGGCTGATCGTGTCGGCGGACTCGCTCAACAGCAACGAGGCGCTCCCCGTCGTGTACGCGATGCACGTCGTGGACAGCGACCCGCAGTCTCTGCTGGCCGTGCGGATCAGTGACCACGGGTGGGCCCTCGCCACCGAGATCGACCGACCTGTCCGGA
>Ga0136617_10000052_pt1 | contig 74086 bp, 84 predicted proteins | sample AntDrymUQ3222106_2_FD_129672 | JGI IMG/M metagenome (GOLD analysis project Ga0136617, IMG submission 129672) | Polar desert sand microbial communities from Dry Valleys, Antarctica - metaG UQ322 (21.06) | ecosystem: Environmental > Terrestrial > Soil > Desert | place: Antarctica: Dry Valley...
CCAACCAGATATGGCGCTTCTCTTACCCGGACGGCGAAGCGCGAAGAATCACCACTGACTTTAACAATTATGCGAGCATGAACCTGACGGCAGATTCGGGCGCTCTTGTTACCGTTCAATCGAACAAGATTTCTAACATCTGGGTTGCGCCGAATGGAGACGCCAGCCGCGCCGTGCAAATTAAATCCGGCGGTAACAATCTGGAGGGAATGGTGGGTATTGCGTGGACGCCCGACGGTCGCGTTGTCTATGGCTCGTTGGCGAGCGGCGAAAACGATATTTGGATTATGAACGCGGACGGCACGGGTCAGAAACAGCTAACCGTTGTTGATGCGGGCGCAAACTTTCAGGCGAAAGTTACGCCCGACGGTCGCTATATAGTTTTCACATCATTCCGCAATGAGCAAGCAAATATCTGGCGGATGGATTTGGATGGTAGTAATCCCAAGCAGTTGACAAGCGGCAATATGGACTGGGGCGGAGATATCTCGCCTGATTCCCGATGGGTCATTTACACAGCGCAAAGGTCGGGTATGTCTTATTTATGGAAAGTCTCGATTGATGGCGGCGATGCCGTGCAGTTGATGGACAAATATACGAACTCCCCGGAAGTCTCGCCCGATGGAAAATGGATTGTCTGTTCATATCGTAAAGACGTCAATTCAACATGGAGATACGCGATTATTCCATTTGAAGGGGGCGAGCCTATCAAGGTCTTTGATTTGCTCGGCAAAAAGGGGGACTTCCGTTGGTCACCCGACGGACGCTCTCTTCACTACCTCCGAGATACGCAAGGCGGCGTCACAAACATCTGGAGTTTCCCTTTAGACGACAAGCCACCCAAACAGTTGACGGATTTTAAGACGGAGCAAATATACAATTTTGCGTGGTCGCCGGACGGCAAACAGCTTGTTCTCGCCCGCGGCACGACGACCTCTGATGTTTTGTTAATTAAAGATTTCAGATGATTGCAGAAGGAACAAAATTCGGACGCTATGAAATCCGGCAAATGCTAGGTGCAGGCGGAATGGGCGAGGTTTATCTGGCGGATGACACGCGCCTGAATCGCAAAGTTGCTTTGAAAATCTTGCCGGAAAGCATTGCTTTAGATAAAGACCGCCTGCGGCGTTTCGAGCAGGAAGCCTATGCCGCTTCATCTCTCAATCACCCAAATATTTTAACCGTTCACGAATTCGGCGCGGAAAATCAACATCATTTTCTCGCCACCGAATTTGTCGAAGGCGAAACGCTCAGAGAAAGACTCGGCGGCGAAGGCGTGAACCTTAATGAGGCTTTAGACATTGTTCAGCAAGTCGCTTTTGCGCTTTCTGCGGCACACTCGGCAGGCATCGTTCACCGCGACATCAAGCCGGAGAACATTATGATTCGGCGCGACGGCATCGTGAAAGTCCTGGATTTCGGTTTGGCAAAACTGACCGAAAAGCGGGAAGCGAATTTGGACGCGGAAGCCGAAACACGCGCACTTGTAAAAACAAATCCGGGCGTCGTAATGGGAACGGTGTCATATATGTCGCCGGAACAAGCCAGAGGGAAAGACACGGATGCGAAAACGGACATTTGGAGTTTAGGCGTTGTGCTTTATGAAATGGTTACGGGGCATGTGCCGTTTGCGGGCGAAACAGTGAACGATTCGATTGCCGCGATTTTGACACGAGAACCATTGCCGCTCGCGCAATACATTTCCGACGTTCCGACGGAGTTGCAAAGAATTGCTCGTAAGACTTTGACGAAAGAAAGCGACGAGCGCTATCAAACCGCGCGTGATTTGATGATTGACCTCAAAGCGCTGCGCCGCGAATTGGATCTACGCGGCGAAATCGAACGCTCAACCGCTCCGCACATAAGCAATGCGAGATTCGTTTCGACAAACGAAAACACGCCGACGCAAACTTTCGCCGCCGCAGAAAATCTGGCGCAAACGGCAAACAATATCGTTTCGACAAAAGACGCGGCGCGTTCGACTTCGAGCGCGGAATATTTAACAGGTGAAATCAAACGCCACAGACGCGGCGCGGCTATCGTGTTTGCAATTTTTGTCCTTGCGCTCGCGGGCATTGGTTACGGTATTTACAAATTCGCCGCCAAGCAAAACGCGCCTGTTGCTTCTGATTCGGCGATAAGACTCACTCGGCTGACAAACTCCGGCAAGGTTACGCTCGCGGCAATTTCTTCCGACGGCAGATATGTCGTGCATGTGGTCGATGACGCGGGGCAACAAAGTCTCTGGATGCGGCAGACCGCCACGCAGAGTAACGTGCAAATCGTCGCGCCAGCGAAAGTTCGCTATTCCGGTTTAACTTTCTCAACCGACGGCAATTATATTTTTTACGTTAAGAGAGAGGAAAGCGGCGGGATGCGCACGCTTTACCAAACGCCTGTGTTGGGTGGTTCGGCGCGAAAGGTTTGGGATGACGTGGATAGTCCAGTGACGTTTTCGCCCGACGGAAAGCAATTCGCTTTTGTTCGCGTCAACGGAGTGCAGGGAGAAACCTCCTTGGTAATCGCCAACACAGACGGCAGCGGAGAGCGAAAACTTGCAACGCACAAAGAACCGGAGTATCTCAAGACTAGCGGAGCGTCTTGGTCACCGGACGGAAAGACGATTGTTTGCGGCATTTTTCGTCCCATCGGAGCTCAGGAGTTAATCGAAGTGTCGGTTGAAGACGGAACTGAGAAACTTATCACATCGCATCATTGGGGTGCTATCGGGCAGGTTAGTTGGCTACGGGACGGCAGCGGATTTGTGATGGATGCTGCTGACCAATCCACCGGATGGTTCTCTCAAATATGGCAGGTCTCGCGCGAGACGGGCGAACCGCGCAGAATTACCAACGATTTGAGCAACTATCAAGGAGCGAGTTTGACGGCAGATTCAAACACTTTGCTTACCGTGCAGACTGAGGGTTCTTCTAATTTATGGATTGCGCCCGGCGGCGATGCTAATCGCGCCAGACAAATTACTTCCGGCAAATATGAAGGTATGTTAGGAGTCGCCTGGACATCTGACAACAAAATAGTTTATGCCAGCCAAGATTATAATATTTCGATTGTGGATGCGGACGGGAGTAATCAAAAATTGCTGACGGTTGACGAACACAACAGCCGCAATGTCGCGGTTTCCCCCGATAATCGTTACATCGTCTTCGAGTCATGGCGCACAGGCGGTCTTTCCGACGTTCCAGAAGGACACATATGGCGAATGGATATAGACGGCGGCAATCCGAAGCGTTTGACAAATGGCAAAGGCTTTATCTCTGATCCGCAGATTTCGCCTGATGGTAAATGGGTCGTTTATCAATTCAGTGTCTCAAACAAAACGACCGTTTGGAGAGTTTCGATTGACGGCGGCGAGGCAACGCAGCTGACAAACGAGTTTTCGCTCGCCCCGACCGTCTCGCCCGACGGGAAAATGATTGCTTACATTTTCCGCCGCGATTTAGAGCCTTTTAAGGTCGCAGTCGCTTCCTTTGAAAACGGGCAATTGATAAAAGAATTCGACATCGCCAAACTCTCTAGCATCGCTACGCTCAATGACACCTATTGGCGATTGCATTGGTCGCCCGACGGACGCGCTCTGCATTTTGTGGTAGGCAGCGGCGGCATCTCAAACATCTGGAGTCAACCCATAGACGGCGGGCAACCGAAACAGATTACGGATTTCAAATCCGACCGCATCTTCGCTTTCGATTGGTCACGCGACGGCAAACAACTTGCCCTCTCACGCGGAACTGTCACCAAGGATGCTGTGCTGATTAGCAATTTTAAATGATTGAAGCGGGAACAAAATTCGGACGATACGAAATCATCTCTCTAATTGGAGCAGGAGGAATGGGTGAAGTCTATCGCGCAAGAGACCCAAAACTCGGACGCGATGTAGCAATCAAAGTTCTTCCGGCGACTTTCTCCGCCGCCGCTGACCGCGTGCGCCGATTCGAACAGGAAGCCGAAGCCGCGGGCGCTCTGAATCATCCGAATATTCTTTCAATCTATGATGTCGCCACACATGACGGCGCGCTTTACGTTGTTTCAGAACTCTTAGAGGGCGAGACGTTGCGCGAGCGAATGGATGGCACGGCTCTCCCTTCGCGCAAGGCGATTGATTACGCGCTGCAAATCGCTTCGGGGCTGGCGGCGGCGCATGAGAAAGGCATCGTTCATCGAGACCTTAAACCTGAAAATCTTTTTATCACCAGAGACGGGCGCGTCAAGATTCTCGATTTTGGTCTGGCGAAATTGATTGAACCGAAAAATGAAAGCGCGGCGCAGACGGATGTGCCGACGCGCATCGTCCACACCAATCCGGGCGCGGTGATGGGTACAGCCGGTTATATGTCGCCGGAGCAGGTGCGCGGTCAAGCGGTAGATCATCGTTCAGATATCTTCGCGTTTGGCGCGGTTCTTTACGAGATGCTGTCGGGCAATCGCGCTTTCAAAGGTGAGTCTGCGGTTGAAACGTTAAATGCCATTTTGAAAGAAGACCCGCCTGATATTTCCGTGAGCGGTAGCAATGTGCCTCCGGCGCTGGAGCGCGTTGTCAGGCATTGTATGGAGAAAAGCCCGGAAGAAAGATTTCAATCGGCGCGAGACTTAGCATTTGCGCTGGAAGCGGTTTCCGGGTTTTCCGGCTCTCAAACATTCGCGGCAGACGTTGTCCCGCCGCCATCATCGAAACTTAAGAGCCGAGAGCGCCTCGCTTGGATTATCGCGGGCGTGATGCTGCTCGGGCTTCTCGCGGCATTACCTTTTGCCGTCAATTATTTTCGCGGCGCGGCGGTTGAGACAAACGTCGTTCGTTTTCCGGTTTCACTGCCAGAGAATGCAAGGTTTTCCAGTGATGTGGAGTCGCATAACCTGACATTTTCCTGTGTTTTGTTGAATTCGCTGCATAGTTAAAATGTTTGTCTCTAACGCGGAGCTTGGTGATATTTCAAGAAATACCGCTCTGGCATAATTGTTAAAAGTAATTCCTTAACGCCTTTTCTAATTACAGCAAAACCAATTGCCGGCGGGCTTTGAGGAGAACTTTTCTCAAAGCCCTTATTAAACAGGTTATTCAAAGCGTGTCGCGGTTGTAGCCGCACAGACGGTAAAAAGCAAATTGCCGTCGGTATTATAAATTTCAGCCGTCGCAGTGTCGGTCAACCTATTACCGTTTCTGGAAATTACGATATTTTGGTTTACCTTCTGTGAGCCGGATGGAGTGCCGTCCTGGTTAAATGTGAAGAACGTAAACTTGCCCGTGTAGGCTCGCCCGCCGGCGTGGGTCCAGATTCCATAACCCGGACTTCGAAAAAATGTCGCGGTTGTTTCCGATATTGTGCCGCCCTGATGATAGGTTAATAAGCCGGAAAAGGTTGCTAATACGGTGTTGCTTTGACAATCTCTTACCGTCACCTGATTTCTCCAGACTCCTTCAATCGTGGGCGCATTTTCAACTTTTTGACCGAATGCCTCACGGTGTGTCCCGCCAATTAGAATCATCAATCCCAGAATCGTTCCCGCCGCTGCTTGCATCAATTTGTTTTTCATCTTTTTATTCTCCTTTTATTTATTTTCGTTACAGAATTATTTATTTTTTGTAACAGAAATTAACGCGACACAGTTTGGTGAAAAGGCTCAAAATTTTTCAAAAAAGTTTTTTAAGTCGTTTATTTAAACAAAAAAGATTGACTGGTAAGTCAGACAGGCTTATTCTTGAGCCAAAATATGGAACATTCCGCCGATAAATCCCGGGAAATCACGCGAATGTTGCACGAATGGAGCGACGGGCGACGCGAAGCGCTGGAAGATTTGATGCCGCTTGTTTATAACGAACTCAGGCGGCAAGCCTCGCGTTACCTGCGCCGCGAACGTATCGGACACACTTTGCAAACTACCGCGCTGATTCACGAAGCGTATCTGAAATTGATTGATCAGCGCGACGTGAATTGGCAAAACCGGGCGCATTTTTTCGGCATCGCCGCCCAAGGCATGCGGAGAATTTTGGTAGATTATGCAAAAACCCGTCATCGAGAAAAACGCGGTGGAGCGGGTGAAAATTTACCGCTGGACGAAGCGCGGTTTATCGCCTTCAAAGAAAAAAGTGTTGATTTAGTTGCGCTTGATGAAGCTCTGACACAGCTTGCGAAATTCGACGACCAACAGGCGCGGGTCGTCGAGCTTCGCTACTTCAGTGGTTTGAGTATTGAGGAAACCGCCGAGGTTTTGAAAATCTCGCCGGCGACCGTTAAGCGCGATTGGACGATAGCGAAGGGGTGGCTCAAGCGGGAAATCGGGAAATAAATTTGAAGGTTTTTACAAAATTCTGTTGTTTGACGTGATACAGTTGCGGCATTGTCTAATCTCAAAATGAACTCGGAACGCTGGCAAAAAATTAAAGGATTGTTTGATGTCGCGCAGGAAATTCCTTCGGCGAAACGCGAAAAGTTTCTCGATAAAGCCTGTGCGGGCGACGTTGATTTACGTCGTGAAGTCGAAAACTTGCTCTCTTCGTTTGAAAACCCGACGAGTTTTATGGAGCAGCCCGCCGCCAAAGAAGTCGCCAGTCTGATCATCGAAAGAAACATTATTGAAAGAAACAATGACCTCGAAAGCGGACAAATGCTTTCGCATTACCAAATTTCCTCGAAAATCGGCGAAGGCGGAATGGGCGACGTTTATTTAGCGCAAGATACACGCCTCAATCGCGGGGTTGCCATCAAACTTTTGAGCGTTAAGCTGAATAAGAACGAAAACCATTTGCGGCGATTCGTTCAAGAAGCGCGCGCGGCGTCGGCTTTGAATCATCCGAACATCATCACCGTTTACGAAATCGGTGAATTTGAAGACACGCATTTTATTGCCGCCGAATACATCGAAGGCGAAACTCTGCGCGAGCGTTTAAGCGGTGAATTGACCTTGAGCGAAGTTTTGGATATTACGACTCAAATGGCTTCGGCTCTTTCCGCCGCGCACAAAGCCGGAATCGTGCATCGGGACGTTAAGCCGGAAAACGTGATGATTCGGCGCGATGATGACTTGGTAAAAGTTTTGGATTTCGGTTTGGCAAAATTAACCGAACAGCAAGCGATTGGCGACGAAGACGCAACGCTCGCCCAGGTAAAAACAAATCCGGGCGTAATTTTGGGAACGGTCAACTATATGTCGCCGGAGCAGGCGAAAAGTGAAAAAGTTGACGGGCGGACAGATATTTTCAGTTTCGGCGCGGTGATTTACGAAATGATTGCCGGAAGAACACCGTTTGCAGGCGATTCCATTTCGGAAACTTTTGCCAATTTGATAAACGCCGAACCGTTGCCGCTGTCGCGTTTCGCTTCAAATGTCCCGCATGAATTGCAGAGAATCGTTTCAAAAATGCTTCGCAAAAACAAAGACGAGCGTTATCAAACGATGAAGGACGTTCTCACGGATTTGAAGGATTTGCGCGAAAATCTGACGTTTGAAGAAAAACTGGAACGATCCTCCGCGCCTGAAAATGCAAACGCCACTGCAATTTTGCAGGCGACGACGGGCGACGCAAACATTCAAACCGCCGTAACAAATTACAGTTTCACCGGACAAATCAAACGGCACAAACCGCTTGCCGCGTTAGTATTGTTTGCTTTGCTTATCGGCACAATCGGGTTCGGCTACTATTTTTGGTCGGCAAAAAAATCGGCTTTGGGCGAGGTTGTTAAGAAATCGCTCGCCGTTCTGCCGTTCGTCAATGCCAGCCAAGATGCGAACGCCGAATATCTGTCGGACGGCATCACCGAAAGCGTGATAAACAATCTGTCGCAGCTTTCGGGCTTACGGGTAATGTCGAGAAATTCCGCGTTTCGATTTAAAGACAATCAAACGGACATCAAAAATATTGCTTCGCAGCTCGGCGTGGAAACAATTGTTACGGGCGACATCAAACAAATCGGCGACAAACTTGTCATTAACGTTCGTCTGATTGACGGAAAATATGATTCGCAGATTTGGGGCAATCAATATGTCAAAAACTTCGGCGATGTGATTGCCGTGCAGAACGAAATCGCGCGTGATGTTTCGCTGAAATTGGGAGCGCGTCTGTCCGGCGCGGACGAGCGGCAGTTAGCGAAAAAATATACGGAAAACCCGGAAGCTTACCAACTTTTCCTGAAAGGTCGGTATATTTTATTAAAAGGCGCACCGCAGAATATTAAAAAATCAGAAGATTATTTCCGGCAGGCGATAGCCCTTGACCCGAATTTCGCGCTGGCTTATGCTTTTCTTTCGGGTTACTACACACTCAATCGTGAACCGTTGAAAGCAAAAGAAGCCGTGATCAAAGCAATATCCCTCGACGACCAATTACCGACAGCGCACGACTCGCTCGGAATTATTCTTGAAAGGTTCGATTTTGATTATGTCGGGGCGGAGCGCGAATTCAAACGCGCCCTCGAGTTAGACCCGAACAACGCATTGGCGCTGGAATCTTACGGTTTAATGCTGAGCAATTTAGGCAGACACGAAGAAGCGATGGCGAAATTGCGACTGGCAACGGAGACTGATCCGCTCGGCTTTAATACTTCATACGGCAAAACTCTGCTTTACGCCCGACGATATGACGAGGCTGCCGCGCAATACAAAAAATCTCTTGAGCTGGACTCAGATTTTGCTCGGGCGCATCTCGGACTCTCAATTGTTTACCAGATGAAAGGAAATTACGCCGAAAGTGTCGAAGAAACTGCTAAAATAAAAGAGAAATTTTTCAGTCCGCAAGCAGCGACGTTTGTCCGGGAAAGTTTTGCAAACGGCGGATGGCAGGGATTTTTGCGGGCAATGACCGGTAACCCTCAAGCTCCCAAAGTCCCGCCTTATATTTTGGCGACATTCTACGCGGAACTCGGCGAGAAGGACAAAGCAATTGCTATACTAAACAAAATCTACGAAGATCACGGTTATCTCGGTTCAATCAAAGTTGACCCGCGGTTTGATTCAATGCACGACGACCCGCGCTATCAAGATTTACTGCGGCGAGTCGGTTTGCCGCAATGAAATTGAGCGATGAATTTCAGATGCCTAGAATATCAACCAACTCTTGAACCGCGCCAGCTGATTTTTGAAGTGCGGAGCGTTCATCGTTAGTTAGAGAAATTTCGATAATTTGCTCGACGCCGTTTTTGCCCAACTTGCACGGAACGCCGACAAACAAATTGTTAATACCGTATTCGCCTTCGAGATAAACGGCGCATGGCAGAATTCGTTTTTTGTCTTTCAGAATTGATTCAGCCATTTCAACCGCGCCTAGCGACGGAGCGTAAAAAGCCGAGCCGGTTTTTAGAAGTCCAACAATTTCCGCGCCGCCGTTTGCCGTGCGCGCGAGGATTGCGTCAAGCTGTTCTTTTGGCAGAAGCTCGGTAACCGGAATTCCCGCGCAAGTCGAATAACGGGGCAAGGGAACCATCGTGTCGCCGTGTCCGCCTAAAACGAAAGCCGTTACGTCCTGCACCGAAACGTCCAGTGCTTCAGCCAGAAAACAGCGCATCCGCGCCGAATCCAAAACGCCAGCCATTCCCATGACGCGATTTTTCGGAAAACCCGAACGCTTAAAGGCAACTTGTGTCATTGCGTCTAAAGGATTTGAAACAACAATAATAAAAGCGTTCGGAGAATATTTTACTACTTCGTCCGTTACTTTTCCGACAATATCCGAGTTTGTTTTCAATAAATCATCGCGGCTCATTCCGGGTTTTCGCGGAAGTCCGGCGGTGATAATCACTATGTCAGAATCTTTTGTTTCTTCGTAAGAATTCGCGCCGACAAGTTTCACGTCAAAACCGTCAACCGGCGCGGCTTGCGCTAAATCAAGCGATTTTCCCTGCGGCGTTCCTTCGACAATATCAACCAGAACAACGTCAGCCAATTCTTTGCTGGCAATCCAATGCGCGGCGGTTGCGCCGACATTTCCCGCGCCAACTACGGTAATTTTATTACGTCCAACCATATTCGAATCCTCTCTGTTTTTATAAAGTTCTTTGAAAGTCAAAATAAAAACCTTATTCTATGACGTTTACGTTGATGACGGCAAACACGGGCAGGCTAAAATTTACAAAAAGAAAGCCCGAAGCGCTCTCCCCTTCGCTTCGGGCTTTTGAATGGTCGAAAGAGCTTATCGCCGCCGACCAAACTTATAAAATCTTATATTCTCAAAAAAGAATTTTGTTGAAAACGCAAAGATTTCGGTTGTTAATCACAAATTGTTTTTACCAGCCTCAATCTTCGCGAATTTATCAAACAAGACATCCGCGTTTGTTAATTGCAACGTGTGTGCCACAAATTTAGAATTAACAAAACATCGATTATTCGGGCTGTTTACGCTCATTTTATGCAGTTTGACCAAAAATTCTTTGTTGCCTGAATGCTTACATTATCGTCTAATCTTTGCACGATATAGGGTGATTAGATTGCAAATTCCAGATTAATAGGAATTTGAAATTTGGAATGTGAAATTTACTGTAGAATCGGATGTCCGCCGCCTTTGCTGTGGTCGGCGGTTTGGTTGTAAAGCCTGCGGTCGTTGTGGTAAAGAACGAGATGCTCGCCTTCATAACGAACCACATCGGATACGCGCCCGAAATCTTTCGTATGTTCGGCGATGACAAAAGCGCAGGGCTTGTAAGCCAAAACCATTCCTGCCGCGTAAACAAAACCGCCCTGGTCATAAACGCTTCCGGCATATTGCGCCGCGCCGACGGCGATATCGGGCGAATAATTTTTACTGCTGTCTTTTGTGCGGTCGGCTTTAGCAATAAAAATCGTGTAATCTGAATAATTTGTTTGCCGCGTGTAATTATTTTTACGTGCTATCGCAAATAAATCGGCAAGCCCTTTATCAATCGCTTCGAGCATCTTCGAACTTGGCTGTGTTACTGAATAAACGCGCGCTCCTTTTGCTGTTTCGGCGGAAAAAGAAAAATTGTCTTTGGTAATTCTCTTTGCTTCATCAAGCAAAACGCGGTCAGTTCTGGTTTGTGTCGCGCCGTTTTGGACAAGAATGAGACAAATCGCAAAAAACGAAACGAGTTGCCGGAAAAAATTTAATTTATTCATAATTATTTCACCTCGATTTCGTTGAACGGCAAAGATTGTGCCAGCTATTTTTTGCTATGAAAATAAAAATAGGTAGATTTTCCCGCGCCCGGCGTTTCTGCTTGATTCATCAACGGCTAAAAGAATTGGACTTATTTGATGGAAATTAACTATACTTTATTAAATATTGTTGTGCCGATGGCTGAAAAATCTAAATCCTTAACTAAACAGAAACTCATGAAAATCATTTTTGCATCGCTTTTTTTTATGGTTTTGACATTGCCGATTTACTTGCACGCTCAAACTGCCGATTTCGAAAAAATAAAAAAAACAAACAAGGCGCTGGTCAGTGTGCCGGTTTCCGTGAGCGACCGTGAAGGGCGTTATATTCCTGGCTTAAAAAAGGAAAATTTTACCGTTTATCAAGACGGGGTAAAACAAAATATCGCCTTTTTTGCGACTTACGACGAACCGCTCAATATCGCACTGCTGCTTGACACGAGCATCAGCACGAAAGATACATTAGAAAAAATCAAAGAAGCCGCCAGAGATTTTATAGAACTATTGAACCCGGACGACAAATGTCTGTTGGCGACATTCGACGCTCAAGTAAACATCCTCAATCAGTTTACTTCCAATCAACAGACGCTGAAAGACTCTCTCGATAAAGCGCAAACCGCCGCGCAAGAGGGAACGGTTTTGCATCGCGCCGTTGAGCAAGTCGTTCAAAAATCCTTTGATAATGTGCAGGGTCGTAAAGTGATTGTTCTTCTTTCGGACGGAAAAGATTTCGGAAGTTCCATCACAAAAAACGCGTTATTGAATCAGCTTGAAGAGTCGGACGTGTTGATTTATACCATATTTTATAAAACCGGCTCAGGTTCTAATAAAGTCATAGTTGCTTCGGACGGAACAATAAAAGAAGCAGAGCAAAATAAGCCGAAAAAAAATAAGCCGAAAAAAAAGAAAAAGGGATATTCGGTTTTTATTCCCGCGCAGACAGGTTTGCCTTCTCAGGAAGCGATTGAATTTTTGGAAAGAAGCGCCGATATTGAAGCGATTGATTCGTTAAAGGGAATGTCCGACACGACCGCCGGAAGATTTTACGTCAGCGATACGCCGAACTTGGGGGAAATCTTTAAAAAAATTGCCGGTGAATTAAGACAACAATATCGACTCGGTTTTCACTCGAAAGGTGCAGCGGCGGATGCTGATGTTCACGACATCGTTGTAAAAGTCGATCGCCCCGAAGCGGTAGTTCGCGCGCGCGGAAAATTTCGGGCTAAACAGTTGTGATATCTGCAAGGCTGATTTAAAAATGTTGTCGTGAAATTGATACAACTATTTATGTGTAAATTTATGTTTAAGCGTAGAAATCGGATAAACAAATTGTTACAATCCATCGGGATACTTCTTATTTTAAGCTGCGGCGCTTTTGCTCAGCAAAGAACCTGGAAAACTTTTAGCCCGAATAGCGGCGAGTGGAGTATTCTCGCGCCGGGCGTTATGCAGCCTGACGCCGAAGCGCTGGAATCTCCCAGCATCGAAGGAAGCTACTCGTATAATGATATTAACGGCTTTTTTTCCGTCATATACAGAGATACCCCAAAAGGCAATCTTTTATGGAAGCCCTTCAAAAAGTCTCATTATAAAAAAGTTCGCAATAGTTTTATAAAAAGCACAAAAGGTCAGCTGCTGAAAGATGAGGAATATACAAGCGGAAATATACAGGGGCGTGAAGTTCACATAAAAATGCCGGAAGGCAAACTGTTGAGCAATGAAAGTCAGGTAAAAACGACGTATCGAGTCCAACGCCTGCGAATGTTTTTTCACGGCAGACGATTTTACCTGTTGCTTGCCGTTCTGCCTGAACAAGAAATAAACGACGCCGCAATCAACAGTTATTTTGACTCTTTCGTTATTAAATAGCTTTATTCAAGACCGAGGAAATTTGAGCGGAAACAAAAATTAATCGGTTTCCGCATGGCGAAACGATGATTTTGCTTACAATATTGTGAAAGACATATAAACTTATGAAAATTTTTATCACAGTAGTTTTAACTTTATTATGTGCTTTTTCAATTTTTGCGCAGAAGCAAGCCGAAGTAATCGTTACGACAACTTATTTGCGTCAATCACCGGACGCGGCGTCGGAAAAAGTTCAAACAATTGAAAAAGGCGAGAAAGTCACTCTTGAAAAATCAAAAGATACAAAAGGCTGGTATTACGTTTCCGTATCAAACGGAGCAGTTAAAGGCTGGATACGCAAAGACACCGTTGGTTCGGTAGAGAACGCAAAAATCGTTAAACAAACTACGCCAGCGAACGCGGAAATTGTTAAACAAACCGCACCGCCAAAAGCAGAGACCGCTAAACAAACACGACCTAGACAAACGCAACAAACAGCTAAACAAACATCAACGCAAACAGCCGTTCCAAGTCCGACGCCGATTGTCGCCGCAATACCGACTATAAATCAATCATCGAGTCCACCGCCCGTTATAAGCGCATTGCCAATGCCGACACCGATGACCGAACCGACTCCGGTTGAAGACGAAGAAGTTCTCCGCGTCGATACGGAAGAAGTCAGCCTAAATGTGCGCGTTGTTGACGGCAATAATCGCTCGGTCAACAATTTAAATCAAGCACAATTTAAAGTTTACGAAGACGACGCTTTACAACCGATTACCGCTTTTACAAAAACCGAAGTCCCGATAATCAATGCTCTCGTCATTGATAATTCGCGTTCGCTTCGCTCGCAACTGGCAAAGGTCGTCGAAGCCGGAAAAATTATTGTCGGTACCGGTCGCCCGAAAGATGAATCAACCATCGTTCGTTTTGTCGGCAAAGATAAAATCGAAGTTGTGCAGGATTTTACGACAAATAAAAATTCGCTGAACAACGCGCTTGATAATTTATTTGTCGAGGGCGGACAAACCGCAATTGTTGATGCGGTTTACTTGGCGGCAAAAAAGGTCGAGCAATATCAAAACTCAGAAAAAAAAGAAGATGTTAAATTGCGCGCTCTAATTTTGGTTTCAGACGGCGACGATCGTGGCAGTTCATACAACGAACAACAGCTCTTTGAGTTGCTACGTCGGTCGAATGTGCAGATTTACGCCGTTGGGTTTGTCAATAATTTAAGTAAAGAAATTGACGCGAGCGGCATAAACCGTCAGGAAAAAGCAAAAGCTTTTTTAATACGACTATCAAGAGAAACGGGAGGAAAAGTTTATTTTCCGAACTCAATAGATGAACTTCCGCAAATCGCTTCTGAAATTTCCGGCGAATTACGCACGCAATACTTGATCTCATATATGCCGACAAATGAAAGCCGAGACGGAAGTTTCCGAAAAATAAAGGTGTTGATAGATGAAGCACCAAACAAAGAAAAAAGAACTGCCATTACTCGCACGGGCAGAACTTCCGCGCCGAAATAAAAACGTTTAATGCAAAAAAAACAGAAGAATTAAATTAACTTGCGGTTTAGAGAAAAGCGGTTTTGCAAAGCGCGAAACTACTCCCTTAAATTGTCAAATCCTTGTTTGACTCGGGTAAGGTTTATTTCCCTTTTGAACGTCCGGCGAAACAACACGGGGTTAAAAATAAAAAAAGGTACCTTTCAAAAGATGCCTTTTTATTGATTCTATGGTGCTTAGGGCGGGAACTCGTTTGCAAATCTATTTGCTGCAACAACTAGGTTTATGCTTTCAATAAAATTGGGCGTGTCCAATTCGTGCCTAACACCTCTATTTTTGTGACGAATTCGGGGAATTGCAATTCCCCGCGCTGCACGGAATTATAAATCTCCTTTAGTTCATTTTCCACACCGGGCGGTGAATTTGTTTCAATCGCTTCGATTGCCTGCATCGCGCGTTTTCGGCTTTCGGATCGGGCGTGTGAGTAGCGCATCACAATCTCTTTGTCGGAATGTCCGGTGAAGGATTGGATGGTTGCGAGGTCAATGCCGGCTTGTTGGAGTTTGGTTGTGAAAGTGTGTCGCGCGTCGTGCAGGATGATTCCGCCCGTTGTGTATCGTCCGTATTGAACACCGACGGTGCGGCAGACATCTTTTAAAATACGGTAAAAGTTCGGCGGCGTTTTTCCCGATTTGGTGAAGATGAAATCGTTTTCGGATTCATCCCGTCTGGCGGCAAAAATTTGGATGACCGATTCGGGCAAAGGCGAGAGGTAGGAAATCGAATCGGTTTTGCTTCGGACGACGCGCAGCGATTTGGCTTTTTCGTCGTAATCAGACCAGCGAAGCTGCATTATTTCGCCGTGTCTCATTCCTGTCTGAAAGGCGACCTGGAAAATCTGCCCGACCCGATGCCGCGCTTTCCACGCGAAATAACTTTCGCCTTCTTGACGGCTGGCGAGAAGCGATTTTGAGATTTTGTTTTTTTCGGCATCGGTGACGACTCTTTCGCGCCCGCGTTTTGTCATCTTCGGGCGAGGAATGCGCGGGCAAACCCAATTTTCGAGTTCGGGGAAAAATTCGCCCGCTGAATGCAGCACGGCGGCGACGATGGTTAGTTCGCGGTCAACGGTCTGCATTTTGATTTGCGTTCCGCGTTTTGTTTTTTCCGCGCGGCGAAGACTGACAAATTCCTGAAGGTGCGAGCTGGTAATTTCCGTTATTTTTAATCCTTCTGGAATCAGATCAGAAAAATAATTCAAAACTCTTATTTCAAGTTCTTTTTGCTTTCGAGAAATCAGACTGGCGAGCCTTTTTTCAAATAAATCTTTAACGGTCGAACCTTTTTTCGCATGCGGCAAATCAAACTTGTTTTCTTTTTCAAGCTGTTTAAGGCGGGCAATCACGTTCTCGGCTTCTTTTCTGGTTTGAAAACCTTTTTCACGAATGCGGCGATTGCCGAAATACACATCTATTCGATAGGTAAAATATTTTCCTTTTTTCTGGTCGAATTTCCAGCCCGGATTCGCTTCGTTTGAAAAAACTTTACTGATTGCCATATTTCCCGTTTATCATAGCTAAAACAATTTTTTATTTCTGAAACACTCGAATCAAATTTTTTTGAGCCGATGAAGGACGTGCGTAACCACGCCAAATATTTCGCAATCTTCTTTTTTGTTGACGAAGCGCGTTGCGTATTTCTCGTTTGATGCAACGAGCCGCAAGCCGTTTTTGCACGGCGAATAAATTTTGACCGTGTAAGACGCGCCGACGCAGGCGACAACTTTATCGCCGGACTGCGGCTGTAAGTTGCGATTGACGACCAATAAATCGCCGTGAAAAATTTCGGCTTCCATCGAATCGCCTTCGGCGTGAACCGTAAAACTTCCCGCGCCTCCGCCGGTCAGGTATTCGTTAAAATCAAAACTTTCGAGTTCACCCGCGATTTCCGCCGGCTCGCCCGCCGGAACAGCGATAGTCGCTAACCAGCAGTGATTTTTTGAGCGCGGACGCAAAGGAACAAATTCAGTGAGCGTCAACATAAATTTTAAGCCTTCCTTTTCTTTTTTGTTTCGGATTCCACTGTCGCATGGATAAGAGGAATTTTTTTCTTCGAGCGCGGCGCGAGTTCGCCGAGAATTTCGAGTCGCTGGCGGTCAACTTCAACGTCGTCAATCCGGTAATACGTCGTCAAAACCGCCTCGACTTGCCGCACGAATGAACGGCGGCAACGTTTCGCGTCCGCTTCAATCGCTTCTTCCAATTCTCTGGAGAACGGAATCAGTTTTACTTTTTCGTCTTTTTCATCTTTAGCCATACTTTTCAAATACTTTTTTACCACAAGTCAATTATGAAAACAATATGTTTTTTATATTGTTTCGATATGCTTGTCAAAAAATCTCAAATTTTTTCTTGACAATTCAAATATGTTTATATAGATTTTATATAAAATTTGTATAAGAGGAGAAATTATGGAAAAATCCGAGACGATAGATATTTTGCTAACAATACCGGAAAAGCTGAATGAAAAGATTCAAGCGCAGGCACGGGACGAAAAACGATCCAGACATTCGCAGATTGTTTTTATTCTCGAAAAAAATTGCTCAAAAAACAGCAACGGCAAAAAGGAGGAGAAAAAATGAGTTTATTAAAACGAAAATCGGAAACTTTAATCGGCGCGTGCTGCGCGGCGACGCTGCTTGATTTGGACGAATCAACTCTGCGGAAAGGTTTGGCGGGAACAGAATCTTTGACACAAGTGCGGCGCGGACACGGAAAGTGGCAGAGAGTTTCTTTCATCCTTGAGGAAATAATCGCGCTTAAAACCGAATGGATTGAAGCGGCGCAACACACAAAATCACGCTTGAGACTTGCCGCTTAAAAAACTATGAGCCGCAAAAGATATTTGCGTGTGAGAAATTTCGACGCGCTCCAGCATTACAAAAATCGCAATCCGATCTGGATAAAACTTTATTGTTCGATTCTGGAAGATTACAACTTTGCCCGGCTTCCTGACGAAACGAAATTTCACGCGGTCGGATTGATGCTGCTGGCTTCACGCTCGAACAACAAATTCCCCGAAGATGAGCAATGGCTACGCGCAAAAATCAACGCGAATTCAAAAATAAATTTGCAAATTTTGATTCAGAACAGACACGCGCCGCGCTATCAGCGGACGACGATAGAGAAGAAACGGCTGTGCATGTGAATTTTGAAAATCAGGCAAAAACAAACGGGCATCTTTCGCAATTCTCATTGGACGAATGTTTGAAATACGTCCGCATCTGCGAAGCGAAAGGCGAGCCGATTAAAAACGCGAAAGGTCTGGCGAATCACCTTTTCAAAACAGGCGATTCGGACGCTTTCATTCTGGCGACGCTTTACCCGGAAAAACGCGAGGAAGCCGAAAGAGAAATCTACGGCGAGCCGCGCAAATTTACTGATGAACAGTGTGCCGTTTGTTACGGCTCGAAGATGGAAGTCGTCGAAGGACGCGGCGCGAGACCTTGCCCGAACTGCAAAAACGAACGCGGGCAAAGCACGGGCAAACAGCCCCAAGGAGAAGAAGAAAATGAGTGAAAGTAAATTTATAAAAACTTTTTTGATGATTTTTATTGTGTTGGCATTCAACGTTTTTACGGCGCAAGCGCAAATGAAAACACGGCTTTCGCCGCTCGGCAATTTGGTAGCCGGCATTCAGGAACGAGCCGACAATCTTGTTTACATTTCCGAACAGGATTGGGACGTGAATGTTTTCGTCATCGGCAGAAATGTTTCTATTTTGAACGCGGAAACTTTTCTGGCGGCGAATCCTTTTATCGCTTTCGAGCCGATTGAAGAAATTCCGGTTGATGATTTTTTTACAAGGCTGGAAAACAGAGACGCGGCGTGGACAAACCTGAGAAATTATCTCGAAGCGAATTTGGTTTCGCTAAAGGTTTTCAAAGCGAAAAATATTCGGCGCGAAGTTTATTTTGTCGGTCTGTTTCAAGGTCATATCGTCGGCATCAGGACTTTTGCGGTTGAAACGTAGGGAGAAAAAGCAATGAAAATAATCGCAAAGATTTCCGTCCAGTTCGACTGCGAAAGTTGCGGCGAAAAATGCGAAACCGAATCGGATTACATCTGGATTGATGAGAGCAGAATTTTTCGCTGCGACTTTTGCGGATCGCAGACGCAAATCAAATTTGTTCCCATTACGAAAAAGGAGAAAAGCGATGAGTGAAAAACATTTCGTTCAGCAAATCACGATTGACGAACAAATCGCGGAAGTAAAGCGCGAGATTGCGATGCGAAATAAAGTTTATCCGAAATGGATTGAAGCCGGTTCGCTACAAAAGTCGAAAGGCGATTTTCAAATCTTAGCGATGGAAGCGGTTTTAATTTCTCTTCAAGCAATCGCCAGAGAAAAAGCACCGCAAGCCGGTTTGTTTTGAATGCTGGAAAACTGTGGATTCAATCACGAATTCAAGCACGTTGCCGGAAAACTCTGGCGGTGGGTCCGTTGCGAAAAAGTCATTTATCGAGAGCGAAAAGACGATGAATTTTCAAACAAATTCTTGTTATAGAGAAAAAGAAAAAAAATTAATCGTCGAAACGCTTCTCGGCGGTCACTCGATTCTGCTCGTTGGTAAGGCGGGCATTGGAACTTCGACGCTTCTGAAATTTGCGGCGGAAGAACTCAAAGCCAATGGCGCGAGAATAATTAAAATCGCACCGAACTCGATTAAGCAAATTCTAATCTCGCTAGCCTTTCAGCTAAATCTTTACGCCGAAGATGACAAGTTGCCGACTTCACCGCGTCTTCAAAGAGAAGTAACTGCCGCATTGCAAAATTACAAATCAATCATCGTGATTGATGAAGCAAACCGCCTGACCGTTCCCGTGCGCGCGTGGCTCGAAGAGTTGCACGAAGGCGGGCAGATTTTGTTCCTCGCAAGCAAACCCGCGATGGCGAGAGATTTATTTTTGAAGCTGCCGCGAATGGAATTAAAACCGCTTGACTACGAATTTATTCGCAAAGTGATTGCCAAAACCGCCGCCGAACTCGAAATCGAATTAACGCCTGCGGATGTAGCGAATTTACAGGAACGCTGCGGCGGAAATCCGATGCTCGCTCGCCGCGTCGTGCGCGAACACCAAATCGGCTTGAAACCGAATCAGCACGACCATACCGAATGGATCAACGGCACGCCGTTTCTTGTCGCCGTGCTGCTTTGTCTAACGATGATTCGCTTCATCGGGCGCGGCATCGGTGACACTAATCTTTATATCCTAGGCGGAATGCTGGCGGTTGCCGCGTCTCTCGTGCGCCTGTTTATGTTCAGTTTGCCAAAAGGCAGTTCAAAACTCGGAGGATAAATTTTGACCGCGAAAAACCATTTTCTTTTCAGTATTTCGGCAGCAAGTTTGACGCTCGCCACGGTTGACCCGTTTGTTTTATTGATTGCAGGCGCGATGTCTCTATTGCCCGATATTGATTCTTCAAAATCGGTTTACGGCAAAATTCTGTTTCCGCTTTCACGGCTGATTGAAAGACATTTTCCGCATCGCACTTTTACGCATTCATTCTTTATGACGGCAATCGTCGCCATCGGCGCGATTCCGCTCGCTTTTGAGAGCAAAGAATTTTATTTCGCCGCTCTAATCGGATTCTTCTGCGGATGGTTTCTCGACGTTTTTACAAAGGCTGGCGTTTCGGCGTTTTACCCGATGTCAATGGCGCGGCTGGTCATTCCCGCGAATCCGGCTTTGCGGCTCGCAACAGGTTCAAAAAACGAATGGTTTTTCTCGGTCATTTTTGCGGCTTTGATTGTCATTTCATTTCAACTTCACTCGTCGGGCGGCGTGATGCAGATTTTCTCGTCGCTTCTGGCGCAGCCGACGGGCGTTTCCGAAATGTTCCGCACATACGGACAAACCAACAAGATTTACGCGCTCGTCGAAGGTCAGGCGACGACAGGAAACCTTAGCGGCAAATTTCCGGTCGTGGATTTGCTTTCAAACGATGTCTTTATCATCCGCAATTCCGAAAACATTTTGCTGACAGTCGGCGATGCTCAGTGTCTTCAATGCCACGTCCGGGCAAATTCCGTCAAAGGCGTTTTGGGCGAAAACATTTTCATTCGGATTGAAGAAATAAAACTCGACGATAAACCAATCGGCAAGCTGGTTTCTTTGCTCGAAAACGAATCGGGCGAAGTTTTAATTTACGGCGAATTGAATCTGCGCGAAGCCGAAGATTTGCGAATTGAAACGTCGCAGCTTCAATTTAACCCGCTTCAAATCTCCACAAACTTAGAAACAAAAACCGTCCGCTTTCAATCGGCAAGCCTTGAAGATTTACGGAAATTGACTAAATACAACGGCGACGGTCGCCTCGTCGTGAAAATCATTACGAATTTATGAAGCAGATCCTTTTAATTTTCGGCGTTTGTTTTCTGCTGTCGTGCCAGAAACAAACAACCGACGCGCCCACTGAAACCGCGCCGCGCAAAACAATCACGCTTGGCGATGAAAAGCCGACGGGCGAAAACTTACCCGAATCAATCAAGGTTCGCGTCGTCATCACGCAGCGCGAAGATTTGCGCGTGAAAGTCGGGCAGAAGTTAAAAGCCGGTGATGTTATCGCTGACCGGAAAAAAGAAAGAGACGCTCTGGAAGCGCAAAAGGGACAGGTTGAAATGTCGCTTGGACGCTTGAAAAATCTAATGCTGTTAAAAACGGAAGAACTGCAAAAACCAATTATGCCCGATGCTTCGTTCGCTGAATTTGAAGCGAACATTCGCCGTGCTTCGATTTTAGTTGGTGCGGCGAAGCGCAATATCAAGTTGCAGGAATCTCGCATCGAGGAAATTGGAAAACTGCCGTTCCCCGGCGATATGTCGAAAATCACACAGCACGAAACGGCACGGCTCTCGCTGCTCAAAGGCGAACTGCTCGAAGCCGAAAGCGGTCTCGCGCTCGAACGGGCGAAACTCGAAACAGCACGCGGCAACCGGAACTATATAGAGCAAAAAGATGATCTCGAAATTCAAAAGGCGAAAATTACCATCGGCGAACAGCGCATCACGATTGAAACAAACATCACGCAACTTGAAGCGCAGATTACAAACTTCAACGCTTCAATAATCGCTCTGTCTGCCGTTCGCGCTCCGTTTGCCGGAACGGTTAAGAAAATCTCCTGGGAGGGACAAACCAATGACGAAATTACTGTTGTTATTTCTGTTGACGTTGACGATCCCGATTCACGCGCAAAATGATTTACCGTGTTTCGATTCGTCCGAAAAATGCGTGGAAATACTGACCGTGCAAGCCGTCGCCAATTCCGAAGAAATCAAAGTCATTGACGCGACAATCAAACTTGCGAAAAGAAAAGGCTGGACGCAATACATTGACGTTTCGGCGATTGACCCGCTCACGCTTTCAATTCAAATTTTGCGAAACATCCTCGGCGGCGGTGAACGTCAGACGCGAAAATTAACAATCTCGCAATTAGAACTCCGTCGGACCGAAACGGTTAAAAATCTTCACGCCGAAATCAGCGACTTACTTCTTCAAGCTGAAACTGCCGAACAAAAGCGGGCGCAATCGCAAACCCTTTTCGTCGCGCAGCGAGTCTTTGCCGCAGTTCTCGAAGTCAGCTACAAAAGCGGTGAACTTTCAACCGAGCGAATGTTGCCGGTCTGGGAAAAACTCAATTTTTACAAAAACGAAATTCAAAACGCCGAAACCGAACGAGAAACGATTAAGAAAAAGTTGATTGTTCTAGTTGAACCTCAGCCAGTCGTTGAATTGACGCGGAGTAATGCGCGGGCGCAAATTATCGAAGATGTAGAAAAGGCTTGGAAATTGTCGGGAACAACCGAAGAATTAAATTTAATCGTTCTCGACGCGGACGAGAAAAAGCGCGTTTACAAAAGCGAACTGCTGAAAATCTTTTCCGAAGGCGTGAAGCATTTGCCCGAAGAGTTGCAGCCGCGTGAAATTTACCTAACAACCAAAAACGGAATGCAAAAAGTTCAGTATATCGGTAAAGCGACGCGATTCAGTTTCAATTTCGTGCTATTTCGCGCAAAGGAATAATCGTTTAGCGACCGCCGAATAAAACAATCAGAATACAACTTTCTGCGATAGCTGATTTTTGTTGCCGTTTTCACGAGGTAAACGGTTAGCGCTCTAATAGTGTGTTGCTGATAAAAAATAAAAAGCCCGTCCAAATTCCTGCGTCGCGGCGACAATTGCCTGACGAGTTTCAGTTCATTGAACGGACAAACTCGATTATATATTAACAGAGGGTCTAGTCAGCCTCTTTAACTTTTATAGTCAACGAGTATTTTTCCCAAGCCTTGTGCATCAACTCCTGTCGCAACTAAACTTTTAATTAAAAGGTCAAACCCTACGCTCGGATCGCCGGCTTCGATTTTTGCCACTCTCGATTGGCTTGAGCGGAGACGTTTTGCAAAATCCTGTTGCGTTAGATTTGCCGCCTGACGGCGTTTTTTTATGGCGCTACTTAGCGCGAGCCGCAATTCAATAACCACCATATCTTCGGGCGTCAATCCTAAAAAATCGGTGACTGTCGTAATTTTAAAGCCTTTGGCTTCGAGTTTATCTAAATTTAGTTTCCCCATTTTAAGCTCCTTAGTTTTACTGCAAGCGTCTAATCCTTGCTTTACAGTTATTTATAATCTGCTTTGGCGTTTGATTTGATTTCTTATTGAATACCTCTAAAACAACGATTGCGTTATCATATATTTTATAAATAATGCGCCAAAATGAATCTCTATCGTCGATTCGCAGTTCATGACAATTTGTTCCGATACTCGGCATCGGTCTTGAAACGGGCATTGACAAGGATTCGCCCTGTTGTAGTTTTCTTAAATAAAATCCAGCTTCGCGTCTTGCTTCTACTGAAAGCGGCGGAGACTTGATTTCGCCGTGTTCCACCACTAATGCTTTGTCTTTGCTCTTGACCACAGAAAGATTATATGCCAAATCTGACATAGCCGCAAGTATTATCTTTTCAGAGTTAGAAAGAATTTTACAATTTTTGAAATCTTAATTTATAATCCTCACAAAACTTTGAGATATACGCCAGCGATTAAAGCCGGAATTACTAAAACTATTTTGGAGTTAATATTGCTCTGGCGCCGCAGTAGTGGTTTCATTGTTTTTAGACGAGGAAAAATACAAGGCAAACCTTTCAGGACTTAGGTCAAAGAAAACAAAGAGACCCGAGCTTAAAGGAAAGAAAAAGAAAAATAAACCGACAACACACTATCAGGATACTACTCATCAAAAAGCAGATTTCGCCCGTAAGCTATTCGGAGTAAAATCAAGTTCAGTGAACGGCAATTGAAAGAAGATAAATTGGTAAAAGCCGAACAAAAAAATTTAGCCGAAAATTCGCGGCTGTTTGAGCGCGTGCGCGAGATTCTGGATGCGGCAAAGTCGAATGTTGCACGCAGCGTCAACACAGAAATGGTTCGCGCCTACTGGCAAGTCGGACAGGCGATTGTTGAAGACGAGCAGCAGGGCGAAGAACGCGCCGGTTACGGCGAACAGATTATCGAATCATTGTCGGCGCGATTAAAAGCTGAAGGTTTGAAAGGTTTCGGGCGCAGAAATCTGGCGTGGATGCGCGAGTTTTATTTGAAGTTTCAGAATTTGCACGCAGTGCGTGCAGAATTGAGTTGGACGCATTACCGATTATTGTTAAAAGTCGAATCCGACGCGGCGCGTGAGTTTTACGAAACCGAAACAGTAGCCGGAAATTGGTCAACGCGCGAGCTTGAACGTCAGATAAACTCGCATTTCTTTGAACGCATCGGCGCGTCTGTTGAGAAACGAAAAATGCTCGAAGCGGGCAGAGCGTCGGAAGATAAATACAAAGTGCAGGATTTCGTCAAAGACCCGTTCGTGCTGGAGTTTCTGAATCTCAAAGACGCGCCGCATTTAACCGAATCCGACATTGAACAAGCCTTACTCGACCATTTGCAGGAGTTTCTTTTGGAATTTGGCAAAGGCTTTTCGTTCGTCGCCCGCCAGAAGCGCATCACGATTGACGGCGATCATTTTTATATTGATCTGGTTTTCTACAATCGTTTATTAAGATGTTTCGTGTTGATTGATTTGAAAATCGGCAAGCTGAACCATCAGGACATCGGGCAAATGCAGCTTTACACAAACTTCTACACGCGCGAACTTCTGGAAGAATGGGAAAACCCGACCATCGGCATCCTGCTCTGCGCGGACAAAAACGATGCGGTCGTGCGCTATACACTGCCCGAAAACGAAAAGGAGATTTTCGCTTCGAACTACAAACTATATTTGCCGAGCGAAGAAGAAATCGCGGCGGAAATCAAAAGCGAACAGGAAAAGATGAGGCTTTTAGCGGCAGAATAAAAAACGACGTGCGTAATGTTCAATGCATCGGCAAGGTTGAAAATTCGGGTTTATTTTTATGTTGTTCGTGGCTTTTTAGCTGAATTCAAAAGGCTTGCCGCTAACGGATGAACCTTGCCTCAAATCGTCGGCTTTTCATAACTGATTTGTCCACTCGATGTATGTTTTGGCATCGAATTTCCTGCCCGTGCTGCGGGTTGTCATATAACGCATTTTGCCGAAAATCGGGCGCTCCATCCACGGGCGGTCGTGTTTGCCGAAGCACCAGAGAACGCCGGCGTAGGAGTTCGGGTTGCGCCCGTCGAGACAGTATTTGTTGTTGAGGTGTTCGAGAATTCGGAAAGCGTCCGCGTAAGTGCGCGTCCAGGCGATGACATTTTTGCCCCACAGCATTCGCACGTAGTTGTGCAGCTCGCCGCTCCGGTTCATTTCGCGCTGCGAAGCGTTTCAAAGCTCGTCGTAAGTGGCGCAGTTTTCCAGTTCTTCGAGCGTGTAAACGATTTCACGCCGGTCGCCTTCGTGTTCGCGCATCGTCTTTAAAGCCCATTCGGGCAAACCGTCAAGCGAATCGTATTTTTCGTTATGCCGGGTGAAATTGTAGGAAAGCTCGCGGCGGACGATCAGTTCTTCGAGATAGGCGTCTTTGGCGCTTTGCAATGCGTCCGATTCCAAAACGGCGAGAGCGATTTCGAGCGGCGAGAGAAAGCCGAAATGCAAGTAAGAACTAAGGCGCGAGCAGCCGTCAATTTCCGGTTTATTGCGGGTTATCTCATACGCGGGCAAAATCTTTTCGACGAAATGCTTTAAACGCTTTCTGCCGTTGAGCGTGCCGCCGTGGTAAATCTGCGAGGCTTTGACCGAATGGTCAATCGCGCATTCGGCGACGAGTTTCGTTATATTCTCCGCATTAACTTCTATGTCCGGGCAATCAACCTTTATGTCGCCTGCGCGCACCTTGATTTTCACTTCTTTGAATTTCACCAGATATTCGGGCAGCAACCGTTTGATTTTCGGGCGAATCGTGCGGGCGGCGAATTCTTCCTTTTCAAATTTTGACATCGGAATTACGCCGTTTGAATCGACGGCGTAAACGGGAATTTGCGCTTTTGCCACAATCGCGAGGTTGTGGTCGGGAATGATAAAACACGGAAAATCGTCGGTAACAATCAGGGCGGCATCGCGTGCGATTCGGGCGACGGTTTGTTTCGGCGAGCGTTCGTCTTTTTGCAGGTAAAAGACGTATTTGATGCCGAGCTTTTCAAACGCGCGGCGCTTTTCTTCGACCGCTTCGAGAATGTATGTGTGAAAACGGTCCGACGCCCACGGGTAATAAAATTTTAAGCCTTCATACACGACAAGCGGCAGATTTCGCTCGTTTGCCTGTTGGACAGCAAACGTCAAAGCGTGATTGTGCGTCGCGCGCTTAAACATCGGCATCCAGTAAAGCACGTATTTCGCGTCGTTATTTTCCGGTTTGTCGTTTAGAAGCTGAACCCGCTCGCTGATTTGTTTCATACTTTTTATGAAAAAAATTTCATGCAAAAACGATATAGTAAATTAATCAATTATCAAAACGGAAACAAATTTGATAATTGATTGAAAGCATGCTGCGAGTTGTGATATTTGGTATCACGCAAAATTCCAAACCTGCATTAGCGTTAAATAATCTGGTGCGATTCTGGCATGAGGATAATTTCCGACATCACGCCTTCGCCTTCCTGCGTCGCCGCAAAAAAGATGCTGCGCGCCGCTGCGTCGATTGAAAGCATTTTATCGCGCTGAACTTTCATTTGGATATTGTCCCAGAACGAAGAATCGACACCGCCGAAGTGCATCAAAGAAAACCGTACGCCGTGGCGTTTATATTCCTGAGCGAGACATTTAATCATACCGGTCAGCGCATATTTCGCCGCACAATAAACGGAAGCCTGCATCATCGGCGCTTTTCCCAAAATGCCGGGAATCGCGACGACGCGCCCGCTCCTTTGCGCCGCCATCTGCGGCAAAACGGCTTGCAGAACATTGAAAGCGGTTCGCACGTTGGCGTTGAGCAAATTATCGAAATCGGCGGAGGTAATATCGCCAAACGGTTTGAGGACGCCCATTCCCGCCGCGTGAACGAGATAATCAATCGAGCCGAATTTTTTAACCGATTCATCAACTAGAGCTTTAATATCGGTTTCAACGGTTGCGTCAGCGGCAAGAGCCAGAATGTTCTGATTGCCGTGCGTATTGAGCTTGTATTCGAGTTCCGCCAACTCGGGTTCGCTGCGCGAACTGATGACAACGTTGGCGTCGGCGTCGGCGAAAAGCTCGGCGGCGCGCCGCCCGATGCCGCGTCCGGCGCCGACGATTAGAACGGTTTTTCCTTCTAAATTAATATTATTTACAATCATTTTACCGAGCGCTGTATTTGCCTGTTATTTGTCTTTCTCGCTTTATCATATGAACCCATTTCGCCTATTGTATAAGCGAAAAGCGCGTAAACAACCGCTGAACTGACGAGTAAACCGACGATAAAGATTAAAATTGTTATCATATCTGCCTTCCTTTTGCGCTCATCTTAAAGAAAAGACCAAAGCCAAGAATGGAAGGAACCCACAGACCGACGAAAATTCCGGCATCTCTATTTTCCGCGCCAAACACGCCGAACCATAAAGAAACCGAAAATAAAAAAGAAACGAAGGCTGCTATTAAAATTATGTAATCCGGTTTGTTGAACATATATAAACTCCTTAAATAATTAAAAAAGTCAAAAAAATAATCGAAAAATGTAAATAATGGACAGAATCTCTAAGCGTATTTTGAAATTCTGTCCACTCCCGTCCCTTATTCGTTCGGTGCATCTATGTTTGCCATAGACGTTTGTTTGGCTTGCTGGGAAGATTTAATCAACCGGCGCAGCGCGATCATCGCAATCAGTTTTTCTTCGACCAATTGAGCGTTGCTGTCGCGCTCGCAGTATTGCCAAATATCAGTAAAAATTTCTTCGGTCGCCGCTTCCGCTTCTTCGTGCGAGCAGGTAAGCTTTCTCGCTAATGCCCAAATGAAATTACCGTATGTGTCAATGCAGTCCTTGACGACGGTTTTATCTCGTTCGGCAATTCTTTGCAGAATCGTCGAAGTTTCCGTTTTTTCAATAGTACGCGCCGCTAAAGCATTCATTGTTTTTACCTCGAAGATCTTCCCGCTCAAGCTGTTTTGCTTAATAAAGATTCGTCGCCAAACAGCTTGCGAATTGCGGAAATTTCTTTAGTTCGGTTATTTTCTCTTCGTTCGGCAATCCAGTTTGAAACTGTATTCGCCATCTTGCGGTGCAAACTGCGCTCAACTTTTTCTCCGCTCATCGCTGCCGCTGATTTTGTTTCGTGGAGTATTTGAGTTTGGACATCTGCCGTTGCTTCGGCATCCTTTCGCTTGATAATTTTTATTGATGCTTTATTCATCTTTTCTCACCTTCCCTTGTTCTTTTTATCCGTTACGCTGGAAGCCGTCCGGCTGTTTGTTAACCCTGTCTGAACCCGCTAATTTCACCAGTTTGTTGTAAACCCCAAGCAGCAGAAAAGGCGAAACCCACTGACCGACGAAGCGGCTTTTTTCCGCATTGCCTTTTAACTCAAAATAAAGCGAAACGCCGATTGATCCGAGCGCGCCCCAAAGGAATATATCTGACGGTAATTTTGCGGTTTGTTCCTCAATTGTCCGAGCTACGATGCCTTCTGAATGTTCCTTCGCTTCCTTTGTTGTTGCGCGTTGTGTTGCTGTTCCTGTCATTGTATTTTTCTCCTTGAAAAATTATTAAGCCGTAAAGCTCAATCTTCCTGTTTGTTTAAGGGAATGTTTCCCCGACCTTTTCGGCGAACGCCGCCGACTTGTTTCCATATTGTCGCAAATAATTACTATGTGCGGTTTGTGCGATTTTGATATTACGAGAGATATTTACTGGTGTCAAGTGAATTTGATAACTTTTTTCAAAAGCGTTTAATAAAATCAGCAAATATAACGATTATGGGCGCGAAAAGTTTTTTTTCAAAATTTGTGTTTGTGCGATTCGTGCGATTTATGTATTATAAATATGTAAGCGAAAAGGCTTTCCTTCTCTCGTACAAACGTTTTGGAAACTTGGGCAGCGGTATAAATAAAGATGGCGGATATAAAAGGCTTTACCACAATCGAAGTCGCGCGTTTGTGCAGAGTGAGCGATGCGACCGTTAAGCGTTGGGAGGAAGCCGGACTTCTGAAATCCGAACGAACCAGCGGCGGGCACCGGCGTTTTCGCGCTGAAGAAGTAGCGCGTTTTCAGCGCGAACAGGGGCTTGGGCTAAAGCAAAGCCACGGCGACGAATCGGTTACAAAGACGACAATGCGCGCCCGCGATAAAAAAAATCATTCCGATTCGGCATTTCTTCAGACTTTGATTGACGGAGGCGAAGAGGCGGCAGCCAATGTTTTTATCACCGCGCATCTGGAAGGCAAACCGCTGACAGAAATAATTGACCGCCTCGTTTGTCCGGCGATGCGGGAAATCGGCGAGTTGTGGCACCGGAATGAAATCAGCGTCGCGCAGGAACACTTGGCGACTCGCACCGCCGTATCCGCTTTATACAAACTCAGAAACGCGCTTCCCGTTCCCGAAATGGAGAACCGGTTGGCAATTTGTTGCGCGATGGAAGGCGACTTTCACGAACTGCCGACGCTTCTGGCGCAAATGGCGATTGAAAACGAAGGCTTGGAAGTAATCAATTTCGGTGCTGCCACGCCGCTTTATTCTCTGGCTGATGAGGTTGCGCGACATTCTCCGAATCTGGTGTGCATTTCCGCCACCGTCGTAAATGATTTGGAACGACTGTCGCGCGATTATAAAGATTTCAGAGAAAAAACAGCCGGTCTCAAAATTCCGATTCTGCTCGGCGGCAGGGTTTTTGAAGACGAACATATCCGAAAGCGTTTCGAGAGCGAATTTTACGCGCGCAGTTTTACAGATGTCGCCGAATTTGCGCGAAAGCTTCATAAAAGTTAAAACTATGAAAATAATAATTTGTCTTTTAATCTTCGCTTCGACGGCTTTCGGATCAGTTAATTTGAGCGCGCCGAAAATCAAATCCGGCGATTTCAAACGATTGACCGACGGGCAATGGAAAGGAAAGCTGACTTATCAGGATTACCGTTCAAATAAAAAGGTTTCGATTTTGTCGAATTTAACCGTCACCGAATCAAGCGAAGATAAATTATCCTGGATTTCCGAATATGAATACCCGAATGAGCCGAAAGCAAATAAAAAATCAATCGTTAAAATAAGCAAAGACGGAGCGCTCTCGGATTCGTGGACAATCGCGTCAAAGGTGATTTGGAAAGATTCAAGACATTTATCGAAAGTCGCGGACAAGAAACCGGCGCGTGGCGCGGCGAAATTCACGGCTCTCAAGTCGAAGATAAAGGTTAATCAATCAATAAAGGAAAATCGGTTAAAGCTGGACGCGCGTGAAAATTACCGTGTCCGGCAAAAACAGAGAAAATGTGGTCGTCAAATAAAATGCGGTTAAAACTTATTTGCGGCTGACTAAAACAAAAACTAAAACAAAAAGAAGGGAGAAAAAAAATATTATGGAAGACGCAGCACAAATTAAGGAACATGCAGAAGTAGTCGGCTCGGACGGCGCGCACGTCGGAACGGTTGACCACATGGAAGGAAGCAATAGCATAAAATTAACCAGGCGCGACCCAAATGCGGGTGGCGAGCATCATTACATTCCGCTCGAATGGGTTGATTCGGTTGAAGGTGACCGCGTGCGGCTTAATAAAACCGGCGAGGAAGCCGAAGCGCAGTGGCAGGGAGACAGCGGACAAAGCAGCGGCACGGCTTCGATGTAAATGAAATGTTCAGAGCGACGAGCAATTTTTTTTCGACTGCTCATCGCTCTGAAGTTCTTCGTTAATCCATTCGATTCAAACAAGCTTCAAATTACAAACTCTACCTGCCGAGCGAAGAAGAAATCGCGGCGGAAATCAAAAGCGAACAGGAAAAGATGAGGCTTTTGTCGGCTGAATAAAATAAGTTTATAGCAAAAAGCAGAAAAATTTTTAACCGTCAATAATCACAAAATTTGGCATTGCCATAATAAAGCGGCACTGAAAAAAAGTTCTTCATAATCACAGCAGGCGATTCAAAAGGTATTCCTAAACTCAACAAATTCGTTTAGATTTCAAGATTTAATTTTGAGATTAGCTTTTGAAACAAGGAAGCGAGCAATACTCTAATGTTTTAAAAACATTAAAAAAATTCGGAAATTTGTTTTATTATTCCAGATATGTAATTCTTAGGTTTGAATTTCGTAAGGTGTAAAGAAAATGGAGAAAACGCACTCAATCGAAGATTTCTATCGCTGCAAGCTAAACTGGATGCCGGAGAATCTGCAAAAGGAAGTCGGGCATTTCAATGTCTTTAAACTCGACGACTTTATGGGCGCGGGCGGAAAGCCGATGCCTTACAGCCGCAAGGATTTTTATAAGATAAGCGTAATAAGCGGCAGAAACAGAGTTTATTATGCGGATAAAACTGTTGAAATTGAAAGAAACGCATTGCTGTTTGCCACGCCGCACATTCCATATAAATACGAAAGCATCGACGAGCGGCAGTCCGGCTTTTTCTGCATTTTTACCGAAGCGTTTTTCAGCCAATCTCCGAATTTTAAGGAATATCCCATTTTCCAGCCGGGCGGCGAGCCGATTCTCCTTTTAACGGACGAACAGGTTGAAACTTTGTCGGCTGTTTACCGGAAAATGTTCGAGGAAATCGAATCCGACTACGTTTACAAATACGATTTGCTCAGAAATTATGTTTTGGAACTCGTGCATTTCGCGCAGAAATTACAGCCCGCCAAAACCATTCACACGGACTCAAATGCCGCCGCCAGGATTTCCACTTTGTTTATGGAATTATTGGAAAGACAGTTTCCGATTGAATCGCCTCGTCAGCAAATAAAATTCCGCTCGGCAATCGAATACGCCCGCCAGTTAGCCGTCCACGTCAATCACCTCAACCGCGCTCTGAAAGAAACGACCGGCAAAACGACTTCCGAATTAATCGCCGAGCGGCTGATTCAGGAAGCCGTCGCGCTGCTCAAACATACGAAGTGGAATGTTTCCGAAATCGCTCACAGTTTAGGATTTGAAGAGCCGACGCATTTCAACAATTTTTTTAAGAAAAGAACCAGCCAGACGCCGACAACATTCAGAATTGTTTGAATTTCGTAATTATTAGTTTGAATTGCGTATAGTTGTTCTGCATTTGGAGTGCTAATCTTTGTTCATTGGAGAAAGGATTATTAATAAATTTATGAAAATTATAGTAACGGGTTCGCTCGGACACATCAGCAAACCGCTTACACGAGAGTTAGCGGAAAAAGGTCATCAGGTGACGGTCATCAGCAGCCGGACGGAAAGACAAAAAGACATTGAAGCGTTGGGCGCGATTGCCGCCGTCGGTTCATTGGAAGACGCCGATTTTCTGACCTCAACTTTTACCGGCGCGGATACCGTGTATTGTATGGTTCCGCCGAGCAACTACTTCGACCATAACCTCGACCTCGTAGCGTATTATCGCAGAATCGGCGGCAACTATGTCCAAGCCGTCGAGCGAACGGGCGTCAAGCGTGTGGTCAACCTCAGCAGCATCGGCGCGCATTTAGATAAAGGTAACGGTATTTTACTCGGCGCTCACAATGTAGAAAACATTCTTAACGAACTGTCGCCCGAAGTAGCCGTTACGCATATGCGCCCCGTTTATTTCTACTACAACTTATACGGCTTTGCCGAGACGATAAAAAATCGAGGCATTATTGCCGCAAACTATGGCGGTGAAAACAAGATAACGATGGTTTCCCCGACGGATATTGCCGCCGCGATAGCCGAAGAAATAGAAACCCCGTCGGTCGGCAGAAAAGTGCGCTATGTGGCAAGCGATGAACGGACAGGAAACGAGACGGCAAGCGTTTTAGGCGCTGCCATCGGAAAGCCGGATTTGAAATGGGTAATTATCAGCGACGAACAAATGCAGACCGGTTTGGAAGCATCGGGACTGTCGCCGCGTATTGCCGCCGGTTTAGTTGAAATGTATGCCAGCCTTCAGAGCGGCTTATTGATGCAGGACTATGAGCGGCACAAGCCAATCGCTTTGGGCAAAGTAAAGCTGGAAGATTTTGCAAAGGAATTTGCCGCCGTATTTAACCGACAATAATTAAAGGAGCAAAAAATGAATAATAAAATCGCATTAGTAACGGGCGGAAGTCGCGGACTCGGCAAAAATATGGCGCTGCGGCTTGCCGAAAAAGGCATTGACGTAATTCTGACTTATAACAGCAACCGGGAAGAAGCGCTTGCCGTCGTCAAAGAAATCGAAGGCACAGGACGACGCGCGGCGACGCTGCAATTAAACGTCGGCGAGACGAAATCTTTCGACGAGTTTTTCAAACAGGTTGTGCAGATTTTACAGGAAAAGTGGAGTAAAAAGGCGTTCGATTTTCTCGTCAACAATGCAGGCACGGCTCTTTACGCGCCTTTTGCCGAAACGACCGAAGAGCAGTTTGACGCAATCCTGAATATTCATTACAAAGGCGTATTTTTCTTAACGCAAAAATCTCTGCCTTTCATTAACGACGGCGGGCGCATTATCAATATCTCTTCAGGGCTGGCGCGCTTTTCGTTTCCCGGCTCGTCGGCTTACGGCTCGATGAAAGGCGCGGTTGAAGTATTGACCAGATATTTAGCAAAAGAATTGGGTTCGCGCGGAATCGCTGCAAACGTCGTCGCTCCCGGCGCGATAGAAACCGATTTCGGCGACGGTCACGTTCGAGACGATAAAGAGTTAAACAATCAAATAGCAAATATGACGGCTTTGGGTCGCGTCGGATTGCCCGATGACATCGGCGGCATCGTCGCGTTTCTTTGCACGGAAGAAGCGCGCTGGATCAACGGACAGCGAATCGAAGCGTCGGGCGGAATGCTTTTGTAAAAAAATTATAGAAAGAGAATCTCAAAACCGACAAAAGTAAACGAATAAAAATAAACGACGGAAAAGAACCGTTTGGAGAAACAAATGAAAAACGAAACGGCATTGTATGAGCCGTAACTACAAAAACACTACTCGTTGATAAATACGGGTATTCATTCATCGCTTGACAAACACATAGATAATTGTCAATATGTCTATTGTCAGGTGAGTGAAATGGATAATAAACAATTTCAAAAAGTAGCCAAAGCCCTTTCCGACCCGCGCCGGTTTGATATTTTTCAAACTATCGCGGCAAAGGGCGAAGCGGGCAGAATGTGTTCAGGCGAAGTGTGCGAAACCGTCGATGTCGCGCAGGCGACCGTTTCGCATCATTTGAAGGAATTGACCGAAGCCGATTTGATTGAGTCGCGCAGCGAAGGGCAATTCAAATTTTTTACGGCAAATCACGAAACGATGAACGAGTATATTGCGGAGCTGCAAGCTCGTTTGAATTTGAAAGGGAAATAATTTTTTTTGGCAAGATATATAGATGATTGTATATTTGCAAAATCATTGAATTTCCGGGAAATGTAAATAGAATTAAGCAAATCAAAAAGTTGGGAGAATAACGGAATGAACTATGCGACTGAAATACAAAGAGGAACAAATTCTCCGGCGCTTGCCGGAACATTTAGATTGCTGCTGGGAATGTTGATGCTGATTGCCGGTTTGTATATCTGGGTATTTGCGGGCGGAAAAGGCGAAGGTTTGGGATTGCTGTTTTTACTCGGTTCGCCGTTCGTCATTTTAACCGACAGGAAATAGACATAAATTGCAAAAATGGGGTTGATTAAGATGATTAACGAAGAAAAGAAATACGAGTATTGGAATCATTTTACGGACGACGTTCACAAAGGATTCCGCCCTAAAAAGATAACCAACATTCGGCTGAAGCTGATTAAAGAAATTGTTTTGGACGACGATTCCGTTTGGCAGAAAGTCATCGCCCGACATCACGCGCTCGATAAAACACCGGACGAATTAGAAAAAACCTCGCCGCCCGACTACGGAGAGGCGCGGGCGGATTTTTGGGCTTTTGTTCGCGGAAAAGTCAATGCGTCCATCAACCTGCAGCTAACGCAAAATTAAAGTGCCGCGCCTTTATATTCGTATCCGAAGGCGGAAGTCTGATAAACCCGGCGAAAATCGGCAGTTATTAAAAACAAAGGAAACAAATTATGCAGATTGGAATAATCGGTTTAGGCAGAATGGGCGGAAATATGGCGCGGCGGTTGATGAAAAGCGGACACGATTTGGTGATTTTCAATCGCACCGCCGAGAAGATGAACAGTTTCGTCAGCGAAGGCGCAACGGGAACGAACGATTTGCGTGAATTGGTCGGGAAACTGCAAAAACCGCGTGTCGTGTGGATAATGCTGCCCGCCGGAGACGTAACCGAAAAGACGATAACGGAAATCAGCGAGATGCTGGATGCGGGCGACATCATCGTTGACGGCGGCAACTCGAATTTTAAGGACGACGTGCGGCGGGCGAAAATGCTCGCCGAGAAAGAAATTCGCTTTCTCGATGCCGGAACGAGCGGCGGCGTCTGGGGCGCGGAACGCGGTTATTGTCTGATGGTCGGCGGCGACGAATCGGCGTTTAGAGAAATCGAGCCGATTCTCAAAAGCCTTGCGCCAGGGAAAGGCGACATCGAAGAATCGAAAGGGCGCGAGAAATCCGATTCGACCGCATCCGAAGGTTATCTCTACTGCGGCAAAGCGGGCGCGGGTCATTACGTCAAGATGGTTCATAACGGCATCGAATACGGAATGATGCAGGCGATTGCCGAAGGCTTCGACATTTTCAAAACGGCGAACCGCGAAACTCTGCACGAAGACCGCCGGTATGATTTGAATTTGGCGGACATCGCCGAACTCTGGCGGCGCGGCAGTGTCGTCTCCTCGTGGCTGCTCGATTTGACCGCGCTCGCGCTCGCCGAAAATCAGGAATTGTCCAATTATTCGGGCTATGTCGAAGATTCGGGCGAAGGTCGCTGGATGATTGAAGCCGCTTTGGAGCAAGCAGTTCCCGCCGAAGTTTTAACGTCGGCGTTATACACGCGCTTTCGTTCACGGCAGGAGCATACATTCGCCGAAAAAGTTTTGTCGGCGATGCGCGAAAAGTTCGGCGGGCATCTCGAACCGAAAACCAAAAAGGTCGGCGAGGAAATGATGCTGGGCGGCAAAATCAAAACGCCGAAAGAAAAAAGCGAATAAACCGATAAGGAACTATAAAAGGAATTAATAAAAATGGACTTAAAACTAAAAGACAAAGTAGCGATTGTTACCGGCGCGTCAAAAGGAATCGGTGCGGGAATTGCGAAAGCATTTGCAAAAGCGGGCGCAAAAGTTGTTGTCAATTATGCGTCGAGTAAAGAAGGCGCAGAAAAAGTTGTCGCTGAGATTACAAAAAACGGCGGCACTGCCGTTGCCGTTCACGGCGATGTTACAAAGTCGGCGGATGTAAAAAGACTGTTCGAGGAAACGAAAAACGCCTTCGGACGACTGGATATTTTGGTAAATAATGTCGGTGTTTTCAAATTTGAACCGTTAGAGGCGGTTACCGAGGATAGCTTTCATTTACAAGTTAATACGCACGTTTTGGGCAGTATATTGGCTACTCAAAAAGCGGTTGAAATGTTCGGCGGCGACGGCGGAAGCATTATCAATATCAGCTCTACCGTCAGTCAAAATCCGGTTCCCGGTTTGGTTGTATATGCTGCGGCAAAAGCTGCCGTTGATAATATAACAAAAACATTGTCAAAAGAATTGGGGGCGAAAAAAATACGAATAAATACTATTGCACCGGGTCTTACAGAGACAGAAGGGGCGCATAGTGGCGGCATAATTAACAGCGATATGGAGAAACAAACGGTTGCTATGACGCCATTGGGTCGCACGGGTCAGCCGGAAGATATTGCAAAAGTTGCAATTTTTCTCGCTTCCGATGATGCCGGTTGGGTAACGGGCGAAAGAATTACGGCTGCCGGCGGCTTGTTGTAATTATCCCGGAATTCATCAAAAAGTGCTGTCAGTCAAGGGAGGTATTTTTGTTTGCGGGGTATCGCTTAGTATGACGCACAACGCTATGCTTGCCGCTCAATTTGAAAAGGTATCTTGAAATAACAGGATTGAATGAAGAGGCTGATCTTTGTTCATCCATAAATCAATCATTAAAGGAGAACAAGACGATGAAAGCGATACAAATAAACGAATACGGCGACGAATCGGTTTTGAATTTGACGGAAGTCGAGCGTCCCGTTCCAAAGGCGGACGAAGTTTTGATCCGCGTTCGCGCGGCGGCAGTCAATCCGGCGGATTGGAAGATTCGGGACGGAATGGGCGAGATGTTCGGGTTGAAACCGCCGATGGTTCTCGGCTGCGAAATCGCCGGAACAGTGGAGACGGTCGGCACTGAGGTTCGAGGCTTCAAACCCGGCGACGATGTTTACGGTTTTTTGAGCCGGATGAGCGGCGGCTATGCCGAATACGCGGTTGCCAATCAAACGGAAGTCGCCCGCAAACCCGAAAGCCTCGACTTTGAAAACGCAGCGGCGGTGGCGGCGGGCGCGCAGACGGCTTGGCAGTCCATTTTCGATTTGGCTGATTTACAAAGCGGTCAAAGAATTTTAATAACAGGCGCGTCGGGCGGCGTCGGTTCGATGGCTGTTCAGCTTGCGAAGGCGAAAGGCGCTTTTGTGATTGGAACGGCTTCGGGTAAAAACGCGGAGTTCGTTAAAAGCCTCGGCGCGGATGAATTCGTTGACTATACGAAACAAGATTTCGAGAAAGCGGTCAAAGATGTTGACGTTGTTTTCGATACCGTCGGCAGTGACACGCAGGAGCGGGCGTTTGAGACTTTGAAGAAAAACGGCTTTCTGGTATCGGCAGCGCAGCCGCCGTCCGAAGAAAAGGCGGCTCAATATGGAGTTAAAACCGCGATGGTTTTTGTCAAACCGAATGTCGAACAGTTAAATCAAATCAATGAATTGATTGAAAGCGGCAAATTAAAAACGCACGTCCAAACCGTTCTGCCGCTTGCGGAAGTAAAACAAGCGCACGAACTTTCCAAAGCTGGACGCACGCGCGGCAAAATCGTTTTGCTGCCTTAACAAATCTGGTAATGCGGTCTATCCAATTATCAAGCTGGCGGCACTGCGAAATCGTCGTCTCGAAAAAAGGGGAGAGGAAATTTTGAAAAATTCTTGTATTCCCCTTCGTCTTTGCTCGCGGCTAAAAATTTAAGGAGAAATAATGAAAACAGTATTAATTACCGGAGCCAATAAAAGTATTGGGTTTGAAACCGCCCGCCAACTGCTGCAAAAAGGATATTGCGTTTATTTGGGCAGTCGCAATTTAGAGAACGGACTTGAAGCAGTCGAAAAGCTGAAAGCCGAAGGTTTAAGCGAAGTCGAAGCCGTCCAAATAGATGTCAGCGATTCGGAATCGGTCACAGCCGCCCGCGCCGAAATAGGCAAAAAAACCGAAAGTTTGGATGTGCTTATCAATAATGCCGGTATCAGCGGTGGTATGCCGCAATCAGCAACCGGTGCCAGTATAGACTCATTTAAAAAGGTATTTGATACCAATGTGTTTGGCGTAGTAAGAGTTACCCAGGCTTTTATGGATTTATTGAAAAAGTCGCCCGAACCGCGCATCGTAATGGTAAGTTCGAGTCAGGGTTCGCTTGCCTTAAGCGACGACCCGACAAATCTGTATTATAACCATAAAGCAGCCGTCTATCAATCCTCAAAAGCCGCCCTAAATATGTACACCATTAACTTGGCTTACGAACTGCGCGATACACCAATTAAAGTAAATGCGATTGACCCCGGCTTTGTCGCAACCGATTTTAACAATCATCGCGGAACCGGAACGGTTGAGGAGGCGGGCGCGCGGATAGCTAAATACGCCGTTATTGACAGCGACGGACCGACGGGAAAGTTTTTCAGTGAAGAACACAACCCGGAAACGGGAGAAATCCCCTGGTAGTTTCAGGCGGTTAGAAACGAATTTTCTTTGATTTGCGCTAGGCAATTTGAAAGATGTCCAAAAACGGGTAATGACCGCTGCGCGGATCGTATTCGGTGGCGATGAAGCGTTCGAGGAAATTAAGAAAGACTTTGATTTTGGGAGTCATCGCGGAGCGTTCGGCGTAGAGAGCGTGATAATGCAGGGATTTAGGCTGCCATTCGGGAAGTATGACGATTAGATTTCCGGCTTCAACACCCGGCAAAGCCGTCCATACCGGCAGTTGCGCGATTCCAAGTCCGTCGGCGGCGAGTTGTTTTTGAATTACCGGGTCGGCAACCGATATTCGCGGCAATAAGTTGACAGTCTGGTTTTCCGCTGCGGATTTGAAATGCCAAACTTCAGAACTTTTCGGCGTGCCGCCGATGCACGAATGCTCGCGCAGCGCGGACGGGTCGGCAGGCAGACCGCGCGCCTCGATGTATTTCGGGCTGGCATACAGCCGCCTGAGAACCGGCGGAAAAGTTTTTACTCTCAGCGACGAATCTTTCGGTTCTCCGAGTTGAATCAGAAAATCCAAATCGTCATCGAGCGAACCGGACAATTTGCCGCTGTGAAGAATTATCTCCACGCGGATTTCCGGGTAATCGCCGAGAAAATGCCGCAGCATCGGCGCTAGAAATTCTCTGCCGAAAGCCATCGGCACCGAGAGCCGAAGCGTGCCGTGCGGTTTCGTGCGATGACTGCCGAGCATTTCGTGCGCGGCTTCAAGCCGCCGAAGCGTCGTTTCGCACTCGTCCAAATAATCCCGTCCCGCATCCGTCAAACTCACTCCGCGCGTCGTGCGGCGCAAAAGCTGTAAATCAACCTGTTTTTCAAGCCGCGTGAGGGCGCGACTGACGGTCGAAGGCGGCACGCCGAGACTTCTCGCCGCTGCGTTGATCGTTCCTGTCCTTGCCGTCGTGACAAAAACTTGAATGTCGTTGAGATTAAACACTTCTCTCTCTGTGTTGCTCCAGCGCAACGGCGTTTTGCGTCACTCTGTGTCGCAACGCTAATGCCGCCGGATTTATAGTCAATAACAGTTTAGACGATTGCATAAGCAGCCGCAAAAGAGTTGACAAAAATCGAAGCGGCGGCAAGCGCGAACGAAGGAGCGAAGTGCAATGACAGTTTCAGCAGCAACAGAAAACAAAGACACAATACCGAATTTTAAGAGCGCCACGGCGGACATTAAAGGAGTACGTATCCATTACCTGCTCGGCGGCGATCCGAACGGTTCGCCCATACTTCTCTGGCACGGCTTTCTCAGCACCGGATACGCCTGGCGCAAAGTGATGCCGGCTTTGGCTGATGCCGGATATTCGGTGCTGGTGCCGGATATGCGCGGCTTTGGAGATTCCGACAAACCGGCTGGGACGGAAGGCTACGACGCTCGCGCGATGAGCGAGGAGTTCCGCGCGCTGGCGAGTCAAATCGGCTTCGGCGGCGGAAAACCGATTACATTGGTCGCGCACGATATGGGCGGACCGCCCGCTCTGCTCTGGGCTGCTGATTACCCGGCAGAAATTGCCGCGCTGCTCTACGTCGAAGCGCCGGTGATGCTCTCGGAGATACTGACCAAGGTAATCGCATACACGCCCGAAGCGATGAAACAAGGCTCGATGTGGTGGTGGATTCTGCCGCTTGCGCCGGACGTTCCCGAACGCCTCGTCGTCGGCAACGAGCGCGCTTTTCTCACTTGGTTTTGGGAACAGCACACGGGCGACCGAGACGCTGTTGAACCGGAAGCCGCAGAAGAATACTTACGCACCTTTTCAGGACGTGCGGGCGTTCTCGGCGCGATGGGCGTTTATCGCGCGGCGTTCACCAGCATCGAGCAGACGACTCCTTTGATGAAAAACAAAATTCGAGTGCCGGTAATCGCGCTCGGCGGAGAGAAAGGACTCGGCGCGAAAGTCGGCGAGATGGTGAGCCTCGTCGCCGAGAATTTTACACAGCACGATATTAAAAATTCCGGTCATTTTCTGCCGGAAGAACGTCCCGACGAGATTGTTTGCCGGATAATTGCCATAACGGGCAAGTCGGCGGCAGTCGCCGTGACGGATTAGTTAAATGGGAAAAACACTGCCCAAGTTATACAGCAGTTAGAACAAAAAATAATGGCAGTTGAAAAACAATCAACTGCCGGAGGAGAACAAAAAATTGAACGAAGAAAACACGAAAATAAATGAGGAGAAATCGGCGCAGACAGCAGCAACCGAGCCGGCTGCGGCGTTGCCGCCCGACGACCCGCAACGAAAATTAATCATTGCCAAACCAAATGAAGACGGAAGTTTGCCGCACATCGGACTGGTCGGTGACACCTACACGATTCTGTTATTGGGCAAGGATACCGACGGACAATACTGCCTGATTGATATGCACGTTCCGCCCGGCGGCGGACCGCCTCCGCATCGCCACGATTTCGAGGAATCGTTCACCGTTTTAGAGGGCGAAATCGAAACCGTTTTTCGCGGCGAAAAATCAATCGTCCGCACCGGAGAAACCGTCAATATCCCGGCAAACGCCCCGCACCAATTTCAAAACAAGTCCGAGAAAGCGGCGCGCCTCTTGTGCATTTGCACGCCTGCCGGTCAGGAAGAGTTTTTTATGGAAGTTGGCGTCCCGGTTGCGACCCGAACGACTCCGCCGCCCAAACTCAGTGAAGCCGAGCAAGCGGCGTTAAAAGCGAAAACCGAAGCTCTTTTGCCGAAATACATAACGGAGATGCTGCCGCACGTTTAGAGTTTTCGCAGCGGAACTTTATTAATTCTCAAGTTTAAGATGATTTATGAAACTGAGCCAAAAAACAGCTAAATTTTTGTTCGCGCCGACCGTCGTGCTGTTTATGTCTGGAACGATGTCGTTCGTTTTGACTGCTATCAATCAAGGCTTTAACGCAAACTTTATTTCTAAATGGCTGACCGGCTTCGGCATCAGTTTTTTCGTCGCGTTGCCGATGGCTATGTTAGCCATTCCTCTTATTCAAACGTTTTTCGACCGCATTACCGAAAAACCGACTTCCGCCGCAACGGAAAACTTATGAATCGTCCGAGCAGCCGCATAACTATTTTGAAAAGAAAAATCTTTTCACCAAACAATTCCGGCGTCTCAAAACGCCCGACAATTTTTGCCGGTAATCAGACCGGCAACGCAATGAAAACATTGCCGACAACGACAGATAAAGTTTAAGGAGAAAAATATGAAAAACAAATTTACAACCGAAAACGCGGCGATGCTCTTGATTGACCATCAGCAAGGCACCATCAATCTGGCGAAAAACATCCCGCACGCGGAAATCATTATGAATATGCGCGCGCTGGCTCGCATTGCAGTGGAAACCGGGATGCCGCTGGTTTTAACCAGCAGTATGGAAAGCGAATTTCAGGGACCGATGCTCGACGATTTAAAACAAATCGCGCCGGAAGCCTACGAGAAGCGCATTCAGCGCACGGGCGTCGTTGACCCTTGGGACGACCCGAATTTCAAAGCGGCGGTCGCGGCGACCGGCAGAAAAAAGCTGATAATCGCGGGACTGACCAACCACGTCTGCACAGTCCTTCCGGCAATCAGCGCGACCGAAGACGGCTTTGAGGTGCGAGCGGTGATTGACGCCGGCGGAAGCCCAACGCAAATTTCCGACAACGTTTCGGCTCAAAGAATGAGAGACAACGGAGTGACGATTACCGTCGCCGATCAGATAATCGCTGAACTCGCCAACTTGTGGACCGAGGGCGCGGGTCCAACTATTCAAAAAATTCTGGTAGAGGAGATTCTTGCCGTCACAATGCACCCTCATACTTCGACGGCAGCGAAATGAGTCGAAGCCGGAAAAGAGCAAGGAAAATTATCAAGCGAGCGGAACGGATTAATTTTATAGATATTTGTCTTTGAATCCGCCCTGCTCGCTTCAGAAAAAGATTGCGAAAGTTCCGAGCCAAATCAAAATAAATTAACCGCTCGCTTCCTCAAACGAAGACTGCGATGGTTTAAAACGGAGCCGAATTATGAACGAACAAACGAAGCGATTCACAAACAGATCAGTAATTATAACAGGCGCCGCCGGTGGAATCGGCAGCGCATTGTCGCGCCGCTTTCTATCGGAAGGAGCAAAGGTCTGCGCCGTTGATTTGAAGACGGAAACTCTCGACAAATTAGCGCTCGATCTCGGCTTTCCGGCTGAACTGATGACCGTCGAGGCTGACATCAGCAGCGAAGAAAGCTGCCGAAACTTATCCGCCCAAGTAAAGGAGAAATGGGGCGCGGTTGACATCCTGGTCAACAACGCGGGGTGGTTTCCGTTTACAGCCTTTGAGGAGATTTCATACGCCGAATGGCGAAAAGTATGCGCCGTCAATCTCGACAGCACTTTTCTAATCACGCGGGCGATACTGCCGCTGATGAAATCGAGCCAAGCGCAACCACAGATTTTACGAAAACAGTTCGTTCGGCTTACCTGCGGAGCCAATCTTATTCAGTAAACCGGACAAAATAATAACCAAATGCCGTGTCCAATTCGTGCCTAAGAGTATCAACTTTATCCCCTAAATCCCGTTATTCAGCCTAATGCAAAAATAAAGAAAGTCCTGATAAATCAAGGCTTTCAGTAAAATTCGGGTTTAGTGAATTTGCTGGTTGGTGCTTAGGGCGGGAATCGAACCCGCACGTCCACAAGGGACACAGGATTTTAAGTCCTGTGCGTCTACCAATTCCGCCACCCAAGCACGAGAAAAAGATTAGCACGACTCTTAAGTTTGTTCAAAGTTCCAAGTTTAAAGTTCCAAGTTCAAAAATTTACTCCAATAAAAAATGAATGGCGAATAACAAACAAAAAAATGACAAATTTACAAATAACTGCAATACTACTGTTAATAAAATTAATCGTTTAGAGGAAACTTGATGGAACAATTTGCATGGATTCTGTGGATTGTTTTGGGCGTTGTTTTAATTATCGCCGAAATTTTTACGTTCGGATTCGTGCTTTTTTGGTTTGGAATCGGTGCGTTGGCGGCGGCTTTGGCAGGTTGGCTCGGCTTTGGCTTTGGAATACAATTTCTAATTTTTGCAGTTGTTTCGGTTGCTTTAACCGTAATGTCGCGCACGATTTTTGCCAACTATTATTCGCACACGGACGAAAATGCGTTAAAAATGGGAATGGATGCGCTACCCGGACAAATCGGAACTGTAACTCAGGCAAGCAAAGGCGCATTACAGGAAGGCGCGGTTAAAGTTTATGGTTCAACGTGGACGGCGTTTCCGATTGATAGTTCAACGCCATTAATTGAGGGTGAAAAGGTTGAAGTCGTTCGCGTCCAAGGCTCTTCTATTTATGTCCAGAGGACAAGAGAATTACCCGAGTGGAGAGGAAATGATTAATTACGAATTATTAAAGCATTCCCGCTGTGCCTTGGTCTGCCGTGTCGTGGATATTTCCTATGTCCAATGGCTCTAATTCAACATCTTTTCCGGTTGTTTCGGGTAATTCGTCTCCGGTAAATTTCGTCAAAATCAAAGTTATGTTATCTTCGCCGCCGCGTTTATTGGCTTCTTTTACCATTTTGGCGGCGGCTATTTGCAGTTGATCGATATTATCTAAAACAATTTTTTGCAAGTCCGAGCCGCCGAGTTTGTTTGAAAGACCGTCGCTACATAAAAGAAGAATATCATCGCGTTGCAGCATAAGACGCGCCGCGACCGGATGAATTTCGCTTTGCGCGCCGAGCGCTTGTAAAATTACGTTTTTCAGCGTGTGAGTCTCGGCTTCTTCGGGCGAAATTTGCTGCGCATCTATTAGTTGCTGAACCAGTGATTGGTCTTTGGTTATTTGATAAATTTGTTTGTTGCGAATCAGATATGCGCGGCTATCGCCAACCTGGATTAAATCAACTGTTTTGGGCGTGATGCCGGCGGCGGTAAAAGTTGCGCCCATTCCGTTGTATTGCGGGTCAATGCGTCCTTGATGGTGAATTAAATGATTAGCATAAACAGTAGCGTCGTATAATTTGCTTATTAAAGAATCGTTGAAATTGTTTGGTGAAACCGTTTTTTCCGGGTCTTCATCATCTTCTAAAAATTTTTGACTGATGGTTTCAACCGCCAACTTGCTGGCAACTTCGCCGGCTAAAGCTCCGCCCATCCCGTCAGAGACGGCTAAAATAATGCCGTTATCATCAACTTCAAAATTTTGCGATTCAACAACGAATTCGTCTGCGTCCTGCGAACTGGTCCAAGTTTTCAAGTCGGAAATATCCAACAAAAGATAATTGTCCTCATTACCTTTGCGAACGCGCCCGACGTGCGATGTAGCATGTGTCTCAACAATCATAAATAGTGGATAGTGGATAGTGGATAACTAATAGTGAAAGTATTTTAACTATCAGTTATCAGTTATTCGCTAATTAAGTGCTTGGTCTAAATCTGAAATAATATCTTCAACATCTTCAATCCCGACCGAAACGCGAACTAACCCGTCCGTGATTCCTAGACTGTCGCGTTTATCCAAAGGAACTGAAGCGTGCGTCATTGTTGCCGGATGTGAAATAAGACTTTCAACGCCGCCCAGACTTTCCGCTAAGGTGCAAAGCTTGACGTTTTCCAGAACCTTTTTCGCGTTTTCGAGCGAACCGGTTTCAAAAGCCACCATTCCGCCGAAACCGGTTTGTTGACGACTGGCGATTTCGTGTTGCGGGTGCGACGCGAGTCCCGGGTAATAAACTTTTTGAACTCGCGGATGCTCGGCTAAAAAATTCGCTACCATTCGCCCGTTTTTATCGTGCGCTTCCATTCGGACGGCAAGAGTTTTCGTGCCGCGCAAAACAAGAAAAGAGTCAAACGGCGAAAGAATCGCGCCGATGCTGTTTTGCACGAATTTTATCCATTCGGCATCTTCTTCATCGCTTAACGCGACAAATCCGCCGATGCTGTCCGAGTGACCGTTTAAGTATTTCGTGGTCGAATGAACGACAATATCAACGCCGAAATTCATCGGCTGCTGCAAATACGGCGACATAAACGTATTGTCGCAAACGACTCGGACGCCGTGCGCGTGCGCTAAATCCGAAACCGCCTGCAAATCCGTAACCGTCATCACCGGATTGGTCGGCGTTTCGACAAAAACCATTTTCGTATTCGGCTTAAACGCTTTTTCGACATTCGAAACGTCCGAGCTGTCGACGTAATCGAATTCGATTCCGTAATTCGATAAAATTTTACTAAAAAGCCGAAAAGTTCCGCCGTAAGTATTATCGCCGACAATAACGTGGTCGCCCGCTTTAACAAGTTTCAAAACGGCGTCGGTAGCAGACATTCCCGAAGCAAAAGCGAATCCGTATTTCGCGCCTTCGAGCGCGGCGATGTTTTTTTCAAGCGCCAGACGGGTCGGATTTTGCGTCCGCGCGTATTCAAAACCTTTATGCTTTCCCAAACCTTCCTGAGCATAAGTCGAGGTTTGATAAATAGGCACGCTGACCGCGCCCGTAGCACTGTCCGGCTCGTTACCGGCATGAATTGCGATGGTTGAAAAACCCATAGAAAAAGTGTGTCTGAAATAAAAAAGCCTAATCAATTTTAATTTGTCCGGGATTATTAGGCTAATAAAAGACTTGTTTTAATGAGCAAAATGGTAACTTGCCGCAAGAAAAATTGCAAACGACGACGACTTGAAACAATTATTTTTATTACGATTGTCTGGTGCCTTATCTTAACTACTACTTACAAAAAAGCCACACAAATCATTTTTCCGCTTCAAAAGCCTTTGCCTCTTCCGTGTCGTCATAAGCATTGTGCAAATGAACCGGCTCGACTTTTCTCCGCAGGCGCAGATTCAAAAGCTCAACCACGACGGAAAATGCCATCGCAAAATAGATGTAACCTTTTGGAATATGCTGGTGAAGACCTTCGGCAATCAACGTTACGCCGATTAAAAGCAAAAACGAAAGCGCAAGCATTTTGATTGTCGGATGTCGTTGAACAAATGCGCCGATTGAGCCAGCAAAAAGCATCATTGCAATTATCGAAATAATTACCGCCGCAATCATTACCCAGATGTTATCAACCATTCCGACCGCCGTAATCACCGAATCAAGCGAAAATACAATGTCGAGCAGCATAATTTGAACAATCACGCTGGCAAACGACGCATAAACTTTACGCGAAGCGTGTCCTTCTTCGCCTTCGAGGGAGCCGTGAATTTCGTGTGTGCTTTTGCCGATGAGAAACAAGCCTCCGACCAGCAAAATTAAATCACGCCCCGAAATCGCGTAATTAAAAATAGTAAAAAGAGGCTCGGTCAAACCCATTACCCAAGTCAATGAAAACAATAAAATCACGCGCATAATGAGCGCGAGAGCCAAACCGATGTAACGCGCTTTCGGTTGTTGTTCGGCGGGAAGTTTGCCCGAAAGAATCGAGATAAAAATGACATTATCAATGCCGAGAACGAGTTCAAGAACAGTTAAAGTTAAAAACGCAATCCAAATTTGCGGGTCAGACAGCCATTCCATAAAATCCCCTGTTCACTTGAAATAGTAAAACCTTGAAATTTTAACACGCCGAAAAATTAAGCGCGAAGCGACACGAAGATTTCACAAAGTCTATTTCTTCACTTTATGAATCTCAGTGGATTCTTATTTTGATAAATCATTTTACACCGACCGGTGTAAGGCAATTTAAGGAGACAAATTAACGCGCCGCAGTAAATCCTGAAAACGCGAATCGCCGCGCAAACAATCAACTACCGGCTCGACTTTTAAAAAAGGCAAAAAGCCTGAACGCTCTTTGCAGGCGTGCTCCAACAAGTCAAACGCTTTGTCAAAATCGCCCAAGCCTGCATAAATCATTGCAAAATTATACGTAGGTACATAATGCTTTTTGCCAATGTCTTCCAAACTCGCCAACACTTCAAATGCTTCCGCGCGTTTGCCGGAAACGGCGAAAGCAAATCCCAAATAGGACTCGAATGCCAAACCGCCGCAGGAATATTTTACGGCATTACTCAAGGCAACAATCGCGTCGTTATGTTTGCCTTGCTGCAAATAAGCTAATCCGAGATTGCGATAAGCGAACGTCGAATTTTTGTCCATCTCAAGTGCTTTATTGCATTCGTCAATCGCTTTTTGGTAATCGCGGGCGAAATAATAAGCGTAACCGAGACTGACATGCGCGAACGGCGAAAGCGGGTCAAGCTGCTGTACCTGTTTACATTTTTCAATCGCTTCATTGTGTCGTCCGACGGCTTTTAAGTAAAAACCGTAACCGTCGTGCGCGTTGGGATAATTCGGACTAAGTTCGATAGCTCGTTTAAATTCACGCTCGGCTTCCGCAAAATTCCAATCGTAAAGAAGGTAAGAAAAACCCAAAGAACAATGCGCTTCGCCTAGTGCATCGTCTAATTCAAGAGCCTTTAACGCGGCGGCTTTTGCTTTCGGATAAGCCTTGCGCGGCGACCAACCACCGGTTGAAGAGGCGAGAAAACCATAGGCTTCGGAAATTCCCGAATGAGCAAGCGCGTAATTCGGGTCTAAATCAATCGCTTTTTGAAAATACTCAATGCCTTTTTTAATCCATTCTTCAGTGCGTTTGGTCGTTACAAAATAGCGACCTTTCAGATAAAACTGGTAAGCCTCAGTGTTTTCCGTGTAACGCTTTGCCAATTGTTTTTTGTCTTCGCCCGAAAGCCTCAGTTTTAGCTCTTCGCTGATATCTTCGGCAATATCTTCCAGCAGAGTGAAAATGTCGGTCATTTGGCGGCGATACTGTTCGCCCCAGATTTGTGCTTCGTTGGCAATGTCAACCAGTTCTGCTTTGACAATCAAGGACTCGCCGATTTGCACGATGCGACCTGCAAAAACCGCCCGAACGCCGAGCGCGTTTCCAATTTCCTGCAAATCGGTTTCCTGTCCTTTGTAACGAAAAACCGTGCTTCGCGGCACGACGCGAAGTTTCGGCAACTTGGAGAGTGAATTGATAATACATTCGGTTATACCATCCGAAAGATATTCGGTATTTGCGTCGCTGCTGTCATTGACGAGCGGCAAAACAGCAAGCGAATCAATCGCCTTGCGCGTGCGCGTCTTGCGCGTCGGCGATAATAAATTTTTAGGAAGAATTTGTGTCGCTTGCTTGGCGAAAGAGATTTCCGAGCCGACGGCAAAAGTATAATTTGAACTATTAAAACGTTGTAATTCAGTTTCAAATTCCAAACGCTGTCTAATTTGTTTCAAATCGCTCAAAAAGCCTTTCATCGTTTGATAGCGTTCTTCACGGTTTTTATTCAGGGCTTTGGCAATGTTCGATTCAAGTTCCGGAGGAACATTTTTTACAATTTCGGAAAACGGTTTCGGCTCGCTCTTCAAAATTGAGGCAATGACATCGCTCATCGTCGCACCCGAGAAAGGCAAATGTCCGGTAATCACTTCATAAATCACCACACCAAGGCTGAAAATATCGCTTCGCGCATCAACCGTTAAACCGCGAGCTTGTTCAGGCGACATATAAAACGCCGTGCCGAGAATCGTTCCCGGACTTGTCATTGATTGAACCAACGTAATTGCTTCGGCATCGAGTTCGAGTGGCTCGCGTTCGGTGAGCTTGGCAATCCCGAAGTCCAAAACTTTCGCATAGCCGTCATTACGAAGCATTATATTTTCGGGTTTGATGTCGCGATGAACTATTCCTGCATCGTGCGCGGCAATCAGCGCGCTGGCGACTTGAACGGCAATGTCGAGTGTTTCGGCAAGATTTAAAGACGAAATTTCCATTTTTTGCCGAAGCGTTTGCCCTTCGACAAATTCGGTAGCGATAAAATGAATGTTGTCGTGTTCGCCGATGTCGAAAATCGTCAAAATGTTCGGATGATTAAGCGCGGAAGCTGCGTGCGCTTCGCGCATAAAACGCTCAATTGCAAAAGCGTCTTGCGTCATATTTTCGGGCAGAATTTTGATGGCGACATCTCGTTTGAGCCGTGTGTCGCGGGCACGATAAATTTCGCCCATTCCTCCCGCGCCAATTGCAGATTGAACCCTATAATGACCAAATTTTTCACCGACGGCAAGCATATTAAAGTTTATAAATTATACCATTTATTTCATCTGTGAAACAGTTTCTTTAGACCATTATTTCGAAGTGTCTGTCGGAGTGAAAACATTGAAAAAGCTACAGCTGAATTCACTACGGAAATCCGACTCGCCGCATTAAATCCTTAAATCGTCGCTGTTGAGATTGCAATGTAACGTCGAATCGAAAGTCTAAATTTGCTTAAGTAACGGTCGAACCAGCCATTGCTTGAGTTTATTTTCGATAAACAATTTTTCCGTCGACAATTGTCGCTACTGCCGCACCCGTAAAACTCCAATCGTCAAACGGCGAATTTTTTGATTTTGATTTGGTTTCCGAAACTTTATAAGTCCATTCAAGTTCCGGGTCAAGAATCGTTACATCGGCGATTGAACCGACCTTTAGAGTTCCGCGATTTTGTAATTTAAAAATCCTTGCCGGCTTCATCGAACAAAGCTCAATCAATCTCACTAAATCTATAATTCCTTTATGAACCAATTCATTAAAAGCTAATCCGATGGCGGTTTCCAATCCCGTAATGCCAAACGGCGCGCGGTCATATTCGAGATTTTTTTCGTCGGCGTGGTGCGGCGCGTGGTCGGTTGCGATGGCGTCAATCGTGCCGTCTTTTATTGCTTCTAAAATTGCTTGCGTGTGTTCTTGCGAACGAAGCGGCGGCGACATTTTTGTATTCGTATCATAGCCTTCGACCGACTTATCGGTCAGCGTGAAATGATGCGGCGTAACTTCGCAAGAGACGTTTATTCCTTCATTTTTGGCGCGGCGGACAACCTCAATCGCGCCTTTCGTCGAAATGTGCGCAATGTGAATGTGCGCTCCGGTTTCTTTCGCTAAAATTATATCGCGCACGGCGTCAATTTCTTCTGCCAGCGCGGGCATTCCTTTTAAACCTAAAAGCAGCGAAAGTTTTCCTTCGTGCATTACGCCGCCGCTCGACAGTGATTTATCTTCGCAATGGTCAACAACCGGCAAATCAAAATCCTTCGCGTATTCCATCGCGCGACGCATCATTCCCGCATTTGGAACAGGTCTTCCGTCATCCGATACCGCAACCGCGCCCGCCGCTTTCATCTCGCCCATTTCCGCCAGTTCCAATCCATTAGATTCTTTTGTGATTGCACCGATGGGAAAAACATTTGCTAAATTTGCACGCTCGCTTTGCTCAATTATGTAGCGCGTTATTGCCGCATTATCGTTAATCGGTTGCGTATTCGGCATCGGGCAAACGCTCGTCCAACCGCCTGCAACCGCCGCCGCGCAACCCGACGCAATCGTTTCTTTATGTTCTTGTCCCGGCTCTCTCAGATGAACGTGAAGATCAATGAATCCGGGCGCGACAATCAAACCTGTTGCATCGAAAACTTCGGCGTCTTCGGGCGCAGGTTCGTTTTGATTAAGCCAAGCCGAAACTTTTCCATCTTCGATTAAAAGATTTTTTCCGCTGTTTTGATTTTCCGACGGGTCAATCAAATGACCGTTAGCGATTAAAAGTTTCATTTTTGATTAACAAGGTATTGCTTCATCAACAAGTTTCCAAATGCCGTTAATTTTTTTGAACATTTTCAGACAAGTATAGCAATCCCCATTTTCTTTAGGAGAAATGGATACATTTGAACAGCAAAAAATTGCTTCCAGCAAATCCGGCTTTTTATCATTATCTAAATCAATAGCCGCTTCTGCTGTATTTATCGAAACACCTTTTGGGAGCATATTAGCTCGAAGTTCGGATTGCGGTATATTTCTAGCAAATTCAACGGCTGGATAAATAAGAAAAACGTCAAACGGATATTCGGGAGTCGAATTTCCGGCAGGCGCGATTTCGAGAATTTCTTTATTTGTAATTCGTTCAAACTCGACAACCCATAAAAAATCAGGTTCTTTTTCATCACAACCATTATTCTCTGTTTTTGTCGCTTTTGTAATTGGCAGTTGAAAAGGTTGGATATTAACATTCAAAGGAACAATTGTATATTTTTCGCCGACCTTTACTTCTACAAAATGAGCCGTATCAATTTCAGCGTAATCAAACGGCGGAAGTAATAAGCCGCCTTCATCTTTATGTTCGGAAATTCTACGCAGATGCGTGATTCCAAAATCTTTCACGTTTGGCAGTTTTATTTTTTGAGAAGACACAGGTAATTTCTCAAGCGGCTTTTCTTCTATTACCTTTTCAGTTTGATGTGTCGAATTATTTTGAATATTCAGCTGTGTTTGAGAGGTAACAATCTCTTGTCTCGATGAACAAGAAACAAGCAGATATACTAAAAGAATGGAAATCAAAATTTTTATATTCATATTACTCACTGCTTGGATTTCCTCCAGTTGCCAGATACAAAACCGCCATTCGTACGGCAACGCCATATTTCACTTGGTCTAAAATCAAAGAACGCGAGCTGTCGGCGACTTCCGAAGCGATTTCGATACCGCGATTCATCGGACCCGGATGCAGAACGATAGCGTCGGATTTTGCCAGATTCAAACGTTCCTGAGTTAAACCGTAATGAATCGCGTATTCGCGCAAAGTCGGAAAAAATGCTGAATCCTGACGTTCTCTCTGGATTCGCAAAATCATTACAACGTCTGCGCCTTCGATTGCTTCTTCGACCGTTTTGGAAACGAGCAAATCCTTTTTGACCAGATGCTGAAAGTCATTCGGCAAAAGCGGTTTTGGTCCGGCGACGCGAACTTTTGCGCCGAGTTTTGTTAATAAATGAATGTTTGAACGCGCCACCCGCGAATGCAAAATGTCGCCGATAATGGCTACCTGCAAGCCTTTGATTTTCTTTTTGTGTTCTCTAATCGTCATCGCGTCGAGAAGCGCCTGTGTCGGATGTTCATTCGCGCCGTCGCCGGCATTGACGATTGCGGCGCGACTTACTTTTGCTAATTGGTGCGGAACGCCCGCGCTTGAATGGCGCACGACAATACAATCGGGCTGCATCGCGTCGAGATTCAAAGCCGTATCGAGCAGAGTTTCGCCTTTGGACAACGCCGAAGAAGCGACGCTGATGTTGACCGAATCGGCGGAAAGGCGTTTGGCGGCGAGTTCAAATGAAGTGCGCGTGCGCGTCGAAGCCTCGAAGAAAAGATTGATAACGGTTTTGCCGCGCAGCGTCGGAACTTTTTTTATCTCGCGCTGATTTATCTCACGAAAGTTTTCAGCGGTATTTAAAATGCCGACAATTTCTTCGGCGGAAAGATGGCGAATTCCAAGCAAATCACGGCGGCGAAACGGTTTGTTCATCGGCGTTTATAAAAAAAGCAAGACTTGAAATCTTGCTTTGTAAAACTATTCTATGGGACGCTCAAAAATGCCGACGGCTTCTGTGTCGTCATATTCTTTGAGCATTACTTTTATAATCTCACTTCTTTTCGTCGGCACGGTTTTGCCGATAAAGTCAGCTTGAATCGGCAGTTCGCGGTGTTCGCGCCCGCGGTCAATTAAAACTGCAAGCTGAACTTTGCGCGGGCGTCCGAAATCCATCAATTGGTCGAGCGCGGCACGAATAGTTCTGCCCGTGTAAAGCACATCGTCAACTAAAATAATGTTTTTGTCTTCGATGTCGGTGTCGAGTTCCGTGCGGTTGACAATCGGGTTTGCGCCGACGGTTGATAAATCGTCGCGGTAAAGCGTGATGTCCAAAATGCCGAAAAGCGGCGGTATACCTTCCAAATCAGCGATTTTGTCGGCGATTCTTTCCGCAATCGGCACGCCACGCCGACGAATTCCGACCAGATATAAATCCTCTACGCCTTGATTGTCTTCGACAATTTCCGACGCTAGACGCGAAAGGGCGCGTTTCATTCGCGCACCGTCCATTATGATTGATTTTTCAACTAAATTTACTTTATCTGCCATACGCTTGCGCAAATCGTAACAAAGACAAGTTCAAAGTTCAAAGTTTCTTTTACATTTATCATTTATCATTTAACATTTATCAGATTAAAGATGTCGAAAATCTATCAAAAACTTGTTCGCCCGCTTCTTTTTTGCTTTCCGAGTGAAACGGCGCACGAGTTTGGAATTGAATCCTTAAAATCCGCTTTGAAGTCGAAAGCGGCGCAGGATTTTTTAGCGGAAAAATTTTCGTGTGATGAGTTCGGCGAATTAAAACGCGTTGGTTTGACATTCAAAAATCCGCTTGGCGTTGCCGCCGGATTTGATAAAAACGGCGTCGCCGTTAACGGACTTGCCGCGCTTGGTTTCGGCTTTGTCGAAGTCGGAACGGTTACATTTGAACCGCAAAAGGGGAATGAAAAACCGCGCCTTTTTCGTTTGCCAAAAGACCAAGCGTTGATAAACCGGCTCGGTTTTAACAATGAAGGAACGGTGCGAGTTGTTGAGAGATTAAAGAAAACGAATCGAAACTGCATTCTCGGCGTCAATATCGGAAAAAATAAAGACGTTCCGAACGACGAAGCAATTGAAAATTATCTGAAAAGTTTTGATTTGGCTTTTGAAGTTGCCGATTATATTGCCATAAATGTTTCCAGCCCGAACACGCCGAATTTGCGCGAGCTGCAAAAGGCGGAGGCTTTGGAACTGCTTTTAAGGGAATTGCAAAAAAGAAATGAGAAGCTTTCTGGAAATTATCTGAGAGCGAGACCCTTCCAAGACAGCGGGCAAGATGCCGGCGCTACGATTCCCATTTTGGTAAAAATCGCGCCTGATTTATCAGAACCGGAAATTGAATCAATCGTTGATGTTTGTTTGAGACTGAAAATAGCGGGAATTATTGCGACCAACACGACAATCAGCAGAGAACATTTACAAACATCAAACTCCGACATAAAAAAAATCGGCAGCGGCGGATTAAGCGGAAAACCTTTGCAAAATCGGTCGAATCAAGTAATAAAAAAAATCTACAAATTCTCAAAAGGGAAACTGCCGATTGTCGGCGTCGGCGGAATTTTTACCGCCGACGATGCGTTTCAAAAAATCGCGGCGGGCGCATGTCTGCTGCAATCCTATACCGGCTTTGTTTATCAGGGCTTCGGTTTTGCGCGAGATGTGAATTTCGGTTTGGCGAAAATTTTACGCGAAAATGGTTTTAAAGATTTAGACGAAGCAATCGGAACAACAAAATAAGTCTCAGGTCTCAAGTCCAAAGTCTCAAGTTCTAAGCGAATCAAAGAACTCTTACTCTAATTAATACTTGAGACCTGAGACTTGATTCCTGAGTCTTTGTTGATTTGACACGCTAAGAGCAAAAGTTATAATAAATCCTTTGCTTTTGCGCTGTTTCGATTGAGAGTTTATTCTATTGTTTATGACGGTTGATTTGACTGCTATTAAAGAGTCGCGAGCAGCTTTTAACTTTTCGGTCGCGCCTTCTGAAATTGATTTGAAAAGCGAGACGGCGAAAGTAAAAAATACGGTTCGAGTCGAAGCAGAATTAAAAAAGGGAATTGCGCAAACCGATGTTAAAGGCAGGATTTTTACCGATTTGGAAATCGAGTGCAGCCGCTGTTTAGAATTGGTCGAGCAGCGTTTTGAAATTCCGTTTAGCGCCGCCTTTGTAACGCCGGAAAATTATACGGAAGCAAAAGAAGCCGAACTGAAAAGTGACGATTTGGACGTTTCTATTTTTGAAGGCGATCGAATAGATTTAACCGAACTTGTCCGCGAGCAGATTTTACTTGTTGTTCCGACGCAGGTTTTTTGCCGCGAAGATTGTAAAGGTTTATGCGAGAAATGCGCTGCGAACCGAAATCTGATAGATTGTAATTGTGAAGAAAAAGAGATTGACCCGCGATGGGCGGCTCTTCAAAACTTAAAATAAATTTCAGATTTCAGATTTTAAATTTCAGATTGGGAAAGGAATTAAATCTGAAATTTACGGAGTAATTATGCCAAATCCAAAAAGCAGACATTCAAAATCGCGCACGCGCCAGCGACGCGCTCACGACGCGCTGAAATTGCCGCAATTTTATCTCGACAAAGAAACGGGCGAACCGATGCAGCCGCACCGCATCAACCCGAAAACGGGAATGTATAAAGGGCGTCAGATTATCGAAGTCGATGAAAAGGAATAGTTGACCGAGTTGACTGAGTTTGCCGAGTTTATGATTTTAACTCAGTCAACTCGGTCAACTCAGTCAACTCGCTAAACTCAAGAAATGGGAAATAACGCGGGAATCATCAGCACCGGGCACAGTTATCCAAGTGGCGTTTTAACGAATGCTGATTTGGAAAAGCTCGTGGACACTTCCGATGAATGGATTACTTCGCGCACCGGCATCAAGCAGCGCCGCAAAGCCGCCGACAACGAGTACACTTCGCAGTTTGCGGTCAAAGCGGCAAAGCAGGCGCTTGAACGCGCTGAATTAGACGCTTCGGAAATTGATATTATCGTTTGCGCGACGACGACGCCAGACCAAATTTTGCCTTCGACCGGCTGTTTAATTCAAGCTGAAATCGGCGCGAACAATGCGGCGGCGTATGATTTGTTTGCCGCGTGTTCCGGGTTTTTGTATGGTTTAACAAATGTCGAATCAATGATTCGTACCGGACAAATCCGTTATGCTCTGGTTATCGGCGCGGAAGTTCTGACGAAATACGTTGATTATACAGACCGCTCAACATGCGTGATTTTCGGCGACGGCGCGGGCGCGGCGGTTATCGGCGCAGTTCCCGAAGACAGAGGAATTTTAGCGACGAAAATTATGTCCGACGGGCGTTACGCCGAACAGCTTTACGCGCCCGGCGGCGGCACGAAAATGGGAACGACACGCGAAACGATAGACGGCGGAATGCACTTTTTCAAAATGAAAGGCAACGAGCTTTTCAAAATTGCCGTGCGTTCAATGGCGGAGGTTTCGCGCGAAATGCTCGACAAAGCCGGTTACAGGGTTGACGATTTGAAACTCGTTATACCGCATCAGGCAAATCAGCGAATAACCGACGCCGTCGCTTCAAAACTCGGCGTGCCGGAAGAAAAAGTTTATTCAAATATCGCGCAGCACGGCAATACTTCGTCGGCTTCGATTCCGATTGCGCTCGACGAATGTATTCAAGCCGGAAAAATTGAAGCGGGCGATTTGGTTTTAATGACCGCGTTTGGCGGCGGCGTAACATGGGGCGGAACATTAGTGAGATTTTAAATTTGCGATTTTCGATTTACAATTTGCGATTTGTTTGCCGGGAGACATTCGTCTGAAATTTGAAATTCAGCAAACGGAAAATTAAAAGGCAATTTGAATTTCATATGCTCGAACAATCGCAAATCGAAAAAAGAAAATCGAAAATCGCTTTTCTTTTTCCCGGTCAAGGCTCGCAAAGCGTAGGAATGGGAAAAGACTTATTTGATAATTTTCCAGCCGCGAAAAAAGTTTTTGAAGAAGCCGACGATGCGCTCGGCTTTAAATTATCGGAAATGTGTTTTGCCGGTAATGATGCGGATTTACAATTGACGGCAAACACGCAGCCTGCGATTTTGACAACTTCAATAGCCGCATTTCGAGCAATGGAAAGCAAAGATTTTCTATTGCCTGACTTTGTCGCCGGACATAGTTTGGGCGAGTATTCGGCTTTGGTCGCTGCAAATTCCATTGGTTTTTCCGACGCGGTGAAAACCGTTAGAAAACGGGGAACGTATATGCAGGAAGCCATGCCGGTTGGTGTCGGAGCGATGGCGGCGATTTTAGGTTTGCCGCTTGAAACAATTGAAATTGCTTGCGACGAAGCCGCTCAGGGTGAGGTTTGCGGTCCGGCAAACATCAATTCGCCGGCGCAAATTGTCATTGCGGGAAATGCCGGAGCAGTTGACCGCGCCTGTGAAATTCTGAAAAAACGCGGCGCAAAACGCGCAGTAAAATTAAATGTTTCTGCTCCTTTTCACTGCGCGTTAATGAAACCGGCGCAGGAAAGATTAGCCACCGTTTTAGCGCAGGTCGAATTTAAGGATTTGAGATTTCCATTAATTGAAAATGTTTCCGCCGAAGCAAACACTGAAGGCGAAAGAGCGCGTGCGGCATTAATCGAACAAGTTTCCGCGCCGGTGCGTTGGGCGGATTCAATTGAAAATTTAATTGCGGATGGCGTTGAAACATTTGTCGAGGTCGGCGCGGGGAAAGTTTTATCGGGTTTGGTCAGACAGATTAACCGCAACATTCACTGTTTAAATGTTGAAAATTCAGAAAACTTAAAAATTAGTTTAGCGAGTTTGCCGAGTTGACCGAGTTGACTAAGTTTATGAAAACTATTTCTAACTCAGTCAACTCGGTCAACTCAGCAAACTTTATAAAAACAGGAGAAAATATGTCAGAAGTTCAAGATAAAATTAAACAAATTATTGTTGACGAATTAGGAGTCGATGAAGCGGAAGTTACAGAAAACGCCCGCTTTATCGAAGATCTGGGCGCGGATTCACTCGATTTGGTCGAACTCGTGATGCGTTTCGAAGAAGAATTCGACATCGAAATCCCGGATGAAGACGCGGAAAAAATACAAAGCGTCCGTGATGCTTACGCCTACGTCGAGCAGCACAAGCAAGCTTAATTTAAGTGAAAAGTGAAAAGTGAAAAACTAATAACTTTTCACTATTAACTATTATGAAACGTCGTGTTGTAGTAACCGGATTCGGGCTTGTTACGCCGTGCGGAAATGATGTCGCTTCGACTTGGGCAGCAATGCTGCGCGGTGAAAGCGGTGTTGACTGCATAAAGAAGTTCGATACGGAAAAATATTCTGTCAAATTTGCCGCCGAAGTTAAAGATTTTGACCCGCTTAATTTTCTCGATAAAAAAGAAGCGCGTCGAATGGGCGCGTTCACGCATTTTGCGATTGCCGCCGCAGACGAAGCAATGAAACATAGCGGATTGAAAATTGACGATTCTAGCGCGGAAATGGCAGGAACTTATATAAGTTCGGGAATCGGAGATTTTTGGGCAATCGAGCGTGAACACGATAAAATGCTCGCGCACGGACCCGACCGCGTTTCGCCGTTTTTTATTCCGCAGTCAATCGTTAATCTTGCCGCCGGAAATGTTTCAATCAGGCACGGTTTGAAAGGACCGAACACAGCAACAGCGACGGCGTGCGCGGCGGGCGCGCACGCTATCGGCGACAGTTTCCGAATAATTGAACGCGGTGACGCGGACGTGATGGTTTGCGGCGGCGCCGAAAGCGCGATTACGCCGATGTCGGTTGCCGGATTTGCTTCGATGCGCGCGCTTTCGACACGAAATGACGAACCGAAAAAAGCCTCGCGCCCGTTTGATTTGGAACGCGACGGTTTTGTTATTGGCGAAGGAGCGGGTCTTATAATTTTAGAAGGACTCGATTTTGCAAAAGCGCGCGGCGCGAAAATCTACGCCGAAATAGTCGGTTACGGAATGAGCGGCGACGCTTTTCACATACTGCGCCTGACGAAACAGGTTCGGGTCCGCGCCGCGTAATGCAAAAAGCAATTAAAGACGCCGGAATTCAACCCGAACAAATCGGCTATATCAACGCGCACGGAACTTCGACGCCTTACAACGACAAATTTGAAACTCTCGCAATCAAACAAGTTTTCGGCGAACATTCCAAAAATTTAGCGGTTAGCTCAACAAAATCAATGACCGGACACGCGCTCGGCGCGGCTGGCGGCATCGAAGCGGTTTTTTCGGTTTTGGCGCTGCACGAAAAAGTTTTGCCGCCGACGACAAATTACGAATTCCCCGACCCGGATTGCGATTTGGATTATATTCCAAACGAAGCCAGACAAGCGGAAGTCGAGTATGTTTTGTCGAACAGTTTCGGTTTTGGCGGAACTAATGCGTGCTTGATTTTTAAAAGATTTGAACAATAAAGAAATATGAAAATCATTGTTTTAATGAAGCAGGTCGCCAATAAAGACGCGATTTTGCGTGTTGGCAAAGATGAAAAATGGATTGACGAATCCGACATCGCGCACCAGACAAACGAGTCTGACGGTTACGCTTTAGAAGAAGCCTTGCGTTTGAAAGAAGCCAAAGGCGACGGCGAAGTTATCGTTTGCACGCTCGGTAAACAAACGGCGAAAACGGTTTTGAAAGACGCGCTGGCTCGCGGCGCAGACCGCGCGATTCACGTTTTGACCGAAAATGAAAACAAACTCTCGCCGTATCAGATTGCGAAAACAATTGCCGACGCGATTCGTGACGAAAACGCCGATTTGATTTTCACAGGTTTGCAGTCCGACGACGCAAGTTATGGACAAACCGGCGTGATTTTGGCTGAGCTTCTTAATATTCCACACGCAACAATTGTAATTGACATTGATCGCGCCAGCCTCAACGGAAATCTTCGTATCAAACGCGAACTCGAAAGCGGTTGGTATCAATGGTTCACCTATCGATTACCCGCGCTTTTGACGATTCAATCAGGAATTTCGCAGATTCGATATGCTTCGTTAAAAGGAATTATGGCGGCGAAAAAGAAAGAAATTCGGGAAGTTACGCCAACGGTTGAAGAATTTAACGGGGCGCAGCGAATCGAAAAAGTTTATCTTCCGCTTAAAACCAAGCAGACGCAAATTCTCGGCGACGGCGACGTAAAGCGCGGCGCAACCGAACTTGTTGAAAAATTAAAAACCGAAGTTAGAGTTTTATAAACATAAAATTTTTTATAGTCATAGTTTTAGTAGGCTCAATTCTGACTACTGACTACTGACTACTGATTATTATGATTCTAGTATTTATCGAACATAAAGATTGCACTTTAAATCGAGCGTCGCTCGAGGCAATAGCCGCCGCGCAAGCAATTGCCAAAGATTTGGGTTTGAAGGTTGCCGCCGTTATTCCGTGCGACAAAGATTGCTCGCTCGCGCCGGAAATCGCCGCTTACGATATCGAAAAGGTTATTGTGGCGAAAAATGAAAAACTCGGAATTTACACGCCCGATGCTTACGCCGACGCCTGGACGCAAATTATAAAGGAAACGAATCCGCAATTTGTCATAATGGCGCATACTTATCAAGTGCGCGATTTTGCGCCGAAAGTCGCCGCGCGTCTCGGCAGGGAAGTTGTCGGCGATTGCATTCGTTACCAAAATAACGACGGGAAACCGGTTTTCACGAGGCGTATATTTTTAGGAAAACTCGACGCCGATGTTCAAGTCGAAGGCGACGCGCCGTATTTTGCGACATTCCAATCCGGCGCGTATCGCGGCGACAACGCCGCAAAAGGCGGAAACGCGCAAATCGAAACGATGAACGTCGAAGTCGACGAGCCGCGAATGAAACCCGAAGAACCTTTTCAAGAAGCGAAAGCATCGGTTGATTTATCAAAATCCGAAATCATTGTCGCCATCGGTCGCGGAATAAAATCCGAAGAAAATATTGCTAAGGCACAGGAATTAGCCGATGCGCTCGGCGCAGACCTCGCGGCTTCTCGTCCGATTTGCGACGCCGAATGGCTTCCGATTGACCGACAGATTGGTTCGAGCGGTCAAACCGTTGCGCCTAAAGTTTATATCGCTTTGGGAATTAGCGGCGCGATTCAGCATATTGTCGGAATGAAAAATGCGGGAACAATCGTCGCCATCAACAAAGACGCCGAAGCGCCGATTTTCGACATTGCCGATTACGGAATTGTCGGCGATTTGTTTGAAGCATTACCGGTGTTGGTTGAGGAAATCAAAAAAGCGAAAAATAGGTGATAACTAATAGTGAAGAAAGAATTTTTAACTATCAGTTATCACCTATCAACTATTTTCAAATCATATCTTCATCGGCTTTGGAATTTTCATCTAATTCAAAACGATTGCGGTCGCGTTTTTCCATTTTCTCTAAAAGGTCAAGCGGTTCGTTGTCCTGAAAATCAATACCGTAGGCGTGCGCGTTGGCTTCAACGTCTGATTGGTCGGGCGTCGGATTGTGCCCGGCAAATGTTTCCGCTCCGTCGTCGCTTGTCTCTTCCCATTGGGCGTCGATATCGCCGCCTGTGTCTTCCGGCGAAGTCGAATTGTGTTCGTGCAGGCGTCCAATTAGTTCATTCGGTGCTTGCGGCACGTGCGCGATTTCCTCATTTATGAAATCCATGATTTCCGGGTCGGCGAGCGTTTCGTTTTCGTAAAATTCCAAATCTTTGCCGGTCATTGTTTTTTCCTCTTTTGTAATTGTTTGCCCTTAAAGAATATCACATCGAAAGTCTTAATGAGAAAGAAAAAAATTCTAAATAAATACAATTGACTGCGCCGACGGAATTTCAAACCGCTTGCGGCAGCGAATGTTTTTGCACACCAGCATATCGTCAACGCGCACCATATAATCGCGTGATTTTTCAAACCGCGCACGGTCTTGCTGGCTCATCTGACGCGGAAGATTTTTCTTTTTTGTGCGCGTTACCCAACGCACATCAAAATCACTGCGCTCGCGGCAAAAAGGGCAGACGAAACTAGCCTTTTTCGTTTCTTGTTTTTCGTCGAAAATATCTCGTTCCTGCATAAAGTTCAATGTCTAAAATTCAAAGTTCAAAGTCAGACGAATTTTGAACTAATTTGCTAATTCTCGTAAATATTTAAAGCTATAAATTCCAGTTTCGTGTCCGTCGGAAAAATGAAAATTTAGTGCGTAACGCCCGACAATCGCAACATCGGAAAACGACAAATTTTCCGAAACTGTTTCGTCTTTTAACATTTTCTCGCCCGTCCATTCGTTGACACAGCCCGCGCACGGACAAACTCTTCTTAGCTGCGAAGCATTATAATTTGTCACGGCATCATCTGACCATTTTATAGATAGCTCGCTGTTGCTTTCTTCGATAATTTGTCTTGGCTCAACCATAAAATTAGAGGTTAGATGTCAGAGGTTAGCTTTTCCTTCTTTTACTAACATCTAATCTCTGACATCTAACACCTTTTCCACATCTTCCGCCGTTACATCATAATGCGAAGCGTGATAAACAGGTTCTCCGTTCTTCAATACAATTGCTTGCGGCGATTCGTGACGAATACCTGTTTTTTCGGCGACGGCTTTTGAAACACTTCGCGCATTCTGGATAATTATTAAATTTATATCGGCACCGGCATTCGAAATTTCCTGATAAACGCCGGCGCTTATCGGACAAGTTAAGCTGTGTTTGAACAAAACAACCGGCTTTTCGCTTGATTGCTCAAAAAGTTCGTCAAGTTTTTCCGTTGAGTTTATTTCGATAAAATTTGCTTTCATATTTTAATTATAACTTCCCGCGCAGCGAAACGCACCCGAAGATGAAGGATGAATGCTGAATGATTTGTTTGTTTAATTCAGCGTTCAGCATTCAGCGTTTATTATAGATTTTCTCGATATAATCGCGCACCATTCGGTCGCTGGAAAATTGCGGCGTTAATGTGGCGAGAGCGTTTTTCATTCGCCTGATCCACTTGTTCGGCAAATCGTTTTCACCTTTTAGATAAAAAGCGGGAATAACTTCCGTTTCCAGAATCTTGTAAAGCGATTCGACATCGCTGGCATCGGTTTCTTCACCTGTTTCGGCATCGCCCAAAGTTCCGATAGAAAACCCGTTTTCGCCGTTGTAACCTTCAATCCACCAGCCGTCGAGAATCGAGAAATTCAGCCCGCCGTTCATTGCCGCCTTCTGTCCGCTTGTTCCAGATGCCTCGAGTGGACGGCGTGGAACGTTGAGCCAAACGTCAACGCCATGCACCAGATAACGCGCCACTTCCTGGTCATAATCTTCCACAAAAACGGCGCGGCGGTGCCATTCGGAATTTTCGTCGGCATTTATTAGATTTTGTAGAATTTCCTTGCCTTTCAAATCTTGTGGATGCGCTTTGCCTGCGAAAATGAATTGAACTGGTTTTTCCGCGTCATTAATTATTTTCAAAAGCCTGTCCAAATCCGTCAGGAGCAAATTCCAGCGTTTATAACCGGCGACGCGTCGCGCAAATCCGACGGTTAAAATTTCTGCATTAAAAAGTTTATGCGTGTCACGATAATTGTAATTTGTCTCGTCCGAGAGAATTTCTTTTAAGTACGTTTTTTCCCGAATAAATGAAATCAACAAGTTTTTCAATAAATTGTGGGTTCGCCAAATTTCGGCGTTGGGAATTTTTTCTATCTTCTCGCGCCACGCGGTTTCGTCCTTTAAAGTTTCGTTCCAATCTGCGCCGATGTATTTTTCGTAAAGCGCTTGAAAAGCGGGCGCAATCCACGTCGGCGCGTGTACGCCGTTTGTTATGTACGTAATCGGAACTTCTGCGGCGCTCGTTTTTTCGGTAAACATCTTCACCCATAATTCGCGCGAAACTTCGCCGTGCTTTTCGCTCACGCCGTTTGCCGAGCGCGTCATTCTCAACGCAAGCGGCGTCATACCGAACCATTCTTCGCCGTCCGTTGAATTTGTGCGTCCGAGCGCGAAAAGCTCTTCGTGAGAGATTTTAAGCGCGTCTATAAAATTGGCGTCAAAACATGCTTTGAGAAGATTCGGCGGAAAAGAATCGTTGCCTGCAGAAACCGGCGTGTGCGTCGTAAACACACATTTATCACGCACAAAAGTGTTTGCTTCAGCAAAACTTGAATTTTCGTTTGCCTCTAAAAATTCCCTCGCTAATTCCAAAGTCAAAAATGCCGAATGTCCTTCGTTCAAATGGTAAACAGAAGGTTCGATTCCCAACTTTCGCAAAAGTCGAACACCGCCGATACCGAGAACTTTTTCCTGTACGACGCGAGTTTCTGTATCGCCGCCGTAGAGGTGCCCGGTGACAAAGCGATCAACTTCTTCGTTTTGCGGAATGTTTGTGTCGAGCAAATAAAGCGAAACTCTGCCGATTTGAGCCAGCCACGCTCGAGCAAAAACTTCACGCCCGCGCATATGAATCATCACTAGAATTCTTTCGCCCGATTCATCTAAAACGGGCTGAAGCGCAAGTTCGTTTTCAAACGAATCCAGATAATTTTCCTGTTGCCAGCCGTCGGGCGCGATTTTCTGCCGAAAATAACCGTAGCGATACATCAATCCGACGGCGACGAGCGGAACATTTTCGTCGCTTGCTGATTTCAGATGGTCGCCCGCTAAAATTCCGAGTCCGCCCGAATAATTCGGCAAACTGTTATGCACAGCGTACTCGGCGCAAAAATATGCAGCCAGATTTTCCGGCGTGATTTTTCCAAAAACTTTTGCAGGCTGTGAAATATAATTTTCAAATTGGGCGGCAAAATTGTTTAATTTTTCGACATATTCCGCGTCATTTGCCTTTTGCCAAAGCCGCAATTCGCTGATTTGCTTTAACAAAAGACGCGGATTTTGCTCACATTTTTCCCACAAATTCGGGTCAAGCTCGCGAAACAGATTCGTGCCCGCCGGTTGCCACGACCAGAAAAAATTCCAGGAAAGCTTGTCTAAAGATTGAAGATTTTTCGGTAACTCGCGTGTAAAGTAAAAGTCGTTTCTAAAGGTTCGTTCGGTTGTTTGCCGCCCCGTTGCTTGTTGCATATAGGAAAAAGTTTCATTTGAAGTTTCCTTCATAAAATTTTGATAGCGAAATTTGTTGATAATTTTTTGGTTTTATGCGGTGAATTATCAATACCACAAAATTTAAACTAGCGAGCATTTTAACAAAAAGGTATGGAAAAGACCTATTTGGCGAGGAGATTAAAAATTGTGACTGGCGAGAAAAATTTCGGCATCTGGCGCTGAGAAAAAGCCGAAGCGCACTTGCTTAATTTGTTCGTTTCGCGCGAGAAAATCTTTTACGGCTTTCGAGGAAATTTGGGCGGCTTCCGGTTTCGGGAAATGATAAATTCCGGTGGAGATTGCAGGAAAAGCAATTGTTTCGAGATTGTTTTCCGCTGCCAAAGCTAAAGAATTTTTATAACAATTGGCGAGCAGTTCGGATTCTCGACCGCGATGTTCACCATAAATGGGTCCGACTGTGTGGATAACAAATTTTGCTTTCAAGTTTCCGCCACTCGTCATTACAACATCGCCCGTCGGCAATCCGTTTGGGTAATCTTTTCGCCGAATTTCTCTGCATTCTTCCAAAATCTTTGCGCCGCCGCGCGCGTGAACCGCGCCGTCAACACCGCCGCCGCCAAGCAAAGTTGAGTTTGCCGCATTAACAATCGCATCACAATCTTCAAGTGTGATATCGCCCACTTTGATAAGTACGCGGCTATCTAAAAATTCACGTTGCATAAATAGATGAACGATGAATGATGAACGCTGAATTTATGATTTTTAAATCAGCGTTCAGCGTTTATCATTCATCGTTTCTTCAGTCCAAAGGCTCGACGCTGATTTCATCAAACATTGCTTGTCTGGTAAGTATCTCAGCGAGCAACTCCGCTTTTCGTTTATTTAAAATCAGCGGCCAAGTGCGGCAGGAAATTTCAAAGACGCCTTCATCAATTTCGGCAATCTCCAAATCGCCGAGCGAGATTCCGCTTGTTGCTTGAATATCGTCGAAATTATGAATTCTGAATTTGCCGTTTTCTTCGACAAATTCCTCGATAAACGGGTCGCACAAAGCGTGTTTGGCTTCTTCGACGGTGAAATAATTTCCTTCAACTATCAGACAAAATTCGCTTGATTTCGTTTCGTTCATAATTTTCACCAAACTTATTTTGGTAATGTTGAAATTTTATCTCAAAAAGCGGTGGTTGAAAATAGAAATTTTTGCGGAGACATTTAATTTTCTGATTGATTCAGATAATAATTTGCAAAAACAGTTTTCGGGTGCGTATTAAAAATGTTAAACCCAAATCGCGTCGTGAAAACGAAAACTGAAACCGAGCGGCTTTTCGTGTATAGTTTTAATGATAAAGCTCTTAAAAATAAAATTTTATCAAGGACAAATAATAGAATGATAATACCTGTCAAATGGAGTGACGAAGGCGTTCTGATGCTCGACCAACGTCTGCTTCCGACCGAAGAAAAATGGCTGACGTTGCGTTCTTTTAACGAAGTCGCTGACGGAATTCGGGATATGGTAGTGCGCGGCGCGCCCGCGATTGGCGTTTCTGCTGCTTACGGAATCGCTTTGGGCGCGAAGAATTTTGTTGGCACAAACATTGCCGATTTAGAAGACGAGCTTGAATACGTTTGCGAAGTAATGAGCAAAACGCGCCCGACCGCAGTTAATCTTTTCTGGGCGATTGACCGAATGAAGCGCGCTTTTCAAAAGGCAAAAGCGGAAGGGAAATCAATTTCCGAAATCAAGCAAATTTTAATCGAAGACGCGAAAGCGATACACGAAGAAGACATCGAATCACAGCGCTTGATTGCGAAATTCGGCGGTGAATTGATTCAAAACGATTCAACTGTTTTGACACACTGCAATGCCGGCGCGCTTGCAACAGGCGGCGTTTGGGGAACTGCGTTGGGTGTTATTCGTGGAGCGGTCAATCAAGGAAAAACAGTTTCCGTTATCGCCGACGAAACACGTCCGTATCTGCAGGGCGCGCGCCTTACGGCTTGGGAACTTTTGCAAGACGACATTCCGGTAACTTTAATAACCGATAGCATGTCGGGTCATATGATGAAGAAAGGAAAAGTTCACGCCGTTGTTGTTGGCTCCGACAGAATAGCTGCAAACGGCGATGTTGCCAACAAAATCGGAACTTATATGGTCGCGGTTTTAGCCAAGCAACACAACATTCCATTTTACGTTGCCGCGCCGCTTTCCACGGTTGATTTAAATTGTCCGACGGGCGAAGAAATTCCGATTGAAGAAAGAAACATTCGAGAAATCACGCACGTTCAGGACATACAACTCGCGCCCGAAGGAATTTCTGTCAGCAATTATGCTTTTGACGTGACGCCGAATGAATTCGTCACGGCGATTATTACCGAGAAAGGTGTGGCGCGAAAACCTTTTACGGAAAGTTTGCGTAAAATGTTTGAACAATAACTCGCAGCGCATCGAACGAATCTTTAAAGTCCGCGAAAAAATATCGAAAAATATGAAAACAACCACAGTAAAATTTACTTCGCTTTTTCTGCTGTTAGCCATCTTCTTTCAAATTGCACCAGTAGCTCAAGCGCAACAAGTACAGCCGAAAGAAGTTGTTATCAACGCACAAATTCGTAAAGAAGCAACGCAAAATTCTCAAATTCTGCGAACTCTGCATTATTTTTCCGACGTTTACGGACCGCGTTTGACCGGCTCGCCAAATCATAAAGCTGCCGCTGATTGGGCGGTTAAACAGATGAAGGAATGGGGCTTCGACGACGCGCATCTCGAGGCGTGGGATTTCGGACATCCGGGTTGGGTCAACGAACGCGCTTCAGGTTTTATTACCGCGCCTGTCCAGGATTCTTTGGTTTTTGAAGTTCTTGCGTGGACGCCAGGCACAAACTGCGCGGTCAGAGGACAGGCATTTCAACTAAATTTACCCGAAAGACCGACGCAGGAAGAATTGACCGCATATCTAAACAGCATTAAGGACAAAATCAAAGGCAGTATAATTTTAATGGGCAAACCGGCGGTCATTCCAGTCAACTTTAAGCCGCAAAACAAACGAATCGACGACGAAGAACTCAAAAAGCGTCTCGAACCGACGGCAACGCCACAAGCATTTCCCACGCCGCGTCCGACGCCTGCGCCGCGCCCGAATCAAATAACCTTTTCGCAGATAGCCGAACAAATTGATAAGTTTCTGCTCGACAATGGCGCCGCAGCTCGCATCAACGATGCAGGGCGAGAACACGGACAAATCCGCGCTTTTAACAATCGCACTTTTGATGTTTCAAAAGTTGTCCCGACGGTTGTAATGCGAAACGAAGATTTCGGGCGTATCTCCCGGCTTTTGAATGATGGAACTTCCGTCTCGCTCGAATTCGACATTCGCAACCGCACGATTCCCGAAGGTACAACTTCCTACAATACGATTGGTGAAATCACGGGAACTGACAAAAAAGACGAAGTAATAATGCTCGGCGGTCATCTCGATTCGTGGCACGCCGCGACGGGCGCCACCGACAATGCTATCGGATGCGCGATTATGATGGAAGCCGCGCGAATCTTAAAGACAATCGGCGTTAAACCGCACCGCACAATACGCGTTGCTTTGTGGAGCGGCGAAGAACAAGGACTTCTCGGCTCGCAAGCGTACGTCAAAAAACATTTTGGCTCATTTGAAAATCCGACGCCCGCTTATGCAAAATTCGGCGGTTATTTTAACATTGATTCGGGAACGGGCAGAGCGCGCGGAATGAGTGTTTTCGGACCATCGGAAGCGGCAACTATTCTGAGAGAAAATCTAAGCGGCTTTTCAGATTTAGGATTCTTAGGCGTCATTAACGGACGAAGCCGCGGACTTGGCGGCTCAGACCATACATCGTTTAATCAAGCCGGTTTGCCCGGAATCGGCGTAATGCAAGACCCGATTGAATACGGTTCGCACACCTGGCATACAAACCTCGATACCTACGAACGCATTGTTCCTGAAGATGTTCAAAATGCTGCATCTGTTATTGCGTCGGCAGTTTATACTTTGGCGATGCGCGATGAACTTTTGCCGCGATACGCCGTAGACAAAATGCCGTCGCTACCGCCTTCGGCAAATTCGCCCGCAACAGCGCCGACACCTGCTCCGTCTCCGACGCCGCGCAATTAATTCGAGTAACAAAAAAAGCCTATTCGTAAAAATGTACGAAGAGGCTTTTTTTGGATTTGGATTCAAAAATTTTATGCGGCAAAGCGACTCGCTTTCCACCAATCAATTGTTTTTGTTAAACCTTCTTCCAAACCGATGAGTTTTTCATAGCCGAGACATTCGATTGCCCTTCGGTTATCGGCTTGCGAGTGTTTTACGTCGCCTTTCCTTTCGGGTTGGAAATCCGGGGAGACATTTTCTTTACCAGTGATTTTTTTGAGAACCTCGAGCAGCTTGTTTAAGGTAATGCGCTCGCCGTTGGCGACGTTCATCACTTCGCCAATGCCTTTCGAGGTTTGCGCAGCTTTGATATTTGCATTCACGACGTTGGCAATGAATGTAAAATCTCTTGATGTTTCGCCATCGCCATAGATGACCGGGGTTTTTCCGCCCATCAGCGCGTCAACAAAACGTGAAATTACTCCCGAATACTGCGACGCGGGATTTTGTCGCGGACCGAAAACATTGAAATAACGCAGAGAAATTGTTTCTAAATTATAAACTTTGGAAAAAACCTGACAATAATATTCGCCCATTAATTTTGCGGCAGCATACGGCGAAAGCGGTTCCGGCAACATCGTTTCAACTTTCGGCAAAGTCGGCTGATCTCCGTAAGCAGAACTCGACGCGGCGTAAATTACACGTTTGACGCCGTTTGCCTTAGACTTAGCGAGAAGATTAAAAGTGCCGTTGACGCAAGCGTCATGTGTTTCCTTAGGATTTTCAACCGAGCGCGGAACTGACGGCAAAGCAGCTTGATGAAAAACTATTTCCACATTTTCGAGCGCTTTCTTTAATTTTGCATCGTCGTTTATATCACCTTCAACAATATCAAAATTGCCTTTGATTTCATTTAAATTTTCATGAAAACCGGTGACGAAATTATCAATCACACAAACCTTCGCGCCCTGTTTAATGAGTTCGTCGGCAAGATTTGAACCGATAAAACCGGCGCCGCCGGTAATGAGAACTTTTCCACTAAGCATAAATAAGTTATGAATTACGAATTGTAGAATGATTTCTTTCATTCGTAATTCGTAATTTGAAATTCGTAATTGATTATCGTCCTACACCGACATAATCGAAACCGAGTTCTTTCATATCTTCCGGCTCGTAAATGTTGCGCAAATCGGCAATTTTCGGAGTCTTCATAAGGCTTTTAACCTTTTCCATATCGAGGGCGCGGAATTGATTCCATTCTGTTAGAAATACTAAAACGTCCGCGTCTTTAAGAGTATCGTATTCGTCTTTGGCATATTCAATATCGGGCAAACAGTGCTTTGCTTCTTTCATCGCTACCGGGTCAAAAGCACAAATCGTAGCTCCACGTTCCTGCATTCCTTTGATAATATCGATCGCCGGAGATTCGCGCATATCGTCAGTTTCGGGTTTGAATGAAAGTCCGAGAACGCTGATTTTTTTCCCCTTAAAATCACCGATAAGTGATTCGATTTTAGGAATCATCGCCAGCCGCTGCAGCTCGTTGACTTCGATAACCGTATCAACAATACGTGATTCAGTTCCGAAATGTTTGGCAACAGTCGAAAGAGCGCGAGTATCTTTCGGAAAACACGAACCGCCAAATCCCGGACCCGGATGCAGAAATTTATTTCCGATACGTTTGTCCATTCCCATTCCGCGTGCCACCTCGTGCACGTCACAACCGATTTTATCGCAAAGATTAGCAATCTCGTTTATAAAGGAAATTTTTGTGGCAAGAAAGGCGTTCGCGGCGTATTTGATTAGCTCAGCCGCTTCAAGCGAGGTAATAACAATTGGGGTTTCAATCAAGTAAAGCGGGCGATACAAATCTTTCATAATCGCAATCGCGTCTTCTTCGTTACTACCGATGACTACTCTGTCAGGGCGCATAAAATCTTCTATCGCCGCGCCTTCGCGCAAAAATTCCGGGTTTGAGGCAACACCAAAATTTGTTTTTGTTTTTTGATTTTCCTCGACGAATTCACGAAGCCATCTGCCTGTGCCAACTGGGACGGTTGATTTGGTGACTAGAACCTTATAACCATTCATCGCCTCGGCAACGTCTTTTGCCGCCTGATGGTAATAACTCATATCAGGCGATCCGTCTTCTTTCGGCGGCGTTCCGACAGCTAAGAAAATAACCAATGCTTGTTCAACGGCAGGTTTTATTTCAGATGTAAAATGGAGCCGACCGGCTTTTTGGTTCTTTTCGACAATTTGTTCTAAACCGGGTTCATAGATCGGAATGATGCCTTGATTAAGACGGTCAATTTTATCTTTATCAACGTCTACGCAGGTTGCTTCAACGCCAAATTCCGCAAAACAAGCCCCCGTGACCAATCCGACATACCCAGTACCAATAACAGCAATATGCATAAATAAAACTACTAATTATAATTATTTGTTAAATTATTCACAAACAAACACAAATTTTTACGGGTCACGTTTTTTACAACATGACCCGTAAATATATAAGCCAAGTAAATGGATGAAGTTACAATCGTTGAAAAGTTAAATGATTAACGATTTGGACTAATAACAATCACGTTACCGTTAATATCAAGTTCATTTTTTCTACTCAAAAATATTGCTCCAACCACGCCGGCTGCAATAGCACCTATAATTGCTGCGATAGCCCCGCTTCCTAAACCAGCAATCGGGAGAGGCGCAGCGACACCCCGCAGACAAGGTTTACAACCGGTTTGCGAAGGATTGCCGTAGGTTGCGTCGGTTCCGGCAGCAACTTGTTTTTCTGTTGAGCCGCTTCTCAAGGAAACCAAACCAATCATTGTTTCAACATGTGTTTGAGTACATCTAGCTTCGTCCGAACAACCGACATCAACCGTGAATGTATTCGATTGACCCATATCAGCAACGACCGTTGCATTTTTGGTTGTCACACTTGTCGCTACACCAGCTATGTTTGAAACACGTGTCTTACCAGCCGAGAGCATTCCGATTATACTGTTGTCATTAAATTTCAAGGTTAAAGACGTATCCGAAAGAACCTCAACTCGTCCGTTTTTGCCTAAATTAATAATGGCAGATGAGTTTGTGCCGGTAGTAATTGTGCTTCCCGAAGTAACAGTTGAATTTGATACCACAGATTGTCCGTTAACGGAAACTTGTCCATTAACAGTGATTTCTCCCATTGTGTCATTCGGAGCAGCGATTACAGACATTGAAAAAGCACTCCAGACAGCGATGGCGGTAAGCATTGTTAAAGATTTACGAATGAAATATTTGCCGAGCATTATAATTATTCTCCTCCTAAGTTTATCCTTATGTATCTAATAAACCGCTCTTATTATACGTTAAAGGTTGCGTATATCAAGAAAGGTTTTCAAGTAATTAGCGGGTAGGGCTAATAATAGTAGATGTTCCGCCAATTGCAACTCTGTTATTATCAGTTCTTGCGGCAAGAATGATACCTACAATCGCTCCGCCGAGAACAAGCGCCCAAATCAAACCGGCGCCACCACCATCGTTATCGTCATCATCATCATCGTCCTGAACTTTTCCGCTTGTTGCTGATTCACCAGCATTTAATTTGACGACTTCGCCGCTCATTGTTTTGACGCTCACCACATTAGCAGCACTTAGTACGGTTAAACGTCCGGCAAGCAAATCACCGTTTATGCTTTTTTCGTCAAATGACAAAGCTAAAATTGTATTCGGAGCAAGTTCAATCTTGCCAATTTTTCCTAAATTGATAATTGCACTGGCATTTTCCGGTGTCGCCACAGTACTGGACGAAAAAACCGAACGACCGCTTTGCGCCGTTTCGCCATTTACTTTCACAGCCGGGGCTTGTCCGTCGATGTTGTTTCCGCTAACTAAAAGTTCTCCGGCAACTCGTTCAGAGCCTGCTAGAGCCACCATCGAATAAGTTGCAATCGTTGCAATGACCAAGCACGTAGACAGTGCTTTACGTATCCATAATTTGCTGTTCATAGTTCTCCTCGTTGTATCGCATTAAAAATGAAGTATTTCAAAAATTCAAACCTTTCAATCTTTTACACGAATTGTTTATTGATGTCAATAAAAATTAGCAAGAAATGAAAAAATAAAAAGGTAAAGTTTTCTAGTCTTTAACAAAGATTGTTAATCCTAAAATGTGAAACTATTTATACCATAATATAAATACATTTTGAAAGCGGTAAATTGCGAAAAACTAGCTTTTTCGGCAATAAGTATTTTTTACTGATAAACAAAGTGACTACAGAGTAAATTATATTCAATAAAAGAGCTTTATATAATGTATTTTCAATCATTTGCAAAAATTCGATAAAAATAAATGATAAATAGAAAAATACGAGTCGGGTAAATGATTTCCGATGCGAAAGAGTTTTTTGATTATGCTTACAAAGATTTGTTTCTGCTGGGTCGCACAAAATTTCTAGAAGCGGTCTCATAAATAGGTACGAAGTAAAATAACGATACAGCCAAGATGAACAAAACCGAGATAATTTTCAGCTTTGTAATCAAAACGAGTCGCCACGCGGCGAAAGTTTTGCAGCCA